>ERZ1370068.5781-contig-4791_pt1 | contig 45774 bp, 62 predicted proteins | sample MGYA00561227_ERZ1370068 | MGnify/ENA primary metagenome ERZ1370068 (study PRJEB38410, sample SAMEA6850437) | metagenome | study: Metagenomic assessment of the ecological functions of the soil: analysis of the soil microbiota associated with the... | reverse complement strand
GTAGCCACTTCGTTCAGTTACGTATTGCTCCTTGGCCAGGCCTGCCAGCGCCTCGCGCGTGCGGTCATAGGGACGTAGTTGAAGATCGGCGAGGTCTGGCGCGCGGGCTTCCAGTCGACCGGCAGCAGGCCGCTGGCGTAACTTGGCGTCGGACGTGCCCTCGGGCGCGGTGACGACCTGCTCGTCGCTCTCGCCGTTCTCGGCGAAGCCCGCGTTGAACATCGCCACCAGCGGGATGTCGAGCCCGTCCAGCCACACCATGGGCTTCGTCGACTCGTTGCCGTGATCGTGCCAGGTCCAGGTCGGCGTGATGACGAAATCGCCCTCGCGCATGATGGTGCGCTCGCCGTCGACGGCGGTGTAGGCGCCCTCGCCCTCGACGATGAAGCGCAGCGCCGACTGCGTGTGGCGATGGCTGGGCGCCACCTCGCCCGGCAGGATGAGCTGCAGGCCGGCATAGAGCGAGGGCGTGATGCAGGCGCTGCCCGGCATCGCCGGGTTCTCCAGGATCAGCACGCGCCGCACCGCCTCCTTGGCGGTGATCAGCGAGCCCGATTCCATCAGGAACGGCCGCACCTTGTCGTAGTCCCAGTGCGCCGGCCTGGTATTTCGGCGCGGGCTGCGGCGGCACGAGCTGGTGCAGCGACTCCCACAGCGGCGCCATCGAGAGGCCACCGATGCGCTCGTAGAAATCGCGGCGCGCGTTGTTGCGGGTGGCGGCTGCCGATGCATGCGCCATGCCGTACTCGGCGGCGGCGCGCAGCGGCGGCGCCGAGCCGCGCGGCGGCGCGCGAGCGGCAGGCGGCGGCGAAGGCGTCGAACAGCTTCATCGACACCGGATTCTCGAGCGCCCGGTGCTCGGGATGCCATTGCAGCGCCAGCGCGAAGGCCGGCGCATCGGGCACGCTGAAGGCCTCGACCTGGCCGTCGTCGGCGACGGCTTCGAGCCGCGCGCGCGGCGCCAGGCGATCGACGCCCTGGGCGTGCAGCGAGTTCACCGTGCACGCGGCGCTCGCCCAGCAGGCGATGCAGCAGGCCGCCTTCGACGATCTCGATGTCGTGCGCCGGCGCATAGTTGACGTCGGTGTCGGGCGACTTGGGCGAGCGATGGTCGCGCCGGCCCTCGACCTCGTGCACGAGCTGGTGCAGCGTGCCGCCCAGCGCCACGTTGACTTCCTGCAGGCCGCGGCAGATCGCGAACAGCGGCACGCCGCGATCGATCGGAATGGCGGATCAGCGGCAGGGTGGTGGCGTCGCGCGCCGGATCGTGCGCCGTGCCCGGCCGGCTCGTCGCTCGCCGCTCATAGTGATGCGGCTCGACATTGGACGGGCTGCCGGTCAGCAGCACGCCGTCCAGCGCTGTCGAGCAGGCGGTCGAGCGCCTCGGTCATGGCCGCTTGTTCGTCGAACTCGGCGGCCGATGGCCGGGATCAGGATCGGCAGGGCGCCGACGGCGTGGATCGCCGCCCGGACGTACTTGTCGCCCACCGTGTGATGCCAGCCGCCGCGGCCGTTTTCCTTGAGACAGGCCGAGATGCCCACCAGGGGGCGCAGAGAAGATCGATCCATATCCTCGCCGGACCGTGCAATAAGGTGCCGTCTATCATCGTCTTTGGGCGATGCCTTGGCAATTGGCCGGCCGCCGCACCTGCCCGCGCGCTTGTGCAGTGCAGCCCTGCATGGTACCGCCCGCCGCCGAAAACAGCGAAAGCACGCCATGACGACGACGTCCCTCCGCCGCCGCAGAACCCGCAGTCCCGCGCCCCAGCAGGCGCCCAACGCGCCGCTGATCATGCACGGCCAGTACATCAAGGACCTGAGCTTCGAGAATCCGCGCGCGCCGCAGAGCCTGATCGAGCAGACCCAGCCGCAGCTCACGCTCAACGTCCAGGTCACCAACCGCCAGTTCGACGCCAAGACCTTCGAGGTCGCGCTGTCGATCGAGGCCAGCGCCAAGACGCCCAAGGACGAGCCGCTGTTCATGCTCGAGCTGGTCTATGCCGGCACGGTGAGCCTGGGCGAGGTGCCGCAGGAGGCGTATCGGCCCGCTGCTGTTCATCGAGACGCCGCGCCTGCTCTTCCCGTTCGCCCGCGCCGTCGTCGCCAACGCCACGCGCGAGGCGGGCTTCCCGCCGCTCAACATCGCGCCGGTCGATTTCGTGGCGCTCTATCGCCAGCAGCTCGAGGCCAGCGGCGGCAAGGTCCCAGGGCGTCGCCGACGCGCCCGATCGGGACACGCCTGATGGCTGGGCGCGCACAGGCTCAGGCCATTCAAGCCAGAGCGGATCGCTGATCTGCGCCAGGAACGCCGACGATGCGCGGCGAGCTCGGCGGCGCTCGGCAGCAGTGCGGCCGGGGCGGCCGCACCGGCAGGTTGCTGGACCGCCAGCCAGCATGACGCGGCCGCACGCATCCGGTCATCCGCCGCCAGGCCGAGAGACGCGCTGCGCGGCCGCCGCTCAGCTCGAGATAGACCTCGGCCAGCAGCTCGGATCGAGCAGCGCGCCGTGCTTGGTGCGGCTGGAATTGTCGATGCTGAAGCGCTCGCAGCAGCGCGTCGAGGCTGGCGCGCTGGCCGGGGAACTTGCGCCGCGCCATCGACACGGTGTCGACATAGGCGTTGGCGAGCTTCGGCCGCGCCGACGCGCTCGAGCTCGGCATTGAGGAAGCCGATGTCGAACTGCGCGTTGTGGATCACGAGCTGGGCGTCGCCGATGAAGGCCAGGAACTCCTCGACCTTGCTCGGCGAACAGCGGCTTGTCGGCCAGGAACTCGTCGCTGAGGCCGTGAATGTCCTGCGCGCCGGTCGGCATGATCATTTCCGGATTGAAGTAGGCGTGGAACGTCTTGCCGGTGGCCACCGTGTTGACGAGCTCGATGCAGCCCACCTCGACCACGCGATGGCCGGCCAGCGGATCGAGGCCGGTGGTCTCGGTGTCGAGAACGATTTCGCGCATCGAGGCCTTTGTAGCCTACTTGCGTCGCGCCGCGCAAGCCGGGCTGTGAATTTCTCGCGCCACGGATTGGCGCGGCCAGAAGCGGCCGCGCCGCGTCTTGAGCTCGGCGACCGCCTTGGCGAGCGCGGCGCGCGTCGGCGCGAGGCCCAGGCCGGTCGGGATGACGATGTCGGCCTTGCGCCGCTTCAGCGCGTCGGGCACCTGCTGGCGCAGGATGCCGTCGAGCCGCTCGGCCGTCATGCCGGGCCGCGCCATGACGCGGCGGCGCTGCAGGAAGGCGGGCGCGCTCACCACCAGCGTGGCATCGACGCGGCGCTCGCCCGGCCCTCGAACAGCAGCGGGATGTCGAGCACGACCAGCTGCTCGCCGCGCTGCGCCGCGCGCTTCAGGAAGGCGCGCTGCCGCTGGCCGACCAGCGGATGCACGATGGCTTCGAGCTTGCGCAGCGCCTCCTTGTTGCCGAACACGCGCGCGCCCAGCGCCTGGCGGTCGAGCACGCCGTCCTTCACCACGCCGGGAAACGCCGCCTCGATCGGCGGCAGCGCCGCGCCGCCCGTGCGCCTGCAGGGCATGGACGGCGGCGTCGGCGTCGTACACCGGCACGCCCATCTGCCGCAGCATCCTGGCGGCGGTCGACTTGCCCATGCCGATGGAGCCGGTCAGGCCGACGATCATCATCGAACGCTGAACGCCGGCTTTGATCAGGGCACGAGGACGGTCTGCCCGGTCGTCTTGCGTCCTTCGAGGTCGATATGGGCCTGCGCCGCCTCGCCCAGCGGATAGCGCTGGTCGATGGCGATCTTCGACCTTGCCGCTCTTGACCATCTTGAACAGCGACTTGGCGCTGGCCTCGAGGTCCTTGCGGGTGGCGGTGTAGGCGCCGAGGCTGGGCCGCGTCAGATAGAGCGAGCCCTTGGTGTTGAGGATGCCCGGCGGCTGCGGCGCCACGGCGCCCGAGGCGTTGCCGAACGAGGCCAGCAGGCCGCGCGGCTGCAGGCTGTCGAGCGAGGCGTTCCAGGTGTCCTTGCCGACGCCGTCGAACACCACCGGCACGCCCTTGCCCTTGGTGATCTCCTTCACCTTCGCGACGACGTCTTCCTTGGTGTAGTCGATCACCCACTTGTAGCCGTTCTTCTTGGCGAGTGCGGCCTTCTCCGGCGACGACACGGTGCCGATCACCTTGTAGCCGCGCGCCTTGGCCCATTGGCCGAACAGCAGGCCGACGCCGCCGGCGGCGGCATGGAACAGCACGATGTCGCCCTTCTTGAGCCACGGCTTGGCGCAGTGGTCGACGAGATATTCGGTCGTCATGCCCTTCAGCATGATGGCCGCGGCCTGCTCGTCGCTCACGCCCTTGGGCACATGCACGAGCTGCTCGACGCCCATCAGGCGCTCCTGGCAGTAGGCGCCCAGCACGCCGCAATAGGCGACGCGATCGCCCTTCTTGAAGCCCTTCACCTTGGGCCCGACCTCGATGATCACGCCGGCCGCCTCGCGGCCGACGGCGTTGGGCATCGGCGTCGGATAGAGGCCGGAGCGGGTATAGACGTCGATGAAGTTGAGGCCGATCGCGGTGTGCTTGATCTTCACCTGGCCGGGGCCGGGCGTGCCGACCTCGACGTCGTGCGAGCTGCATCTTCTCCGGTCCGCCATTCTCATGCATCAGGATCGACTTGGACATCTGAACGTCTCCCTTGGTCTGCTCTACGCTCGCTCTACTCGGCGGCGCGCTTGGACTGCGCGTCCGCGTACTTCTCGATCTCGGTCTGCCGACCGCCGCCTGCGACTGCACCGAATAGGTGCCGCGGTTGGCCGGCGGCGATGTCGTAGCTCAGCTGGCGCGGCGTGTTCGACCGGCGCTGGAAATGCGGATGGACGAAGCGCGCCATCAGCTCGTAGGAGCGCTGCGTCGCCGGCCAGTCCGCCCAGTTGTGTGGCGAGCAGCAGGACCGCGCCGAAGCCGCCGTCCGAGCCCTGCCACAGCCGCTCGAAGTGGCGGATGCAGTCGTCCGGCGTGCCGATGCAGGCGAGGCCGCTCCTGGTCAGGAACTCGGCCGGCATCGGTGATGCCGGGCGGCAGGATCGGGAAGGTGGCGACGTCGGTGAAATACTGGGCGAAGTCGGTCGAGGCCGAACTTCACGTCCTCGCGCGCCTGCTCGCGCGTCTCGCGCGACGTGGGCGAAGGTGACGATGCGCCACTTCGAGCGGTCGGCCGTCTTGCCGTCCTGCCTGCGCGCTGCTCGGTCGTAGATCGCCCCAGTTGCTGGCATGCGCCTTCAGCGCGTCGTCCGAGGTGCCGCCGATCGACAGCATGCCGATGCCGTGCCTGCCCGAGGCGCACGCGCGCCGACCGGCGAGCGCGGCGCAGGCCACCGCCATCTCCATCGTCGGCTGGCGTGTAGGACGGCAGCTGCAGCTGCGCGTCGTCGAGGTCGAACCAGTCGGTCTTGCGGTCGACCGATCTTGCCGCTGCATCAGCTCGCATGATGACGTCGAGCGACTCGTTCATGCGTGCGCGCGCTGGTCGCCGGGCTCGATGCCGATCTTGGCGGCGTCGTGGACCAGCGCGCCCGGGCCGACGCCGAACATGGCGCGGCCGCGCGTCATGTGGTCGAGCTGCATCATGCGCGACGGCCAGCATGAACGGGTTGTGGTAGGGCAGCGAGACCACGCCGGTGCCGAGCCGGATGTGGCGCGTGCGCTCGGCGGCGGCGGCGATGAACATCTCCGGGCAGGCGATGATCTCGAAGCCGCCCGAGTGATGCTCGCCGATCCAGGCCTCGTGATAGTTCAGCCGGTCGAGGTGCTCGAGCAGCTCCATGTCGCGTTCGATGGCGAGGGTGGGGTTCTCGTCCAGCGCGTGGAACGGCGCGAGGAAGATGCCGGTGCGCAGATAGCGGTCGGTCAAGGAAGGTCCCCTCGGGCAATAGGGCGGTTGCGGGCGTCGAGTATAGTGGCCGGCCTTCCGCGCGCCAGCCCACCGCGCAGGCGGCGCATCCCTGCTGCCAGGAGGGTCAATGCATCGGCGTCGTTTCGTTCTGGCTGCAACCACCGCCTTGGCCGCGCCGGCCGTCGTCCGCGCCCAGGAAACCCTGAAAAGCGCCAAGGCAGCGCTATCGCCTGGTGACGCTCAGCCGCGACCTGGAGCAGCCCTGGAGCATGGCCTTCCTGCCCGACGGCCGGATCGCTGATCACCGAGCGGCCGGGCCGGCTGCGGATGTTCGCCAACGGCCGGCTGGAGCGCACGCCGCTGCCGGCGTGCCCAAGGTCTATGCCCGCGGCCAGGCGCGGCCTGCTCGATATCTGCCTGCATCCCGAGCTTCGCGCAGAACCGCGTCGCTCTACCTGTCCTATATCTGGCGAGGGCCGCGGCGGCCGGCGACCACGGTGGCGCGCGCCGAGCTGGGCGACGGCGGCCTTGCGGAACGTCACGCCGATCTTCGAGGCCCTGCCGCGCACGCTCAGGGCGGCCTGCAATCTCGGCTCGCGCATCGTCTTCGACCGCGCCGGCCTGATGTATGTCACCTGCGGCGACCGCTTCCAGATGCAGCGGGCGCAGGATCTCGGCGATCTCGCGCGGCAAGATCGTGCGGCCTGAAGGACGACGGCTCGGTGCCGGCCGACAATCCCGTTCGTCGGCACGGCCGGGTGCGCGGCCGGAGATCTTCACCTGGGGCAACCGCAATCCGCAGGGCCTCGCGCTGCATCCCGAGACCGGCAGGATCTGGGAGGTCGAGCACGGCCCGCGCGGCGGCGACGAGCTCAACATCCTGAAGGCCGGCGCCAACTACGGCTGGCCGCTGCGCCACCTACGGCGTCAACTACGACGGCAGCACGATCAGCCGACAACAGGAGCCTGCCCGGCATGGAGGATCGCGCTGCGCACCTGGGTGCCGTCGATCTCGCCCTGCGGGCTCTGCTTCTACACCGGCGACAAGTTCCCGGGCTGGAAGGGCTCGCTGTTCACCGGCGCGCTGTCGAACTACGCGCTGTTTCGCATCGAGCTCGACGGCGAGCGCTACCGCAGCGAAGAGCGGTTGCTCGTCGACCGTCTTCCCTATATCCGCGACGTGCGCCAGGGACCCGACGGGCTGATCTACCTCGTCACCCACAGCGACGATGGCGGCTTGTTCCGCCTGGAGCCCGCCTGAGCCTTCAGCCGTCATGCCCGCACCGCTCATCCTCGCCTCCGCCAGCCCGTCGCGCCGCCAGCTGCCTCGCCAATGCCGGTCTTGCCTTCGAGATCGAGCCGTCGGGCGTCGACGAGGACGAGGTGACGCGCAGCCTGCTGGGCGAACGCGCCTCGCCGCAGGACATCGCCACGACGCTGGCCGAGATGAAGGCGCTGCGCGTCTCGGCGCGGCAGCCCGGCGTCGCTGGTGATCGGCGCGCGATCTCGACGCTGGCCTGCAACGGCCGGCTGTTCGACAAGCCGGCCACGCTCGCCGCCGCGCGCCAGCAGCTGCTGGCGCTCGGCGGCCGGACGCACGAGCTCTGTCTCCTCGGTGGTCGTGGCGCAGGAACGGCGCGCGGCTCTGGCACTGCGACGCGAGACGGGCGCGGCTCACCATGCGGCCGTTCACCGAGTCCTTCCTCGACGCCTACCTCGCGCGCGCCGGCGAGGCCGTGTGCGCCTCGGTCGGCGCCTACCAGCTCGAGGGGCTGGGCGCGCATCTCTTCAGCCGCATCGAGGGCGACTATTTCACCATCCTCGGCCTGCCGCTGCTGCCGCTGCTTGTCGTTCCTGGCGGAGCACGGCATCGGCCTGGAGCAGGCGGCATGAGCCCCTACGAGACGCTTCTCGCGAAGCCGACGGCCGGCCCTTCGCCGCCATCGTCGGCTGGCCGGTCGAGCATTCGCGCTCGCCCGCCCTGCACGGCTTCTGGCTGAAGCAGCACGGCATCGACGGCCACTACGGCCGCCTGCCGGTCGAGCCCAATCGCGCGGCGCTGGAAGAGCTCGTGGCGTTCCTGCAGGCGCACGCCCAACGCGCGCGGCTGCAACCTCACCCTGCCGCACAAGATCGAGATCATGCCGCTGCTCGACCGCATCCATCCCGGCGCGGCGCGCATCGGCGCGGTGAACACCGTGATCAAGCAGCCCGACGGCACGCTGGAAGGCCGCAACAGCGACGGCTTCGGCTTTCTCGAAGCGCTGAAGCAAGGCGCGCCGGACTGGCGGCGACGGCCGGGCCGGTCGTGGTGCTGGGCGCCGGCGGCGCGGCGCGCGCCGTCGTCGCCACCCTGGTCGACGCGGGCGTGCCCGAACTGCGCCTGGTCAACCGCACGCAGAGGCGCGGCGATCGATCTCGGCGTCGCCTTCACGCCCAAGGACGGCCGGCGCATCGCCATCGAGCGCTGGGACGAGCGCGACGCAGCGCGCTCGACGGACGTCACCCTGCTGGTCAACACGACCTCGCTCGGCATGAAGGGCCAGCCGCCGCTCGAGCTCGACCTCGCCCGCCTGCCGCGCGCACGCGGTCGTCGACGACATCGTCTATGTGCCGCTCGAGACCGCGCTGCTGGCCGCGCGCCGCGCGCGCGGCAATCGCTGCATCGACGGGCTCGGCATGCTGCTGCACCAGGGCCGGGTGGGCTTCGAGGCCTGGTTCGGGCCGAAGGTCGACGGTGAGCGCCGAGCAGCGCCGCGCCGTCGCCGCCGATCTCGGGAGCCTAGCGATGGAGTCCGATCCGCCGCCGGGCTTCGAGCCGCTGTTCCGCACCAGCCCGTTCCTCGATCACAACGGGCCGTTCTTCTACCGCGAGAACGACGACGGCACCTTCGTGGTCGGCCTGCGCATCCAGACCCAAGCACGCCAACGCCCGCGGCGGCGCCCATGGCGGTCTCGCTGATGACGATGTGCGACATCGCGCTGGGCTATCGCACGACGCGCAGCCAGACGCCCTCGCCGATGCTGACCACCGCCAGCGTCACCACCGACTTCGCCGGCGGCGCCAAGGTCGGCGACTGGGTCGAGGCGCATGTCGACGTGCACAAGGTCGGCGGGCGGCTGGCCTTCGCCAACTGCTACCTGATGTGCAACGGCGAGCGCATCGTGCATGCCAGCGCCGTGTTTGCGCGGAGCGGCGACAGGCCGGTCATCAGCTGCGTGATCGCGCCAGCTCCGATCGCGCGACGCGTCGTGACGCCGAGCAGATCGCGAAGCGCGCGCTGCTCGCCGCGCCTCGGAAGGCGCTTCTACTGGTTCATCGAGCCGAAGAAGTCCTGGTTGGTCTTGGCCGTGCTGCAGCTTGTCGAGCAGGAACTCGATGGCATCGACGGCGCCCATCGGCATCAGGATGCGGCGCAGCACCCACATCTTCGACAGCGTCGCGCGGTCGACCAGCAGCTCTTCCTTGCGGGTGCCCGACTTGGTGATGTCGATGGCCGGGAAGGTGCGCTTGTCGGCGACCTTGCGGTCGAGGATGATTTCCGAGTTACCGGTGCCCTTGAACTCTTCGAAGATCACCTCGTCCATGCGGCTGCCGGTATCGATCAGCGCCGTGGCGATGATGGTGAGCGAGCCGCCTTCCTCGATGTTGCGGGCGGCGCCGAAGAAGCGCTTGGGCCGCTGCAGGGCGTTGGCGTCGACGCCGCCGGTCAGCACCTTGCCGGAGCTCGGCACGACGGTGTTGTAGGCGCGGCCGAGGCGGGTGATCGAGATCGAGCAGGATCACCACGTCGCTTCTTGTGCTCGACCAGGCGCTTGGCCTTCTCGATCACCATCTCGGCGACCTGCGACGTGGCGGCTGGCCGGCTCGTCGAAGGTCGAGCTGACGACCTCGCCCTTCACCGTGCGCTGCATGTCGGTGACTTCCTCGGGCCGCTCGTCGATCGAGCAGCACGATGAGGAAGACCTCGGGATGGTTGGCGGTGATGGCGTGGGCGATGTTCTGCAGCAGCACCGTCTTGCCGGTGCGCGGCGGCGACACGATCAGGCGCGCGCTGGCCCTTGCCGATCGGCGCGATCAGGTCGATCACGCGGGTCGAGATGTCGAGCTGCTGCTGCGGCGTCGGTGCCGGCCTTCTTGGTGAGCGTGCCGGTGCGGCGGCCGGTGCTGACCCGGCCCGACGAGGTGGCGCGCGAGCCGCCTGCTCTTCCTTGATCGGTCGGCGCCATGACGGCCGCGCTGCCTTCCATCTCGAGCTTCAGCTTCTCGTCGGGATAGAGCGGGGTCAGCGAATCGAAGTTGATGCGGTGGCGCAGCGCATCGGGGTCGTCGAAGTTGATCTTGTTGATCTGCACCATGGCGAAGTAGCGCTCGCCGTCCTTGGGCGCGCGGATCTCGCCTTCGACCGTGTCGCCGGTGCGCAGGCCGAATTTGCGGACCTGGGTCGGGCTGACATAGATGTCGTCGGCGCCGGGCAGGTAGTTGGCTTCCATCGAGCGCAGGTAGCCGAAGCCGTCGGGCGCGACCTCGATGGTGCCGACGCCGAAGATCGCCTGGTCGGCGGCCGCCACCTTCTGGAGGATGGCGAACATCAGTTCCTGGCGGCGCATCATCGCCGCGCCTTCGACACCCTGCTCCTCGGCGAATGCGAGCAGCTCGGGCGGTTTCTTTATCTTGAGTTCCTGGAGGTTCATGGGTCTTCAGTCTGGGGTGGGGAGATGACGCACGCGCCTCGGCCGCCGGGGGCGGTCACTGTCGAAAATCGGCGCGTGTCGTTCTTGAATGGGCCCCGTCGATCACCGCCGGGGAGGCAGCGCCAGGGGCCCTAGGTGGCGGTTATATAGGGATGCCGACCCGGCCTGTCAAGCGTCAAAGGGTCTACCGGGCCGATGCTCAGTGCCCGCGCCCGGGCGTGATGAACATCAGCTGGCCCGGCTCTTCGCACGATGCCGCGGTGCCAGACGCCGTTCGGCACGATGAAGGTCTGGCCGGGCTTCAGGACGGCCCGCTGCTCGCCGACCTGGCGTGTCGAGCACGATCTCCAGCTCGCCCGACAGCAGGATCAGGATCTCGTCGCCCGCCGGATGGCGCTCCCAATGGTCCCAGTCGGCCTTCTGGTCCGTGCGTGCCCATCAGGCGGCCGTGGTCGAGGTCGTGGCGGCTCGGCGATGCCGGCCCAGAACTTGGCGCCGCCTTCCATGGCGAGCGCGCTCTCGTCGGGCCGCAGGTGGATGTAGGTGCTGTCGAGCGAAAAGGCCTGGTCATGTCGCTCCTCCTCGGCCAGCATCTCAGCATAGCGGAAGATCTCGGTGTGGTCGGCGCGCCGGCGCCCAGCTTGCCGTTGGCGTCGCCCCAGTAGGCCACCGCCTGCTTCAGCATCGGCATGTTGAGCTTGAGATGGGCGGCGACCTCGCCCGCGGTGCGCAGGTCCTTGGCCATCAGGCCGGTGGTGAAGCCCGCGGCGAAGGTCGCGCGAGACCACGAACTGGCGGCCCTTCACCTCGGTGGCGTTGCTCTTGCCGGTCGAGCTGTTGAACACGTCGACCATGGTGCCGGGATCGAGGCCGAACGCCTCGCCCGACCACCAGCGCCTCGCACATCGCGACCAGGCCGGACGCCGACAGGTAGTTGTTGAGCGCCTTCAGCGCATGGCCCGCGCCGGCCGGTCCGCAGAGCGTGATGGTCTTGCCCATGGCGGCGAAGGCCGGCCGCGCGCGCTCGAGGTCGGCGGCGCGCGCCGCCCACCATGATGGCTGAGCGAGCCGTCGATGGCGCGCTTCACGCCGCCCGACACCGGCGCGTCGAGCAGCGCCACGCCCGCGGCGGCGAGATCGCGCGCCAGCTTCTGGGTGTCGACCGGATTGGACGAGCTCATGTCGAGCACCAGCGCGCCCGCCGCCAGGCCCTCGCGCGCCGGCGTCGCGGCCCTCGATCAGCGCCTGCCGCACGACCTTGCCGTCGGGCAGCATGGTGATCAGCGCATCGGCGCCCTGCAGCCGCCGCCTTGGGCGAGGCCGTCGCCAGCGCCGACGGATGGGCGCCGACGAAATCCGACACCGGCCTTCTGCGAGATGTCGAACAGGCGGAGCTTGAAGCCCGCCTCGGCGAGCCGCGCCGCCATCGGGCGGCCCATCATGCCGAGGCCGAGGAAGGCGATGGTGGCGGGAGGCGCGAGCGTGGTCATGAAACGGTCTCCGACGTGAGATCGTATTCATAGAGCGGCAAGGTGCGGCCGGGAATGGCGTCGGACGGCGCGTTCGCGCAGGAAGCGCGCACCCATGCGCTCGTAGAACGGCGCGGCGTTGGGATCGGCGAGGATGGTCATGCGCGCGACGCCCAGTCGGCGCGCCAGGCTGACGGCCGCTTCGAACAGCGCGCGCCCGGCGCCGCCGCCGATCGCCGGCGGATCGACGAACATCAGGGCGAGCTCGGCCTCTCATCGTCCTCGGCGACGCTCACCGTGCCGATCGTCGCGGCCCGCGTCGTCGGCCGCGACCAGTACGCGGCCGGCCGCGATGTCTGGCCTCGCTCACCGTCAGCGCCGCCGCGCTCAGCCGCATGAACGCGGCGTCATAGCCCCAATGCGCCTTCGACCGCATGCAGAGCGCGGTCAGGCTCGCGCCTCGCCGGCTTGCTCGATGGAGACCTGTCAGCTTCTGACGCGCCACCGGACGCGCTGCCGCAGTGAGATCAGACGCCGCGTTCCTTGAAGACGTCGCGCGCGGTCTTGAAGGCGTCGAGGCCGGCCGGGATGCCGCAATAGATCGCGACCTGCAGGAAGATCTCCTTGATCTCGTCCTTGCTGAGCCCGTTGTTCAGCGCGCCGTTGACGTGCAGCTTGAGCTCGGGCCCGCGATTGAGCGCCGCCAGCATGGCGAGGTTCAGCATCGAGCGCGTCTTCTTCGGCAGGCCCGGCCGCGTCCAGACATAGCCCCAGCAATATTCGGTGGTGACGTCCTGGAACGACATCATGAAGTCGTCGGCGCCCGCCATCGAGTTGTCGACATAGGCGGCGCCCAGCACGGCTTTGCGCACCTTCATGCCGTCGTCGTAGAGCTTCTTGTTGCGCGGATTGGGCTTGGCTTTCGCGCTTGGCCTTGGCCATCTGTCGCTCCTCCGGTTCAATGAGACCGGCGGAACTTATCAGATCGTGAGCTGGTCGGGTCTGCCGTGCCTCGCGCGAGACGTCGAGGCCCTTGGCGCCGCGCCCGCTGGCAGAGATCCTCGATGGTGATGTTGTCGAGCTGCGCCATCATGTCGTCGCGCAGCTTCTCCCACATCGGCCACACCACCTCGTGGGCGAGCGGCGAGCCGATCGCCGGATCGTTGGGCTCGGTCTCGGCCTCGAGCTTGCGCACCACGCGCACGACCTCGCCCAGGGTGATGCGCCGTCGCTCGCGGCCCAGCCGATAGCCGCCGCGCGGCCCGCGCTTGCCGTTCAGGATGCCGGCGCGCACCAGATGCTGCAGGACCTGCTCGAGATAGCGCTTGGGAATGCGCTGGCGCTCGGTGATGTCGCCGCTGCGCACCGGATGCTCGCCGACGTGGAACGCCACGTCGAGCACGGCCTCAATGGCGAACATGGTCTTCTTGCTGAGCCGAGGCATCCCCGTGCTTCCCTCAGGCGTTTTTTGCCGACCCCGCCGGTCACTCCTGTCGATCCGAAACCGCCGGCCCCACGCGCCGTCCGGTCGAGCTCGCTCACCTCACGCCACACTGCCCGGGCATGCCGGGCCACCACCAACTGTGCAATTCGCATGCCGCGCGTGATCCGGAACGGCTCCTTGCCGAGATTGATCAGGATCACGCCGATCTCGCCGCGATAGTCGGCATCGATGGTGCCGGGCGCGTTGGCCACCGTGACGCCGTGCCTGGCCGCCAGCCCGGAGCGCGGCCGGACCTGGGCCTCGAAGCCCACCGGCAGGGCGATCGAAATGCCGGTCGGCACGATCCGGCGCTCCGAGCGAGCCGAGCTCGATGTCCTGGTCGATGGCCGCCAGAAGGTCGGCGCCGGCGGCGGCGCGCCGTGGCGTAGTCGGGAAGCTGCGAGGTCGCGACCGTGGGCCAGGCGCACCACCTCGATCTCGACGCTTTCGACCCCTGCATCTCACTCGCGCTGCTCTCGCAGCCTCGGCTGGTCGGCTGGCCGAAATGGAGCGCGATGCGGCCGGCGAGCCGCATGGCGACATCGCCCTTGGCCAGGGTCGGCCAGTCCTCGACGCCCGGCGGCGCTGATCAGATGCACGGTGTTGCGCTCGCCGCCGAACGTGCCGGCGGCGGCCGACACGTCGTTGGCCACGATCCAGTCGCAGCCCTTGCGCTGGCGCTTGTCGATGGCGTTGGCGACCAGGTTCTCGGTCTCGGCGGCAAAGCCCACCACCAGCGCCGGCCGCTTGGGCCCGGGCTTGGACAGGGTGGCGAGAATGTCGGGATTGGGCGCCAGCTCGAGCGCAGGCGGCTGCGGCGCCGGCCTTCTTCTTGATCTTGGCCGCGGCAGGCGCGCGCCGCCTTCCAGTCGGCGACGGCGGCGGCGCAGACCGCGATGTCGACCGTGCCCGCAGCGAGGCAGGCGGCCAGCATCTGGTCGGCCGATCTCGACATGGACCGTGCGCACGCCCGGCGGATCGGCGCAGCGCGACCGGCCCGCTCACCAGGGTCACGTCGGCGCCGAGCCGCGCCAGGGCGCCGGCGATGGCGTGGCCCTGCTTGCCCGAGGAATGGTTGGAGATGTAGCGCACCGGATCGATCGCCTCGCGCGTCGGCCCGACGTCACCACGGCGCGCTTGCCGGCAGAGCGGCTCGCTCGGCCGTCGATGCAGCATCGCCTCGATGGCGGCGACGATCTCCTCCGGCTCCGACATGCGGCCGGGGCCGTGCTCGTTGCAGGCCATGGCGCCGTCGTTGGGGCCGACGAAGCTGACGCCGCGCTTCTTCAGGGTCTCGACGTTGGCGACGGTGGCGGCGTGGGTCCACATGCGGACGTTCATCGCCGGCGCCGCCAGCACCGGCTTGTCGGTGGCGAGCAGCACGGTGGCCGCCAGATCGTCGGCCATGCCCGCCGCCATGCGCGCCAGGATATTGGCGGTGGCCGGCGCCACGACCAGCAGGTCGGCCTCGCGCGACAGCTCGATGTGGCCCATCTCGCTCTCGTCGGTCAGCGAGAACATGTCGCTGTAGACGCGATCCTCGCTCAGCGCCTGCAGGACAGCGGCGTCACGAACTGCGCGCCGGCCTCGGTCAGCACGCAGCGCACCGAGGCGCCGCGCTCGCGCAGCCGCCGGATGAGTTCGAGCGATTTGAAGGCCGCGATGCCGCCCGCGACGATCAGCAGGATGCGCTTGCCGTTCAGCATGGCCGCTAGATTATCACAACACCCGGCTGGCGAAAGTGTAGAGCCCCGTCAGCAGAAGCGCCCAGAACACGGCCAGGCGGAACTGCTCGATCGACAGGCGCAGGCGGACCTGCTGGCCCAGCCACATGCCGCGCCAGCGCCGGCACGACCGCCGCCGCCGAGACGATCGCGCGCGGGCCGTCGAGCAGGCCGAAATGGAGCAGCGAGACGGTGAGCGTGAGCGACGTGGCGCAGAGCACGACGCCCAGGGTCTGCACCAGCTCCGTCGGCTTGATGTCGAGGCCCTGCAGGTAGGGCATCAGCGGCACGACGGGCACGCCGACCACGCCGGCGACGAAGCCGGAGATCGACGCCGATCACCGGCGCCAGCGGCTTCTCGAGATCGGCGTGGATGTGCAGCCGGATGCGCAGCAGGCCGAGCGCCGCTATAGACGATCAGCACCGCCGCCAGCACCAGGAACGCCCAGTTCGGCCCCTTCTGGCCGACCAGCCACATGGTGAGATAGAGCACGACCGCCAGCGGCACGATGAGCGGCCACTGGCGGCGCAGGATGATCCAGAACCTGCCGCCGACCGCCGCCTGCCAGATGTTGGTGACGATGGTCGGCAGGGCGATCAGCGCGATTGCCTCGGGCAGCGGCAGCACCAGCGAGGTGAGCGCGATGGTGATGGTCGGCAGCCCCAGCCCGACCAGTCCCTTGACCGTTCCGGCGAGCAGGAAGACGGCCAGGCCGAAGATGATCTGCGAAGTCGATCGTGACCTGCGGCTCCCGTCATCGCTGCGGGCTGCGCCACCGCGGCGGTCGAGTCCTAATGCCACCACGCCGACGATGGCGGCGATCAGGGCCAGCACGGCGATGATCTCGGCGAAGCCCGGGCGCCAGGCGCGGCCGGCGACGGGCGGCGGCTCCGTTCGATCGGCTTCGGCCTTGCGGCGCTCGTGCTCGGCCACGACATGCAGGCTGTCGATCAGGCGCGGCAGGCGGCGCAGGCCCTGCGCCAGGTCCTCGACGGCGCGGCCGACGCGTGGCGCGCGGGCCGAAATGCGCTGCGCATCCACTCCTCGATCAGCGGCCGCGCCAGCTCCCAGATGTTGACCGTGGGATTGAGCCGCGTGCCCATGCCCTCGGCCATCAGCATGGTCTTCTGCAGCAGCAGGAGCTGCGGCTGCACCGCCATCTCGAACTGCTCGGTGACGCGCAGCAGCTGGGCGAGCAGGCGGGCGATCGAGATGTCGTGGCTCGGCTTGCCGAAGATCGGCTCGCCGATCGAGCGGCAGGCCTGGGCGAACATCTCGAGCGACTGGTCGGACGGCACGTAGCCGGCGCGGAACTGCACCTCGGCCACGGCGCGGTAGTCGCGCCGCAGGAAGGCGACCAGCAGCTCGGCGAGATAGCCGCGCGTGTCCTCGTCGATGCCGGCCCATGATGCCGAAATCGACCGGCACGATGTGGCCGGCGCGATCGACGAAGGCGTTGCCGCCGATGCATGTCGGCGTGGAAGAAGCCGTCGCGGAACACCTGGTAGAAGAACGCCTCGGCGCACTTCTTCATGACGGCGTCGGGATCGTGGCCGGCGGCGACGATGGCGTCGCGGTCGCCGATCGGGATGCCGTCGACCCGCTCGAGCGTCAGCACGCGCTGGGCGGTGCGGTCCCAGTCGATGGTGGGCGCGCGGTAGCCGGGATCGTCGGCGAAGTTCTCGCCCAGCTCCTCGGCGGCGGCCGCCTCCATGCGCAGATCCATCTCGACCCGCACGACGTCGGCGAAGGCGCGCACCGATCGACGGGCTTCAGCCGGCGGAAGCGCGGCTGGGTGCGCTCGACCAGCTCGGCCATCCAGTAGAAGAGGTCGAGGTCGCGCTCGAAGGCCTGCTCGATGCCGGGCCGCAGCACCTTCACCGCGACGCTCGCGGCCATCGGTCGTGACGGCGAAATGCACCTGGGCGATCGAGGCGGCGGCGACCGGCACGTCGTCGAAGCTGGCGAACAGCGCCTCGATCGGCTGGCCGAGCTCGGCTTTCGATGGTGCGCCGCGCCTCGGCGCCGGAGAAGGCCGGCAGATGGTCCTGCAGGCGCGCGAGGTCGGCGGCGACGCTTTCGCTCAAGAGGTCGGCGCGGGTCGACAGCGCCTGGCCGAGCTTGATGAAGGACGGCCCCATCTCCTGCAGCGCCGCCGCCAGCCGCTCGCCGGGCCGGCGCGGATCGCGGCGCCGGGCGAACAGCCGCGCCCAGCGCGACCAGCGCCGGCGCGATGCCCAGCGTCTCCAGCGGAAACAGCGCGTCGTGCCGCGCCAGGCTGAGCGCCATGCGCAGCAGGCGCCAGGTGTTGCGAAGCGCGCGCAGCATCTCAGATGCGCCAGCCGCGAGTGCAGCGCCACGACACCGAGCGTCATGTCGCGCCAGGCGACGTTGGCGAAGCCCGCCGCTGCGCATGCGCTCGGCCAGCTCGCGCTGCGGCGGGAAGCGGCGGATGCTCTCGTGCAGATAGCGGTAGGACTCGGCGTCGCGGGCGACGATGCGGCCGAAGAACGGCAGGGCGCGGCTCGGAATAGGCGTCGTAGACGCGACCGATCGGCGCCGACGTCACCTTGCTGAACTCCAGGCAGTAGAAGCGGCCGCCCGGCTTCAGCACGCGATGCGCTTCGCCCAGCGCCTTGTCGATGTCGGTGACGTTGCGCAGGCCGAAGGCGATCGTGTAGCCGTCGAACGAGCGGTCGGGAAACGGCAGGTTCTCGGCATCGCCCGTCGTCCAGGTGAGGCCCTGCAGCAGGCCGCGGTCGACGGCGCGGTCGCGGCCGACCGCCAGCATGGCCGGGTTGATGTCGCACACCGTGACGTCGGGCCGCCGTTCGCCTCTGGCGCTTGAGCGATGCCGGAAGGCGATATCCCCCGTGCCGCCGGCCACGTCGAGGAACCTTTCGCCCGGCCGCGGGTTCAGCGACATCGCACCAGGGCGTTCTTCCAGAGCCGGTGCACGCCAGCCGACATCAGGTCGTTCATCAGGTCGTAGCGCGGCGCCACGCTCTCGAAGACCCGGCGCACCAGACCCGCCTTGTCGGCCGCCGGCACGTCGCGATAGCCGAAGGACGCCTGTCCCGCCGGGGTCGGACGCGCTAGGATCGGGTCGGCTTTGCCATGGGCCGCAACCTAGAGGAATCGCCATGCTGCTGAAAGACCGCGTGATGCTGATCACCAACGTCGAGAAGTTCGCAGGCCACGGCACGACACGGGTGGCGCTGGGCCAGGGCGCCACGGTGCTGGCCCACGATCCCTCGTTCGAGGCGCCGAGCGCCCGGCGCAAGTACGAGACCGCAGTTCCAGGGCGCGCATGCGCTGGCGGCGACCGAGCCCGCGACCCTGGTCGAGCTGGCGCTGAAGCGTCACGGCCACATCGACGCGCTGGTCAACAACGACGCCTATCCCGCGCTGCGCGCGCCGCTCGGCGAAGCGCGGCTGGAGGATTACCGCGCCGCGCTCGAGGCCATGGCGGTGGCGCCGTTCCGGCTCGTCCAGCTCGTGGCGCCGTCGATGCGCAAGCGCAAGTCGGGCCGCATCGTGTTCGTGTCGTCGGCGGCGCCGTTGCGCGGCATCGCCAACTACGCGCCCTACGTCGTCGGCGCGCGCGGCGCGCCAACGGGCTGGTCGCCTCGCTCGCCAAGGAGCTGGGGCGCGACGGCATCACGGTGAACGCCGTCGGCTCGAACTACGTCGAGAACCCCGACTACTTCCCGCCGGCGCTGCTCGCCAACCAGGAGGCGATGGCCAAGATGACGGCGCAGATCCCGCTGGGCCGGCTCGGCAAGTCCGACGAGCTCGGGCGCCGCGATCTGCTTCCTCTGTTCCGACGGCGGCGGGCTTCATCACCGGCCATGTTCTTCCGCATGCCGGCGGATGGGCGTGACGCGCGCACGGGCGCATGCCACTATCTCTCGCATAATGCAAAGGCCGCGCACGGTCGGACCGAAGCGCGGCTGCCAGGGAGCGACGTCCAGACACGCCGGCAACGCCGGCGCGCGTGCCCTTGGTCGATTCGGTCCGAGGACGGCGCATGGGAAGACAGATCGTCCATCGCCTGCTGGTCTCGTTCCCGCCTTGCTCGGGGTTCTCTTCCTTTGCTTCTGTCTGCTGCAGGTCGTGCCGGCCGATCCGGCGATGATCATCGCCGGCCCCGACGCCAAGGCCGAGACCATCGCCGCCATCCGCCTCGAGCTCGGCCTCGACCGGCCGATCCCGATCCAGTTCGCCGAATACATCGGCCGCGTGCTGCGCGGCGATCTCGGCCGCTCGATCATCTCCAACAAGATGGTGAGCGAGGAGCTGGCGCTCACCATCGGTCCGACCGTCGAGCTGATGCTGGGCGCCATGCTGATCGCGGTGCCGCTCGGCCTGGCGCTGGGCACGCTGGCGGCGGTCAAGCGCGGCACGCCTGCTCGACCGGCTGATCATGGCGATCTCGGTGGCGGGCGTGTCGATGCCGGTGTTCTTCATCGGCCTGATCCTGATCCAGTATGTCGGCTTCAAGTGGGCGCTGCTGCCCTTCACCGGCCGCACCGGCCCGGTGTGGGACGGCGGCCTGCCCAGCCTGATCCTGCCGGCGGCGACCCTGGGCGCGGTGCTGATCGGCCCGATCGCGCGGCTGACGCGCACCGCCGTGCTGGAAGTGCTGGGCGCCGACTTCGTGCGCACGGCGCGCGCCAAGGGCCTGCGCGAGACGGTGGTGATCGTCCATCACGCGCTGCGCAACGCGCTGATCCCCGTCGTCACCCTGATCGGCCTGCAGGCGGCGTTCCTGCTGGGCGGCGCGGTGGTGACCGAGACGATGTTCTCCTGGCCGGGCGTCGGCCGGCTCGCCGTCGGCGCCATCGTGTCGAGCGATTTCCCGACGGCGCAGGGCGCGATCATGATCCTCGCCATCGCCTTCCTGTCGATCAACCTCCTGGTCGACGTGCTCTACGTCTACCTCGATCCGCAGAGGTGCAGCGGTCATGAGCGTCGAAGCCCTCGACACGCCCGGTCCGCGCCGAGGAAGCACCGGCGCGCTCGCCCGCGTCGGGCGTGCTGCGCCGGCTGGCGCGCGACAAGGTGGCGGCGCTCGCCGCCCTGGCGCTGACGCCTGATCGGGCTCGCCGCGCATCTTCGCGCCGGTGGTGGCGCCCTACGATCCCTACCTCACCGACCTCACCAAGGTGATGCAGCCGCCCAGCGCGCAGCACTGGTTCGGCACCGACAATACCGGCCGCGACATCCTGAGCCGCGTCATCTTCGGCACGCGCAACACGCTGATGCTGGGCCTGGTCGGCGTGATCGATCGGCGGCGCTGCTGGGCGGCGTGCTCGGCATCCTGGCCGCCTACTATCCGCGCGCTCGACGGCTGGATCATGCGGCTGGTCGACATCATGCTGGCCTTCCCGGCGATCCTGATCGGGCTCGCGGTGGCGGCGATCGCCGGCGCCGGCCTCGGCGCGGTGGTGATCGCGCTGGTGGTGGCCACCGTGCCCGACGTGGCGCGGGTGGCGCGCGGCGCGGCGGTGGGCGTCATGGGCCAGGAATTCATGGAAGCCGGCCGCGCCGTCGGCGTGTCCGGACCGCGCGCTGATCTGGCGCTACCTGACGCTGAACTGCATCTCGACCATCTTCGTGTTCCTGACCCTGCGCTTCGGCCAGATCATCCTGATCGGCTCGGCGCTGGGCTTCCTCGGCATGGGCGCGCAGCCGCCGACCGCCGAAGCTCGGCATGATGGCGGCGCAGGGCCGCGACTTCCTGTTCATGGCGCCGCACATCGCGACGATCCCGAGCTGCGCGATCTTCGTCATCGTGCTGGCCGCCAACCTTCTGGGCGACGCCTTGCGCGACGTCCTCGATCCGAGGCTGCAGACATGATCAGATCAGTTCTGAGTGCTGCGTTCGCGTTGAGTATCGCAGCTGCCGCGTCGGCGCGCAGACGCTCAACATGATGAAGTCGATCGACGCGCCGCATTACGACGCGCAGCGCACGACCTGGGCGCCGACCTCCGACATCGTCAACATGTTCCAGGACACGCTGGTGGCGCTCGACTGGGACGGCAAGACGCCGATCCCCTATCTCGCCAAGTCGTGGACCGATCAGCCCGGACGGCAAGACTCTATACCTTCAAGCTGCGCGACGACGTGCACGTTCTGCAGCGGCAAGAAGTTCACCGCCGAGGACGTGGTCTACAGCTTCAAGCGGCTGAAGGACCCGGCGATCAAGGGCCCGTATCGCCTGGCGCGCCGGCAACATCAAGGAACTGCGCGCGCCCGATCCCTACACCGTCGAGTACGAGCTCGCCGAGCCGTTCTCCGAGCTGCTGCTGCAGCTCACCATGTTCACCAACGTGATCCACAACAAGGAGAGCGTGGAGGCGCTGGGCAAGGACTACGGCGTCAAGGGCGCCGACGGCACCGGCCCGTGGTGCTTCGACTCGCTGGCAGCCGCGCACCGAGATCGTGCTCAAGCGCCACGACGCCTACAAATGGGGCCCCTCGATGTACAAGAACAAGGGGCCGGTGAAGTTCGAGAAGCTCGTCATCAAGATCGTGCCGGAGGATTCGAGCCGCGTCGCGGCGATGATGGCCGGCCAGTTCGACATCACGCACCAGTTCCCGGCGCAGTTCATCGCCCAGGCCAAGGCCGCGCCGATGCTGACCGTGCAGCGAGGCCAAGCCGAACTTCCAGCTGCTCTATTTCGGCTTCAAGATCACGCGGCCGATGGTGGCCGACCAGCGCGTGCGCGAGGCCATGAGCATCGCCATCAACCGCGCCGAGATCGCCAAGGGCATCCTGCTGGGCAACGCCGAGCCGGCTTTCACCATCGTCGATCAAGGCCGCGCTCGACCACGATCCGCAGACGCCAGGGCGATCGTCAAGGAGGACGTCGAGCGCGCGAAGCAGCTGCTCGACGAAGCCGGCTGGAAGATCGGGCAGCCGACGGCATCCGCGAGAAGGACGGCGTCAAGCTGGCGCCGAAGGTCTACTTCACCGCGAACGGCAATTCGGCCACGCGTCGCCGAGGCGATCCAGGGCTATCTGCGCAAGATCGGCGTCGACTGGCGGCTGCAGCCCTGGGACTCGACCATCGCCGCGGCCAAGATGGCCGAGCAGGACTACGAGATCTGGTCGGTCACCGTGCCCTATCTCTCGGCCGGCGACCTGATGAACATCTACTTCGATTCGAGGAACATCCCGACGCCCAACCGGATGAACTGGAAGGACGCCGAGACCGACGAGTGGCTGACGCTGGGCCGCTCCGCGCTGACCGAGGCCGACCGCGCCAAGTACTACGGCGCTGGTGCAGGAGAAGGTGATGACGGAGCACCTCTGGATGCCGGTGCTCAACATCAACATGTATCAGGTGACCAACAAGAAGCTCAAGGGCGCGCGGCCGCACATGCTCTACCAGAACACCTTCTACAAGGGGCTGGATGTGACGCTTTGACAATCCGTCATGACGGATTAGGAGGAAACGACGATGCGTAGCATCCTGAAGGGCGTGGCAGCGTTGCTGGGCGTGGTCGGGGTGTCTTCGCTGGCCGAGGCGCAGACCCTGCGGATGATGAAGTCGCTCGATGCGCCGCACTATGACGGCCAGCGCACCACCTGGTCGCCGACCTCCGACATCGTCAACATGATCCAGGACACGCTGGTGGCGCTCGACTGGGACGGCAAGACGGCGATCCCCTATCTCGCCAAGTCGTGGACGATCAGCCCCGACGGCAAGCTCTACACCTTCAAGCTGCGCGACGACGTGCAGCTTCTGCAGCGGCAAGAAGTTCACCGCCGACGACGTGGTCTACAGCTTCAAGCGGCTGCAAGGATCCGGAGACGCAGCGCGCCGCTTGCCTGGCGCGCCGGCAACATCAAGGAGCTGCGCGCGCCCGATCCCTACACCGTCGAGTACGAGCTCACCGAGCCGTTCTCCGAGCTGCTGCTGCAGCTCACCATGTTCACCAACGCGATCCACAACAAGGAGAGCGTGGAGGCGCTCGGCAAGGACTACGGCATCAAGGGCGTCGACGGCACCGGGCCGTGGTGCTTCGTGTCGTGGCAGCCGCGCACCGAGATCGTGCTGAAGCGCCACGACGCCTACAGCTGGGGTCCGTCGATGTACCAGAACAAGGGGCCGGTGAAGTTCGAGAAGCTCGTCGATCAAGATCGTGCCGGAGGATTCCAGCCGCGTCGCCGCCATGCTGGGCGGCCAGTTCGACGTCACCCACCAGTTCCCGCTGCAGTTCATCCAGCAGGCGCAAGCCGCGCCGATGCTGCAGGTGCAGGAGGCCAAGCCGAACTTCCAGCTGGTGTATTACGGCTTCAAGATCACCCGGCCGATGGTGTCCGACGCGCGCGTGCGCCAGGCGATGAGCATCGCCATCAACCGCGCCGAGATCGCCAAGGGCATCATTCCTCGGCAACGCCGAGCCGGCCTACACCTTCGTCGATCCCGCGGCGCTCGGACTTCGCCGCCGCGACCAAGGGCGTGGTCAAGGAGGACGTCGAGCTGGCGAAGAAGCTGCTCGACGAGGCCGGCTGGAAGGTCGGCGCCGACGGCATCCGCGAGAAGGACGGCGTCAAGCTGGCGCCCAAGGTGCTATTACACCCAGGTCGCCAATTTCGGCCGCGTCTCCGAGGCGATCCAGGGCTACATGCGCAAGATCGGCATCGACTGGACGATCTGCAGCCTTCGATTCGACCATCGCGCCGGCGAAGATGGCCGAGCAGGATTACGAGATCTGGACCGTGACGGTGCCCTATCTCTCGGCCGGCGACCTGATGAACCTCTATTTCGATTCGAAGAACATCCCGGCGCCCAACCGGATGAACTGGAAGGATGCCGAAGACCGACGAGTGGCTGCGGCTCGGCCGCGCCGCGCTGACCGACGCCGATCGCGCGAAATACTACGTGCTGGTGCAGCAGCAGGTGACCGACGAGCATCTGTGGATGCCGGTGATCAACGTCGCGCATGTACCTCGATCAGCAACAAGAAGCTGAAGGGCGTCCGGCCGCACATGCTCTATCAGAACACCTTCTACAAGGGCCTGGATTACTCGTTCTGATGGAAACGCTCCTCGAGGTTCGCGGCCTCAAGACCCACTTCCGCGACCGACCGCGGCCTGTTCCGCGCCGTCGACGGCATCAGCTTCAGCGTGCCGCGCGGCCGCACCGTCGGCCTGGTCGGCGAATCCGGCTGCGGCAAGAGCGTGACCTCGCTCTCGGTCATGGGCCTGGTGCCGAGCCCGCCGGGCAAGGTCGAGGCCGAGGCGGTGCTGTTCGGCGACCGCGACGTGCTGACGCTGTCGGCCGACGAGCGCCGCCAGGCTGCGCGGCGGCAAGATGTCGATGATCTTCCAGGAGCCGATGACCTCGCTCAATCCGGTCCACACCGTCGGCCAGCAGATCGTCGAGGCGATCCTCGCCCACACCACGATGTCGCCGCGAGGCGCGCAAGGCGCGCGCGATCGAGATGCTCGAGCTGGTGCGGATCCCTCGGCCGGCGCAGCGCATCGACGACTTTCCGCACCACCTGTCCGGCGGCATGCGCCAGCGCGTCATGATCGCCATGGCGCTGTCCTGCGAGCCGGCGCTGCTGATCGCCGACGAGCCGACCACCGCGCTCGACGTCACCATCCAGGCCCAGATCCTCGACCTGCTGCAGCGACCTGCAGCAGCCGGCTCGGCATGGCGATCCTGATCATCACCCACGATCTCGGCGTCATCGCCGAGGTCGCCGACCAGGTGCTGGTGATGTACGCCGGCCAGATCGTCGAAAGCGCCGATGTCGGCCGACCTGTTCGCCGATCCCCAGCATCCCTACACGATCGGCCTGTCTGGGCTCGATCCCGCGCCTCGACGTCGACCGCGAGCGGCTCGCCACCATCGAGGGCACGGTGCCGAGCCCCAACAACCAGCCCAAGGGCTGCCGCTTCGCGCCGCGCTGCCCGTTCGCCGACCGGCGCTGCCGGCGAGAGCCGCCGCCGCTGCGCGACATCGCGCCCGGCCATCTGGTGGCGTGCTGGAAGGCCCCGGTCGAGGTGGCGGCATGAGCGAGCCGAAGTCCCGGTGCTTCAGGTCGACGGCCTGGTCAAGCATTTTCCGGTCAGCCGCGGCGTCATCCTGCCGCACGGCAGGTCGGCCTGGTGCGCGCCGTCGAGGACGTGAGCTTCGAGATCGCCCGCGGCGAGACCGCTGGCGCTGGTCGGCGAATCCGGCTGCGGCAAGTCGACCACCGGACGCCTGGTGCTGCGCCTGATGGACCCGACGGCGGGCTCGGTGCGCTTCAAGGGCGAGGAAATCGCCAACCTCGACAAGGACGCGCTGCGCCGGCTGCGCCGGCACATGCAGATCATCTTCCAGGACCCCTACGCCTCGCTCAATCCGCGCATGACCGTGGGCGAGATCCTGGCCGAGCCGCTGCGGGTGCACGAGATCGGCGATGCCGCGTCGCGCGAGGCGCGCGTGCGCGAGCTTCTGGAGATCGTCGGCCTGTTGCCCGAACATGCGCGGCGCTATCCGCATCAGTTCTCCGGCGGGCAGCGCCAGCGCATCGGCATCGCCCGCGCGCTCGCGGTCAATCCCGACCTGATCGTCTGCGACGAGCCGGTGTCGGCGCTCGACGTCTCGATCCAGGCGCAGATCGTCAACCTGCTGCAGAATCTGCAGCAGCGCTTCGGCCTCTCCTATCTGTTCATCGCCCACGACCTTGCCGTGGTGAAGCACATCAGCGACCGCGTCGCGGTGATGTATCTCGGCAAGCTGGTCGAGATCGCCGACAAGAAGACGCTCTACGCCAGGCCGCTGCATCCCTACACCCAGGCGCTGCTGGCGGCGATCCCGAAGCCCGATCCGAGCCTGCGCACCAAGCGCGTCATGCTGCAGGGCGACGTGCCGAGCCCGTTCAATCCGCCGACCGGCTGCCGTTTCCACACCCGCTGCCCGCATGCCCAGCCGCGCTGCTCGGCCGAGGAGCCGAAGCTGCGCGAGGCGGCACCCGGCCATCGCGTGGCCTGTCATTTTTCGAAACGCTACCCGTCCCCACCATCATCGCGCGCGCCGGCATGGCGAACGGCAAGCTCAGCCGAAAGGTTGGCGGCCTTCGAGGCGGCCAAGCAGATACCGAATGCCCGGGTAAGCAAAGTCAGCCGGCGTGGTTCGATGGCGCGGATGGCGCCGCGCAGTTCGGCCAGCCCGCGCAGCCGGCCGATGGCGGTATAGCCGGGATTGGTGCGCTTCGGTTTCCGCGAGATCATCGAGCATGCGATGGCCGTGATCCGGCCGGAACACGATCTGGTCTTCAGATGAACGCTTGCGGTTCTCGGCGAGCAGCGCCTTGAGCACCGCGATCATGTCGACGTCGCCGTCGAGATGATCGGATTCGAAGAACGACAGGCCGTCGCCTTCGCGTTTGCGTCGCCCGCAAATGCGCGAAGCCGATGCGCGGCGCGAAGCGTTTGGCCATCGCCGGCAGATCGTTCTCCGCGCGCACGCCGAGGCGAGCCGGTGCAGAAGCAGATGCCGTTCGCCTTTGAGGGCACCGGCATCGAACAGCGCCTGGTAGTCTTCCGCCGAGCGAGCGCGATGCGCGGCAGGCCGAACAGCGGCCGCGGCGGATCGTCCGGATGCAGCGTCAGCGTCACGCCGAGCTGCTCGGCGACCGGCGCGACGCGCGCAGAAATTCACTGAGATGCCGCCGCAGCACCGCGGAATTGATGCCGCGATATTGCTGCAGGCGGTCGCGGAACTGCGGAATGGTCAGAGGATCGGTGGTGGACCCCGGCAGCGCGCTGGCGATGTTGGTGCACGAGGTAGTCGATGTCGGCCTGCGTCATCCGCCGAATAGACCTGCCCGGCGCGACGCTGCGCGGCCTCGGAATATTCACCTGGGCGCTTCGGGCCGCTGCAGGATATGCAGATCGAACGCCGCGAACCGGTCCTGGTCGAGAAGCGCATCGCCTTGGCGCCGTTCGGCAGTTCCCATTCGAGGTCGGTGCGGCACCAGTCCACGACCGGCATGAAATTGTAGCAGATGATCCTGATGCCGGCGGCGGCGACCGACTCCGAGGCTCGCGATCCAGGCCTCGATCGAGCGCGTGGCTCTGCCGCCGAGTCGCTTGACGTCGTCGGGGATCGGGATCGATTCCACCACCGACCAGGTCAACGGCGAACGGCCCGGCTGGCTGTTCTCGATCAGGTTCTTGCGCTCCTCGACGGCCGCCGCGCGTCCAGGCCTCGCCGATCGGCACCTGATGCAGCGCCGTCACCACATCGGTCGCGCCGGCCTGGCGGATATCGTCGAGCGACACGGGATCGTTGGGCCCGTACCACCGCCATCCCTGCAGCATCATGCAAGCGATCTCCTGAAACTGGATTGCCGATCAAGCCGTCAGCACCACCTTGACGCTTTGCGAGCGATCGAGCGCCAGCCGCACCGCGTCGGGCGCGACCGCCAGCGGACGCTCGGCGGTCACCAGCGACAGCACGTCGACGCTGCCGTCGGCGATCAGTTCGACGGCGGTGAAGAATTCGGCCCCGAAGCGGAACGAGCCTCTAAGATCGATCTCCTTGGCCATCACGGCGTTCGCCGGCACCGGGATCTGCCCGCCCGGCAGATTGCCGACCTGAACCACGACGCCGCCGCGCCTGACGACGCCGATCGCGCTGGCAAGGCCCGCCGCAGTTCCCGAGACTTCGAACGCTACGTCGAACGGTTGCGCTGCGGCCTCGCGCCTTCAGCGCCTCCTCGCCGCCGGAGATATCGACGACATGGTTGGCGCCCAATCTTGTGGCGAACGCCAGCGGCGCCGCTGCGATGTCGACGACGGTGGTCTCCGCGATTCCGGCGCGCTGCGCCGCCAGCATCGTCAGCAGTCCGATCGGACCGGCGCCGAACAGCACCGCGCGCTTGCCGGTTGACGTCACCGGCGCGGGCGACCGCATGCAGGCACACTGCGAGCGGTTCAGGCCAGCGCCGCCGCCTGATAGGTCACGTGGTCAGGAATCTTGACGCATTGCGCAGGAATCGGCGTCGAACACCGAAGAGAAGCCGCCCTGCATGTGCGGGGTCTTCGAGGCCGAGCCCATGAAGAAGATGTTTTCGCAGAGATTGGCCCGGTCCTCGCGGCATGGCTTGCAGTGGCCGCACCAGCGCGACGGATTGACAGGCGACACGGTCGCCGACCTTCACGCCCGGCGCGGGGCCTGCGATCTCGACGACCTCGCCGGCGATCTCGTGGCCGAGCACCAGCGGCGAGGTCACGACGAAATCGCCGGTGCGGGCGTGGCGGTAGTAATGCATGTCGGAGCCGCAAATGCCGCCGGCGCCGAAACGGATACGCACCATGCCCGAGACAAGCGGATCGAGCGGCCGCTCGACCATGCGCAGATCTTCCGGGCCGAACAGGGTTGCGGCCAAAGCCATCGACGTCATTTTGAGAGTCCCATGTATTTCGGCAGCCAGAGCGTCAGTTCCGGGATGTAGGTGATGGCGACCAGCGCCAGCAGCAGCGGCACCAGCCACGGCAGGATCGCCATCGTCGTGCGCTCGACGGAGAGCTTCGCCACGCGCGCCAGCACGAACAGCACCATGCCGAGCGGCGGGTGCAACAGGCCGATCATCAGGTTCAGCGTCATGATCAGGCCGAAATGGATGGGATCGATGCCCGAGCTTCAGCACGATCGGCAACAGGATCGGCACCAGGATGGTGATGGCGGCGATGGTGTCGATGAAGCAGCCGACGAACAGGATCAGGATGTTGGCGAGCAGCAGGAACACCCACTTGTTCTGGGTGATCCCGAGCATCACGTCGGTCAGCGATCTGCGCCGCCTGCGACACCGTCAGCAGCCAGGCGAAGATCGAGGCCGCGGTGACGATGAACAGCACCGAGGCCGTGGTCTCGATGGTGTCGAACGTCGCCTTCGCCACCGTCTGCAGCGTCATCGAGCGATAACGCACCAGCCCCAGGAACAGCGACCAGATCACGGCGGCGACCGCGGCCTCGGTCGGCGTGAACCAGCCGAGCGTCATGCCGCCGATCAGGATGACCGGCGCCATCAGCGCCATCACGGCGGAGAAATCGAAGTACCAGTCGAGCGCCAGCAGCACCACGAGGCCGATGCCGACCGCCATGTTCACCGACATGCCGGCCATGCACCAGCAGCCAGACCACCAGCGGGAATGCCAGAACGATGACGATTTCGAGGGCGGCCGATCCGATCTGCGGCCAGGAGAACGGCGCGTCGCTGCCCCAGCCGTTGCTGGTGGGCGAAATAGGCCACCGTCGCCATCATGAACAAGGTCATGACCACGCCGGGAATGACGCCGCCGAGAAACAGCGCGCCGATCGAGACGTTGGCCATCATGCCGTAGATCACGAACGGCAGCGACGGCGGGATGATCGGGCCAAGCGTGGCGGAAGCCGCCGTCACGCCGACGGCGAACTCGGTCGAGTAGCCGTGATCCTTCATCGCCTTGATTTCGATGGTGCCGAGGCCCGCGGCATCGGCGATCGCGGTGCCGGACATGCCGGAGAAGATCACCGAGCCGACGATGTTGACGTGGCCGAGGCCGCCGCGCATCCAGCCCACCAGCGCGACCGCGAACTTGTAGATCGCGCCCGGTGACGCCCGCGATGTTCATCAGGTTGCCGGCCAGGATGAAGAACGGCACGGCCAGCAGCGGAAAGCTCTCGACGCCGGCGATCATGCGCTGCGCCAGCGTCACGTCGGGCGTGATGCCGGTGACGAGAATGTACACCAGCGACGACACCGCCATGGCGAGCGCGACCGGAAGGCCGACCAGCATCAGCAGCAGAAATCCCCAAGCAGCAGCAGCATGGCTCAGCCTTCCGTTCCGTCGAATGCGCCGGGGCGCTCCAGGATCGAATAGCCCCGCCGCCAGTTCTCGACCGCGATCTGGATCGAGCGCACGAGCATCAGCACAAAGCCGAGCAGCACGGCGTAATAGACGAAGCCTTCTTTGAAACTTGATCGTCGTCATCCGCTCGTCGCCGATGATCTGGATGAACTGCCAGACCAGCTTGATCGCGTATCCGAAGAACGCGATCCGGATCAGGTCGATCACGGTCGAAAGCGCACGCGCGCCGGCAGCATGCGGCAGATAACGGAACAGCAGGTCGACCTGGATGTGCCGCGACAGCCGCACGCACATCGCCGAGCCGATGAAAGACCACGCCGATCAGGCAGTAGGTCGCGATCTCCTCGGTCCAGGCATAGCTGTCGTTGAGGACGTAGCGGGTGAAGAACTGCAGGAAGACGCAAAGCGCCATGATCCAGAAGATCGCGAGCGCCAGCCAGTCCTCCACGGCGTATTGGCCGAGGTCGGCGGCCTTGGGGACTTCGTCCTCGAAGGTGTGGGCGATCTCGTCCGCCGTGATCTGCTTGTGAACCTCAACCGTCGACATGCGCCCTCTCCAAGCTGGCTCTGCTGACCGGAAATTCCGGTGGGCATTCGCCGTGCCGACCACGACATCGTGGAAGGCACGGCGAAGACCTGTTTCGTTATTTCACCGCCTGGATGCGATCCCAGTCGGACTTGCGATAGTCGAAGCTCTCGAAGCTCGTGGTCTTGATCACGGTGTCGCGGAACTCGTCCTTGTTGACCTCGGTGACGGTCAGGCCCTTCTGCTTGAAGAAATCAACCAGCTTGGCCTCGTTGGCCTTGATCTCCGCGGTGGCTTTCGCAGCCGCTTCCTGCGCGACGTCGGTGAAGGTCTTGCGGTCCTCCTCAGACAGCTTCTTCCAGAGGCCGCCGGCAACCACGGTATTGAGGTGATCGACGATGTGACCGGTCAGCACGATGTGCTTCTGCACCTCGTAGAACTTCTTGGCTTCGATCGTCGTGAGCGGATTTTCCTGGGCTTCGACGGTGCCGTTCTGCAGCGCGAGATACACTTCGGCGAACGCGATCGGCGCGGTGTTGGCGCCGCAGGCGCGCGCGGCATCGCCAGATATGCCGGCACATCAGGCACGCGAATCTTGAGGCCCTTCATGTCGGCGCAGGCCTTGATCGGCTTGTTCGACGAGGTGTGGCGCACGCCATAATAGGTCACCGCCACGATGTGGTGGCCGCTCTTGTCCTCGTAGCCCTTGGCAAGCTCCTTGAAGACGTCGCTCTTGGTGTAGGCCAGCAGATGGTCGGCATCGCGGAAGGTGTAGGGATAGTAGGTCACGCCGATCGGCGGATAGCTCTTGGCCGCAAAGCTCGAGCCGGAAATGATCATGTCGACCGAGCCCAGCGAGAGCCCCTGGTTGATGTCGGTCTCCTTGCCGAGCTGCGAGGCCGGATAGACGTCGATCTGGTAACGCCCATTGGTGCGCTTGCCGATCTCGCCTCGCGGCCCAGACGGAAGCCGTGTGGAACGGTTCCGAGGTTTCGTAAACGTGGGCCCATTTGAGCTTGGTCTGGGCCATGCCTGATGTGGTTGCGGCCAGCAGCGCTGCAGCGGACGCAGCCAATGCAATCGTCAATTTCTTCAACACGGGAATTTCCTCCATTGTTACAATTTGCTTTTGCTTACTCAACCGCTTCGGGATTTGGCCGAACCGTTCGAATTCTTGTGTTTCAGTCGACCGCTCAGCCGCTCCTTGCGGCGACGCGGGACGCAGGCGACAGCTTCCGTCCCGAAATTTTGCGCAAAGCGTTCCTGCGAACGGGCCAGATGTTCTCGCATCGTGACGCGGGCAGCCTCGGGATCGCGCGCGGCAATGGCATCGCGGATCGCCCGGTGCTCGGCCAGCGCGGCGCCCCAGGATTGCGGATTCTCGAAATAATGCGCGAGCTTGGCGAAGTACGGATTGAGCCGCTGGTCGAACAATTCGCCGACGACGCGGACCAGCACGGCATTGTCGAGGCATCCGGCGACCGCGACATGAAACGCGCGGTCATGGATCATCGAGGCTTCGCCGGGATGCTGCACCGTCGCCATCGCCTCGAGCAGAGGCGTCGATGCGCTCGATGTCTTCTGGACTAGCTACCCTCGCCGCCTGCTCGGCGATTGCGCCCTCGATGAATTCGCGGGCGCGCAGCAGTTCGAACGGACCTTCGATCATCGGCAGATGCCGGCAATGGCTGCGCGAGCGCGGCCGGTTCGCTGACATAGATCCCGGAGCCGACGCGGATGCGAACCCGGCCCTCGACTTCGAGCGCGATCAGCGCTTCGCGCACCGTCGGCCGCGACACCTTCAACTGTTCGGCAAGATCGCGTTCGGTCGGAAGCCTGCTGCCGACGGCCGTATTCGCCGCTGTCGATCAAGGCGCGCAGCTGATCGGCAACCTGGCGATAAAGGCGTCGCGCTTCCACGGCTTCGAGCGGCACGCTCGTTCCTTCCCTGACGATCCCTGAGCGGATCGATTTTTCTTGCTTTGATTTGCGGCGAAGGCCAATAAATCAGAAAATTGGCCTTACCAATTGACCAAAGATTGCTGGATCGAGCCGCATCATGTCAAGCGAGACGACGAAAATCCCTGGTTCCAACCCGAAAGTGGACGATTTGCGCCTGCTCGAACGCCAACCTCGATCGGCTTCCCGGCGCAGATCCGCTGCCCGGCCTACGACCGCTCGCGGCGTCACGCCCGGCATCGTTCATCTCGGAATCGGCGCGTTCCACCGCGCGCACCAGGCGGTGGTGATCGACGATCTCCTTGCCGGCGGCGCCACGGATTGGGGAATCGTCGGCGCCAGCCTGCGGAGCTCGGACACGCGCGATGCCCTCGCCCCGCAGGATTGCCTCTATACGGTCGCGGTTCGTTCCGGCGCGGGCACCGATCACCGGATCATCGGCTCGGTTCTCAGATGCGAAGTTGCAACGGAGAACCCGGCGCAGTCTGATCGCGCGCCTGACTAACCCGGCCACGCGCATCGTCTCGCTGACGGTCACCGAGAAGGGCTACTGCCACACGCCGCAAACCGGCGACCTGGACGAGCATCATCCCGACATCGTTCATGACCTGCAGAATCCCGACGCGCCGCGCTCGGCACCCGGGATTCCTCGTGGCCGCGCTCGCGCGCCGACGGATCGCAGGCGCGGCCCCCTTCACCGTTCTCTCCTGCGACAATCTCTCGGCCAATGGCCATACCGTCGGGCGCATCGTGACGCAGTTCGCCGCGCTTGAGATCGCGCAATCTCGCCAAATGGATCGAAGCCGAGGTCGCCTTCCCCTCGACGATGGTGGACCGGATCGTGCCGGAGACCACCGACGCCGACCGTGCGCGCGGTTTCATCCGCGCTCGGCATGACCGACGCGTGGCCTGTCGTCACAGAACCGTTCACGCAATGGATCGTCGAAGATCGCTTTTCGGCCGGCCGGCCGGATTTCGCGGCTGCCGGCGTGCAATTGGTTTCGGACGTGACGCCGTTCGAGCACATGAAGCTGCGGCTGCTCAACGCCAGTCACTCGGCGCTGGCCTATCTCGGCTATCTCGCCGGCCATGAGACCATCGCGGCGACCATGACCGACGACCGCTTTGCGGCGTTCGCCCGTCAGCGTGATGGAAGACGCAGCGCCGACGCTGGCGATGCCCGAGGGCACCGACCTTGCGGGTTACAGCGCATCGCTGCTGCAGCGCTTTGCCAATCCGGCCCTGCACCACCGCACCTGGCAGATCGCGATGGACGGATCGCAGAAACTGCCGCAGCGGCTGCTCGGCACCATCGCAGGGCCGGCTGCGGCTCGGTCTGCCGATCGATACGCATGCGCTCGCGGTGGCGGGCTGGATGCGCTACGTCACCGCAAAGGACGAACAGGGGCGCCGATTGACGTGCGCGATCCCCTTGCGCCGAAGCTCGCGGCGATGCGAGGCCGCCGGCCCGGCCGCAGAACCGGCTTGCGCCGGCGCTGCTGGAAGTCGATTCCATTTTCGGCGCGCTGGGCACTGATCCACGCATGCGCAGCGCCGTCACCGGGGCGCTCGCGAAGCTTTACGAGATGTGGTGCGCGCAGGGTCGGTGCAGGAATTTCAACCGGCATAGTCCGGCATCAGCGCGGCACTACCGCCGTCGCTTCGATCTCGACGCGCGCCGCCTTTCTCGACCAGGCGCACCACCTGCACCAGCGCCATCGCCGGATAATGCGCGCCGAAAATCTCGCGATAGACCTGGCCGAGCGTCTTCAGGTTCGCCAGATATTCCTCGATATCGACGACGTACCAGGTCAGGCGCACGAGATGCTCGGGCCGCGCGCCGCCCTCCGCGAGGATGGCTCGGAAATGTTGCTCAGCGTCTGGCGTACCTGCGCGACGAAGTCGGCCGGCAAATGACCCTCGGTGTCCCAGCCGATCACGCCGCCGGTCACCACGAGACGGCCGTCGGCCGCCATGCCGTTGGCGTAGCCTTTCGGCATCGGCCAGCCGCTCGGCTGCAGCACTTGCGGGCCGACGGCGAGCTCTCGCTCTTCGCGACCGGCACCACCGTCAAGCGTGGGCCCTTTGGCGTGCTCACCGACTATTCTCCTCCATCAGTTCAAGCATTCATTCCGCGGCCATGCCGGCCGACGCGATGGCCAGCCTGCAGCCATCTGCCGCAGCGCAAAGCGCCTCAGCTTGCCGGTTTCGGTCTTCGGCAGTTGCGCGACGAATTCGATCGCGCGCGGATATTTGTAAGGCGCGATCTCGCGCTTGACGTGCTCCTGCAACGCTTGTCGCCAGCGCGGCATCGGCTGCGGCGCCGCCGGCGCAGCAACCACATAGGCCTTGACGATCATGCCGCGCGCCTCGTCGGGCGCGCCGACCACGCCGCATTCGGCGACCGCCGGATGCGACAGCAACGCCGCCTCGACCTCGGGACCCGCGATGTTGTAGCCGGAGGAGACGATCATGTCGTCCGAGCGGGCGACGAAGGACAAGCGCCCGTTCGCGTCGCGGACGAAGGAATCGCCCGTCAGATTCCAGCCGTCGCGCACATAGTTCGACTGCCTGCGTGTCGGCGAGATAGCGGCATCCGGTCGGCCCGCGCACCGCGAGCTTGCCGACGGTGCCCGGCGGCAATTCGTTCATGTCGTCGTCGACGATCTTGGCCTCGTAGCCGGAAACCGGACGTCCCGTCGTTCCGGCGACGGCGTCGCCGACCCGGTTGGTGATGAAGATGTGCAGCAATTCCGTGCGAGCCGATGCCGTCGAGAATCGGTCTTGCCGGTCTTGCGGGTCCAGCTTTCGAATACCGGCGCCGGCAAGGTCTCGCCGGCGGAGACCGCAAGCCGCAGCGACGACAGATCGGCGCCCTTGTCCATCGCGGCCATCATCGCGCGATACGCGGTCGGCGAGGTGAAGCAGATCGTGGCCTTGTAGGTTTCGATGATCTTGACCATCTCGCTGGGCGCGGCGTTTTCCAGCAGCGTCGCGGTGGCGCCGAACCGCAACGGAAAGATCGCGAGACCGCCGAGCCCGAACGTAAAGGCCAGCGGCGGTGAGCCGACGAAGACATCATCCTCGGTGACGTTGAGCACTTCCCTGGCGTAGCCATCGGCGACGATCAGGAGATCGCGATGGAAATGCATCGTCGCCTTCGGCTCGCCCGTGGTGCCCGAGGTAAATCCGAGCAGCGCGACGTCGTCGCGGCCGGTCTTGACCGCATCGAACCGCACCGGCTTGTTCAGCGCCACCCGGTCGAGCTCGGCGTCATGGTTCGACGTGCCGTCGAAATTCACGACCTGCTTGAGAAATCGGCTGGTCTTCGCGCACGCGACCAGTTCATCGGCGATGCGGCTGTCGGTCAGCGCCAGCGCGATCTCGGCCTTGTCGACGATCTTGGTCAGTTCGCCGGCGCGCAGCATCGGCATGGTGTTGACGACGACGGCGCCTGCTTTGGTCGCCGCAAGCCATGCCGCGACCAGCGCCGGATTGTTGCCGGAGCGGATCAGCACGCGGTTGCCGGGCTTGACGCCGTAATTCTCCACCAGCGCATGCGCAAGGCGGTTCGACCAGTCAGCCAGTTCCTTGTAGGTGCGCTGGCGGCCGTTGCCGATCAGCGCGATGCGATCGCCCAAGCCCTTTTCGACGATGCGGTCGGTCAGCTCGACCGCGGCGTTGAGATATTCGGGATATTGAAACTCCGGCCGGTCGAGCAGCAGTTCCGGCCATTGCTCGAACGGCGGCAGATTTCGCCGCGCAAAATCGTCGACGTGACCCGATGGGCCAAGGGACCGACCACAGGGATCGGCTGGGAGTTCTGACCTGACATTTCCATCGCCCCTCGCTTTCATCAATGAAAGGCTCGAGATCAATATCGAGGACGCCCGGCAGCGTTAGCTCGCAAATCATTTTAGGCTTAAAGTAATTTTGCGCAAGTGCGGAATGAGGCCCGGCCCACAAATCGAGCAGGCCGGGCAGCCGCTGGACGCAGGCCCCGAGGCCGGGAACTCGCGCCTCCGCTACGCAGCGGCCCGATAATCCGGCGCCGAGGCAGGAAGCGGCCATAAGCCGCGGCATCGGGCGGGGTGAATTTCTCCACCAGCGGATTTCGGCGGCGTCCGGCCACGCCGATATCCGCCAGCAATTCGTCGAAATGCTTGAAGTGATACGGCGCGACGCATAGCCCGCCATAGACGCCGGCCGCCGGCCGCTCGACGCGCTTGAAATGCAGCATCATCTCGATGTTGTCGCGCATCTCTCGTGCGCGTCGGCTGATTGGCGCAAGCTGGCCGTCGGCGTAGCGCACCAGCCAGTTCGCCGCCAGGTCGGCGCACAGCACCGTGCAGAAGCTCGAATTGAAGCCGACGAACCCCATCTCGGGCAGGTCCGGATTGGCGATCAGCCGGTAGAGCCGGTACTGCCCGTCGGGATCAACCAGCTTGTCGCGCTAGGCCTGCGGCAGGAACGGAACGCCGAGCTTGTAGCCGATCGCGAGCACGGCGACGTCGGCCTGCACGCGCTGCCCGCCGGTCATCACGATCGATGTTGCCGTCGTAGCGATCAAAGCTGCCGCGAATCGCCTTGATGCGGCCGTCGGCGACCATCGGAAAGAAGCCGGGCGTGGCGATCGGCACCGAACAATTGACGCCATCCTCGATCCGCTCCTTCGGGCACCATGTCGCACTTGCCGAGCTTGAGCTGCAGCTTCAGCAGGCTCTCCAGTCCGCGCCAGTTGGCCCAGACAAACGGCTTTGCGACCGCGATGCGCGAACCGCGACATCGCGCCGATGCCCCAGCTCCGGAACATCTCTTCCTGGGCGCGGATGTAGAGAATGCGCTTGAAGTTGACCAGGCCGCCGATGAAGTAGGGAATCCGCCACACCGGCTCGCGATAGACGATGCGTCACTTCGGCGGCGCCGGAATTGACCGCGTTGACCGCGATGTCGGTCGCCGATTTCGAGCCGCCGAGCACGACCACCTTGCGTCCTTTGGCGATCGCCGGATCGTTGTATTGCGACGAGTGCAGGATTCGCCCGCCCTGCGCCTTGAACGGCCTCTTCGCCGGGCAGGCTGAGCGTCTGCGGCTCGTTGAACTGTCCGGTGCAGACGGCGACGAAATCGAAGTCCTCGTGGCCGATGCCGCCGTCCGGCCCCGCAGATCGCAGCCGCCAGCCCGGCCTGCCATCGGGGCGGCGATCCATCTGCAACACGGTCGTGTTGAAGCGGATCGCGCCGAGCGAGATCGTGGTCGCTGGCGTAGTCGGTGAGATAGGCGTGGACCTGCGGGCCGCTTCGGCCATTCCGGATAGGATTCCGGCATCGCCTTGTCGGTGTAGCGGTAGAGATCCTTCGGGCTTTGCGTTTGCACATCGGGATAGGATCGCGCCGGCTCCCAGACGCCGCCGAGATCGCCGCTGCGCTCGACGATCGTGATCTGATGACCGCGCGCGGCGAAGCGCCTTGCAGCCGCGAGCCCCGATACGCCGGCGCCGATGATGCAAACCTGTTTTCGCCTGACCATGACAACGTTCTCCAGCAGGGATGAGGCTCGCAGGATCGACGCCTGCTGCGAATTCAGCGCTGACCGCTTGGCGGCTGTCGAGCCTATCTCGTTGGCCTCGGGCGGCAGAAAGTTCACCTCATGCTGCGCGGAGATCCGGACCACCTCTGCGGGGTCGGTCAGGTTGTGCAGCTGGTTGAACAGCGCTTCCAGCTTCTGCATCGGCGACACCCAGAACAGCGCCCGCGCCGGCTTGTCGGACTTGTTGAAGTAGCCATGCGGAATGCCGCGCGGCAGGCGGACCAGATCGCCGGCCTTGGCCTGCACCCAGACGCCGTCGAGCTTGAGGTCGAGCACGCCTTCCTGCACCAGGATGAACTCGTCCTGGGTCGGGTGAATGTGCACCGGCACGAACTGGCCCGGGTCGCTGTTGGTCTCGAATGCGAAGGTGGAATCGGTCACGGCCTTCGGGAAATAGACCTGACCGAGAATATTCCAGGTCTTGCCGCCGTAGCCGGTGCCGTTCGGCGGTGATGCCTTTTTCGAGTGCTGCCATGTCGTCCATCTCCTCTGTCGCGTTGGTATGAATTAGCGCCGCCAGTTGCTTCCAGCCGCAGCACCATCGGCGAGTCCGGATCGGCGAGCGGCGCGATCGCGGTAAAATGATTGGCGTCAGGGATCGTGCCGAACCGCGTCGCGATGCCGGCCGCTGCCCCAGGCCTCGACGATGCTGCGGCTCTGCCGGAAATATTCCGCGCTTTCGTTGCCGCCGACCACCGCGTCGAGGCTGCCGCGCGCTGGCGGCGTCCAGAACAGCGGGCTCGCCGCCCTGCGCCGCCGCATCGATCGAGACGCAACGCCTTGTTGATCGACGTTTCGACCAGCGGCCGCAGGTCGAACAGGCCCGAAATGGCGTAGGCCGCGATCACGAGGTCTTCCGGCAACGACGCATCGAACGCCGGCCAGTCGGTCGCCAGCATGCAGGCCGCGAGATGCCCGCCCGCGGAATGGCCGCTGATCGACGAGCGGCCGGCCGAGCTCGCGCCAGTTCGCGCGACGCCGCCCGCATCTCGCCGATGATGTCGTCGACCGTAACACTCGGGACAGAGGTCGTAGCTCGGAATCGGCGACGCTGATGCCGTGGGCATTCAGCCCGCGCGGCGAGGTGGCTGAAGAAGGAACCGTCGAGCGCCTGCCAGTAGCCGCCATGGATGAAGACGACGATCGGGCCCGTCGTCATCGCCGGGAAAGAAATCGATCGGTGTTGCGCGCGCCGGGACCGTAGGGATCAGACGCGCGGCGCGATGCTGCTCGCGATAGGCCGCCGCGTCGCGCGCCCAGCCGGCGATCAGCGCGGGATGCTCCGGAACCCGCGCCCGGTTGTTGTATTCGACCTCGTAGTCGACAGTCGCGCTCAACGGCTCTACAGTCGCCTCGCTGCGCTGCGCGGATTTCTGCGCCGACGCCTTGGTCTTGGCCAGCAGGCGCATCAATTCGCGGACATCCTTCGGCGTCAGATCGCGAAATATGTCGGCGATCCAGATCTCGTGCTCGGCCGCCATCTTGCGAAACTCGGCGCGGCCGGCCTTGGTCAGGCGGATCACCTGCACGCGGCGGTCGGCGTCCGAGGTGCGCCGGTCGAGATGGCCGGATTCGACCAGGCGCTCGACCAGCCCGGTGACGTTGCCGTTCGAGACCATCATCCGCTTCGAGACGTCCGACAGCGTCATGCCGTCGGGCACCTTGTCGAGCTGGGCCATCAGGTCGAAGCGCGGCAGCGTGACGTCGAAGCGTTCGCGCAGCCGGCTGCGCACCTCGCCCTCGATCAGGGTCGTGCAGGTCAGGAGGCGAAGCCACAGCCTGAGCTCATCGCCGTGATCCTCGGGGAGTTCGACGGCCTTGGTCTCGGAATCAAGGATCATGATGCGATCACACCTGCCTGGAGCTGTCGCGGGCCGCGGTCCGATCGTTTTGACCTTCAAATAATTCAGGCCTGCCGCAAGTCAAAACGCCGCGGCGATTGCGCGTCCAGATTTCTTTAAGCTTCAAGCAATTGGCGCGCGGCTTGCATGGCGCTTGCGGTACGTGCGCTCGCCTCGCTTGCGGCGGCAGCCGTCATCGAGAATAAGCTGCAGCCTCGAGCATGTGGTCTGGCGTGGATTTCGGCGGCGCGAGCCGGCCGATCAGAGGAGAAGTCATGAAGCAGCAGTTGAAGTTGGCCGGGCTGGCGGTTCTGCTGGGCGTCGCCGCCGGTCCGGCCGTCGGCGCAGGAGAAGATCAAGATCGGCGTGATCGTGACGCTGTCCGGCCCGGCGGCGGCGCTCGGCCAGCAGGTCCGCGACGGCTTTGCGCTCGCGGTCAGGATCTCGGCGGCAAGATGGCCGGCCGCGACGTCGAGGTCGTCGTGGTCGATGACGAACTCAAGCCGGACGGCGCCGTGACCAAGGTCGAGGGCCTGCTCGAACGCGACAAGGTCGATTTCGTGGTCGGGCCGATCTTCTCCAACATCCTGCAGGCGATCCACAAGCCGGTCACCGGAATCAAGACCTTCCTGATCAGCCCGAATGCCGGCCCGTCGAGCTACGCCGGCAAGGAGTGCAGCCCGTTCTTCTACGTGACCTCCTACCAGAACGACCAGGTCCACGAGATCCTCGGCAAGGTCGCCCAGGACCGCGGCTACAAGCGCGTCTACGTGCTGGTGCCGAACTATCAGGCCGGCAAGGATTCCGCGGCCGGATTCAAGCTCGACTACAAGGGCGAGATCGTCGAGGAGACCTACATGCCGCTCGGGCACGCTGGATTTCCAGGTTGAGCTCTCCAAGATCGCCTCGCTGAAGCCCGACGCCGTGTTCACCTTCATGCCGGGCGGCATGGGCGTCAACCTGGTGAAGCAGTACCGGCAGGCCGGCCTCGCCGATCAGATCCCGGTGCTGTCGGCCTTCACGGTCGATGAATCGACGCTGCCGGCGCAGCAGGATGCCGCGGTCGGCATGTTCGGCGGCGCCAACTGGGCGCCCAATCTCGACAATCCGCAGAACAAGAAATTCGTCGCCAGCCTATGAGGCCGCCTACAACAGCGTGCCCGGCACCTATGCCTTCCAGGCCTATGACGCGGCGATGCTGATCGACAGCGCCGTCAAGGCGGTCAAGGGCGACCTCACCAACAAGGACGCGGTCGTCGGCGGCGCTGAAGAAGGCCGACTTCACCTCGCTGCGCGGCGGCTTCAAGTTCAACGCCAACGGCTATCCGATCCAGAATTTCTACCTGACCAAGGTCGCCAAGCGCGCCGACGGCAAATTCCAGACCGAGATCGTCGAGAAGGTGTTCGAGAATTACGGCGACCGCTACGCCAAGGATTGCACGCCGGGCAAATAACAGCGATCAGAGCCGGAAGGAAACAAGCGATGAAGAGCGAGATCACCGGCATCACCCGCGCCAACGAGGGCATGCAGGGAATTTCCTGGAACATCCTCGGCCAGACCTATGTGCCGAAGAACTGCACCGAGCATTCCTTCTCCTGGCACGCGACGCTGCCGCCCGGCACCTTCGTGCCGCCGCATATCCATCCCGACCAGGACGAGTATCTCTACATGCTGGAAGGCAAGCTCGATTTCATGCTCGACGGCGCCGAGGCGCAGGCGACGCCGGGCGATCTGATCCGCCTCGGCGATGGGCGTGCCGCACGGCATCTTCAACAAGTCCGACCAGACCGCGAAGGTGCTGTTCTGGGTGTCGCCGACCCGAAAGCTCTACGATCTGTTCTGGGGCCTTCACAACATGAAGGAGCAGAAGCCGGAGGACGTCGTGGCGATGGCCGCCGAATACAACATCCACTTCCTGCCGCCGCCGCCGGGCGCGTGAGCCAACATCATGGCCGTTGAGGTGCGAGCGATTCGGCGATCCATCGCAGCGTGAGACGAGAACGGATCGCTTCGTCCTCCTTCGAGCGTCGAGCAGGCGCGTCGCTCCTCGCAATGACGAGTGCAGATTGCTACGCCCGCACCGCTGCAAGCCCTGGCACAGCCGCGAAGCCGGCCTTGCTGGCATAGCCGCGCACGATCGCCTCGCGCTGGGCATAGCTCAGCACGTTCTCGACATCTGTCAAAGCCGTCGGGCGCCAGCTGCTCGACCGCGTCGATCACGCCTTCCGGGCCGCCGCGGCGGTTGGAGCGCACGATCTCGGCCGTCATCGGCAGCCGCTTCTGCTCATAGGCGCACCAGCGCCTGGCGCGGATGCTCGGAGCGCGCCAGCGCATCGGCGAGCGCAGCGCGCATCGAGGATCGCCTGCGACGCGCCGTTCGAGCCGACCGGATACATCGGATGCGCGGCGTCGCCGAGCAGCGTGACGCGGCCGCTCGACCAGTACGGCAGCGGATCGCGGTCGCAGCAGCGGATATTCATAGAATTCCGGCGTCGCCGAGATCAGGCTGCGGCACGTCGACATGCGGGCACCGAGAACCGCGCGACATGCGGCATCAGTTCCTCGCGCTTGCCGGGCCGCGACCAGTCCTCGCGGCGCGGCGGCGGCGCATTGCCGTCGCCGACCTTCACCAGCACCGCCCAGTTGGTCAGCCGGCTCGCCGGGCTCGATCCTTCCGCGATCGGATAGACCACGACCTTGGCATGCAGGCCGCCGGCGACGATCATCGAGCGGCCGGTCAGGAATACCGGCCAGTCGCGCGCGCCGCGCCACAGCATCAGCCCGTTCCAGCACGGCGGCCCCTCGTCCGGAAACAGCGATCTCGCGCACCCGCGAATGAATGCCGTCGGCGCCGATCAGGATATCGCCGCGCGCGGTCTTGACATGCGCGCCGCGTGCGATCGAAGAAATAGCGCGGTGACGCCGCCCTCGTCCTGCGTGAACGCGCCGAGCCGGCAGCCGGTGTGGATCGCCTCGCTGCCCAGCCGCTCCTCGACGGCGCGATGGATCACGCTCTGCAGGCGGCCGCGATGGATCGAGAATTGCGGCACGTCGTGGCCGGCATCGATGCCGCGCGCTTCGCGCCAGACTTCCTGGCCGTGGCGGTTGAGATAGTACAGCTCGTCGGTGCGGATCGCGACGTCGTCGAGCCTGTCGCAGCAGGCCGAAGCCGGCGAGTTCGCGGATCGCATGCGGCAGCGTGTTGATGCCGACGCCGAGCTCGCGGATGGTGTCGGACTGCTCGAACAGTTCGCAGTCGATGCCGCGGGCACGCAGCATCAGCGCGGTGGTGAGGCCCCGATACCGCCTCCGACGATAATCGCCTTCATCGCCCGAACTCCACTCAACGCCGTTCACGCGCTGCGAGCGCCGTTAAAGCCGTCGCATGGCCGTCACTCGGCCGCAAGCGGCTTTGTCGCCTCCGCCTTCAGCTCGGCCCGGGTCTTCGGCTTAGCCTTAATTTTCAGGTCCTCGAAATCCTGCCGGTCGCGCACGCTGTTGCGGAAAATCTGCTCCTTGCCGGGCAGATATTGCGGCGGGCAGAACGCGCTGTCGGCGCCGTACCAGGCCGCCGCCTTCATCGTGAACGACGGATCGACCAGATGCGGCCGCCCAAGCGCCACCAGATCGGCGCGGCCGGCGGCGAGGATGGTGTTGACCTGATCGGCCGTCGTGATGTTGCCGACGCACATGGTCGCGACGCCGGGCCTCGTTGCGGACCTGCTCGGAGAACGGCGTCTGGAACATGCGGCCATAGACCGGCTGGGCGTCGCGCACGGTCTGGCCGGTGGAGACATCGACCAGGTCGACGCCGGCCTCGGCGAACGCGCGCGCGATCGCTGACCGCGTCGTCGCCGGTGATGCCGCCGTCGGCCCAGTCGGTGGCGGAGATGCGCACCGACATCGGCTTGTGCGCCGGCCACGCCGCGCGCATCGCCTCGAACACTTCCAGCGGATAGCGCAGGCGGTTGTCGCAGCGAGCCGCCATAGTCGTCGGTGCGCTGGTTGGTCAGCGGCGAGATGAAAGCTCGCGAGCAGATAGCCGTGGGCGCAGTGCAGCTCCAGCATGTCGAAGCCGCAGGCGTTCGCCGCGCTCGCGCCGCCGCAACGAACTCCGCCTTGACGCGTCCATCGCGGCGCGATCCATCTCGCGCGGCACCTGGCTGTCGGGAAAGTACGGAATCGGCGACGCCGACACGACGTCCCAGCCGCCCTGCTCCAGCGGACGGTCCATGCCGTCCCACATCAGCTTGGTGGCGCCCTTGCGGCCGGCGTGGCCGAGCTGCAGGCAGATCTTCGCCGCCGAATTGGCGTGGACGAAATCGACGATGCGCGTCCAGGCGGCCTCCTGCTCGTCGTTCCACAAGCCCGGCGCAGCCGGGCGTGATGCGGGCGTCGCGGCCGACGCAGGTCATCTCGGTGAAGATCAGCCCGGCGCCGCCGATCGCGCGCGAGCCGTAATGCACCAGATGGAAATCGCCGGGCACGCCTTCCTTCGCCGAATACATGCACATCGGCGACACCACCGCGCGATTGGCCACTCCATCTCGCGCAGCCTGCAGCGGCTGGAACATCGGCGCCACCGGCTTGTCGACGTCGACGTCAAAGCCGCTTGGCGCGAACCTGCCTGCGCAAACGCCTTGTCGACCTCGCCGACGAAATCCGGCGCGCGCAGCGTCAGATTGTCGTAGGTGATCGCCTTGGCGCGGGTCATGACGCCGAAGGCGAACTGCACGGGATCGAAATCCCAGAACCGGTCGACATGCTCGAACCAGACCAGCGACACGTCGGCGGCGTGCTGGGTCTTCTCGACCTCCTCGCGGCGGCCGTGCTCGTAGGTCTGCAAGCGCCGGCGTCGACCGTCGGCGCGTGCTGCCATGGCGTCCGCCAGCGCGATCGCGTCTTCCATCGCGAGCTTGGTGCCGGAGCCGATCGAGAAATGCGCGGTCGCCTTGGCGTCGCCGAGCAGCACCATGTTGTCCTTGACCCAGCGCTTGCTGCGGATCATCGGGAAATTGCGCCACATCGAGCGGTTGGTCAGCAGCGGATGGCCCTCGAGGAACCAGCCGAAAATCTCCGCCATCCGGTCGGCGGACTGCTGCTCGCTCAGGCCTTCGAGGCCGGCGCGCGCGAAACGTCTCGGGATCGGTCTCGAAAATCCAGGTCGAGCGGCCCGCCTCATATTGATAGGCGTGGGCGATGAACGGGCCCCACTCGGTCTCCTGGAAAATGAAGGTGAAGGCATCGAGCGGCCGGGTCGAGCCCATCCAGGCGAACTTGTTGGAGCGCAGATCGACTTCGGGCTGGAAATGATCGACGTACTTTGTCGCGGAAGCGGCTGTTGATGCCGTCGGCCAGCACGATCAGATCGGCGTCGGCAAAGCGGGCCTTCGTCGTCGATGTCGGTTTCGAACAGCAGGCGTCACGCCGAGTTCGCGCGCGCGCGCTCCTGCAGGATCAGCAGCAGCGTGCGGCGCGAGCAGCCGCAAAAGCCGTTGCCGCCGACGCGATGCACGGTGCCGCGGAAGTGCACGGCGATGTCGTCCCAATAGGCGAATTCCTGGGTGATGCGGCGATAGCTCGGCGGATCGTATTTCTCGAAATTGTCGAGCGTCGCGTCGGAGAACACCACGCCGAAGCCGAACGTGTCGTCGGCGCGGTTGCGCTCATAGACCGTGATCTCGGCCTGCGGCCGCTGCTTCTTCAGCAGGATCGCGGCATAGAGACCGGCCGGTCCGCCGCCGATGATCGCGATCTTCATCAGCGCCTCCG
>ERZ1370068.9311-contig-8098_pt1 | contig 45776 bp, 66 predicted proteins | sample MGYA00561227_ERZ1370068 | MGnify/ENA primary metagenome ERZ1370068 (study PRJEB38410, sample SAMEA6850437) | metagenome | study: Metagenomic assessment of the ecological functions of the soil: analysis of the soil microbiota associated with the... | reverse complement strand
CAATGGCATCGAAGCCGATGAGCGCGAACGGCAGCACCGACGCGTCGGGCGGCACGAACCGCGGCCGCAACTTCGACTTCAACACTTTCGCGTCCGAGCTCTTCAACAACATCACGGTGCGCAAGACCGCGGCCGCCGAAATCGAAGAAGGCTCGCTCGGCGCCACCGTCGACCTGCGCACCGGCCGGCCGTTCGACTACGACGGATTCACCGTCGCCGGTTCCGTGCAGGCGGGCTACAACGACCTGACCGAGGACAGCGATCCGCGCGCCGCGCTTCCTCGTCAGCAACACGTTTGCTGATGGCAAGTTCGGCGCACTGCTGTCGGTCGCCTACACCGATCGCGCAAACTGCAGGACGAAGGTTCCAGCACCGTGCGCTGGCAGCCGAACACCGGCATGGGCACGCTCGATCGCGCCTATCCGTGACGCCGATACCGACGCAAGCCCACGCTGGCGCAGATCCGCGCCGCATTCGTGCCCGCGCATTCCGCGCTACGACCAATACGAGCACGATCAGGAGCGCCTCGGCGTCACCGCCGCGTTGCAGTTCGCGCCGAGCGACGCAACCTCGTTCAGCCTCGACGCCGCTGTACTCGAAGTTCGATGCCGACGCGCGACGAGATCTTCCTCGAGGCGCCGGTGTTCAGCAGCCGGTGGCGCCGACACGGCTGACGTCAACGCGGTCGACGCCGCGATCGACGACAGCCAACAGCTCGCTGGTCTACGGCGTGTTCAACGACGTGGACATCCGCTCCGGAGGCGCGTCACGACGAGCTGACCACCGAAGTTCACGCAGGTCTCCCTCGAAGGCAAGCACGCGTTCAGCGATGCCTTCAACATGCGCGCGCTGGTCGGTTTCGCCGAAGCGAACCACGAAAACCCGGTGCAGACGACGCTGCTGTTCGATGCGCTAACATCGACGGCTACAGCTACGACTATCGCGACGAACAGCCGCCTGCCGCTCATCACTTACGGCACGACGGATGTCACCGACCCGGCGACCTGGACGCTCACGCAGATCCGCCTGCGTCCGCAGAGCACGATCAACAGCTATCCAGACCGCGACGCTCGACTCGAGTGGGCGGCGTCCGACAGCGTTCTCGCTGAAGTTCGGTCCGCAGTGGAAGAACTACATCTTCAAGTCGACCGAACTGCGCCGTTCCAACGGAACGACGGCCAACCATCGAAGCGCGATTCGTCCGAGTCACGGCCCCGATCAGCAGCTACAGCTACCTCACCAACTTCGGCGACGGCCTCGAACGTGCCGGCCGGCAGCGTCACGACCTGGCTGATCCCGGATCTGATCGCCGCGGTCGACGCGCTGCGAGCTCAACAACCCCGCCATCTACCCGATGGGCATCGAGCCTGTGCTCGGGCAACAACAACGAGGTCGAAGAAGACGACCTGGGCGCGTACGTCCAGGGCGATTTCAGCTTCGAACTTGGCGCTCACACCCTGCGCGGCAACGTCGGCGTGCGCTACGTCCAGACGGACATGACGTCGACCGGCCTACGTGCTCGTCTGCAGGCGTCCCGATCCGCAGGTGGCCAGCGCACGAACTACGACGACATGCTGCCCGTCGTTGAACCTGGTCTACGACCTCAGCGACGATCGCTGCTGGTGCGCTTCGGCGCCGCGAAGGTCATGACTCGCCCGAACCTGGGTCAGGTGACGCCCGGAGCGTGCGGTCAGCGTTTCAGGCAACAACCGCACCGTGACGGTGGGCAACCCGACGTCTCGATCCGTTCCGCGCCAAGTTGCCTATGACCTCGGCGTCGAGTGGTATTTCGCGCCCGGAATCGCTGTTGTCGCGTGGCGCTGTTCTGCAAGGACGTCGACAGTCTTCGTGCAGACGCTGCGCGATCAGCGTCCGTTCACCGGCAATCCGCTACGGTCTCGACGACAGCGTCGCGATCGCGGCCTGCGGCACCGACGCCGGGTTGCAGCCCGGCGGCGATCTGGGATTTCAACACTCCGGCCACCACCGAAGGCGGCCCGGTCAAGGGCTTCGAAATCAGCTACCAGCAGCCGTTCACGTTCCTGCCCGGCGTTCTGGAGCAACTTCGGCACCATCCTCAACTACACGGGTGTCGAATCCGAGATCACCTACCTGACCGTGTCGGGCGCGGCCGGTGCGCGCGCCCGATCATCACCGCGGTGACCGACGACCTCACGGGCCTCTCGAAGAGACGCCTACAACGCCACGCTGTACTTCGACAACAAGATCTTCAGTGCGCGCGTGTGCGGCGGCCTACCGTTCCGGACTACCTGACGACGGTGCCGGGTCGTAACAGCAACGACGTCGAAGGTACGGCGGAGACGCTGAACATCGACTTCTCGACTCTCGTACAACATCAACGATCACTTCTCCGTCTCGCTCGAGGCGCTGAACCTCACCGATGAAGTGCAGGACCAGTGGGTCGGTGCAGGCGGCCGACCGCCTGTCGTACTATCACCACCAGGGCACGCAGTACTACCTCGGGCGCCCGCTTCAAGTACTAGTTAGATCGGGCACCGCCTCTGACGACCGATGCGATCGAATGGGGACAGAAGAAATTTCTGTCCCCATTTTTGCTTGGAGCGGCATACTTCGCCGATGAAGCTGCCCCGTGAATCGCCGACGGATCATTCTCGCCAGCACCATGTCGTGCCCTCACCTCCGCGCCTGGCCGCGTCCGCCGCCGAACCCGGCGCGATCGACCGTCGAGCTGTGGCCGGCGGCGCGCCGGGCGGCGAAGGCGTCACGGTGCACGAAGAAATCGTCGAGCGGCTGCCGGACGGGCCGCTGCGCGACCGCTTCGCGCAACACGTCACGCGCCCGCTGCTCACGCTGCTACGCTCCCGAAGATCGCCTACAACGGCATCACGCTGCTCATCGTCCCGGGCGGCGGCTACGTGCGCGTGGTCATCGACAAGGAAGGCGTCGAGGCCGCCGAGTGGTTCACGGAGCGCGGCTTCGCGCGCCGCCGTACTGCGCTATCGGATGCCCGCTGATGGCTGGGCGGACGGGCGCCGATGCCCCGGTGCATGACGCGATGCGCGCCGTGCGGCTGCTGCGCAGCGCAGCTCATGCAGGACGGCTGCGCGCCATCGCGCGTCGGCGTCATCGGTTTCTCGGCCGGCGGTCATCTCGTGCGCGCGCCTGATCACCGAGCCGGGCACTCGCCTATGCGCGGCGCGACGCGGCGGACGACCTGTCCGCGCGCGCCCGGATTTCGCGGTGCTGATGTATCCGGTCATCGCGACCACCGGCCCGCACGCGCATGCCGGCTCAGCGCAGCAGCTGCTGCCGCCGCGGGCGTGCAGGCACTGCCGCGGACCTGCGCGCGTTATTCGCCGCACCTCAACGTCGGCGCGCCAGACGCCGCCCACGCTGCTGGTGCACGCCGCCGACGACACCAGCGTGCCGGTGGAGAATTCGCTGCTGATGTACGACGCGCTTGCGCAAGGCGCGCGTGCGCAGCGAACTGCATCGTGTTCGACGCGGCGGCCATGGCTTCGGACTGCGCAGCGTCGCCGGCAAGGACGTGGCGGCGTGGCCGACGCTGGTTCAGAACTGGGCGCTGCACAATGCCGACAGCCCTGAGCCGTCGATCGACGCCGCCGCGCGTCTGTTAGGCGTGGGCGCCGCGTCGCTCGGCTGCTGGCCAGTGACGCCGCTCGCGCGCGCGGCCGCCGCGTCGCGCCGGTGATTCGGACCAGTGCCGGCCGCGTGCGCGGCACGCGTCGATGGCGACCTGCAGATATTTCGCGGCATTCGCTATGGCGCCGACACCGGCCCGCGACGATTTCATGCCGCCGGTGGCGCCCGAGCCGTGGCGCGGAGTCGCCGACGCCAACGCATTCGGCGCGGCGAGCCGCAGCCGGGCTCGGAAGCCGAACCAGTCCGAAGATTGCCTGTTCCTCAACGTCACGGCGCCGCTCGCGAAGGCCGCGCGGCCGCGCCCGGTCATCGTCTACATCCACGGCGGCGCCTATTCGAGCGGCTCCGGGATCCGAGTCCGCTTGTACGACGGGTCCACGCTGTGCCGGCGCGGCGACGTGGTCGTGGTGACGCTCAATCACCGGCTCAGCCTGTTCGGTTATCTCGTATCTGCCCGGCTTTCCCGACTCCGGCAACGCGGGAATGCTCGACCTGGTGCTCGCGCTGCGCTGGGTGCGCGACAACATCGCGGCGTTCGGCGGCGATCCCGGATTGCGTCACTTTGTTAGGCCAGTCGGGCGGCGGCGCGAAGATCGCGACGCTCATGGCCATGCCGGCGGCGCGCCGGGCCTGTTTCATCGCGCGGCCACCATGAGCGGCCAGCAGCTGACCGCCTCCGGTCCGCTGCACGCGGCCGGCCGCACGCGGGTGCTGCTCGACAAGCTCGGCGTGCCCGCCGAACGCGCGGCGACGCTCGCCGACCTGCCCGGCGGCGGACCTGCTGCGCGCGCATCGCGGGCACGCGTCGACCCGTACATCGGCCGCGGCAGCGTCTACATGGGCCCGGTGCTCGACGAGCGCACGCTCACGCGTCATCCGTTCTATCCGGACGCGCCGGCCGCAGTCGGCGGGCATTCCGATGATGATCGGCAATACCCACGACGAGACGCGCTCGCTGATCGGTCGCGGCGATCCCGGCGTCTTCGACCATCACCTGGGAGGCGCTGCCGCAGCGGCTCGAGGCCGAGTTGCGCGTCGACATCTCCGGAGCGCTGGTGGTCGCCGAATACCGCAAGTGGTATCCGCAATATTCGCCCGTCGGATGTGTTCTTCTCGGCGACCACGGCCGGACGCTCGTGGCGCGCGCGCCATCGTCGAGGCGGAGCTGCGCGCCGCGCAGGGCTCGCCCGGCGTTCGCCTACCAGCTCGACTGGGCGCTCCCCGCAGAGACGGCGGCAAGTGGGGCGCGTTCCACACGCTCGACATCCCGCTGATGTTCGGCACCTTGACCGCGCGCGAATCGCTGACCGGCGACGGCGAAGAGCGCGCGCGCGTATCGGCGATCGATGCAGCAGGCGCTGCTGGCGTTTGCGCGCACGCGGCGATCCTAACTACCCCGGACGCTGCCGCGCTGGGAGCCGTACACGCTGCCACGGCGCGCGACCATGGTGTTCAACGTCGAAAGCCGGCTGGCCGACGATCCGCGCGGGCCGAGCGCCGGCTGTTCGCCAAGGTGCCCTTCATTCAGCAGGGCACCTGACTCATCCGGCAATAGTTAGCCGTGACTGACCTCATCGTGCCCCGGGAAGGCTGATGAGGCCGTCGGACCGGGGATCCCTGATGCGCCGAACAGTCTTTTTGATGGCCTCGACAATCGACTCAGCCGCCGGGCGAGCCGTAACACGTACGATTCCCCGCCTCCGGCCGGCCGGAAAGGGCCACGGCGTCTGGCGCCCGGAATTGCGAGTGACGTCTCAGCGGCGGAGGCCATTTGCGCGAACAATAATGCCCCTGAGCAGAAATCTGACGATATGACATGCAATGTCCCCTCGAACCATTGAAAATGACACCGGTTTCCCTATATAACACCGCCTGCAGCCGAACGCTGAAATAAAGAAGGTTCATAAAATTGGTTTCCGTTGTCTCCGACCTCGCGTTCGACGCCAAGGGGTGGCCGCCGAATTCGTAAAGGCGCGCCGTTCCGCCGGCTCGTTCACGCAATATCCCGGCCCCCAGCCGCAGGACCTCGACTCGGCATATCGATGCCAGGACGAGGCCATCGCGCTTTGGGACGATTCCGATTGCCGGCTGGAAGGTCGGCTGGATCCCCGAACCGCTCAGCCAGAAGTACGGCGCGCAGCGCCTCGTGGGACCGATCTTCGATCGGTTCGGTCAAGCGCGCCAACGGCGGCGCAACCGTCGAAGTGCCGGTGTTCGCGCGACGGATTCGCGGCGATTGAGGCTGAATTCGTGGTCCAGCTGGCCAAGGACGCGCCGGCGAATGTCGCCGAGTGGACCACCGAAACGGCGCGACGCTTCGTCAAAGCGATGTACATCGGCATCGAGATCGCGAGCAGCCCGCTGCTCAACATCAACGACTACGGCCCGGCGGTCGTCGCCAGCGATTTCGGCAACAACGCCGGCCTGCTGCTCGGCGCCGAAGTCGCCGACTGGCAGACGCGCAGCCTCGAATCGCTGAATTGCGAAACCCGCATCGACGGCGCAGTGGTGGGTCGCGGCAGCGCCGCTGCCGTCAGCGGCGGCCCGCTGGCCGCCCTCGCCTTCGCGCTGCGTTGTAATGCGCGCCGCGGCCGCCCGCTGCGTGCCGGCGACTACATCTCCACCGGCGCCGCCACCGGTGTCCACTCGATCGGAGCAGGACAATCGGCCGAGGCAATTTTCACCGGCGTCGGCAGCCTGAAGTGCGTCACGGTGCCCATGACACCGGTGCCAATCGACGCTGATTGTTAGAGGACATACCTGCCCCAGCGCGCGCCCGCTTCCGTACAATCCCCACCATGACACGCATCCGGAAAAAGCCGCGGGCAATCGCGGCGTGCCCAAGCTGCGCGGTACCCGCGAAGGTGACCGGCATCAAGCCCGGTCGCAACGCCACGATCAACGACATCGCGCGCCTCGCCAGCGTCTCGAAGAAAACCGTCTCGCGCGTCATCAACCAGTCGCCGCTGGTGCAGGAAGCCACGCGCGCGCGCATCCAGGCGGTCATCGACAAGTTCGGCTACGTGCCGGATCCGCAGGCGCGCGGCCTCGCGTTCCGCAAGGCATTCCTCATCGGCCTGGTCTACGACAACCCGAACGCGCAGTACATCGTGAACTGCATGGAAGGCGCGCTCGATGCCGTGCGCAATTCCGAATACGAAGTCGTCGTGCATCCCTGCGATCGCAAGAAGCCCGACTTCATCACCGGCGTGCGCCGTTTCGTCGAACGCCAGAAGCTGCGCGGCGTGATCCTGCTGCCGCCGGTTTCCGAAAACGACGAGCTCACGCGCGCGCTCACGGCCGCCGATTGCTCGTACGTGCGCATCACCTACACCGCAGCTCGACGATCCGTCGCGCATGGTCATTTCCAACGACCGGCTCGCGGTCGCGGAAGTGGCCAACTACCTCGTTTCGCTGGGCCACAAGCGCATCGGCTACATCGCCGGCCCCCGGGATTCCGTTCCGCCGTCGAGCGTCTCGCGGGCTTTCGCGAAGCGCTGGTCGCGCGCGGCATTCCATTTCCGGCCCGAACTCATCGTCGAAGGCGGCTACACCTACGAGATCCGGCGTCGCCGGCGGCGAGAAGCTGCTGGCGCTCGAGCCCGCGCCCGACCGCGATTTTCGCCAGCAACGACGAAATGGCGGCCGGCGTCTATCGCGTGGCCAATCGCCTCGGGCTGTCGATTCCCGGCGATCTCTCGATCGTCGGCTTCGACGACGGCCCGCTCGGCGTCGCGCCTGCTGCCCTCGCTCACCACCATCCGCCTGCCGATTCGCGAGCTGGGACGCACTGGCCGCTAACAAGATCCTGCATCCGGAAGCCGCGGGCGGCACGCACGCCATGGTGACGCCGCTCGAGCCGCACCTCGTCATCCGCGACTCCTGCCAGCCGCCTCCGCGGTAGAGCGCTACGCTCGTCTTAACATTCATGGACGGCGCCGCTTCGGCGCGGTTGAATCGGGCGCGAGCACCTGAAATGACACCGGTTTCCGCGCCGTCGGAAGACGCGGTAGAATCGCCGCCCCAGTCAAAGACCCCGAACGAGAGAATCATGAAGTTCGACACGAGACACGCCAAGCCATCCAGAGCATCATCCCGACCGCGGACACCGCGAAGCTGCGCGAGCTGTTACCACATCCCCGGCATGTTCACGGCCGGACGACGTGAGCCTCACGTTCAGCCACATCGAACGCATGATCGTCGGCGGCGTGATGCCGGTGATCGAAGACCATCGAGCCTCAACGAAGTGCCGGCGCTCAACAAGGGCCCGTTCCTCGCGCGGCGCGAGCTCGGCATCATCAACGTCGGCGGTCCGGGCAAGGTCATCGTCGACGGCAAGAGCCACGGCGCTCGCGGCGCGCGAAGGCCTGTACGTGCCCATGGGCACCAACGCGCTGTCGTTCTCGTCGGATTCCGAAGGACGCGCCCGCCAAGTTCTACCTCGCCAGCACGCCGGCGCACGCGCGCTACGAGACTCGTGAAGATCGACATCGCCAAGGCGAACCCGATGCCGGTCGGCGCGCCCGCCACGGCCAACGAGCGCACCATCTACCAGTACATCAACCCGGACATCTGCAAGTCGGCGCAGCTGCTCATGGGCCTGACGTCGCTCAAGGAAGGCAGCGTGTGGAACACCATGCCCTGCCACCTGCACGAGCGCCGCTCGGAGACGTACTTCTACTTCGATCTCAAGCCCGACGCGCGCGTCGTGCACATCATGGGCGAGCCGCACGAGACGCGGCACATCTTCGTCGCCAACGAGGAAGCCGTCATCGCGCCGCCGTGGTCGCATCCACACCGGCTGCGGCACGACTAACTACAGCTTCATCTGGGCGATGGGCGGCGAAAACCAGGAATACAAGGACGTCGCCTGGGTCCCGATGAACGTGCTGCGCTGATCATGGCGCCAGCTTCGATCTTGACCGGGCCGCGTCGCGGCGGTCACGGGCGCGAACACCGGCCTCGGTCGCGCGCATCGCCGAAGCGCTGGCGGCGCGCGGGCGCCGACATCGCGCTGCATCGGCCGCAGCGATCCGGCCGAGACCCTCGCCGCGGTGAAGTCGCTCGGGCGGCGCGGCCACTGGGTCAACGCCGACCTCGGCGCGAAGCCCGACTACCAGCGCATCGTCGGCGGACGTCGTCGGCGACGCTCGGCGGCCTGCACATTCTGGTGAACAACGCCGGCATCATCCGCCGCAACAACGCCATCGATTTCACCGAGGCCGACTGGGACGCGGTGCTCGACGTGAATCTGAAGTCGGTGTTCTTCCTGTCGCAGGCGGCGGCGCGCCACATGATTCCCGCGGGTGGCGGCAAGATCATCAACATCGCCTCGATGCTGTCGTTCCAGGGCGGCATTCGCGTGCCCTCCTACACCGCCAGCAAGAGCGGCATCGCCGGCCTCACCAAGCTGCTCGCCAACGAGTGGGCCGTCAGCGGCATCAACGTCAATGCGATCGCGCCCGGATACTTCGCGACCAACAACACGGCGGCGCTGCAGGCCGACGTGAAGCGGCAACGCGGAAATTCTCGGACGCATTCCCGCGGGACGCTGGGGCGACCCGAAGGACCTCGGCGGCGCCGCGGTGTTCCTGGCGTCGAGCGCCGCGAACTACGTGCAGGGCGTCATCCTCCCGGTCGACGGCGGCTGGCTGGCCCGCTGACCAAGTCTATGATCGCCGGCTCCGGTACCCTGGAGCCGGACATGAGTCGACGTTCTCCGTAACGCTCTGTCTGCCTGCGCCGCGCTGCGTGCGCGGTGCACGCTGCGCACGGCCGCGCCCGACCACGTCGACATCACCTGGATGTCGATCACCAACATGCACTTCGACGCTGGGCAGCAGCAGATCGTCGCGGACGGCTACATCACGCGGCTGCCGCAGGAATCTTCTTCGGCGGCGCCAGCGGCATCGGCATCGACGCAGCGCGCCGATGCGGCCGGACGAGGCGGCGGTGAACGAGGTGCTCGACGCCATCGGCGGAAAGCCCGCGGTCAATCTACTGCTCACCGGCCACAGCCATTTCGATCACTCGTTCGATACCGGCGACCTGGGCGAAGCTCTCCGGCGCGCGCGTCATCGGCTCGCCGACGACCTGCCTGCAGGCGCGCGCGCAGAAGATTCCCGCCAGCCGCTGCACTGCCGGTGCTCGGCGGTGAGAAGTTCGACGCTCGAGCGCGGCGTCCACATGTACGTGATCCGCTGGAATCACAGCGGCGATCCGGCGCAGAACCCCGAGCAGCACGACCCGCTGGAGCTCGAGACGTCCCGCGTCCGGATGCCAGCGCGGCGGCCTGCGCGCCGGCGTCGCCGGAAGATTTTCCGAACGGCGGCGGCAATCGCGCCTATCTGTTCACGGTCGACGGACCGCAGGGCCGATTCAGCTGGTTCTTCCAGGACTCGGCCAGCGCCGTCGACCTGCGCGAACCGATCGTCATCGGCGGCAAGAACTACGGCGCGCCGCTCGACAACCTGCGCGCGGCCATGCAAGCCGCGCGGCATCGAGTCCGTCGACCTGTGGATCGCCACCGGCGGACGCGATGTCGCGGCGCTGGTGCTGCCGGTGCTCAAGCCGCAAGGCCTATCTACCGGTGCACTGGGACGGCTTGTTCGGCGCCTTCAAGGCCGGCCCGTCCGCAGCCGTACGCCGACGCCGGAGCTCGAGCATTGCTCGACGAGACGCGGGAGTGCGCCGCGATCATGCCGGTGCAATACATGGACAAGTGGCGGCTCGATCGCGCAGGGAGTTCGCGCTGTGGACAACTCGGCGGTCAAGCGGAAGCTGGGGTTCAACTGATGCGCGTGGCATTTCTCGGACTCGGCAAGATGGGCGCCGGCATGGCGGCCGCCTGCTCGCGGCGGGTCATTCGCTGGCGGTGTACAACCGCACGGCGGCACGCGCCGCGCCATTTGCGAAGCTCGGCGCGCGCATCGCGGAGTCGCCGCAGCGCCGCCGCGCAGAAGGCCGACGTCATCATCGGCATGACGGCGGACGACGAATCGTCGCGCGCCATGTGGCTGGGCGAACAGGGCGCGCTGGCGGCCGACAATGTGCCGCACGCGCTCTGCCATCGAGTGTTCGACGCTGTCGCACGACTGGGTGCTCGAACTCGCGGACAAGGTGCGCGAGCGGCAATTTCGCTACGTGGATGCGCCTGTCACCGGCCTGCCCGATGCGGCCGCGACGCGGCACGTCTGACGCTGCTGGTCGGCGCGGATGCCGCCGATCTCGACGCCGCGCGCCCGATCTTCGCGTCGCTCGCCACGCGCGTGCTGCACTTCGGCGCCGTGGGCCAGGGCACCGTCGTACAAGCTGATGATCAATCTGCTGGGCGCCGTGCAGATCGCCTCGGCGGCCGAAGGCCGTCGTGCTCGCGCGAGCGCGCGGGCCTCGATCTGAAGCTGGTGGCCGATGCGGTGGCGAGCGGCCAGGCCGCCAGCCCGCAGGTCGTGCGCAACGTGCGGCGCTTCGTCGCCGGCGATCACGGCGACGAACGTCAATTTCACGCCGGCGCTGCGCCTGAAGGACATCGAGTACGCGTTGCGACTCGCGCAGAAGCTCGGCGTGGACTGCCCGTTCGGAAATGTTGCCGCGCGACGCTCTATCGACAAGCTCTGCGACGCAGGCTGCGCGGACGCGACAACGAAAGCCGCATCATCGATGCGCTGCGCGCAGACTGACGCTGGCTAGAGCGTGCAGACCGGCGCGTTGTCGGTACCGAGCGCGTTCACGCATGCCTGCGCTGTCGGTAGTCCGGGCATGGCGCGCAGCAGCAAGCCCCACGGCGTGCTGCGATAGGTGCCTGGCGCGATGTCCGGGCCCACCAGCGCGAATTTCCGTCGCCGTCTTGCGGCTCAGGCCGCAACGCGCGAACGCGCGCGCTGATGACTTCCGAGTTACCTTCGACGCGCTGCAACTGCACGCAGATTTCGTCCTGCGTGCCGATGGTGACGTTCCGCGGCTGATCGCCGACGCGCAACACGACACGCTGGCCGGCTGGGCCCGACGTAGCGCGCCGGATCGACGTCGATCAGATACAGCGTGCTGCTCGCCTCGACCTGCGCGAGCGCAACTCCCACCACCGCGACGCAGACCGCCGCGGATAAGAATCGATTTTGCGCATGGTGGTATCGGAACACGTTTGCCGTAAGAAGTTCCCTCAGCATATTATGCCGACGTCATGTCGGCGCACGCCGACAGAAACCGCCATACTTGCTCTGATTGATCGCAGTTGCATCGAAGTGCTTTTCCGCACACACGCAATGACGCTTCGCGACACAAAATCACAAACGGTGTAGTTAGGGTGTCATTCAAAGCACCGCGCCGGTGGCTTCCGAGCATCTCCTTGCGCACCAGCGGAATCGGCGGCGCACCGAACGACAGGAACTTGTCGTGGAACTGCTGCGGAGTCGCCGACGGATTCGCCGCGAGCCAGTCGGCGCGCAGCTTGCGGATCATGAGCTTGCCGAGCGTGTAGGCGAGGTGACCCGGGTCGTAGGTGCCGCGCAACGCCTGCTGGCGCGCGTTGCCGGCGTCGGCGAAGGCGCTTTCGCGGAAACATCTTCTCCGACTCCTCGAGCGACATGCAGCCGCTGTGCAGACAGATCGCCGACAGGAAGCGCACGTCGCGCAGCAGCGCGTTGGTCAGCATGCCGACGCGCATCTCGGGCTGGCCGCCGCCCAGGCCCGCGTCGTACATCATCTCTTCGGCGTAGTGCGCCCAGCCTTCGCCGAAGGCGTAGTCCCACCACAAGCGCCTGCGACGCGCGACGGATTGGCGTTCATGAACTGCGACTGGAGGTAGTGCCCGGCCACACTTCGTGCGCCGACACGAACAGCAGGTAGGCCTTGCCGGGAAGATAGGCATTGCGTTCGGCGGCGCTCCACTTCGCATCGGGCGGCGCGACGTAGTAGCGTCACCTTCACCGCCGGGTTTTCGTACGGACCCGGAATGCTGATGTAGGCGAAGTTGCCGCGGTTGTACGGCGGCGATTCGGCCACCAGCGCCTGCTCCTGGCTCGGGATGCGAGACCAGCTTCTTGTCGATCACGAACTGGCGCAGCTCCGCGAGTTGCGCGCGCGCGCCTTCGACGCGTGCCGCCCGACGGCTTGTTGGCGCGCATCCTGTCGACGCAGGCCGCGAGGCTCGCCTTGGGCGCAAACGCCGCGCAGGCGTCCTTGAGCGCCGCGAGATTGCGCTCGAGATCCTTGCGGCCGACCAGCTCGAGCTCCTCGAGCGGCATGTCGACGCGTTCGGTCTGCCGCAGCATCTGCGAGAAACATGCGGCGCGCCGAGCGCGAAGTCGTCGGTGGCCGTCGCGCGCTGCGATTCGAGCCACGCCGTCAGCTCATCCATCGCAAGTCGCCGCGGCGGCAGTGTGCCTCGGTGAGATCGCGCTTCAGCTTCTCATCCGCAAGCTTGCGCGAAGATGGCCGGCATCTCGCTGCGGAAGAACGTGGCGTATCCGCCGAAGCCCGCGGCGCCGCGGTCGATGAACGCTTTCGGCAACGGTGTGCGCAGATTGGCGCGGATATTCGCGGCGAGACGCCGGCACCGCACGCGCGTAGCCAGAAAGCCTCGAGGCGTTTTGGCAACGGCGCGTATTCGCGCGTGAGATACATCGACGGATCCAGCTTTTCGATGTACCAGGCCGGATTGCGGAATGGCGCTTCGGCGTTCGTCGAGCCAGAAGAGCTGCGAATCCACCACCCACTGCAGGTACTCGTGTTCGAATCGCTGCGCGGCGGTCAGCGAGGCCGGATTTCGCTTGCCGAGCTCGCTCGGCGAACTTGCGAAGGTCGCTGACCTCGGCGTCGATGGCGGCGCGGCTCCAGTCCGGCATCTGCCCGTCGAACTCGTGACGGCCCGCCTGCACCGCAAAGTACGGGTCCGCCTTGAAGCGTGCCTCGATGAAGGACTCGACGAATGCCGGCCATCCGGCCGCCACCTGCACGGCGCCTGCCGGCGCGGTTGCATCTGCAGGTTTTCCGCAGGCTCGCGCGAGCATGCCCGTCAGCAGTGCGACGACAATCGGTCGTGGCAGCAAGATACAGGGGTGCGCATTCTCGATCTCCTCGACGAGTTGGTCGAGGCGGATCGTAAGGAAGTCGAGCACCCGCGGGAGACGAGACTCCGCGCCGGGAGTGAAACCTCGCGTTTCGCCAGTGCAGATCGGAAGTCGCGTCGAGCGCCGCTGCGGATTCGAAGCAGCGAAGCGCATCGTCGAGGCGGCCCGTGTCGAAGAACAGGTTGCCGAGCGCAAGTTGAGTGTTCGCGCGGCTGCCATCGAGCAAGCGCCGCGTTGCGCAGCGCGGTGAACGCACCGGCGCGATCGCCGATCGCCGCGAGCGCGATGCCGAGCGCATGCCAGGCATCAGGGTCATTCGCTTCGAACTGCGGGGAAATCGTCATGCCAACCTCGTGTGGCGCGCGGCGCGCGTCTCAACGGTTGGCTGCCTGGGATGCATTGCACGCGGGGAGCGGCAATGCCCGGGTGGCTGACCTGGGCGTGGAAGTAGATTAGTCTGTTAGGCCTACTTGGTCAGGATCAACTTGCCGCTGCGCGTGACCTGCAGCAGGTAACGCTCGGCCGCGTGCTCGATCCAGAGGCGATGGCGCTCCGCCGAGCAGCTCCTTGGTGGACACGACGCGCTCCGGCGCGCGGACGGAGCGGCGGAGGCGCGGCGAGGCTGCCGGCGGCGACTCTTTTATATGAGCGGGATGCATTCGAGACCTCAAATAAGAACGCTTCTCATTTGCGGCCAGAGAATAGAACCGGTCTGGCGACATTGCAAGCGCCTTGCAAATCAACGAGTTGCAGGTGAGCCGCGGCAGCGTTATGTCAGAACGGCTTGACGACCACCAGGATGACGATGCCGATGAGCAGCAGCGCCGGCAGCTCGTTGAACAGCCGGTACCAGCGCTCCGAATGCGTATTGCGGTCGGCCGCGAACTGCTGCAACAGCGCGAAGCACGCACCGTGGTAACCGACCAGCACCAGCACCAGCGCGAGCTTCACGTGCAGCCAGCGCATGAGTAGATAGTCTGGCGCGAGCGCCAGCATGGCGACGCCGAAGCCGACCGCGATCACCGCGCGCGATCGTCATGATCATGAACAGCTTGCGCTCCATGATCTTGAAGCGCGCGTTGCCCGCATCGTCGTCGATCGATGCGTCTGCGCCCTGTATCTGTGAGTGATAGACGAACAGCCGCGGCAGGTACAGCAGCGCCGCGAACCAGCTCACCACGCCGACGATGTGAAAGGCCTTCAGCCAAAGCATGCAGGATTCGCTTGCCGGCGGCCGGCCGCGGCGCGTTCAGCTCGCGTCACGCACCAGCGCGCTGAGCGCGGCGACGTGATCGGCACGCGCATTGAGCGCCGCGATGTAGTGATATTGCTTCGCCGCCCGCCGCCAGGAACACGTCGCGATTCTCCATGCCGATTTCCTCGAGCGTCTCGAGGCAGTCGGCCGCGAAGCCCGGGCAGATGCACGCTCACGCTCTTGACGCCGCGTGCCGGCATGGCCCGCCAGCACTTCGCTGGTGTACGGCTGCAGCCAGCGCGCGCGCCCGAAGCGCGACTGGAAGGACACGCTCCACTCGCCGGCGGCGAGCCGAGTCTTTGCGCCAGCGAGGCTGGCCGTTCGCTCGCATTGATCGCGATACGGATCGCCCAGCGACGACGTAGCGCTCCGGCACGCCGTGAAACGACATGAGCAGGTGGCTCGTGGCGCCGAACTCGCGGCGATGGTCCTGCACGCTCGCGGCCAGCGCGTCGATGTAGGCGGCATCGTCGTGATAGCTGGACACGAATCGCAAGCGACGGGAACGCTGCGCAAGCCGCGAAGTGCGGCGCTCACCTGGTCGAATACGGCGCCGGTCGGATGCGCCGCAATACTGCGGAAACATCGGGATGCGCGAGGATGCCTTCGGCGCCCGCCTCGCGCAGCGAAGCGATGGCATCGGGCACGCTGGCGCCACCGGTGTAGAGCATGGCGAGCGCGACCGGCGTGCCGTGCGCGACGCAGCGAAGCTTCGAGACCGCGACGCAGCGCTTCGCTCTCGATGGCGAGCGGCGAACCCTGCGGCGTCCAGATCGCGGCGTATTTCTTCGCGCTGGCGCGCGGACGGATCCGCAGGATGATGCCATGGAGAATCGGCCACCACAGCAGCGCGCGGCAGCTCGACCACGCGCGGATCGCCCAGCAATCCGGCGAGGAAAGCGCGCACGTCGCGCGTGGCGAGCGACGCCGGCGTGCCGGAATTGACCAGCAGCACGCCCCACTTCATGCGGACTCGTGACAGCCAGTCGCGCGGCTTCAGGTAGTCGGCGAGCGCGCGCTTCCGGCGAGCCCGGTGCCGGGCGATAGTCGTACCGCCACTCCGCGCGCGGCGGCATCGACATGAGCAGCGATTCGGTGCGCGCCTGCGACTGCAGGCCGAAGCGCGTGCCGCGATCGAAGGCCAGGTTGAATTCCACGTAGCGCCCGCGGCGCAGCCGCTGGAAGTCCTGCTCTCGCGTGCCGAACGGCGTGGCCGCGCGCAATCGAACTATTTTCGTGTAGCGTGTCCAGGTAGGCGTCGCCGATGCGGCGGATGAGCGCGAAGCAATGCTCGAAGTCCCCGCCGATTTCCGCGGTGGTGTCATTGAGATCATCGGCGAACAGCCCGCCGATGCCGCGCGTCTCGCCGCGATGCGGCAGGTAGAAATATTTGTCGCAGGCGTCCTTGAGCAGCGCGATAGGCGCGCGGACCCGCCGGAACGCAGGCGGCGCGCGCCGCTTCGTGCCAGGTGCGCGCGTCTTCGGCGAACGGATAGACGGGCGTCAGATCGAAGCCGCCGCCAAACCACCAGACTTCGCCGCCGCGCGCCGTGAACAGCCGCACGTTGGCATGCGAAGTCGGCGCATACGGATTGACGGGATGCACCACGCAGCTCGTGCCCATGGCGCGAAACGGCTGGCCGGCGAGCTCGGTGTGCCGCTCGCTTGCCGCCGCTGGCAGGCGCGCGCCGCTGACGTCGCTGAATGCCACGCCGGCGCGATCGAAGGTGGCTCCATTCTCGATGAGCGAGAGGCGGCCGCTGCCACTCAACACATCGCCGGCGGGCCGCTGCCATTCGTCACGGCGCTGCTCGCTGGCCGCGTCGAGCGATTTCCACGCCTCGGTCAGTCGCGTGTGCAGCCCGACGAAGTATTCGCGCGCCGCGTCGATTTCGGTGGCGCCGATGGGCGTGACGCGCGAGTGGCTGCGTTGCGCGCTCACGGCGCGCTCCGGAACAGGTACCCGCGTCCGCGCAGCGTGACGATGTGCACCGGATTTTCGGGATCGGGCTCGAACAGCTTGCGCAGGCGCAGGATGAAGTTGTCCACGGTGCGATCGGTCGGGAACTGATCCATGCCCCAGACTTCTTCCAGCAGGTCGGTGCGCGTCAGCGCCCGGTTCTCGTTGGCCGAGAACACTTCCATGAGCCGCAGCTCCTTGTCGGACAGCGACACCTCGCCTTCGTTGGTGAACGCCTGGCCGGTGTCGAATCGCACCCAGTAGCTGGCGAACGCCAGCCGCGGCGGCGCGCGTCGCGGGACGGCCGCTCGCACGGCGCAGCAGCGCGCGCACGCGCGCCAGCAGTTCGTTCACGTCGAATGGCTTGGGTAGATAGTCGTCGGCGCCGGCGTCGAGTCCGCGCACTTTCGAGGTGGTGTCGCTGCGCGCGGTGAGCATGAGGATGGGCGCGTTGATGCCGAGATCGCGCGCGTAGCGCGTCAGCGCAAAGCCGTCGCCGCCGGGAAGCATCACGTCGAGAATGGCGAGCTGAAATTCACCGCCCGCGAGCAATTGCCGGCCGTCGGCGAAATTCTCCGCGGTCACGATCTCGTAGCCGGCGTGACGCAGGTTCACCGCCACGAGCTCACGCACCAGGCGCTCGTCTTCGACGATGGCGATCCGCTCAGCCATGGCGCACGGCCTCGGCCGGCACCGGCAGCGTCGATTGCGGCGCCAGCGGAAGGTGACACGGTGAAGACTGCGCCCTGGCCGGGACCCGCGCTGTGCGCGAGCACGTTGCCGCCCATGCGGCGCGCGAGTTGCCGCGCGATCGCGAGCCCCAGGCCCGCGCCATGCGTGATGCCTTCACCGCTGCCGCGATTGTGCAGATCGAACAGTTTCTCCGCGGCGGCGGGCTCGAAGCCGCGGCCCGTGGTCGCTGATGTCGAGGCGCCAGACGTCCGTCGCGAACTTCCGCCGCAATGCGCACGCTGCCGCCGCCATACTTGTTGGCGTTGTCCAGCAGGTTTTCGAGGATCACGCGCAGGCCGTCGCGATCTGCCAGCACCGTGCACGGCGTCGATGGACGCAACCTCGACTTCGCCGCCGATCGAGGTGCTTGCGCGATGCGCGAGCAGATCGCCGATGAATCGCGCCGCGTCGATGCGCTGAGCGCCCGCGCGCGGCTCGCGCGACATGGCGCGCTGATAGGCCAGAATGGTCTCGGCCAGATGTTCCGAGCCGATCGCACTCGATCTGCCCGAGCTTGATCAGCTCGGCGCGCTGCGCCTCGGGAATGCTGCCGAGCGCGAGGCTCTGCAACAGCCCTTTCACGCCAGCCACCGGCGTCTTGAATTCGTGGCTGGTGAACTGCAGCAGTTTTTCCATGTCTTCGCGTTGCTGTTTGCGCCGCTGCGCCAGCAGGAACAGCACGACCAGGCTGCCCGAGAGCATCAGCGCCAGCAGCGTGGACTCGCCGACGAGCATGACGTTGCGACGGTCGTGATGTGCGGCGATCGCGACCTGACGCTCGGCGACCTGCTGCACGGTCAGCCCCTGCTCCCGCGCAAGCAGTGCGCGCTCGAGCGACTCGTTGTTGCGCATTTCGCCGCGCAACAGGATGGTCCACCAGAACACCAGCGACGCGGTCGCGAGCAGCGTCACGCCGAGCGCGATCAGCTCGGCGCGTTCCGCAAGCCACAGTCGAATCGGGGATCGCATCACGCGTATTCCACTAACCTGGCGTCGCTCGTTGCCAGCACGTCCAGCAGTTTATCCACATCGGCCGTGGTGTGAGCCGCCGACAGGAAACACACTTCGTAGGCCGACGGCGGCAGATAGACGCCGCGCGCCAGCCAGCCGCGATAGCGCCGGTGATACTCGTTCACCGCCGACGCGGTGATCGATGACGCGGCCACGGGCAGCGCCGCCGTGACATCGAAGTACGGCCAGACGATCGGACCCACCCGGGGCAGCTGCGCCTGACTTGCGGACCGCGTGCCGCGCGAACGCGGCGTCGAGGTGCTTTGCCTAACATTTCGATGTGCCGGTAGGCGCCGCCTTCGGCCAGTTCCGCAAGCGTCGCAATGCCGGCGGCCAGGCACACCGGATTGCCCGCCATGGTGCCCGCCTGGTACACGGGCCCCAGTGGCGCCAGTTGCGCCAGCAGTTCGCGCCGTCCCAGCACCGCGGCCACCGGCAAGCCGCCGCCGACGATCTTGCCGAGCGTGGTGAGGTCCGGTTCGATGCCTAACAACTTGTCGTAGCCGTGATAGCCGAAGCGGAAGCCGGTGATGACCTCGTCGAAGATGAGGACGGCGCCATTCGCGCGCGTCAGTTCGCGCAGGCGCTGCAGGTATTCGCGCGACTGCTGCAGCAGGCCGTTGTTCGCCGGCAGCGGTTCGATGATGGCCGCGGCGATGTCCTTGCCCTGCTCCGTGAACGCCTGTTCGAGCGCGGCGATGTCGCCGAGCGGAATGCACCAGCGTGTCGGCGGCCACCTGCGCGGGCACGCCGGCGCTGTCGGCGAGACCCTGCGTGATGACGCCGCTGCCCGCCTTCACCATGAGCGAATCGACGTGTCCGTGGTAACAACCGTCGAACTTGAGGATTCGCCGGCGGCCGTTGGACGCGCGCGCGATGCGCACGGCGGTGGCAACCGCCTCGGTCCCGCTGACCACGAAGCGCACCAGCTTCGCGTACGGATACGCCGCGAGCACGCGTTCCGCGAGCTCGCCTTCGGCGCGATGCGCGGTGCCGAACGCGAGTCCATCGGCCGCGGCGCGCTGCACCGCCTCGACCACGCGCGGATGCGCGTGACCCAGGATCAGCGGCCCCCAGGCCATGCAGAAATCGAGATAGCGATTGCCGTCTTCGTCGGTGACGTGCGCGCCCTGCGCCTGGCGGAAGAACACCGGCGTGCCACCGACCTTGCGGAAGGCGCGCACCGGGCTCGAAACGCCCGCCGGGATCAGCGCCTCAGCGCGCGCGTAGAGCTCGGCCGAGCGTGCGCGGAGAGTTTCTGAGTGTCGACGGGCTGGCAGCCGGCGACGGCGTCGCGGATGAATGAGTCACGTTGCGAATCCTCTAACAAGTCTGTCGGAAGGTCGATACTGTGCGCCGCCCAGCCGCGCTCGGTGGCAATTCCCAGGTGCGCGCGATCGCCGGCGACGTAGCAGCCGAAAGGCGTCGAACAACCGCCTTCGATGACGCGCAGGAATTCCCGCTCCCAGCGCGTCGCGCCGACGCAATCCGCGATCGGCGAGCAGCGCGACCTGGCGTTTCGATTTCGTGGTCGCCCGCGCGGCATTGCGCGGCCAGCGCTCCCTGGCCGGGCGCCGGGATCCACCACTCGGGCGGCAGCTCGACCACCGCGAACGCGGACAGATCGAGCTTCAGGCGCGTGAGTCCGGCGGCCGCCAGCACGATGGCATCGACGGTCTGCGCCTTCGCCGAGCTTGCGCAGGCGCGTCGGCACGTTGCCGCGCAACGGCACGGACATCGCCTGCGGCGCGAAGCGGCCTAACAAGGCGCCACGGCGCAGCGACGAAGCGCCGACGCGCGCGCCAGCCGCGAGCGGCAGCAGGCCATCGTCGCGCGGCCGCGTAGAATTCGCGCCGCACCAGCAGCCAGTCGGCGGCGGTGGCGCGCGGCAGGATCGTGCGATTGACAGCCCTTCGGGCTCGGCGGTGGGCAGGTCCTTGAGCGAATGCACCACCAGGTCGATGCGGCGATCGAGCAGCGCGAGCTCGAGCTCGCGCGTGAAGAAGCCTTTCTCCATCTTGCCGACCAGCAACGGCGACTGATCGAGATCGCCGCGCGTGGCGATGACGGTGATCTCCGTCTGCCAGGCTGGCGCGGGCGCCGCGGCTGCGCAGCGACGCGAGAACCGTGCGCGATTGCCACAGCGCCAGGTCGCTGCCGCGGCTGCCGATGTTGCGGGGCTCATTGCGCGTCGCGCCTCGCGGCCGAGATGAACTGGTGAAGCATGGCGTTGACCTCGGAGGTCACCTTGCGTGCGCGCTGCGGCGGCAGGCCTTCGAGCAGCGCCGGGTAGTTTGTTTTGCATGAATTCGGTTCGCATGGCGGTCATCGCCGCGAGTGTGTCGCTCGGCGGCGGCGCGAGCAATGTCTGGCAGATCTTCTCCGCGACTGCCGGCGCATTCCACTTCGAGCGCGGCGAATTCCGCTTCCGGCAACACCGCGCCATGACCGTCCAGCAATTCGTCGAGCGCGGTCAGCCGCCAGCCCGGCGCGGCGACGAGCTGCAGCGGGCTGCCGAGATCGAACACCTGCCTGGTCCCGTGGCCGGCGGCAGCGTGAGCCAGGCGTGCGGCGCGCCGCTACGCGACGATCAGCGTGTCCGCGCGCTGCACGGCACCTTCGAAAGCCCGCATGCTCGCGCGATTGAAGCTTTCGACAGCCGTGAATCCCGCGTCCGCCAGCGCGCGCAGCATGGCCTGGCCGATTTCGCCGAGCCCGAACACCGCGATCGGCGCGTCGCGCGGCACGGCGGTCAGCCGCTGCATCACCAGCGCCTGCACGCCACCCGTGCGGCCCTGCGGCAGGATGCGGCGCGCGCGGTTCAGCAGTTCGCCGACGCCGCGCCACGCGACATGCAGGTTGCGGCACACCGTGCCGGCTTCGTGCGCGCGCTCGAAGGCGCGCAGCACCTGGTTGCCGATGGCGTGCTCGCCCTGCGCCACGGAATCGAGCCCGGCGGCCACGCGCAGCAGGCCACCGACCGCCGCGGCGCCGTGCCGCACGCGCGGCCGCACGTGATCGGGATTTTCCGCGGCGCCGATGAGCGCGGCGCTGAACAGTTCCGCGGCCCAGGACGGCCGCTCGGACGCCAGCAGCCACTCGACGCGCGCGCAGCTTTCGATGCGCACGACGCCGGTGATTTCGCCGGCGTCGAGCAATTGCTTCGACGGTCCGCTCGCGTCGGAATCGAACGCGGCGAGCGCCGCGCGCACCGCCGAGGGCGCCTCGCGATAACTCATGCCGACGAGGGCCAGCGGGATCATGGCGGCGTCAGCTGAATTCCGCGGCGGTCTCGACCAGCGCCGCCACCGTCTCCGGCGGCGTGCCGGGCAGGATGCCGTGGCCGAGATTGAGGATGCAGCTGCGGCCGCCCGTGGTTCTTCTTCATGGTCTCGAGCAGCGCGCGCGTGCGCTGAGCGGATGACATCGGCGCTGCCTAACAACAGCACCGGATCGATGTTTCCCTGCAGCAGGTGCTTCGGATACAGGTCGCGCGCCACCTGCCATTCGGTGCGCCAGTCGAGCGAGAAGCCGGTGACGCCGCTCTCGCCCAGCAGCGGCAGCAGGTGGTGACCGCCGCGCACGAACAGCAGCGTGGGCACCTTGCGTGCGTTGAGCTTCGCGGTGATGCGCTGCAGGGCGGGCAGCGCGAAATCGCGATATTCATCGGGCGCGAGCAGGCCGCCCCAGGAATCGAACAGCTGCACGGCATCGGCGCCGGCATCCACCTGCGCCAGCAGCAGATCGGCGACCACGTCGGCGATGGTGTCGAGCGCGCGCCGCGCGAGCGCCGGGTCGCGATGCATCAGCGTGCGGGCTTCGCGGAAATCGTCGCTGCCGCCGCCTTCGACGCAGTAGGCGAACAGCGTGAACGGCGCGCCGGCGAAGCCGAGGATGCCGTAGCGATCCTTGAGCGTCTCCTTGAGGTGCGCCACGCGCGCGCGGCAGATAGGCGATGCGGTCGAGCACGCCATCGAGCTGCCAGGCGTCGTAGTCGGCGCCGGTGCGCAGCGGCCTGGCGATGCGCGGACCTTCGCCGGGCCCGAAGCTGACGCCGAGGCCCATGGCGAGCGGCACCACGAGGATGTCGGAGAACACGATGGCGGCGTCGAGCGCGTAGCGATCGAGCGGCTCGAGCGCGGCGCGCGTCGACAGCTCCGGGTTCTGGCAGACGTCCCAGAAGCTGTGTTCGGCGCGCAAGTGCGCGATAGCCCGGAAGGTAGCGCCCGGCCTGGCGCATCAGCCACACCGGAGGCCGGTCGAGCGCATCGCCGCGCAGCGCCGCCAGAAATCGCTCACGCGAATGCATCGTGGATAAACTCCATTGAAATCAAGTGAAAGCGTACGGCGCGACACGCGCGCCAACTGTCACAGCTGTGTCACGCCCGAAGCGCTGGCGAGTTCCTGCGGGCTAACATTCATGACGGAGTTCGCGTTGGCCGTACACCTGGATCGTCACCAAGTCGCAGCCGCACGCCGACAGCCTGGTCATTCAGCTGCGTCGGCAGGGCTTCCGCGCGCTCGCGATTTCCTGCATCGAGCATCAGTGGCGCGACTGGCCCGAGCTGCGGCGCATCGGCGCCGCCGGCGCCGCGCGTGCTGTTCGTGACCAGCCGCGCCGCGGCAGCGCGCATCGACGTGCCGCAAGGCATCATGGTCGCCGCGATTGCGCCGACGACCTCGGCGACGCTCGAGGCGCGCGGCATCAAGCGTACGGCTCTCAGCGCCGCGGCGGCGTGCGCGAGCTGGCGCAGGCGGTGCACGATTCACGCGGCCATTCCGGCCGGCGCGGAAGTGTTCTATCCCACCAGTGACGCCGCGCTGCGGCAGCCCGAACACCTGGCCGCGGTGGCGACGCTGTCGCAAGCGCCTGCGCGTGCACACGCAGGCGGTGTATTCGACCGTGGCGCCCGGCAATCTCGCGCAGGAGCTGGCGCGCTTGCGGCGCCGGATCCCGGGCTCAGCCGCCGCTCGGCTTCTGCTTCTGGAGTCCGTCGAGCGATCGAGAATTTCGCCGCGCGCGCGCGGTTTCGAACTGCCGCCGGGCCCGGTGGTGCTGATCGGCGGCTCGACGATGCGCTGCTGGCGGGAAACGGCGCCGCCCGCCTGGCGGCGCGCTTATCAGCACGACGCGGAAACGCCGCTCGAGTGGTCGCTGCGCTTCCTCGAGCGCGGCGCGGCAGCCGGCGGTAGTTAGCCGGCTACTTGATGGACCCCGGCTTGCGCATCATCTTGCGGATGTCCGCGAGATGCATTTCTTCCGCCGCGATCTGGTCGCGCGCGTATTCCTCGAGCAGGATGCTCTTGCCTTCCACGAGCGCGAGCAGCTGGTAGTACGCGTCGAGGCCTTCCTTCTCGTGCTCGTGCGCTTCGATGAGGATCTCGTTCACGTCGTGCTGGTGCGTCTCGAGCAGCGAACCGATCTTGAGCGACGGATGCCCGCCGAACGCGGTGATGTGCTCGCCGGCCAGCACGGCATGCGCGTTCGATTCATTGGCCTGGTCGCGCAGCCACGCGACGATCGGAATGCGGTTGTGGCCGAAGATCATGAAGCTGTAGTGCATGTAGCGCACCACGCCCGCGAGCTCGAGCTCGAGAATGTGGTTCAGGCTCGCGATGACCTTCTTGGTGAGCTTCGGCGTCCAGCGGTGAGTCGGTCATGGCGGTTCCTCGTGGCGGTCCATCGATGCTGCGGGCGTGCATCCTAGTGCAGTCCGCCAGCGATTGTCAGACATGCGAATGCCAATGCGAATAGCTCGCATTCTGCGCGCGAGCGCGTCTCTGGCTACCGAATGCACGAGCAGCGACACGCCTTGTCGGGGAAGCGCGAATGACGAGCTGTACGGAACCTCCGACACGCGTCACCGTGGTCTCCGCCGCATCGAGCGTCGACAGTTGCGCCGCGGCACGCAGCGCGTCGTAGGCCGCCTTGTCAGGCGCGATCGGCGACCCCATGCGCTGCCATGCCGCATAGGAATTGCTGTGCGGCTGATCGATGCGATAGTGCGTGACCGCATGGAATGCCGCGCCGCAACCTTTGATGCTCAGCTTGATCAGCCGCATCGGGCCCGGCCACATCGTCGTCGTGGTAGTGCCACACGAGAATCGCGACGCGCGTCATCGCGTCGCGTGGCCATGACACCGACATCCGGATCGCCGCCGACACCCTTGGCGCAGGATGTCGTCGAGCGAGACCTGGTGCGAGCTCTTCGCCGGGCAGCTGCCGGCCCTGCATCTGGCTGAACATGCGAAACACATTGAGCACCGGCATGTCGAGCGCCATTGCTCGCCAGCTGGCGAAAGCCCGCGAAGTACGGCTGGTCCTCGAATTCGAACGCCCAGGTGAGCGCGCCCTGCAGGTTCACGCGGTGGCGCGCGGCGAGCTCGTGTTTGCGCGCGAAGCTGGCGGCCGTGTAGCTCGAGTACATGGTGCCGTTGCGATAGCCGAAGCGCGGGCCCTGGCAGGCGGCGCAGCCTTCGGGATCCGACTCGCCGATGACGATGGGCTTGCCGGCCAGCGCGGGCCGCGCGGCGATCATCCTGAAGCCCGTGTCGATCGTGGCGAGATGCGCCTGGATGCCCATGCGCACGTGGCCGTCGACAAAGCTCGGCGCGCCCTTGGCGTGAAACGCGAGAAAGTCGGTGGGCGTGCCCTGCTCGCCGGTCGCGTAGTTCTTTCCGTGCCGTGATGTGATCGAGAAATCCTTCCATGTACGGGCCGCCGTGGCCGGCGGTGTGCGGTCCGCCCACGCGCGCGGACGGCAGCGCGCGACGCACGCCGGCGATCGCGTAGTCGTGCAGCTTGTAGAACTCCTCGCGCGACGCCTTCCAGTACGCCGGGCCGTTCGGTTCGTTCCAGGTCTCGAACCACCAGCGGCGCACTTCGGCTTCGCCGTAACGCGTCACCAGGTGTTTGGTCAGTTCGAAGCACAAGTCCGACCAGCGGTCGTAGTCGCGCGGCGGATATCCCCAGCCGCCGCTGATGAGGTTGTAGTCGAACCCGGCCGCCAGGAATGTTTGTAAGGCACGGATGCGGGCGCGGTGCTCAACGCCTGCGGCATGAAACCCGAGCTGCACGAACGGCCGCACGCCCGTTCGCTAGATAGGCGTCGAAGATGCCGTCGATGATGCGCCAGTCGTAGACGCGGATTGCCGGCGGCGTCCTCGGTATACGCATTGGTGCTGCCCCACTTGAGCGCCGGCGTGCCGTCGCCCGAGTGACAGCAGGTTGTGCGCGCGGAAGTAGATGTCGTCCTTCTTGAGCTGGCCCAGCTCGCCCAGCAGCTGGCGCCCGTCCTTCATGGTGGCGTAGTTGAGGCTCGTCGGCGCCGAAGAAGCGCCAGATGGGCGTCACTTCCTCGCCGGCACGGGCGGCGTCCACTTCTGATGGCGACGTCGAACGCGTCGGCAGCCGCGAGCGACCGCGGTGCGAACAGAGCGCCGCGGCGATGAGTGAGACGAAGCGCGGCGATGAGTCTTGTCATTGACCGATTATGGCCCCGGACAAGAAAAAGGGCGGGCAGACCGGAGTCTGCCCGCCCCGGTCTCATCAGTGTCATCAGAACTTCGCGCGGACGCCCGAGGAACATGCGTTTGCCGAAAGTCTCGTTGCCAATGCGGCGGTACGGGTTGTTGAACTCGATCTTCTGCTCGTCGAGCAGATTCACGACGTCAGGAAGGCCGTGAAGTTGCTCGTTGACGTTCCAGCTCGCCGAGGCGTCGAGCGTGCCGTAGTCATCATTGAACTCCGGCAGACCGCCGCGGCCGCTGGCGGTGATGCAGCCAGCTTTCGCGCCAGTTGTAAGCCGTGCGAACGCTGAACTTCTCGGTCTCGTAGTAGAGCGAGGCGTTGTAGCTCAAGTCCGATACGCCCGGGAACGGCAGGATCTCGCCGGTGAGCATGGTTGACACCCTTGTAGCCCTTGTTGTCGGTGATCGTCGCGTTTGCGACCACGCCAAAGTTCTTCCATGCGCCCGGCAGGAAGTCGAACGCCACCTGTCCGCCCGACTTCGAAGCCATCGATGGTCACCTTGTCGGTGCCGTTGATGGGCTGCGTGATGTTGTAGGGGAGGCCGTCGATTCACGTCGCGGCGAGTCAGCTGGTTGATGATGAATCGCGCATATTTCGGTGCGGAAGTATGCCGCCGGACACGTAGCTGATGTCGGACAGGTAGTACTCGAACGCCACGTCGTATTGCCGTGCCTCGAAGGGCAGCAGATCCGGATTGCCTTGCGTACCCGTGCGAGGCGATCAGACGCTCCGTCGAGCGACGTCGGAACGCCATCTGCGAAGGATTCGGGCGCGCCATCACATCGCCTGCTGTCAGGCGGCCGACGAACTTGTCGGTGAAGCTCGAAGCTGCACATTGATCGACGGCAGCCAGTCGGTGTATCCGCCAGGCCTGTGAAACCGGCGGGAACGTGACGACCCGGCTCGCTCCCGATCCGGTCGCCACCTGGCTGTACCCTTCCGACAACGTGTTCGTGTCGAAATAGCGAACACCGGTCAACACGCGCTGATCGGCACCACGTCGTTGTCGAATACAGAAGGCGGCCTGCAGGTAACCCGCGAGCGTTTCTTCACTCACCGACCAGGTATCGAGGCAGTTCTGGAACGTACCCATCGGTGTCTCGGATTCGAATTGCGGACCGTACGGATCCAATGTGAGGCCGCTCGCGGCAACGGTTGCATCGTAGGTGGCGTCTCCGTTGTCGTTCCAATACTTGATGCCGCCCGGGAAGCCGAGGTCGCCCGTGTCGAAGAACGGCACATCGTTGACGCCCGAGTTGGTCGTTGACGATTCCTGCCATTACCGGCTGCGCCACTGCACATACGTGGTCGAACGCCGGGACTCGCCGGCGGCGGCGTGCGGCTGGTCAGATTGATCGTGCGCGCGATACAGCAGGCTCTCCATGGTCAGATCGCGTTGCTCGACGCCGGTCTTGACGGAGGGCAGCCAGTCGAGATCTCAGGCTTGAACTCCACGTTGAAATGCGACGCCGGTCTTCGTGCTGGTTGTTGTTGCGCGGATTGAAAACGGCGGCGAGCTGGTTCACGAGCGCGCCGTTGGTGGTGTCGAGGCCTGGGAACGAAATGTTGGGAGCGCCTTCGCTTCCGGTGTAGTCGATGACCGGCGCGCGGCACGCCGAAGATCGTCGCGGTCGAATTCTTCTCGTCGTTCTGAACTTCGCCGCGCGAGTAGTTGCACGCGTCCATCGAACTTCCAGGCGCCGCGTGGTCCAGTCGACGCCGAGGATGCCGTTGTACTGCTCGCGCTCGAGCTGGCCGTTGATGTTGCGATACGCCAGATCCATCGGGAACGCCGCGCTTCCGGTCACTTCGATGTGATTCGACCGTGTTGTCCGCGCCGACCGTCGAATTCGCGTAGTCGATGAGGCCGGCGCGACGCCGTGAGCTGCATGAGCATGCTGCTCACGTCCTCGCTGGCCCCTGGCGTAGGTGCTGTCGAGATAGCATGCGAGAAGCTCGTCGGTCGGCTTCCACTGCACGACGCCGTTGAAAGCCGTACGCGTGGTCTCGCGCCGATCGATGATGTAGCGCGGGATCTCGGGATCCAGTCGAGCGTTCCGTCGGCGTTGACGTCCGTGCCACGGCCTGGCGTCGCGCACCGCGCCGGTCGCTGTCGGGCGCACGACGCAGCCAGCCCGGTGGTGCGCGCGTTGTTGCTGTCGATATGGCGCGATTCGTATTGCGCCGACAGCAAGCACGCCGAGCGTGCCATCGAGAAACATCTTGCTGCCGATGAGCGCGACTTTCGGATCGGTCGCATCGGCGAGATCGCTGTAGACACCCTGCACTGAACCGGCGAGGTAGCCATCGGCGTCATCGAACGGTTTGCGCGTGATCACGCGCACCGTGCCGATGCCGCCTTCGGTCATCTCGGCGGTGGGCGTTTTCACGACTTCGACGCGCGAAACGAATTCGACCGGCAGATCGCGGAAATCCACATCGCGCCCGCCACCGACGGTCAGCGACAGCGCCGACACGCCGTTGAGTTCGACGCGGATCAGTGACTGGATCAGCGCCGCGGATACTGACGCTGCGCGCCTTCGCCGTCCTGGCGGTTGATCTGTACGCCGGGCACTCGCTGCAGCGCTTCGCCGATGTTCTTGTCGGGAAAGTCACCGACGTCCTCCGGCGGAAATCGCATCCACGACCTGCATGGACTCTCGCTTCACCGCGAGTGAGTCGCGCATCGACGCGCGGATACCGCTGACGATGACTTCCTCGATCTCTTCAGCCGGCAGGTGGCTGCATCCTGCGCGGCAACCTGCGCGCTCAGTGGCAATTGCAAGACCCGCCAATGCGCAGGTCACTCCCGACGTACCGGAACCAAAAACGACGCTTGATATTACACCACAGCTGGCCCCCGAGTGGTTGATTGGACGCGGCGCGCCTGTTGCGTCGACGTCCATGGACGAATCGACTGTGCGCGAATTTGCTCCTGATTGAGCGTTATTGCAACTTTTTAGCCAACAAACCGTCGCCCAAGCGTCAATGTGAGCGGTCACATCCGGTTTCGCTGTTGCCGGAAACACACGCGAGAAACTGCGGATTTCCTACATTTTCGTAGACGCCGCCGCATGCTCGGCGAGTGGTCTGCTGCCTTTCAGTCGCAAGTCGCGCACGAATGGCTTTGCCGTATCGATCAGAATTGTGCATATTCGATCACCGCACGCCGGCCGGCGTGATTCCGAGGAAACGCCATGCGAACGATTTGCCGGGCTGGTGACGTGGGCGAGCCTGATCGCGCTGTCTGGAGCGTGCACGGCGACTGCCATTCGGCGGAGCCAGCCGCGCAACGCCACCGACTCGAATGGATAGACCCGCCACCGGCCATCGCGTGGTCCGACTGTCGACCGACGCCGGCACACGCTCGATGTACTTCCATCAGAACAGCATCACGCCGGATGGCCGCTTCGTGATCGCCGAGGGCACGGCCGGCATCGTCGCCATCGAGATCGCGACGCGAAAAACACGCTGATCGTCCCGGGCAAGGTGCGTGCGCTGTTCGTCGGCCGGAAAACCGGCCTCGTGTATTTCTCGCGCAGCGAAGGCGCCGGCGACTCCGAGCAACAGACCGCCGACCACGATCTTCACGGTGCCAGCAACCGGCGGAGAGCCGCGACGCATCGCGCAAGATCGAGCGCGGCTTCATCGGCTCGGTGAATGCCGACGAGACGCTGTTGCTCGGCGTGTATGCCGAACGCGCCTGGCAGCTCGAACAGGGCCCGCGCGATCCGCGCTTCGACGCCAACTACGCGGCCACCGGCAAGGACGGCAAGCCGCTGACCTTCGCCGAGGCCAAGGAAGTGCGGCTGCTGCAGCGCGAGCAGGCGCGCATTCCGATGGCGATGTTCACCGTGAACACCGCGACCGGCGAGCAGAAGATCATTCACCAGCTCCACCGACTGGCTGAACCACCTGCAGTTTTCACCCACCGATCCGCAGGAGCTGATGTTCTGCCACGAAGGCCCGTGGCATCGCGTCGATCGCATCTGGTCGATGCGACCTCGGCGAGCAACCGCGCGCTCGTTCATCGCCGCACCGATGAACATGGAAATCGCCGGCCACGAGTTCTTCGACGTCGACGGCAAGCACCATCTGGTACGACCTGCAGACGCCGCGCGGCGAAGTATTCTGGCTGGCGTCCGCCGCGCCGCGATGGCACGCGCCGCTGGTACCACGTGGATCGCGACCAGTGGTCGGTGCACTTCAACATCTCGCCGGACGGCAAGCAGTTCGCGGGCGACGGCGGCGACGCAGGAAATGGTCGCGCACGCGCAAGGACGGCAAGTGGCTGTACCTGTTCACGCCCGCAGGCGATTCCGGACGTCGCCGGAATCTCCGCGCCGAACGCCGGCGACCTCGTGCATCCCGGCACGCTGCGCGCCGAGCGGCTGGTCGACATGAAGACGCACGACTACCGCCTGGAGCCGAACATCATTCTTCACGCGCGACGGCAAGTGGCTCATCTTCCGCTCGAACATGCACGGCGACGTGCACACCTACATGGTCGAGGCTGGCCAGACAGGCAGGTGAGTTCGCGCGTCAGTCCGGCTATCTATTTCTTCGAGCCGGTGGCGCCAGTTCGCCTGGTATTCGAGCAGCCCGGGCAGGCGCAGCGGCACCACGGATTGCAAGGCGCCCGGCGCCGGCGGACGGCAGGCCGGCGAGATGCGCGGCGACCCGCGTGCCGCCGCCTTCCGGATAGGTGCGCACGGTGCCCACCGGCACGCAGGCGGCTAACAACCTGGCGAACAGCGGATTCCGCGCCAGCGGACCATCGACGAAGATTTCGCCCGCGGCGCCCAGCGACTCGATCAGCACCGCGGTCATCAGCGCCGAGTAGAGCGTCGCGAGCGCGGCGTCGCTGCGTGCCGTGCAGCGACTCGACGCCTTCGAGACGCCCGGGCCGGCCGGCGTACGGGCCCGGCGCTGGCGAACGACGGCAGCGCGATCGCGCCCTAGCGACAGCACTTCGATCACGGCATCCACCGTGGGTTCCATCGCCGCTGCGCGATCGGCTTCGTACTCCTGTCCGCCCATGTAACGCGCCGTGGCCACGGGCGCGCCGAAGGCATTGACGTTGGCGAGCATGTCGCGGTCCTCGCGCAAGCGCCGTGAGTCGCCACGATTCGCCATCACGATGGTCCACGTGCCGCTCGACACGCACGGTGAACGCCTCGCGCTCGCGGTCCATGAGGAAGCGCAGGTACGAGCGCGTTCGAATCGTGGATGCCGCAGGCCACTTCGCAGTTGCCGGCAGGCCGATGCCGTCGCCGCAGCCGACGCTTTCCTGGATGCGGCCGAGGCCGCGTCGGACGCGATGCTCATCGAGCGGCATGCATGCGCGCCCAGCTCTGCTTGCGCGCGAGCTGTCGAATACGATTGTTCGTGCGGGCGCCACAGGTCGGTATGCGTGCCCAGCGAAGTCACCTCGGTCGACATCACGCCCGAGAGCCGCCACGCCCAGTACTGCGGGTAGGTCAGGATGTGCGCCGTGCGTTCGAACAGGGCGGCGCGGTGCGTCTGTATATAAAAAGCTGGCGGCCGATGTTGAGTCCGCGCGGCAGGTGCGGCAGAGAACGTCAGCGACCAGTGGATCGCGCAGCGGCGCGTATTCGTCACGGCGACCAGCGTCGAATCGCGGATCTTCGTAGTCAGGCGCGGCCAGCACCACTCCCTCGTGATCCACGGTATCAGCGGCACGGCACGATGCGCGATCGGGCACGATGGCGACGACTGCGCTCGCGCGCCGGAGCCTGGCTGCAGTGAATCGAACAACCAGGCTTCGATGGCGACGACGTCGACTCAGCAGCCTTCCGCGCCTTCGACGACGTTGTTCCGGGCGCGCGGCGCTCCATACTCTCCTGGCCGAGCGCAGGATCGACCAGCGCGATCTTCGCGTTCGTTCTTGCCGCACGTCGAACACGGCAATGAGCGGGACTCGTGCTCATCTTGGCGATCTCACCCAGGCGGGTATCGGCGACCACGAGGATCAACAGCGCGCCCGTGAAGATCGACATGACGATGCCGGGAATATTCATGAGCCCAATCCGGAACGTGACGAGGCCGAACACCGCGCGCTGCCAACACGACACCCGATGATGCTCCCCCTTCCCGCCCCAGACGGAAACGCCGCCGAGGATGACCATGCTGATGATCTCGAGCTCCCAGCCCTGCTAATCAGACGGGCGGGTGGAACCGAGCCGCGACGTGAGCAGCACCGCGGCGAGCCCGCTGGTAAACAGGCCGGTCAGCAGCTGCAACGAACGCGATACCGGGGGCGCTCCACGGCGATGCCCGCGAAGCGGCTCTGCCGCGTGGACTTGGCGCCGATCGCGAAGATCGCGTCTGCCCCCAGCGCGCGTGCGATGCAGGAACAGCACCGAACGCGATCGCGGGCGAAGAGCGCAGCGAACAACGCCAGCTCTGACGGAGATCGGCCCCGGCAGCCGCATACCCTGGCCGAAGGCCGCGAACGACCTGCCGGTATACTCCTTCAGCACGCTGATCGCTCGGAGCACCTGGGCGTCAGCGGCGCCCGCGGAACAGCGTCGCTCGTGCCGATGAGTGGTGCGACGATGCGGATCGGCACGCGCCCCTGATCGTCACCAGCGCGCCGTTGATGCACCCGGCCAGCGAGTCCGGCGCTTCCGAGGCCCGCAGCCGGCGACTCCCGGCGTTGCCTGGCGCCCTGCGCCGACGGCCAGCCCCATCGCCACCGGGGCGCGCGCGATGATGGCGGCTGGGCCACCGAATGGTCGATCGCCCGGCGATGATGCGCAGCGCCAGCGGCAATGCGATGATGCGCGCTCAGTGAGTTGAAGGTCGCGTCCGAAAAGCGTGTCGACGCTGGGAGGAACATGGCGAGATGGCTGAGAACACGATGAACTGATCACCAGCACCAGAGCCAGCATCGATTCCCAGCGAAGCAGCACCAGTGTGGGCCTTCACGCACGGCACTGAGGATGGTGCGCTTGTACTGCCGCGCCGGGCGCCTGAACAGCACGGCAACCAGATGACTGTTGCCCATTGATGAACATTCGCCGAAGGCCGAGATGCCACGAGCAAGAAGTTGTTGTGGCGAACAAAGATGCCGATGAAACAGGCAGCCCAGCACCACGCCCATCGTCGAACCGATGCTGCCGGCAATCGCCACGCCAGCTCAATGAGACAGGCGGCGATGACCAGTATTTGAAGCCGAGCGCGTATCGTCGGTGTACGCCACCGCGCGAAACGCGCCAACGCCACAGGTGCCGCAGATCGCCGGCGATCGCGCCGCAGATCGTGTACGCTGATGAACTGCATGCGCCCCGGCGTCGATGCCAGGCCGGAGTAGTTTGCCGCCTCGGCTGCCGGCGCCGGCGCGCGTAGGTCGCGCGCCACGCGCGTGAACGGCGCAGCGCCGATCACGAAGGGGCCACGCGGCAGACTGGCCAGCGCCAGCCACGAGAGCAGCCGATGAGCCCCAGGAATTCGGCTGCGCGGAAACGCCAGGAAGCCGCGCGACATCTCGTTCTCGTTGACCCACGCGCCCTTGACAGCAGGTAGATAGCGCTGCGATAGATGGACATGGTGCCGAGCGGTCACCACGATGCGCGTGCAGCCGCAGATTTCCAGACCAGCAGGCCGTTGAATGCGCCCAGCACGGGCACCGGAAACCAGCGTGAGCGCGCAGCACGGGAGCGATGCCGGCTTCCGGCCAGGCAACGATCGAAGACCGCGCGATCATGCCGCACAGCGCAGATTGCAGTGATCGACAGAGTCGATGCCGCGCACCGAGAATGACCAGCATCTGGCCGGAGCGCCAGCATGATCAGAGAATCGCCGGTGTCGTCGTCGAGCAGCCCGGCCAGATTCCAGCGGCGTCGCAAGCCTGGGAACGCGAACGTCACGGCTACGAACAGCGCCCAGCGTGAGCGCCGCAAACGCCAGATCGCGGCGATGCGAACTCATGCGTCGCCTGCGGCGCGTAACAGGATCTTCGCCGGTCGCCCGCTCGCGCGTGAATTCGCCGCGCAAGCCGGCCATGCGCTGCATCACCAGCACAGCGATCCGGATACCGAGGATTTCCGGCGATCGAGGAGATCATCGAGCACACCGCCGCCATCGCGCGCGAATTCACTGGTCACGGCGTGCACCGCCGCCTTCGCTCCACGTCGATGCCCTTGGTGGCCTATCGAGAATCAGCACACCAGGACGGCGCGCGAGCCACTTGGCGATCACCACTTTCTGCTGGTTGCCGCCCGAGAGTTGTGCACGGGTTGCTCCGGACCGGGCGCCTTGATCGCGAGCTTCTCGATCCACTGTGCGCGCGAGCTGCGCTTCATCGTGCGAACGGCACCAGCCGCGCGGCGCCAGCGTCGCAAGATTCGGCAGGGCGATATTTGCCGCCACCGAGAAGGGCAGGATGCTGCCCTGCTCTGGCGATCTTCGAACGAGCGCGATGTCCGCGCCCGAAGTGACGTTGCCGGAATCGGCGGCGTTGATGCCGAACAGCACCTGCGCGAGTCTCGGTTCTGCTCCGGCGCCCACGAGCCCGTAGATGCCCGACGATCTCCGCCTGCGCAGCGCGAACGAAATGTCTCTCTGAACTCGCCGGCAGCGCGCTCAGCCGATCGACGCGCAGCAGTCCGGCGCCGGGCGTCGCTTCTGATTTTCGGAAACAGCTGGTCGACCGGCCGGCCGACCATGAGCCGGATGAGCTCATCGCCCGTCACGTCGCCGGACCTTGCCCGCACTCACCGAAACACCGTCGCGGAACACGGCATAGCGATCCGCGAGCGCGAAGATCTCCTCGAACTTTGTGGCTGATGAACAGCAGCGGCAGCCTGGCGTCGCGCAGCTTGTGCACGATGCGGAACAGCTCGACGCACTCCGCGCTGCGTGACAGCGAGGCAGTGGGCTCTGTCGGAATATGAGCACGCGGGATTCGTGGGCCAGCGCGCGCGCGATCTGCATCACGTGCTTCTGCGCGATGCTCGAGCCGGCTCGGCCGGCATGTCGGCATCGAAGTCCGCGTCGAGATCGCGCAGCACGGCTGCCGCCACACGCAGCGCATCGCCGCCCAGTTCACCGAGCGCTGCGGCGCGCCGGCTGGCAATTCACGAACATGGTTTTCCGCCACCGACAGGTTGTCGAAGGCCAGGCACTCCTGGTGAACCACGCCGATTCCGAGTGCGCGCGCCGCCAGCGGGTCCGGCGATGCGCACGGCGGCGCCGTCGAAATGGATTTCGCCGCCGTCGGGCTGATAGACACCCGACAGGATTTTCACCTTCAGCGTGGACTCTTCCGGCGCCGTTCTCGGCCTCGATGAGAGCATGCGGTGACCGACGTTTCTCCGCGGCAATGCCAGCTTGAGGCTCGCCGCGCTCGAGCGTGCGCACGCCGCCGGAATGACTCCCAGGATGTCGGCCACGCGCCGCGCGATGGGAGCCGCACGGGAACTGGCGGCGTCTCAGGTCAGAAAGGATCTTCGCCGAAATCCGCGGCGTTGCTGGCGTCGTGGGATGAGCGAAAGCGTTGTCGCGCTCGGCGCCGACACTCGGTCGGCGCCGAACGAAGCCCTCACCATGCGTCCCATGCAGACCAGGCTGTCGCCGGATCGTCGCGTCGCGCGAGCCGCACCGCGATCGTGCGTCGTCGCGCGACCGGTGTCGATCGTGGTTCCAGACTCCGCGACCGTGCGGCATCGATCGCCTTTTTCCACATATGGCCGGCCGAGTGCGACGGCAAGCCCGAAAGGCCTGGTCACGGGCACCTTGCCCTCGCAGGTTCAGGCCCTCGACGGCGCGAGCCGACGCCACGATGCCCACCGAGTCCTCGATGCCAGCGCTGACGAGCACCGACCAGATCTCGGATGCTGCTTGAGCGCCGCGACCGCCTCGCGATACGACTTGTCGGACACGTCGTTCGCATACAGACGACGCTCACGAGCTTTCTCAGAGCCGCGGCGTGAAAGCGGCAGCGACCTTGCGCATCTCCGCGAGCCAGAATTTGCTGGTCAGACGTCAGGCGTGGCGACACCACGGCGAACTGCCCCCTGCCGCCCGGCGCTGAAGCTCCTTGGGCAGACGAGTCGCCACCGGCTTGGTCTCGCCGATGAGCTGATCCGAGGACGGCGCGCGAGGTGCGCCGACGCGTTCGGGCCCGGCGTGCCGCGACACCCGAATCGTGGCATGAAACCACCCGGATGCCACGGCTCCATCGCGCGCGCTTGAGCGTGGGCACCAGCGCATCGGGATCGTTCGCCGACACGGCGATGGCATCCACGCGTTGCGCGATCAGCGAATTGAGCACCTCGATCTGCCCTTCCGGCGCTCGGGGTCGTCGGCCCGTTGAAAATGATTTCGGCGTCGAGCTTCCGCGGCGCGGCCTCGTCAGCCCCTTGTGAACGGCATCGAAGAACCCGTTGCCCAAGCGATTTCGCGACGACGCCGATGCGCGTGCGCGCTGAGCTTTAGGCTCGCTGGCCTTCGCTCGCCACAGCCCGACAGCGCGGCGACCAGCAGGCAGCACGCAAACAGAATTCTGCGATTCAACGTGAACCCCGGCCCCGTGTCAGGCGAGCTTTTCAATTCGTCTTCTTCAGTGACCTTCGCGACGATGACCTTGATGCCCGCGCTGCGGAAGTCCTCGAGCTCTTCGGGCTTCGCGCCATCGTCGGTGACGATGGTGTTGATGCGATCGAGCCCGGCCACGATCATCGCCGCGACTTGCGGCGCAGCTGGAGCTGTCCGCCATCACGATCACGTGCTCGCTGCGCTTCAGCTAGCTTGGTCTGCGCCTGCACGATGAGCGGATCGGCTTCCATCATGCCGAAGCGGTTCAGCGCCGTAGCACCCGACGAACAGCTTGTTGCCCCAGAGACTTTCCGATGGTGTCGTTCTCGAAAGGGCTGAGCACGATGTTCTGCTCGCGGAAGATGCGTGCCGCCCGGCAGCGTGATGCGGCTGCGGCTGGTCGCGAACAGCTTGGCCGGCGATCGGAAGCGAGTTGGTGAGGATGTCGAGATCGAAGTTCTCGAGGAACTCCACCAGCGCAAACGTGGTGGTGCCGCCGTTGATGATGATGCTTTCGCCGGGCACGATGAGCTCTGGCCGCGGCGCGCGCGATCGCCCGCTTCTGGCGGCACGCTCACGTCCTGGCTCGTGGCGAAGGGCATGCCGACCAGATGCGGCTGGTGGCGCGGGCGCACCGCTTCGGCGCCACCGCGAATGCGCTTCACCTCTCCTCTTCGGCGAGGCGCATTGATGTCGCGCCGGATCGTGGCTTCGGACGCGCTCGAGGAGATCGAGCGCACAGATCCGCCGACGCTGCACGATGGAGCGCTCATCGACGAGCTTCAAAATCAGGTTGTGGCGTTCTTTTTCCAGCATGGGGTCACCTTGACGCCTGGGTCGTGATCAGATTATGAACGTGATTGATTGTACCTATGACGGCTTCGTGTGTTAAACAGCCTCACCGTAAAACGAGGCCGAACGGTGCGTACTTTAGCGCCGTTCAGACCGGAGACATTGGATGACTGTGGTTCAGATGGCGCCCCAGGCGTCTCTCGAAATCGAAAATCGATGGGATGACGCCCACGCGGCTCGGCTCTCACCCGCCGAGCTGCTGCTTTACCGTTCCAACCTGCTGGGCAGCGACAAGCGCATCACCAACTTCGGCGGCGGCAACACCTCGGCGAAGCTCAAGGAAAAGGATCCGCTGACCGGCCAGGAGGTCGAGGTTCTGTGGGTCAAGGGTTCGGGCGGCGATCTCGGCACGATGAAGCTGGACGGCTTCTCCACCCTTATATATGGAGGAAGTTTCGCGCGCTCGAGAAGTTCTACCAAGAGATAAGGACAGCGACAGCACGCTGGTGCCGCTACTGCGCGCACTGCGCCTTCAACCTCAATCCGCGCGCGGCCAGCATCGACACGCCGCTGCATGGCCTCGTGCGACGCGCGCACGTCGATCACATGCATCCGGACGCGCTGATCGCCATCGCCGCGTCGGCGGATTCGAAGGAGCTCACCGAGGAAATCTTCGGCGGCGAGATCGGCTGGCTGCCGTGGATTCGTCCCGGTTACGAGCTCGGCCTCAAGCTGCGCGAACTGACGCAGAAGAACCCGAAGCTCAAGGGCGCGGTGCTCGAGGCCCACGGCCTGTTCACCTGGGCCGACACGTCGAAGGCCTGCTACGAGAACACGCTCGACATCATCAATCGCGCCACCGCGTGGTTGGAACGACGAATTCCGCGGCAAGCGCCCGTTCGGCGCCGCCACCGACCCAGCGCGCTGACCATCGACCGCCGGCGCGAAATCGCCGCGGCGATCATGCCGGTCGATCCGCGGGCACGATTTCCGGCGCGGAACAGTAGCCCCTGAAGACAGGCCGCGCCTCCCAAGGTCGGCCACTTCGACGACAGCGAGACCGTGCTCGACTTCGTCGGCGGCGAAAGCTCGCCGGCCTCGCCGCGCTCGGCACCTCCTGCCCGGATCACTTCCTGCGTACCGAAGATCTGGCCGCTGGTGCTGCCCTTCGATCCGGCGCGCGACACCGTCGAACAGCTGGCTGCGCGCGTGCAAGCCCGCCATCGAGGCCTATCGCGAGCGCTACGCGGGTTACTACGACCGCTGCAAGCGGCCGGGCTCGCCGAAAATGCGCGACCCGAACCCCGTGGTCTACCTGGTGCCCGGCGTGGGCATGATCACCTTTGCCGCTGACAAGGCGACCGCGCGCATCGCCGGCGAGTTCTACGTGAACGCCATCAACGTGATGCGCGGCGCCGCCAGCGTTTCGACCTACCGCGGCCTGCCCGAGCAGGAAGCCTTCGACATCGAATACTGGGATCTCGAGGAAGCCAAGCTGCAGCGCATGCCGAAGCCGAAGGCGCTGGCCGGGCGCGTCGCGCTGATCACCGGCGGCGCCGGCGGCATCGGCCTCGCCACCGCGCGCGCGGCTCATGGATGAAGGCGCCTGCGTGGTGATCTGCGACATCGATCGCGACGCCCTGCCGGCGCCGAGACCGAGCTGCAAGAAGAAGTACGGCGCGCGACGTCGTCGCCAGCGCCTGGGTCGACGTCACGCGGGAAGACGCGGTCATCGCCGGCTTCCGCGACAGCGCCTGCGAAATTCGGCGGCGTCGACATCTGCATTTCCAACGCCGGCATCGCCTCGGCCGCGCCGGTCGAAGACACGACGCTGGCGCTGTGGCAGAAGAACATGGACATCCTGGCCACGGGCTATTTCCTGATCGCGCCGCCAGGCCTTCCAGCTGTTCAAGGCGCAGGGCGATCGGCGGCTCCATCGTGTTCATCGGCTCGAAGAACGCCCTCGCCGCCTCTCCCGAGCGCCGCGGCCTACTGCACCGCGAAGGCCGCGGAACTGCACCTGGCGCGCTGCCTGGCGCTCGAAGGCGCGCCGCTCGGCATTCGCGTGAACGTCGTGAACCCGGATGCCGTGTTGCGCGGCTCGCGCATCTGGCAGGGCGAATGGGCCACAGCAGCGCGCGGCGCAGAACAAGACCAGCGTCGACGAAGCTCGAGACCGTGTATCGCGAACGCAGCCTGCTCAAGCGCAGCGTTTATCCGGAAGACGTGGCCGAAGCGGTGGCATTCTTCGCCTCCGAGCGCTCCGCCAAGTCGACCGGCAATATCGTGAACGTCGATGCCGGCAACGCCGGCGCGTTCACGCGCGTTCAAGTAGCGCACGCATGGCGGTCCTAAGGGTTCGCCCGGATCCGCGCGACGCGAACTACATCGCGTCGGCCAACCAGCCGCTGACTGCGGCACGCTCGCCGCGGACTACTCGCGCGCCTGGGCGCACAGCTCGAGCGCCGCGGCATCGACATCGATGACGTCACGCGCGCGGTCGCCGAGTTTCAAGGTGGCCGTTCCCTCCTGGGGCGTCGGCACGGGCGGCACGCGCTTCGGCCGCTTTCCGGGCCGTGGCGAGCCGCGCAATGTCTTCGAGAAGCTCGAGGACTGCGCCGTCATCCACAAGCTGACCGGCGCCACGCCCACCGTGTCGCTGCACATTCCCTGGGACCGCACCGACGACCGCACGGGCTGCGCGAGCACGGCGCCGGCACTGGGCCTCGGCGTTCGACGCCATGAACTCGAACACCTTCCAGGATCACGGCCGGGCCAGCCGCTCGTACAAGTTCGGCAGCCTCACCCACGTCGACGCGGCGGTGCGCGCGCAGGCCGTCGCGCACAACATCGATTGCATCGACGATCGGGCAAAGCGCTCGGCTCCAAGGCGCTGACGGTCTGGATCGGCGACGGCGCGAACTTCCCCGGCCAGTCGCACCTCGGCCGCGCGTTCGAGCGCTATCTCGAAGCGACGCGCACGATCTACGCGCGCGCTGCCCGACGACTGGCGCATGTTCATCGAACACAAGCATGTACGAGCCCGCCTTCTACGCCACCGTGCATCCAGGACTGGGGCCGAGCTACGCTCATGCGGCGCAGGACGCTCGGGCCCGAAGGCCTTCTGCCTGGTCGACCTCGGCCACCATGCGCCGAACGTCAACATCGAGATGATCGTCGCGCGCCTGATCGCATGCACGGACGCCTCGGCGGCTTCCACTTCAACGACTCGAAGTACGGCGACGACGATCTCGACGCCGGCTCGATCGAGCCGTTCCGGCTGTTCCTGGTCTTCAACGAGCTGGTCGAAGCCGAGCTCGCGCAAGGCGCCGGACTTCGAGCCGGCGCACATGCTCGACCAGTCGCACAACGTCACCGATCCGATCGAAAGCCTGATGACCAGCGCCATCGAACTGCAGAGCGCGCCTACGCGCAGGCGTTGATCGTCGACCGCAAAGCGCTGCACGAATACCGCATCGGCAACGACGTGCTGATGGCCGCCCAGACCTTGAAGCGCGGCTTCACCACCGACGTGTCCGCCATCCTGGCGCAGGCGCGCGTGATCGAAAGAGCGCGGCCATCGACCCGGTCGGTGCGTATCGCCAGAGCGGTTATCGCGCGCAAATGCGCAGAAATGCGGCCGGGCAAACAAAGCCTCGGCGGTGGCATAGTGTGCCAGGGGATGTCGTGGACTGCCCCTATCGCTAAGCAGTCGAAGCGGCGTCGTCCGTCACAAATATTTATGCCTAGGTGCTCAATAGCATCGAAGATCTGCGCCAGCGAGCGCCGCCGCGTGCCGCGCGCCATCTTCGACTACGCCGACCGCGGCTCGTACGACGAAGTCACGTTCAACCGCAATCTCGTCGACCTCGCGCGCCATCCAGCTGCGCCAGCGCGTGCATGGTCGACGTGTCGCAGCAGCAGCTCGACGACCACGATTCTCGGCGAGACGCTGGAGCATGCCGCTGGGCATCGGCGCCCACCGGCCTCACCGGCCTGTTCCATGCCAACGGCGAGATGTTAGGCGCGCGCGCCGCACAGGCGTTCGGCGTGCCGTTCTGCCTCTCCACGATGTCCATCTGCTCCATCGAAGACGTGCGCAGCGCGGTGCAGAAGCCGTTCTGGTTCCAGGTCTATCTGATGCGCGATCGCAGCTTCAATCGCGGAGCTGCTCGACCGCGCGCTGGCGGCCAACTGCTCGCGCCATCATGCTCACCGTCGACATGCCCGTGCAGGGCCTGCGGCGGCGCGATCCGAAGAACGGCCTGTCCATTCCGCCGAAGCTCACGCTCGCAGAACATGTTCGAGGTCGCGATGCGGCCCACATGGGCGCTCGAAGGTGCTCACCGGCCGGCGCCGCACCTTTGGCAATCTCGAGGCCCGCATGAAGGGCACCGGCGGCTCTGAAGACGCTGTCCGAGTGGATCGCGCAGCAATTCGATCCCACGGTCACCTGGAAGGATCTCGCCTGGCTGCGAGAACGGTGGCCGCGCAAGATCATCATCAAGGGCATTCTCGATCCCGAAGATCGCCGAACCTCGCCGTGGAGCACGGCGTGGACGCGATGGTGGTCTCAAACCACGTGGCGGCCGTCAGCTCGACGGCGCGCGTTCCACGATCTCGGCGTTGCCTGGCGTCGTGGACGCCGTCGCCGGCCGATGCGAAGTGTTGTTCGATGGAGGCGTGCGCTCGGGCACAGGACGTGCTCGAGGCGCTGGCGCTGGGCGCCAAGGGCTGCCTCATCGGCAAAGGGGCCTTTCTCTATGCGCTCGCCGCGCCGCGTGAAGCCGGGCGTCACGCTCGCGCTCGACATCATGCGCAAGGAGCTTCGCCGTCAGTCTCGCGCTCCACCGGCGCCAATGACGTGAGCGCAACGGTCACGCCGGAAATCCTCGTCCCGCGCCGGTAGCTGGCGCGCGCTGAATCCGTAGAAAGAAGACCTCCGTCGCGCACAGGTGCACGACGGAGATCACTCACACCAGGGTCGCGCTTAGAACGACACGTTGACGCCCACCGAATACCGTCATGCCCGCGTAGTCATGTACGTGGAAGGGAAGGTGTTGCCGAAAGCCACCGAAGCCCGCGACGATCAGCGGATCTACATAAGGTGATGTTGTTCACGCCGCCATAGACATTGACCTTGTCGCCGATATGCGTAAGTACCCGACAGATCAGAAGTAGTTGTATGCCGGGAAGTGCGGATTCGAATACGTCAGCAGCGCCGCCGGATTCGGGGCGAAACCCGCCGACTCCGGAGCACCCAGCGATCGGTCGTCACGCTCACGACATGTGACGGGTAGCCCGGCGAGCCGTGGTCACGTCAGGCGCGTGACGCGCTTCCACTCCGGAATGGGCTCACCGCAGGTCAGACCGTATGCGCCGAGGCAGCGGTTCTTGTTCTGCAGCATTTCCGCGACGGGCGTCAGCGTGAACTTCTTCGTCAGGTCCACAGGGTGCCGAGTTCGAAGCGGCTGGCGCCCACGCCATGCCCGAAAACCCACCCATACGTGGTGTTGCGAAGTCGAGGCCCGCCGTCTGAGTGCACCGATGTTCGTCTGCCCGATGTTCAACGCGAACGGCGTGGTGATCGCGCCGGTATCCAGTTGCGTGTCACAGCCTGGCAGAAGACGCTGTTGGCATCCTGGATCGTGAGGTAGCACAGGTTCAGCGTGTTCTGCGCTCCACCGCCGACCTGGGCAATGGCATGCGTCGAGCTTGATGTCGAAGAAAGTCGATGGACATGTACAGCGATTCAGTCTGGCGCCATCGATGACGACCTCCACGGTCAGGTGTCCGAGACTCTTCCTGCAGGTCGGTTGCCACCCGAGATAACTGGCACGGTGTTATTCGGCTGCACCGGCTGGGTGAACACTGATCCCCCGGGAACGCCGGTGGCGATACACACATCGCGCACAGTTTGGGACTGGTTGGTCCCCTGGTTCGAGCAAGGGTCAACGAGGGTCGGGAAGTTCGGCTGCTTTGTCCGCCGTACAGGTCTCCAATGTTCGGCGCACAGATCGCGTGCTGGGCCTGCGCACGGATCGCCAGACGTGTCATCGACGCGCCAGTCCATGCCATAGAGGTAGGTTGAGACGCGGCCGACGCCGTCAGGTCATAGTCCGAACTGCGGAACGCGCCATTGGGGCTCAAGTTCTCGACCGCCGGGACATCGGCGAGGATCCGGGACGCGCACCTCGGCGAAGATCTCATTCGCGGTGATGTCGCCCGCTGTGGGAAGGCCGGCATTGAATCCCGCGACGTCGCCGGTACGCAGATACGTGTCAGAATTACTCCGCCTCCGCTCTGCGCCACTCGAGTCCGAAGGAGAAGTTCACAGGGCCAGCCCAGGTGTCCGAACGCCTCGCCAGACCAGCGGTACGGCCACTGCTGCTCGGCGTTCCGTGACGTTCTCCGGAGTGGATCGCATTAACATCCGGCCGCGGGCGTGAGGCTCTGGCCGAAGATGTTCCTGACAGGAGCCGTGGTGGGGTTTAGCCGCAGCAATGCCTGCGCTGTAGTGGCTGCGCGAGCGGCACCGTCTGGGTGCTAGTGTCTTCCGACTTGGCGTAGCTGTAGTACACGTCGTAAGACAAGTTGCCGGAAGAAGCTGTCCGAGACGTCGCCAGATCTCCGCGAACACCGACTGCCTGACGCCCCGAACGCGTCGTGGTCGTCAACGTTAATGACGGAACGGAAATTCCACCAGGCGACGACCGGCGTTGATGATGGCCCGACCGTCGTTCTGGGTGGTGGTCTGGATGAGACTGCCTGGGCGAAGCGTCGTGGTCGGCCGCCTCGGCCGCATCCGAGCGCCACCAGCAACGCGCGCATCGGGCATCGAGATACGGATTGTCGACGTTGATCAGGGACGGTAGCATTGATGTTCGGCTGCGTGAGCTGCTGGTCGACCTTGTTCTTGCTGTAATGCAGCTCGGCGTAGCCGGTCATTTCTCGTGAAGTCGAGGTGCGTGAACACGTTGACCATGTACCGTTCGGCGGGACCTGCAGGTAGTTGAACTGGGTCAGGTTGAAGTCATCCGCCGGCCGATTGACCGGGCGCTGGCCGGTGCCTGATCATTGAAGGGTAAAGCCATTGCCGCCGAGGCCCGTGAGGCCAGCATTCCCCGAGCAGTCTGCACGCCTGCATTCGCCAACTGCGCGTTGGTCAACGTGAAGCGCCCGTTGGGAATGTCGCCGCTGCCCGAAAACGAATTTATCTTGCCGCCGGAGAATACTTTTAGTGGCTGCGTTCGAGCCATTGGCGGTGCCGATCAGGCTGTCACTCCAGGTGCTGGCCGTGACGCAGCCTTCGCCATACGGCAGCTCCGGCCCAATCGACCTGACGCTCGCCGCGCGTGAATCCATCGCGCCAGTAGTAGTTCAGCGAGACCACGACGTTGCCGCGGCCTTCACCGAGAAATTCGCTGCCGCCCAGCGTCAGGTCCGCGCTGTACGCGTCAGCGTGCTCGTGGCGCTGTCCCAGCCGTACTGCCCGCCGGCCTGCACGCCGTCGAAGTCCTCCTTCATGAGGAAGTTGACGACGCGCCGGTGATGGCATCGGGCCGTACGCCGCCGATGAACCGCCGGTGACCACTTGCGCTCGATCGCGCGGAGTGGTGTTGAGGTCGGTGATCTGTTTCGGGTCCGAAGATGGCGAAGCGTCGCCGTTGACCAGCGTGAGGTTGCGCGTCGGTGCCGATCCGCGAGCGTATGCCGCGCCGGCGGCTGAGCCGGCGGGCACCTTGTTGGCGGTCGCGCCGCCATTGGTACTGGCGACGAACTGCGGCGGCTGGTCATTCAGGACTTTGTCGATGCTCGTCGCGCCGGCAACTTGATTTCGTCGGCGTTGATGATGGCGAGAGGTGTCGACGCATCTTGTATACCATGCGCAATGCGCGATCCGGTAACGACGATGACATCAACTTCTTCAGCCTTGGGCGCACCCTGGTCTGCCGAAGAGGTGCGCTCGTTCCGCTTCCGAACGCGAGCCCGGACAAAGATAGACGGCCGCGCGTCTTTTTTGCGGTGTAGCCCGCAAACCGATTGCTGATCGCGATTTCCCTTCGTTTTTAAGACTTCAGACCGCAACGGGGATCAAGTTTCCGCGCTCTGCACCCGCTGCCCGCTTGATCATGGATGAGCGAATTTTTTGCTTGAGCAAGACCGATTATCGAACTTTGGCGCGCAAGGATGCTTCGCGGGCGGCCAGCAATACGTAACCT
>ERZ1370068.8335-contig-7198_pt1 | contig 45785 bp, 64 predicted proteins | sample MGYA00561227_ERZ1370068 | MGnify/ENA primary metagenome ERZ1370068 (study PRJEB38410, sample SAMEA6850437) | metagenome | study: Metagenomic assessment of the ecological functions of the soil: analysis of the soil microbiota associated with the... | reverse complement strand
TTATTGTTAGTTCGATTCATCTTGCTGGTCTGCGTTCGCAGCAATCCAGCTGCGTGAATCTGCCGGACGACACCACTGATTCCGACCCCGCCCATCCAGCCGCAGCAGCGAGCCGCCGTAGCGGATTCCGACCGCGCCCCATCCAGCGCCGAGGGCGGTCAGCCCGATGAAGAATCGCCTGCCTGGCCGCGCGCGCGGCGCCCTCACGATCGCGCTCGCCGATGCGGCGCGAGACGATCGCCGTCGCGCCTATCCGAGCGAGGCCCATCGCCAGCGTGCTTGAGGCGATGGCCATCGGCGATTCGGTGAAGGACGACGCAGTGGCGACCGCATCGGCGCCAGAGATGCGCCACGCCGGGCTGCGTCGGCGCGACGGCGAAGACCGACTCCATCGCCATCCTCGAGCACACCATCGGGACGGCGAGCAGCGGCGATGGCGCGGCCGAGCCGGGCGGACGTGTAGTCGATCGGCGACGGGCGCAGAACCGCTTCAGCGCAGAGTCCGCCACGCCGGCCGCGTCGGCGCGCGGGGAACTATCCGGAAGTCTGTTCGTTCAAGGACGACATGGCACAGTCCATTGCAAAAGCCCGGCGGCACCTCCGGCTGCCAGGGATGTTCCCGGGAAACGCTGGGTCGCTGAGAGGAGGGGGAGGAAGAGCCTGCGGTCGCGACGCCTTGGCGGGCGCCGTCAGCGGGCTGTCAGCGAGGGGACCGAATTGACGGTCACCGGTTCGCGTAAGCTCTGACGAGCGAGACTAGCCACATCTTTTGTCGCGATCGATCACGCGCGGAAGAGCATTTTCGCTGCGCGGTGAAGGCTTCGCGATGCGCGTGAGACCTGACGAGGTCCAGACGCGACGAAGGCCTCCGGCACCGCGAAGTCGTTCTGCCCCCGGCAGGTCTGCGGCGTCGCTTTCGCGGATCTCGAATGCCGTCCGGCGGCCGACGCGGCAGAATCTTCGCCCCGGCCGCAGCGGCGCGGCAAACGTCGCGCTACTGCGCCCAGGATCGTTGAAGTAGACTGGCACCTGCCGTCCGCCGACCAGCTCAGGAACGGCGACGTCGCCCCGGAACCCGCCCGTCGCGGGACACGATCGTCAGGCGCTCCGTCGCGGACCGGAAGCACATCGATGACCGCGTTGGCGGTGGCCTCGGTGCGGGGCCGTTCGCCCACGCCGCAATGTGCTGGCCGTCAAACGGCGACACGCCGTAGAAGGTGCTGGGGTGCGGCAGGGGCGATCCTTCTGCAGGCCGGTCCCGTCGTCCTTCACACGGTAGATCACGGTGTTGTCGTTCTCCTGGGTGGCAAACACGTCGATGCTCGGCACCGAAGAGGCGTTCAAAGTGCGGTAGCCGGTGCGATCGACGCGGCGCGATCAACCATCGATGTCGGCGATCCACGCGGCGCCGCGGCTTCTGCCTCTCGTTCGAGACGAACACGGCTGCTGACCGTCCACGCAACGGCTGTAGTGCTCATCAGCGTATCGGGCATCAGGCGCTGGCGCTCGCCGTTGTCGAGCGTGAGCCCAGGCACGCAGAAATGGGGTTCGTGGTCGCCGCCAGTCCCGGTCGCGCGAACCAAAATACGCAGCCACCGCTTTCAGTCGGGGCGAAGAGGGCAATAAGCGCATACGAGTCGGAGGTGACCTGGCGGTCGCCCCTGGCGTCAAAATCATGCACTACAGCGTCGCTGTGCGCGTGCCGACCGGGTGAGAAACGAACGACATCGGCCGCGAATAATCCTCATCTTTATCGATGCAGGCCGAACGTCACTTGTTCACGACAGGACCATCGGGGAATGGCGGCACGTGATAGCCGCTGCCATTGTCGGCGGTGTCCATCCGCCACGCGTCGGCGACTGGGCGGCGTTTGTGCATTGCGCCGCCCGCAGGCGGTCAGCGCACTTCACGACGATCCGTCGCCACCGGACGATGACACTGCTTTTGCCAGACAGACGTTTCTTACAGCGGCACCTGCGTACCATCGGTGGCAATGCCGAAGCCGATCCATGATACGTCCCTCGACGTAGACGGTTGCCTCATCCGCGCGGCTCTCCACGTCCCAGCGCCCGGCAATCCCCATGGTGATGCCGTTTCAGTCGGCGTAAGAAGCCGGACGCGTGTGAGCTGCACGGAACCGTCGGGCGCTTTAGCGGATCGATTGACCCTTCACGAACCTGAGAGCAGCAGTCGTGGCTCCTGCCGTCGTAGACCGGCGCGACAGGTGTTCACGTCGTGCCGCCCTCGATCGTTCGCTTGCCGATGGCGGGCGATCACGCGCCATCAATCCTCCAGAAAAGCGCAATTTGTCTTGACGGCAGCCAGCTGGGTCAGCTGCGCAATCACCTGAGGGCGGAGCTGCGCTGTTAGATCTGCCCGGACCATTGAAGGGCGATGTCCGGTCGCGGACGAAGGCCACCATCCGGCCGTCACGTGAAAAAGGCGTGGCGCATCGCTGGTCAGCAAGCTGGGTGAGCTACTCGTGAACTGCCAGCAAGGCGGAGGGACGTGGGAAACATAGTCGGCGTCGGTGCTTTGACGCGTGCGCCAGAGTGCACGGCTGCGGCGGCGGCTGCGATCTGGCCATGGAGCGGCAAAGTCGCCGAAGGCGGACGCCACCTGGCGCGTGGCGTCCACCTTGTCGATCGTGGTGTCCGGCTGGCCGAGCCATCATCGCGCCGTTCAACACTCTGACGCGCGACACGACGCAAGTCGACAACGATGTCGCTCATCGACTGGTAGCGATCACTCCGGCTTCTTTTCGATCGCGCCTTGTCGACGATCATGCGGACCTGCGCCGGCACGTTCACGGGCAATGGCTCGACAGGTCTGCGCACGATCGCGTGCATGACGTCGAGATCCGACGGGCCGACGAACGGGCGGCGTCCCGACAACCGCTTCACGTAGGATCAGGCCGAACGAAAAAATGTCGGTGCGCGCGTCGGCGGCTGCCCGGATGCCTGCTCCGGCGACATGTGACGACCGTGCCGAGGATCACGCCTGGGCCGCGTCCGGTGCTCGACGACCGTTCGCGTGGCATCGCTGGCGCTGGCTTCCACGAGCCTTCGCCAGCCCGAAGTCGGCGAGCTTGGCGTAGCCGCTCTTCTGTCAGGATGTTCTCGGGCTTGATGTCGCGGTGCAGGATGCCGGCGCCGTGCGCAGTGGCGAGGCGCGTCGGCGACGCCGGTCAGCAGCTCGATCACGTCGCGCCATTCGCGTCGCGAGGCCCGCATCCAGTCGCTTGAGCGTCCGCCGTCGACCCGTTCCGTGACGAGAAGTACTGACGATCCTCAGAATTCGCCGGCATCGTGAACCGTAAGGATGTGGGGATGGTTGAGCGGCGAAGCCATCTGCGCTTCGCGTTGAAACCGGCGTCGAGCCGAGGCATCCGCGAGCTCGGCGGAGAGGACCTTGATGGCCACCCGGCGATTGAGCTTGGTGTCGAGCGCGCTGTAGACCGATGCCCATTCCGCCTTCGCCGAGCAGCCCTTCGATCCGATAGGTGCCGATCTCGGTCCCTGCGGCGAAATTCACCGCGGTAGTTATACGCCAGAGCCGTTCTCCTTTGCACGGAAGACCGAACTGGCAAAAACTTCCTGCGAGGGGGAGAACGGCTCTAGAATCGGCCCGCGGCATGCGGATCGACATCAACTCGGACGTCGGCGAGTCGTTCGGCGCCTACACCATCGGCCACGATGCGGGCTGATGGAATCGATCACGTCGGCCAACATCGCCGCCGGGTTTCATGGCGGCGATCCGTCGGTGCTGCGCGACACGATTCGTCACGCCAAGACGCACGGCGTCGCGGTGGGCGCGCATCCGGGGTTTCCCGATCTCGTCGGATTCGGACGCCGCGAGTTGAACGTGACGCCGAAGGAAGCCGAAGACTTCGTGCTCTACCAGGTCGCCGCGGTTGCCGGCGTGGCGGCCGCCGAGGGCGTCGCGATGCAGCATGTGAAGCCGCACGGCGCGCTCTTCAACATGGCCGTGCGCAACGCCGAGCTCTCCGCCGGCGATCGCTCGCGCGGTCGCGGCCTTCGATCGATCGCTGATTCTGTTCGGTTTGCCCGGCTCGGAGATCCTGAATGCCGGCCGGGCCGCCGGACTGCGCGTCGCCGCCGAAGTGTTCGCCGATCGCGCCTACGAACCTGACGGCTCGCTGGCGTCGCGCCGCAAGCCCGGCTCGGTCATCCACGATCCCGACGCCGTCGTCGCGCGCGCCGTCCGCATGGTCACGGATCGCACCGTGGTCGCGACCGACGGCAGCGTCGTGCGCTCGGACGCCGACACGATGTGCGTGCACGGCGACACGCCGGGCTCGGACGATCTCGCCGCGAAGATCCGCGCCGGCCTCGAAGCCGCGGGCGTCACGGTCAAAGCGATCGGAGTCGAGTGACGGCAAGCTCCGCTCGTGCTGGCCGTCGGCCACGAGCTCACTGTCGATCCAGCGATCAGCCTCAGGACCAGCGATGACGACGAGTGGCCTGTTCGACGTGGTGGCACGAGGCCGACCTGCGCGCGCGCCGCGCGTTCGTCGCCGCCGTCGCTCGGCTGGATGCTCGACTCGTTCGACGTCATGCTCTACGCCATCGTGCTGCGCGTCGCTCATCGAGGATCCGGTCGCTGCACTCTCGCAGAGCACGGCCGGGATCCTCGGCTCCGCGACCCTGCTCGCCGCCGCGCGCCGGCGGCATCGCGTTCGGCGTCGATCGCGGATCGACTCGGGACGCAAGCGCGCGTTGATGGCGGCGGTGCTGATCTACTCCGATCTTCACCGCGGCGTGCGGCTTCGCGCAGTCGGCGCTGCAGCTCGCCATCTTCCGCGTCCTGCTCGGCATCGGCATGGGCGGCGAATGGGCGACCGGCGCGGCGCTCGTGTCGGAATCGTTTCCCGCGCGGCATCGCGGCAAGGCGCTCGCCTTCGTGCAGAGCGCGTGGGCCATCGGCTACGGCCTCGCGGCGCTGGTCAACCTGATCGTGATGCCGATCTGGGGATGGCGCGGCGTCTTCTTCGTCGGCGTGCTGCCCGGCGCTGTTCACGCTGTGGATCCGGCGCAACGTCGAAGAGCCGCCGATGTGGCAGTCGGCGGCGCAGGCCGAGCGCGGCCGTTTCAGCACGCTCTTCAAGCCCGGGATCGCGCGGCACGACCGTCGCGATTGCGCTGATGAACTCCTGTTGCCTGTTTGCCTGGTGGGGACTCAACGGCTGGGTGCCGGCGTATCTGCGCCTCTCGCCGGCGCAAGGCGGCATCGGCCTGTCCTCGTCGACGATGTCGCTGGTTCGTGATCGCGATGCAGGCAGGCATGTGGTTCGGCTACGTGACGCTTCGGGTTCATGGCCGACGCCATCGGCCGCAAACGCACCTACGTCCTGTATCGTGCTCGTGCGCCGCCGTGCTGCTGCCGCTCTACGGGTTCCTGCGGGTTCCCGTGGCGCTGCTGCTGCTCGGCCCGTTCGTGGCGTTCTTCGGCACCGGCTACTTCAGCGGCCTCGGGCGCGCTGGTCGCCGAGCTCTATCCGACGACCGTGCGTGCGACGGCCGCCGGCTTCTGCTACAACTTCGGACGCATCGCGAGCGCCGCCGCGCCGTACATCGGTCGGCTCGGTCGCGCAATCGCGCGGGTTCGGCGTCGCTTTCGCCATCGCCGGCGCGGCGTTCCTCGCTGGCGGCGTTCGCGTGGATCTGGATTCCGGAAACGCGAAATCGCGAGCTGACATAGAACACGTTGCGTGCTTCGTGCCTTCGTGTCCTTGTGGTTGCATGCGATGCTCGCGTCGCCTCGAGCGGCTGCCTCGTGGTGACGCTGCAGCCGGCCTACGACGATCAGTCGGTCACCTTCAACGAGACGCTGCTCGGCCAATGGGAAAACGCCGAGGACGGCACGCGGGCGGCGATCGAGGCGCGGCGAGTGGCGCTCCTACAAGATCACGTTCACCGATCGCACGAGCACGCGCGTCTTTCAGGGCAATCTCACGAAGATCGGCGCGTCGACCTTTCTCGATCTCACGGAAATGCGCGGGGCCGATCCAGGGCCGTTTCTCGTGCCGGTCCACGGCGTCGCACGGATCGCGGTCAAGGACGACGCGCTCGAGGTCGCGCTGCTGGATTACGACTGGTTCATCCGCGCGATGGGTCGCAAGGCGCGCTGGGCCGATTGAGCACCGCCGTTGACGATCGCCGCAATGCCGTCATCACCGCGACGACGGGCGAATTGAAGCGGTGGTTGGGACAGACGCCAGCCGGCGCGTTCGCCGCGCCGGCGACATTCACCAGGAAGCCATGCACATTTCAGAATTCAGAGTTCGCGTGCCCGTTTCAGCGGTCGCGTTCGCGCTGGCGGTCGCGACCGGCCTGCCACCAGCAGCCTCCGCCGCAGACCGTGCAGGACGAATACGCGACCTACGAGCTGCTGGCGCCCGAGACCAACGCGTTCAGGACCGACTATGAAGTCGCCGTCACGACCGCTGGTGCGACGACCTTCTACGACCGGATCGGAAGCGGTCTGCAGTCCGTGCCGCCGGCCATCGGCGGAGCCGATCGCGCGATCGATCTGATGACTGGCGACGCGCTCACGGTCGAGCAGAAAGGCGAGTATCCTCGAGATCCGCCTCGCGCGGCCGGTTCCAGCTGACGGCGGTCAGGCCCGCCTCCGCATCGTCAAGACGTACAGGACCCGAAGAGCTACTACCGCGAGGGCGACACGATCGTTTTCAGCCGATCGATCGGTCTTCGCCGCGCGGCGCTTCGTGCTGCCGGCGGGATTTCAGCTGCTCGAGTGCAGCGTGCCGTCGCAGGTGTTGGCGGAAGCTGATGGGCGGATTCGCGTCAGCTTCATGAATCAGACGCCGGGCCCGGCCGCGCTGGTCATCAAAGGCGAAACCCGGCGCGCCGACCGGCGACGCCGCGAAAGCCGCGCGCGCTCACGAACGCGCGGAGTTGGGAAGCGCCGGCCGCTCAGGGCCCGACCGAACGCGCGCGCTTATCGGAACGCGCGCATCAGGATCGCGACATCGTCTACTTCCTGCAATCGCCGGACACGAGCGCGTTCAGCCTGTGCCACGACTACACCGAATCGCGCGAAGGGCATCGACAAAGTATCTCAACGTCGTGCGCACCGGGCAGCACGGTGTCCAAGCCCTCCGCGAAGATCCTGGACACGGGCGAGGCGCTCAAGGGCGACGTGCTCACCGGCGCGCAGATGAAGGCCGCCGGCATCGACGCGGGCGGCGAGCAGGTCGCCGCCGATCAGCAGGTGGTCGTCACGCATTTTGCCCCGGTCAAGAAAGGGCAGTCCGTCCGGCTGCGCCTGTCGGAAACCTACACCGCGCCGCAAAGCTATCGGCTGGACGGGCGACGAATTCGTGTTCGAGCGCAGCCTCGGACGGCCGCGCAACTCCGTCGTTCTGCCGCGCGGTTGGTACTGACGTGGCTCGTCGATTCCCGCCGTAATTCGACAAACGCCCGACGGCCTCACGCGGGTCGATTTCGTCAACGGCCGGCCCGGACGGCGTCGATGTGCTGATGAAAGGGAAGCGGACTGGTGCGCTGGACATTTCAGAGTTCAGAGTTCAGAGTTCAGATTGGATTTCTGATTGAGGTGCGTATGACGAGGAACACGTCGACCGTCCGACTCATCGCGATTGTCGCGTTCGTCCTCGGCGTTGCGGCGGCGCGTCCGCCGCGCCGATTCGGCTCGCGCGGCATCCCGACTATCACGCCGGCAAGGTCGCGTTCAGCTACCTCGGCGACATCTGGATCGGCCAACGAGGACGGCTCGAACGTGGTCCGGCTCACCGACAACCGCGCGCGCGAGATCTATCCGCGCTTCTCGCCCGACGGCCGCTGGATCGCCTTTTCGTCGAATCGCTACGGCAACAACGACGTGTTCGTCGATCCCGGCGGCCGGCGGCACGCCGCCGGCCTGACGTTCCACACCGGCAACGACGAGGTGGTCGGCTGGTCGCGCGATTCGCAGCAGGTGCTGTTCCGGGCGGCGCACGGCGACGGCGCGTTCCCCAACGTCGCGACGCTGTATCACGATCGCCGGTCGGCGGCGGCCAGGAGCAGCCGCTGCCGGTCGACTGGGGTTACTGGGGCAACTTCTCGCCGGACGGCAAGTCGCTGGTCTTCAACCGGCATCCGGCGGTGTGGACGCGCCAGCACTATCGCGGCAGCTACGCGGCCGATCTCTGGGTCGCCGGACCTGGGCGCCAAAACCTACACCAAGCTGCTGCGGCGACGAGCGCTACAACCGCTTACTGGCCGATGTGGGGCGCCGACGGCGCAATCTATTTCGTGGCCGATCCGCTGCCGAACGACAAGAGCGTCGCGCCGGGCAGCCCCGACGTCCGCAAGAGCGTCAACAACATCTACAAGATTCCCGCGAAGGGCGGTCAGCCCGTCCAGGTGACGCATCATCCGGACGGCAACCTGTTCTGGCCGTCGATGTCGAGCGACGGCAAGGTCATCGTCTACGAAGAGCTGTTCGGGATCTGGAAGCTCGACGTGGCGTCGGGCAAGACCAACGAGATCAAGATCGAGATCGCCGCCGACGAGAAAGACAACGAAGAGCGATTTCGAGACGGTCACCAACGAAGTCGATGCGTTCGACCTCTCGCCGTCCGGCCGCCGGCGCGGTGATCTCGGCGCGCGGTCAGATCCTGACGATCGCGACCGACGCGCGGCGACATCACGCGCGTGGCGCCCGACACGCATGGCGTCGCGCAATCAGTTTCCGAAATGGTCGGCCGACGGCAAGTTCATCGCCTACGTGTCGGACAAGTCGGGCCGCGACGAAATCTGGCTGACAGCGATCCCGACGGCAAGAACGCCGAAGAAGATCACCGATCTCGACAACGAGAAGGGCGCGCTCGTGTGGACGCCCGGATTCGAAGTCGCTGCTCTACACGGCAGCGGACAAGAAGCTCTACAACTATTCCGTCGCGCGACGGCAAAGACCGCGGTTGTCACGTCGAGCGACGTGACCCGCATCGGCTCGGTCTCGGTGTCGCCGCGACAGCAAGTGGGTGGCGTTCTCGAAACAGGATCGCACGCTGCGCTCGCACGTGTACATCGCACCCATCGGCGGCGGCGAAGAGCGGCACGTGTCGGACGACAGTCTCCTCTACAGCGAGAACAACGCCGTGTGGACCGCCGATGGCCGCTACCTGGTCGTTCACGTCGAGCGAAGGCGTCGAGCAACGGCATCGCCACGCCAGGGCGGCATCGTCACGACGATGAGCCTGTGGGTCGTTGTCGCTGCGCGACCAGGAGCGCGATCCGATGAACCGCGACATCGACAACGAGGCGCAGGGTCTCGCCGCCGAAGCCGCCGCCCGACAGCAGAACGCGCGGCAGGCGGTGGCGCAGGCCGGCGCGACCGCGACGCCTCCGATGTGCGGATCGACTGGAACGGTCTCGCGCGCCGCGCGCGCCGGCTCACTGTGCCGGGAACGACGCTCGGCGCACTGACTTCGGCGCCTGAAGGGCATTCGGTGGCGCTGACGGTGTCCACCGCAGGTGCGGGCGGCGGACGCGGCGCCGGCGATGCCGACGCCGGCGGCGGCATGTTCATCGTCAACGTCGAGAGCGGTCAGCTCACGCGCGTTCCTCCGGCGGCGGCGGTCGAAGGCAGCGGACGCGGCGGTCGTGGCGCCGCGCCGGGTGGCGGTTTCGGCGGCGGCGTCACGATGGCGTTCGCGCGCGACGGCCGCACGCTGTACTTCCGGTCGGCGCGAACCTGTTTGCGGCGCCGGTCAACCTCAATCCTCGCGGCACGGGCGCGGCGGCGGCGCGGCGGTGCCGGCGGCGGGCGGCGGCGGTCGCTGGCGGCCGCGGCGGCGGTCCGGCCGATGCTCCGGCGGCTGGCGCCGGCAACGCGACCGCCGCGCCACGTCACCTACACGCGTCACGCTCGAAGTGGATCGTCGCGCGCTGCGCGCGCAGGTGTTCAACGAGGGCTGGCGGATCATGAAGAACCGGTTCTACGACGCGAAGATGCACGGCGCGAACTGGAACGCCGTGCGCGAGATGTACGAGCCGCTGCTCGAGGACCTCGTCGACGAGGAAGAGCTGCACACGATCATGATGATGATGATCGGCCATCTCAACGCCTCGCACACCGGGCGTGAGCGGCGGTCCCGTGGACGATGGACGCCGACGTGCAGACGCGCTATCCGGGCTTCGACGTCGTGGCCGATCCATCGGGCTTCTACAAGGTCGGCCACATCTACAAGAACGGCCCGGCCGATCACGACTACCTGAAGATCAAGACCGGCAACTTCATCGTCTCGATCGACGACCGCGACCTGAAGACGAGCGACAACTACTGGCGCGTACTTCACCGATCGCGTCCGGCAACAAGTTCCACTTCCTGCTGAACGACAAGCCGGCGAAGGACGGCGCGTGGGACGTGACGATCGCGCCGGTCGCACGGCAGGCGTTCGGCGATCTGCAGTACGCGCGATGGGTCGACGACCGCCGCGACATGGTGACCAAGGCGAGCAACGGCGAGATCGGCTACCTGCACATCCGCGCGATGGACGCGCCGTCGCTGCGCCAGTTCCAGCTCGATCTGGCCGCCAACCGCACGAAGAAGGCGCTGGTCATCGATCAGCGCTTCAACGGCGGCGGCGGCATCGATCAGGAGCTGCTCGGCATCCTCGCCGGCCGGCAGTATCAGTACACGATCGGCCGCGACGCCGGCGTTCCAGCAGCCGCGCCCGCAGAACTTCTACGGGCCGATGGTGGTGATGCAGAACGAGCGCTCGGCGTCGGACGCCGGAGATGTTCCCGGCCGGCTTCAAGGCGCTCGGCCTCGGCAAGGTGGTCGGCGTGCCGACGATGGCCGCGGTCATCGGCACCGGGTCGTACACGCTGCTCGACGGGTCGGCGATCCGGACGCCGGGCAGCGGCGTGTGGACGGTCACCGGCCAGAACATGGAGAACTACGGCGTCCCGCCGGACGTGTACGTCGACAACACGCCCGAGGACTTTCTCAAGGGCCGCGACGCGCAGATCCTGCGGGCGGTCGAGGTGCTGAAGACCGATCTGGCGTCGCCCAGGAAATCGACGTCTCAGCAGCAGTAGCCATGCGGGGCGGACACCCTGTCGGCGACACCCTTCGACTCGCTCGTCCTGAGCCTGTCGGCGGACGAGCTCGCTCAGGACAGGCATGGGTCCGCCCCTACACTCTTAGGGGCCGACCCGAGTGTCGGCCCTTCCGTTCTCCTTGACAGCTTAGGAGAGTGAACCTACCATTCTCCTAAGTCGTATAGGAGAGATGCATGGCCCCGCAGGCCGAACTCCTCCCCGGCACGCCTCGAGCTGCTGATCCTGAAAGCCGGTATCGCTCGGGGCCGCAGCACGGCTACGGCGTGCTGCTGCGCATCGAACAGATCACCGGCGGAGCGCTGGTCATCGAGCAAGGCGCCCTGTATCCCGCGCTCGCCCGCCTGGAGCACAACGGCCTGCTCGACGCCGAGTGGGCGCTGTCCGACAACAACCGCCGCGCGAAGTTCTATACCCTGACCGCGGCCGGCCGCAAACGACTCAAGGCCGAGACGGAGCGGTGGAACCTCGCCGCCCTGGCGTTGAACAGGCGCTGCGCGCGCAGGAGATCTGACATGTTCTGGGCCGAGGCTGCGTTCCTTCTATCGAAGCGTCGTCCACCGCTCCGAGATGGAGCGCAACCTGTCCGACGAGCTGCAGTTTCATCTCGAGCGGCGGGCCGAGGATCTTGCGGCACGTACCGGCATGACGCAGGCCGAGGCGATGCGGGCCGCACGCATCGAGTTCGGATCGCCGGAGAGTCAGGAAGAAACGCGCGCCAGTCGAGGTCTGCAGGTTCGTGGACGAGCTCCGCGTGCGATCTTCGGCTACGCCTGGCGAAGCTCTCCGCAAGAACAAGGGATTCGCCGCCGCGGCCATCGCCACGCCTCGCACTCGGCATCGGCGCCAACACGGCGGTGTTCAGCGTGTTCGACGCCGTCATCCGCGATCTGCCGGTGTCGCATCCCGAGCAGCTCGTGGCCTTCGACTTCCAGCGCACGCGCGACTCGATGGTCGCGCTCCTACTGCGGCTACTGCCGTCGGGGCATGTGCACCGCGTTCTCGGCTGCCGACGTTCGCTCGATTTCGCGAACAGACGCAGACGCTGTCGCATGTGTTGCCTTCGTGCCGAGCTCGCTGAACGTCGCTCGCCGACGGCGACGCCGGAAGGAGTGGATTCGCTGTTCGTCTCCGGCGACTACTTTGCCGGACTCGGTGTCGGCGCGATGCTCGGCCGCACGCTGTCGTCTGCAGACGCTGGACCTGAGGCGCAGGCGGTTGCCGTGGTCAGCTACCAGTACTGGCAGCGCCGGCTCGGTGGCGACCCGCTCGTCGTCGGCAAGACGGTGTCGGTGAATCGGATCCCTGTTGTCATCGTCGGCGTCACTCCAGCGGGTTTCGACGGCGTTCAGCAGAGCAGGCCCGCAAACCTCACGCTCCCGCTCGCCGCGGCGCAGAGGATGGGCGAGCCCGGACCTGGTTTCGGTCCCAGACTGTGGTGGCTCAGATCATGGGCCGGCTGGCGCCCGGGGTGACGCGCGAGCGCGCGCTCGCGCAGCTGCAGAGCAGTTTTCAGGACAGCGTGCGCGAGAGCTGGGCGGCGCGCCGGCCGGAGACGCCGAACCCGGGGCGATGCGGGATGCCGCGGCTGCGCGTCGGGCCTGGCGGCCGGGGGCCGACGGCGAACTGCTGGACGCACAGCTGACCCTCTCGATCGTCTTCGCCGTCGTCGGCGCCGTGCTGCTGATCGGCTGCGTCAACCTGGCAAACCTGCTCCTCGTGCGTGCCTCGGCGCGGCGCCGCGAGGTGTCGATCCGACTCACGCTCGGCGCGAGTCGGTGGCGCGTCGTGCGGCAGATGCTCACCGAGAGCGTCGCTGCTGGCGGTCGCCGGCGGCGCGGCCGGAACGATGCTTGCCGTCTGGGGAAAGAACTTCACGCGGTGGTTTTCGGGCATCGAGATGCCAATCACCGACGCGCGGATCGATGCGCGGGTACTGGCATTCGCGATGGCGCTCTCTTCGATCACCGCAATCGTGTTCGGCATCGGGCCTGCGCTACGCGCCACGCGAACCGATCCCGGTCCGTCGCTCGAAGCTCGCTTCACCGCGCGCGAGGGATCCGGCGCGGTCTCACGAGCAAGCTGCTGCTCGGCGTGCAGGTGGCGCTCAGCGTCACGCTTGCTGGCCGGCGCGGGTCTGCTCGCGCGGACGCTCTACAACTTTTCGCAGGTCGACGTGGGGTTCGACGCCGACAACCTGCTCGTGTTCCGAGTCTCGCCAGACACGCGGAACGCCGCACGCGCTCGACCTGTACGATCGCCTCGTGTCCGCGATCGAGGCGTGTTCCAGGAGTGCGGTCGGCGACGCACTCGATGGTGCCGGTTGTCGGCAGCTCCTACGACGATACCGCCGTGCTGCCGGACGGAGGAGAGCGCCAGCAAAGCGTCTTCTATCAGGTCGTGCGCTGGAATTTCTTCGAGACGATGGGCATTCCGCTCGTCGCGGGACGAAATCTGAACACCGCTGATGGACCGACTGCGACTGCGGGTTGGCGTGATCAACGAGAAGATGGCGCGCGAGGTGTTCGGCGATCCGCGTCCGGTCGGCCGGTATTTTCAGACTGTCGAGGGCGGCATCCGAAGCGGGCCGATCGAGGTCGTTGGCGTCGTGCGCGATTCCGCCTATCAGCGCCTGAACGATCCGCTGCCGCCCACGCTCTTCGTGCCGCATACCCAGGCTCCGGTGCGGAGCATCGTCGTCGAAGTGCGCACCGCTGGGGAGCCGCTCGCGCTCGCGCCCGCCGTCCGCGCCGCCGTCCGTCGACGTCGACCCCGAGCTGCCGTTGCTGAACCTGAAGACCGAGCGCCAGCAGATTGCCGAGACAATCGGGGAGCCGCGCGCGTTCGCAGCGCTCACCGGCGGCGGCGGCGGCGGTCGGCCTGCTGCTCGCCTGCGTCGGCCTGTACGGCATTGCGGCGTACGACGCGGCGCGGCGGACGATGGAGATCGGCATCCGCATCGCCCTCGGCGCGCAGCGGATTCGATGTCGTCCGCCTGGTCGTGCGCGAAACGATGATCGTCGTGGCCGCGGGCGCGGCGATCGGGCTCGCGTTGGCCGGCGGCGGCATCGCAGGTCGTCAAGAGCGTGCTGTTCGGCGTGCAGCCGGGCGACCCGATCACGATCGCGGCTGCGCTTGTTCGCGATGGTCGCGATCGCGGCGCTGGCCACCTACATGCCGGCGCCGCGCGCGCGGCTCGATCCGACGTGGCTCTCCGCTAGTGATCAGATGTGACGCAGCCCTTCAGGCTGCGGACCGCAGGGCTGCAAGCCCTGCGCCACTTTCGAAGTGCCGAGCGTGTCTACTCGATCCTGACGATCCGATCGCTGACGCGCGGGAAGCGATCGAACACCGCCGGATCGTGGCCGGGGATGAGCAGCGCCGGCGTGCTGGCGAGGCTCTTCATCCGATCCTGCGTGCGCAGATTGGACACCGCGTCGAGCGTCTGCGAGATCGGCGGTGTGGGTGTCGAGGTTCTCGTAGAGATACATGTTGTCGGACGCGAGCACCACCGTGTGCGCCCGCGTCTGCACCGCCACGAACTGCGACTGCCAGGTGTGCTTTCCGCCGATGCCGAACGTGATCCCGGACAGGATCGTGTCGTCGTCGCCGCGCACGAACGACACCTTGCCGGCGATGTTCCGCTTCACGATCTCCAGCACATCGTCGGCATCGATGCCGCCGTGGGTGGTGCGGGCCTGCCAGGCGTCGCTGGTGTAGTAGTCGTATTCCTCTTTCTGAATCCAGACGCGCGCCGCGGGAACAGATCGATGCCGCCGGCATGGTCCCAGTGCATGTGTGACAGGAAGATGTCGGTGACCTGATCGGGCGCGAGTCCCAGCGGCGCGATGGCGTCTGACGGCTTGACGAAATCCTTGACCGTGAATTGCTTGAGTATGCTGATCGCGGTGAAAGCCGGAATCGACGATCGCGACCCGGCCGTCGACGCCCTTCAGCACCCAGATCATCATCGCGATGTCGAGGCGGCGGGCGCGGTCCGCTCCGGCGATCAGGCTCGAGACCGGGAAGTTCGCGAGCGTCGCGTAGCGGACGGCGTAGACCTCGTCAGCTGTCGGCATCGGCGCGGCGCCCAACAGACGCCAAGGCAACACCACGAGGACGCGGATGCAAACGAGGAAACGGTCTAACAAAAAAGCCGTGACCCACGTAACCACTGTATCCTGGTGACGCCGTAGGCGCGGCGATTATGCGCTCTCACCGCGCCGGCCCGAGCACGATCGGGCCCGATCTGGTTGGCGAGCTGGCCGAGCGGCGCGTCCTCGAGGTTGGTCATGATGACGAGCGCGGCGCCGCGCTCCGGAGAAATGCGCGTCAGGCTCGCGGCGCCGGCCTGGTTGCCGCTGTGCGTCACGTTCTTGCCGTCCTTGCGCATCTGCACGCCGAAGCCGAAGCCGTACTCCGGTGTCCACGCCGTCGCGGGTCTTCTGCGACGTCCACATCGCGTCGAGCGTCGCCGCGCTCACGAGCCGGTGGTCGAGGAGCGCCAGGACGAAGCGCACGTAATCCGAGTGGCGTCGACACGTATCCGCCGCCGGGAAGCTTCATGCTCGTGTCGTGGAGCGCCGTGTTGTAGATGGTGTCGGGACGCGGCGATGGCCTGGGCAGCCGGCGGCAGCTGCTTCATATCCGCCGCGGTCAGGAGCAGATAGCCGCGGACGCGTTTCGGCACGATCTGATAGAGATCGTCGATCGCCGTGTGCGCTCATGCCTGCTTTGTCGAACACGTTCGCCTGCAAGTAGCGCTGCGAACGGCATCTTCGACGCGCCCTCGACGGCGCAGCCGAGGACGGAGAAGCCGAACGTCGAATACTCGTATTTCGTGCCGGGCTCGTGCAGCAGCGGATCCTTCTTGAAGATGGCCAGCGAGTCCTCGATCGTGAAGTAGTGCTGCGTCCCCGTCGATTCTCCTGGCCGCGCGTAGTGCCGGATGCCGGCGAGGTGTCCGAGCAGCTGTCGCGGCGTCACCGGCCACGGCTTCTCAGGGAAGGCAGGGCAGTACCGCTGAATCGGTGCGTCGAGATCGATCGCGCCGCGCTCGACGCAGCTGCATCACCGCGGTCGCCGTGATCGGCTTGGCCAGCGACGCCGTTCGGAATCGGCTCTCATCGTCCGACGGCCAGACGGTTTTCCAGATCGGCGAATCCCGAACTCTTGACGTAAGAGAGGCGCCCGTTCAGGGCGATGGCGACGCCGAGTCCGGGAATCTTGAGGCGCTCGCGCTCGGCGCCGATCAGCGCGTCGAGTTTCTGCCGCGATTCCGGCGTCAGTTCGGGCACGCCCTGGCCGCGCACCGTCGGAACGGCCGCGACAATCGCGGCGGCGATCATCGACAACCACATAAAGTAGACGCTTGTCTAAATACGCGCACACGAACGGCAATCATGGCGCGTGCCTCCTTCAGCGGCTCGGACTGGGGGACGGACTCGGGACGGACTTGGGGACGGACTTGGAGACGGACTTGGCGAACCGCTCGACGAGCCGATTCCGCCGGTCAATCAGCCTCAACGACCGTCCGATGCCGCGGCCGACGTTTCGCCAGAAGTTGCGCGTCGTCGGACCGCAGTCCGTTGCGGAATCCACGGACGAACTGGCGCAGCGGCGGTTCATCGTCATCGCTCGAGGCCACCACATGCTCCGCGGATGTGGAGGCCCTTCGACTCGCTCCGCACTGTCGCGCTGTCGCTCGCTCAGGACAGGGCAGGTGCGCGCGGATTTCTGCGGCGACTAATCTCTCTGACTTCGACCGGCCGCGGATCGATGACCGATTCGACCGTGGTCGAGATCTCGTCGAACACGCGGTCGGCGACGTCCGCGAACGAGCTCGCGGCGACGTCCGCAGCGTCGGCGACGTTCTCAGGCGTGCCAGACTGGGTTCGATCGCTTCAGCGGCGCCGGTCTGCCCAGGCGCTTCGCTGCTGTCCATCGGCGTCACGCGCAGTGCCGGCGATGACACCGGAGCAACCGGGACGGCCACGCTCGCGCGATCGGCCTTCACGGCCTCATGGCGGACGCCTGGCAGCAGCGCACAGGCCAGCGCCACCGTCGTCGCCCGCGCGACCAGCGGCCGCACGCGCGCCGATCCCTGTCCGGTCAGGAGGCGCTTCGACCGATCGGCGAGTGGATGCCGCCGATCTCCGAACGCCGCGCCGACGCCGAGCGGCGCGCCGATGGCCGCGGCCCGCAACAGCACGTCGCAATAGGCGTCGCGTTCGATCACACCCGCCCGAATCACTTCGTCGTCGCAGAGCTCTTCCTGGACGTGCCGCAGCGCCTTCGACACCATCCAGACGGCCGGATGCCACCACCAGATCGTGCACGCCGTCAATCGCACCCAGGCCCACAGCAGATCGCCGCGCCGGTGGTGGGCCAGCTCGTGACCGATCACCGCGCGGAGCTCGCCCGGATCGAGCGACTCCTCGAGCGTGCGCGGCACGACGCACGGCCGGCTTCAGGATGCCAATCGCCATCGGCGCCGGCGACCGCGTTGTCGCTGACGATGACGGTCACGGGCCGACGCACGCCGATGAGGCCGGCCAGGCTCGTCGTCAGTTGACGCGTCGGCGTCGGACGCGGCCGCGCGACGCGCGCCGGAGACGCGCCACGCGGATCATCGAAATCAAGACAAGAGAAAGGACGATGACGGCGCCGGCGATGTACGCGGCCAGCGCCAGCGGCACCCACGAAACGGCGTCGATCGCCGGCGCCGCTCGCCGCGACTGCAACGGTGGCGGTTGGCTGCGGCCTCGGGACAAGCGCGAACACGCCGAGAGGGAAGATCGAGAGCGGCGGCGTGAGGAATTTCAGCAGCGCAACCGCCAGGATGGCCTGACGAATCGCCGCCGGCGCCCGCCGCGCGAGCCGCACGGCCGCCAGCGCAGCGATCGCGACGGCTGTCGATTGCCAGACGGCATCCAGCCCCAATGTCATGAGCGTGTCCGAGGTCATCGCGCGCCCCTCCCGCTTGCGGCGGAGGTCGCGCACGAGCCGTTGAATGGCGTCGAGCTCCTGCTGGCGTCGGCGGCCGCGTTTCCGAACAGCGACGCCACCAGATCGACGGGACTGCCGGCAAACACGCGATCCGACCAGCCGGCGCATCACCGGGCGGAGCGCCGCGGTGTGCCGTCCGGTCGGCATGTAGACGAACGCCTTGCCGCTCGGCCCCTTCTTGCGGGCCACCAGCCCGCGCCGTTCCAGCCGGCCGAGAAGCGTGAGGACGGATCCGTGCGCCATCGGGCGCTGATCCCAAGCGCTTCGCGAATGTCGCGCGCGGTGGCTTCGCCGCGGCGATGGAGGCAGAGTCGATGACTTCCGAGCTCGGCGTCGGGGAGGCGGCGTTCGGCCATGGGCTCTATTGATAACAGACAGGTGTCTGTTTCGCAAGAAGTAATTACGACGGTTGTCTAAATGTGGTTCCGCAGCGGGACACGGCGATGTGGGACGGCTTAGCGGACCTACAGCGTGGTCGGTCCACTGCGGGTATCGCCGTGCCTGACGGTCGGACCCCAGCCGAGGCGGGTGCGCGTTACGAACCGGCTTTGATTCGGAAGGTGCCGTCGTCCATCGCTTCGCGGTAGGTGCGATGGCAGCCGCCGCATTTCTGCGCCAGCGAGCCGGCCGCGGTGCGCGCCTGGTCCCAGTTGCCGGCGGTGACCGCGGCTTCGAGCGCCTCGGCGTCCTTGGTGGCGTCGTGCGCCATCTGGGTCGGCTCGGGCTTGCCCTTCGCCTTCCAGAACGCCTCGGTCTGCGTGAACATGTTCTTCAGCAGCGACCGCGCGCTCTTTGGTGACCGCGGCGTCCATCTTGTCGATATCGCCGCGCAGCGCCGTGTTCGCCGGACCGACCTGCTTCATCAGCTTGGCCAGCGCGAGGTCGTCGGCGGTCGGCGGCGGAATCGGTTTCTTGGCGACGTCGATGCCGGCGGAGTTCACGACCGCGGTCGCGAGCACGACAGGGCGGCCCTGTATCTCGCGACCGCTTCAGGCGAGATGTCGAGCGTGTAGCCCTTCGGCCTTCTTCGCGATCTCGGCCGGATCGAAGGCCATCAACTCGCCGATCACCGTGACGTACGAATTGAGATCGACGGTGCCCGTTCATCGTCGGCGCGAGGACGAGGATTTCCTTGCCGGTGCTCTTCGTTTTGTCCTGATCGATCGAGATCGCCGACTTCGACAACACCGCGTCGACCGTGGCCGTCACCGTAACCATCTCGCCGTAATAGGCCTCGGGCTTGTTCGCGAGCGTGCTCGCCGCGAAGCGGCACGTAGGGCTTGGCCGGCGCTCGCGGACGCGGCCGGTGCAGGCTGCTGTCCTCGACCGGCCGGTTGTCCCTGCGCGGCGGGCTGGTTGTGCTGCGGCTGCTGCGCATGGAGCGCCGCCAGGCAGACGAATAGAAGTGCAGTAATAGTGCTGGATTTCATGCAGTCGATTCTACCTAATCGCACCCCACCGCGCACAAAACGCGCGGCGGGGACCCTGCTCGAGAGGGCCGCGCTCAAGCGGAAGAACAATAACTCCCTTGAACCGTCACGCTCGGGGCTAAATCGTCAGCTTGGGGCGAGCAGCATGAGCAGCAGCGCCTTCTGGCCGTGCAGCCGGTTTTCCGCCTGATCGAAGACGACCGACGCTTCCGATTCGAAGACCTCAGCCGTAACTTCTTCGCCGCGGTGCGCCGGCAGGCAATGCATGAACAACGCGCCAGGCCGCGCCAGCGCCATCAGCTCCTCGTTGACCTGGTACGCGGCGAATAGCGCGCCGCCGGATCTCGGCTTCCTCTTCCTGACCCATCGAGGTCCAGGTGTCGGTGTAAACGGCATGCGCGCCGACCACCGCGTCCGACGCGTCGTTGAACAGGCGCACCCGCGCGCCGTGCCGAGCGTGGCTCGTCGCCTGCTGCACGACGGCAGTCGGCAGTTGATACGCTTCGGGACTCGCGACGTGGACGTGGACGCCGAGCATGGCGGCGGCATGCACGAGCGAGGTCGCGACGTTGTTGCCGTCGCCGACGTAGGCGATCGTGCGGCCGCGCAGCTGGCCGAACCGTTCCTGCAGCGTGAGGAAGTCGGCAATCGCCTGACACGGGTGTTCTTCGTCGGTGAGCGCGTTGACGACGTGCAGCTTCGTGCGCTGCCGCGGCGAACTGCTTCAGCAGTTCCTGCGAGAACGTACGGATGATGACGCCGTCCACCCACCGCTCGAGATTGCGCGCGACGTCGGCGACCGGCTCGCGCTGCCCCAGCGCCACGTCGGCCTGCAGCGGCACCACGTGGCCGCCCAGTTCACGCACGGCAATCTCGAAGGTCGTGCGCGTGCGCAACGACGGCTTGTCGAACAGCAACGCCAGATGCCGGCCGTTGAGCGCGTCCGCGGTCGGCGCATGGCGGCCGAGCGCGCGGTCGGCCTTCACGTTCGCCGCGAGCTGCAGGCAGCGATCGAGATCCGACGGATCGAAATCGAGGACCGACAGAAAATCCTTGCGAGCTTGCGTGGCGGCTTGGTCATGTTCGGTAATCCGCGTTGATACGGACGTACTCCGCGCTCAGGTCGCAGGTCCACACCGTGGACGAAGCGCGCCCGGCGCCGAGGTCCACCGACACCGTCAAATCCGTTCCTTGAAGTATCCGCCGCGAGCGGCGCGGCTTCGTCGTGAGGATGCCCGTCCTTGAACAACACCGTCGATCCGATCGACACCGCCGCGCGGTCGAGCTCGAAGGCGACGCCGGCGCGGCCCGCGACCGCGATCAAACGGCCCCAGTTGGGATCGCCGCCGTGAATGGCGGTCTTGACCAAGGGTGAGTTGGCGATCGCCTTCGCCGCCTGTCGCGCTTCCGCCGACGATGCCGCGCCGGTGACGACGACGGTGACCAGTTTGGTCGCGCCTTCGCCGCCGCGCACGATGCCGAGCGCGAGCTCGCGGCACACGCCGCGAGCAGGCCGTTGAGAAACGCCGGATAGCTGCGCTCGTCGATGGTCACGCCGCTCGCGCCGTTGGCCAGCAGCGATCACGCAGTCGTTGGTCGAGCACTCGCCGTCCACGGTGATGGCGTTGAACGAGTCGTCGACCGCCTCGCGGAGCGCACTGGCCAGCAGCGCCGGCGGCAGCGGCGGCGTCGGTGGTCACGAACCCGAGCATCGTCGCGAGCATCGGCTCGATCATGCCGGAGCCTTTGGCCATGCCGCCGATGACGACCTCTGCCGGTCGATCCGCGCCGATCGTCAGCCTTGCCGCAGTCTCCTTCGGAAACGGATCCGTCGTCATGATCGCGCGCGCGGCGCGCCGACCCCTGATCGGCGGCGAGCGCTCGCGCCGCGAGCGGGAGTCCTGCGCGCACTTTGTCCATCGGCAGCGCGACGCCGATCACCCCGGTCGATGCCACGAGCACCTGTTCGACCGGGCATGACGACGAGCCGCGCCGTTTCGGCTGCCATATCCGCGCCGCCTGCATCCCGTCGCTGCCGGTGCAGGCGTTGGCGCAGCCGCTGTTGACGACGATCGCGCGCGCGATGCCGCCGGAGCGGGCGAGGTGCTCGCGCGATACGACGACCGGCGCAGCGACGGCGCGGTTGGTCGTGAAGACCGACGCGGCCTGCGCGTCGGTGTCAGACACCAGCAGCGCCAGGTCCAGGGCCTGGCTGGCTTTGATGCCTGCGGCAATTCCGGCGGCGCGAAATCCGCGCGGGGACGTGACACCACCAGCGATGGTTGGAACGGTCGCCGTCATCTGCGTCTCAGGCCACGGGGACGGTGGCGGCGGCGGCCACGCTGTCGGTACGGTCGGCATCGAACACCGCGTCCAGCGGCACGACCATGCCGTACTGGCCACAGCGGCGGAACTGCGGACACTTCACGCAGTCGGTGAAGATCTTCTCGAGCAGCCACGAGTGGGGCACGATGGAAAAGCCCATGCGGCTGAAATAGCCGGGCGCGTGTGTGAAGGCGCACAGCTTCTCGAAGCCCGAGCGGCGGGCGCGCCGCCGCAGCTCGTCCACGATCATCACGCCGACGCGCGCCGCCGCGGCTTTCGCGTCGACCGCGAGCGACCGCACCTCGGCCACATGCGGACTGAGCGGCGCGAGATCTGCGCATCCGACAATCGAGCGCCCCCGGACCGCGACGACGAAGCGGCCCGCATGCACCGTCAGTTCGCCGAGCGTACGCGGCAGGAGATGCCCTTCCTCCAGGTTCGTCTGGATCAGGGCGTGGATCTTCCTGGCGTCCTTCTCGTCCGCGGTGCGCAAGGAGATGCGACGGGTTGTCGGTCTGCTCATGCTGAGGCTCCCACGGCGCCGAGCGCAGGGTCGAGACGATTCAACGCTTCGTCGGCGTCGGCTTCGGTGATGACGAGCGGCGGCAGCAGGCGGACCACCCGTTCCGCCGTGCGATTGACAACCACCCCGCGCTCGAGCGCGGCCGGCACCACGGCGCCGGCATCGCGCGTGAGCTCGACGCCCACATGAGGCCGGCTCCGCGTACTTCCTTCACGATCGCGTGTTTCGCCGCCAGCGCGCGCAGCCGGCGCTCGAACGAGATGCCCACGCGCTTGACGTTCTCGGCGACTCCGCCGTCGAACGAGCTCGCTCAGGACGCACAGCGCCGCGCGGCACGCGAGAAGATTGCCGCCGTAGGTGCTGCCGTGATCCCGATGCGAAACCGTGTCCGCGACTTCTTGCGAAAACAATGCCGCCCCGATTGGGACGCCGCCGCCGAGCGCCTTGCCGATCGCCACGAGATGCGGCTCGAGGCCCAGCGCCTGGAAGTAGAACGGATGGCCGGTCCGGCCCAGACCGCTCTGGATTTCGTCGGCGATGAGCAGCGCGCCGGTTTTCGCGCACGCCTCGGTGATCGCCGACGCGAACGCGGGCGTGAGCGGACGGATCCCGCCTTCGCCGATGACCGATTCCGCGATGATCGCCGCGGTCGACGTCGTGACAGCCGCCGCGAGCGCGGCCGGGTCGTTGGTGCGAACGAACTTCACGGTCGGCAGCAGCGGTTCGAACGGCGCGCGGTAGTGCTCGTCGGACGTCACCGACAACGCATCCGAACGTGCGGCCGTGGAACGATTCGTCGAGCGCGACGAACTCGCGCGCGGCGCGCCCTTGGTATGCCAGTACGCGGCGCGCGAATTTCAGGCACGCCTCGACCGCCTCCGTCCCGCTGTTGCAGAAGAACGCGCGCGCCAGTCCGGACAACTTCGTCAAGCGCTCGGCCAGCTCTCCGGTGAGCGGATGGAAGAACAAGTTCGACGTGTGGATGAGTGTCTGCGACTGCTCGGCGATCGCGCGGGCCAGCCCTGGATGCGCGTGACCCAGCGCCGCGACGCCGATGCCGGACAGCAGATCGATATACTCGCGGCCGTTCGCGTCGTAGAGACGGACGCCCTCGCCGCGGACGAACGTCACCGGGTTGCGCTTGTAGATCGGCAGCACGTATTTCGATTCGCGTGTTACGACGTCGTCCATCACCACCGTCATCGATCTGCCCTCATCACATCCGCCACGATCCGCGTAGCGCTGTCCTGGGACGACGCCAGTCGCCGCCGACTCGAGCGCCGCCCGATCCCGTCCATCCACGATCACCACTTCGTCGACGCCCGCGGCCAGCGCGTGCTCGCACGCGCGCAGCTTGGCGATCATCCCGCCGTGGCCGTGCCGTTGCCCACCAACGCGGCGACGGCGGCGCCGTCCACGGTCGACACCGTCTTCCCGTTTCCGTCGAGCACGCCCGGCGTGGTGCCGGCCACGATCAGCCGCCGCGCTCCGAGTTGCGCCGCGAGGTGTCCCGCAAACGTGTCGGCGTTCACGTTGAACAGCTGGCCGTCGGCTCCCATGCCGATGCACGCGATCACGGGCACGAATCCGGCCGAGGTCAACACGTCGAGCAGCCGCGTATCCGCCGCACCCGTCGGAATGCCGACCCGCCCCAGATCGACCGTCCGCCCATCGGTCGCCCGATGCAGCGGAGCTGTCTCCGACAGACCACACAGTCCATCAGCGCCGGTCAACCCGACTGCGCCCACTCCAGCGGTATTGAGCGCCGCGACCAGCCGCGTGTTGACCGCACCCGCCAGCACCGCAACCACGACGTCCAGCGTCGCTTCGTCCGTGATACGAAGGCCATCGACTTGCCGTTTTTCGACACCTGCGGTCTTCAGCGCCGGCGTCGATCTCCTTGCCGCCGCCGTGGACGACGACCACCGGTCCGCGGGCGGCAATCGCGCCGATGGCCGCAACCACGTTGGCGAGCTGCGCCCGATCCTCGAGCAGCTCGCCGCCGAATTTGACGACCACTATCCCGGTGTTTGTCACATCAAGGCTCCACCACGGAGGACACGGTGACGAACGGTGATCACGGAGTAATTTCTTCCAAAGAAGAAAACCGTGTCCTCAGTTTGTGTCCGTGTTCTCCGTGGTGATCGCTCTACTCTCACAACAACCCCAATGTCTCTTCGAGGCCGAGCATGACGTTCATGTTCTGGACGGCTTGCCCGGCCGCGCCCTTCGACCAGGTTGTCGATCACCGACACCAGAATGGCGCGGGCAGTCGATCCTCGAGCGCGCCTCGACGCGCCACCCGATATCGCAGAAGTTCGTGTGCACGACGTGCTTGATCTCCGGCAGCGCGGACCCGGTGAGTCGCACGAACGTCTCGCCGGCGTAGGCCTGCGTCAGCAGGTCGCCCAACGCTGGATTCGGTCGTGCCCGCCGGCACGCAGTCGTAGATCGTCGAAAGAATGCCGCGGTCGAGCGGCACCAGATGCGGCGTGAACGTGACCTCGCGCCCGAGCCCCTGTTCGATTTCCGCGCCGTGACGATGGTTGAAGACGCCGTAGGCCGACAAGCTGCCATGCACCTCGGAGAAGTGTGTGCGCTCCGTCGGCGTCTTGCCCGCGCCCGACACGCCCGACTTGGCGTCCACGATCACGTCGCTCGCTTGTGCGATCAGCCCGGCGTCGACCAGCGGCGCCAGCGCGAGTAGCGCGGCGGTGGGGTAGCACCCCGGGTTGGCGACGAGCTGTGCGTCGCGGACGTGGACGCGCTCCCGCTCGGTGAGCCCGTAGGCCACGCGCGCCGGCACCTGGCGCGTCTCCGGATACCAGCGCGCCCGCGCGTCGCTGTCGCGCAGCCGGAACGCGCCGGAGAGATCGATGACGCGGACGCCGGCATCGGCGAGCATCGGACCGAGCTCGGCGGCGGCGGTATCGGGCAGCGCGAGGAACACCAGATCGGCCTCGCGCAACGCGTCGTGCGAGAGCGGCTGGATGGCGCCGTCCCACAGGTGCGCGAGCGCCGGCAGCGGACGCGTGGACGCCGCTGCGGTGCCGGACGACATCGCGGCGGTAATCGAGACACTCGGATGCCGCGCGAGCAGCCGCAGCAGTTCCTGCCCGGCGTAGCCGGTCGCGCCGGCGACGGCGACGGTGGCCGCGCTGTGCATCGCGCCGTTCTTTGCGTCGTTCTTGGCGCCTGAGACCGGCGCCACTGGGCGGCTCATCGTATGCATCGAAAAGCATATTTATACACGTTTCGTCGATTTGGATCAATGAAAATCGATGTATAATTATTCGTCGCCGCGATGAAATCCCGACGCCAGGCCGCCATCCTCGATCTCGATCGACCGCGAGCCGTTCCACAACCAGGAACGGCTGCGCCGTCGTCTGCGCCAGCAGGGATTCGATGCGACGCAGGCGACGATCTCGCGCGACATCAAAGACCTCGGCCTGGTGAAACGCGCCGCCGACGAGCTCGTGCCAGCGTCCGGGGCCGAAGGCGCCGGCGCCGGAAACCGCGCATCACCGCGCTCGAGCGCGCCGCGTCGGAGTATCTGCGCAGCGTCGATCGCGTGCAGCAGCTCGTCGTCATCCGGACCGGCATCGGACAGGCGCAGCCGCTCGCCATCGCGCTCGATCGCGCGCAGCTGTCGGAGTCGGTCGGGACCATCGCCGGCGACGACACCATTCTGGTGATCGCGCGCGGCGCGCGTGGCGCGGCGTCGCTTCTCAAGCGCCTGAAGGATTACATCCGCGAATGACGCGTATCGTGCTGGCCTACCCCGACACCGCGTGGGGACAGGATCCCCATCGTCTCGCTCCGGATCCGCTCGGGTTCGACGAGGCCATCGCCTGGCTTGGCGAACAGCATCACGGCGCCGAGGTCATCGCCCTGATGCTCGACTTCGGCCAGGGCGCGAACTGGAGGCGCTTCGCGACCGGGCGCTCGGCCGCCGGCGCCGTCCGCGCGCACGTCATCGACGTGGCCGACGCGTTCACCGCGCGGTTCCTGCTGCCGGCACTGCGGGCCGGCGCGCTCTACCTGGACGGCCGCCCGAGCATGCCGGCGCTCGGCGCGCATGGCGATCGCCCAGCAGCTCGTCGAGGTCGCCGCGATCGAACAAACGTCGCTGGTGGCCGCATGGCTATTCCGCCGCCGATCGCAGCGTGACGACGGCGGTGAAGGCGCTGGATCCGAGCGTGGCGGTGATCACCGTGCCGCCCTCGGTGCTTGGCTCGTCCAGTGCAGGGCTGTCCGGCGCGGGGCGTTCGGCCGCGACCGCCGACGCGGGCGCCGAACGTCGCGCAGAACCGGCGTTCGTCGATCTCACGTTTGTCGCGCGGCGTCCCGACCGCCATCAACGGCGTGCCGATGCCGATGATCGATTTGATCGGTAGCCTCGACATGCTCAGCGGCGCGCACGGCGGCCGGTTCAACCGTCGCGGCACGACGGCCGCGATGGTGATGCACGATGCGCATCGCTGGGTTGCAGGAGTCGCGTGGCCGGCGGCTGATGCCGGAAGCCAGCGCCGCGATCGGGCGCCGGCGTTACGCGGAACTCACTTGCCGCGGGCGCGTGGTTCTCGTCGGAGCGCGCGGCGCTGGATGCCGCAGTTGATCGATCCGAGCAATCGGTGAACGGCACGGTCCGACTCCAGCTCGTGGACGACGAATGCCGCATCGTCGAGATCGCGCCGCTCGACACCAAGAACGACCCTCAATGTGACGACCAGGACATGACAACGCTTTGGTCAGGACGATTCGACACCGCGCCGGACGCGGCGGCCTTCGACTTCGGCGCGTCCTTCAGGTTCGATCGCCGTCTGTTCGAAGACGACGTGACGGGCAGCATGGCCTGGGCGCGGGCGTTGGGCCGCGGCGGCGTGCTGCCGGCGGACGAGGTCAGCCGGATCGAGAGCGCGCTCGGCGACGTTGCTCGAGCGCGGCCGATCGGATCCGGCCTTCGTGACCGGAGCCGACGAGGACGTCCACACGCTTCGTCGAGCGTCTGCTGGTCGAGCGCCTCGGCGACTCGGGCCGGCGACTGCACACAGGCCGGTCGCGCAACGAGCAGGTGTCGCTCGATCTCCGGCTCTATCTGCGGCGGCGGATTCCAGCGCTGCAGCGCGCGATCGCGGGCGTGATCGACGCGCTCGCCGTCGCGCGCCGACGAAGCAGGCGACGCGCTGATGCCGGCGTTCACGCACTTCCGCCCGGCGCAGCCGGTGCTCGTGGCGCATTTCTTCCTCTCGCATGCCACGCCGCTGATGCGCGATCACGCGCGGTTCACGCAGGCGCGCGACGAAGCGGACGCGTTGCCGCTCGGCTCGGGCGCCGTAGCCGGCACGCCGCTACGCCATCGACGTCGAGGCGCTGCGCCCGCGATCTCGGCTTCTCGCGCGTCGTGGCCAACAGCATGGACGCGTCGTCGGATCGCGATTTCGCGGCGACGTTTCTCTATGCGCTGCACGCTGACGATGGTGCATCTGAGCCGGCTGGCGGAAGACCTGATCATCCTGACCGGAGACGAACATCGGTTCTTCGAGCTCTCCGACGCGCTGTGCACCGGCAGCAGCATCGATGCCGCAGAAGAAGAATCCGGATCCGCTCGAGCTCGTGCGCGGCAAAACCGGCCGCACGCTCGGACACCTCGTCGCGTTGCTGACGACGATCGAAGGGACTGCCGACCGGTTACAACAAGGATCTGCAGGAGGACAAGGAAGCGGTGTTTGGTGCGGAAGACACGCTGACGGGCTGCCTGGCGGTGGTTCGTTCAGTGGCCGGAGGCCTGACACTCAACCGCGCAGCGCGCGGCCGCGGCGGCATCAGGCTTGCTGCTGGCTACCGACGTTGCGGACTATCTGCGTGGGCCGCGGCCTGCCGTTCAGGCGGGCGCACGAGGTCGTCGGCGCTGCTGGTCCGCAAGCTGATTGCGGAGGGGCGCGACTTCGCGTCGTTATCGCTCGACGAATGGCGCGCCGCCAGTGAGCTCTTTGGCGCGGATGTGGCCGACCGTGTGACGCCGGCGGTGTCGGTGGCCGCCAAGCGCACGCCCCAGTCCACGGCGCCGGGGGCGGTGGGCGCCCGGTTGGCGGAGGTCCGGCAATGGGTGTCGGCGTGGCAGGGCAGAAATCCGCTCAGAAATGACACTATTGCCGCCCGAAACTAGCTCTGCTAATATTGCCCCGCCTTTCGCAATCTCATTCCCCGCCAGTGGTCAAGCTCTCGGGAGCGTAGATGCAGCAGCGCCAGCTTCGGCTTGGTGACATTCTGGACGATTACTGTCCTCGTGAGCGCCGCGTGACCAATCACGCGGTGGTTGCGATGGTCGGTGCCGACGTGAAGCAGACACGCTGCACCACGTGCGACGCGGAGCACGAATTCAAGCACGCGAAGGTTCCGCGGCAGCGGCGCAAGGCCGATACGCCCGCGGCGCTCTACGCTCAGGTCGCGGCCAATGGTCCCAAGCGCGTCGCGCACGAACAGCGCACGAAGCGGAGATGCCGCCGAAGAGAAGGGAAGAAGAACATAGTGGCGGACGATATCGAGATAGGCGACAACGGCAACGAGCCGGCGTATCCGCAGACTGCAGAGAGGCGACCATCAGCCGCGGACGGCGCCACCATGAGCGCCGACAGCGGCGCGGCAGACGCGTCCCGACGCCGAAGAAGACGGTCCGGTTCACCGACCGCTCATCCGCGCCTCGCTGCCGCGGCCGGAAGGGCAGCAGCCGCCGGCGCGTCCCATTCCGGAATTCACCATCCGGCAACCCGGCGGACGACCGGGCAGCCGATTCCGCCCGCGCCATCAACGCGGCGGTCAGCAGGGACAGCAGTTCGGCGGCAACCGCGGCAACGGCAATTTCGCGGGCGGTCCTCCCCGCGGCATGCGATCCGGCAACGGCGGCGGCCGTCCGCAGGGCGCGATGCCCATCGGGCCGGCGGCACAGCGGCCGCGGGCCAGGCGACAGAAGACGGTCGAAGTGATGGCTAATGGCGAATGGCTTACTGGCTAAATATCAGGGTTAACCCCAGCAGCAGCCATTCAGCCATCAGCCATTCAGCCGTATCCACTCTCACCGGAAAACACGGCCTCATCGTCGGCGTCGCCAACAAGCGATCGATTTCGTGGGCGATCGCGCAGGCGGCGTCTGCGGCCAGCGCGCGCCTGGCGCTCACCTATCCGAGCGCGCGGCTGGAGGAGAACGTTCGCGACCTCGCGGCGCAGCTCGATCAGCCGGTGATCGCGCCGTGCGACGTCGCGAGCGACAGGCAGATCGCCGACCTGGCGGTGACGCTCGATCGTGAATTCGGCGGCCTCGATTTCTTCGTGCACGGCGCGGCGTTCGCGCCCGCGCCTGAGCTGCAGCAATCCGTTCGTCGACACGTCGCGCGAGGGGTTTCGCGTCGCGCTCGACGTGAGCGTGTACTCCGCTTGTCAGCCTGACCCGCGCCGTGGCGCCGCTCATGGAGAAGCGCGGCGGCGGCAGCATCCTCACGCTGACGTTCATCGGCAGCCAGCGCGTGTTTCCGAACTACAACGTGATGGGCGTGGCCAAGGCCGCGCTCGAAGCGTCGGTGCGCTACCTGGCGGCCGACCTCGGCCCGCGCAGGATTCGCGTCAACGCGATTTCGGCGGGCCGATCAAGACCCTCGCCGCGGCCGGCATTTCCGGCTTCTCGAACATCCTGCAGGTCTATCGCGATCGCGCGCCGCTGCGGCGCAGCGCGAGCTCGCCGAAGTGGCCGACGCTGCGCTCTTCCTGCTCGACTCGGCGTCACGCGGCGTCACCGGCGAGTCGCTGCTGGTCGACTCGGGGTTCCACGTGAGCGCCGGCGTTACGTCTCCTCAATCCTGATTCGCGTCCGCACGATTCCCATCGCTTCCAGCAGCCGCGGCACTTCGTCGACGAGCGACGTCGGTCCGCACACGAAACACAGCGTCGAGGTGTCGTGCACGAGATCGCCGAGGGTGTCGCGGGTCAGAGCGTCCGCGGACGCCGGTCCAGTCCGCCGGCGGTCGAGCGGGTAATCGTTTGACGCAGGTCGATACGTCCTCGGTCGGCGAGCGCACGCAGCCGCTCATTCTCGTAGGCGAAGTCGTCCGGCGTTCGCGCGCTGTAGAACACGCCGATGCTGTCGATGCGGCACCATCGAGCGCGTGGCGCAGCATCGCGCGCAGCGGTGCGATGCCGGTGCCTCCGGCGATGAAGAGAAGCGCCGGACGTCCGGTCGACCGGGAAACGTGAAGGCGCCCACAGGCCCCTCGACGTCCACGAGCGCGCCAGCGATCGGGACGAAGACGGCGAGGAAGGCGACTCGGTTGGATCGGCGCCGACGAGCAGCTCCAGCATGCGCTCGCGCCGCGCGTCCTCCGGCGCCGAGGCAATCAGAATGCGGCACGCCGTCGCCGGTCGCCGTGCGGCGCAGATCAGCACCGCTTGTCCGCGTCGTAGTCGAACGCGCGATCGCCGGAGGTCGAGGCGAACGATCCGCGCGCGAGGCGTGGCCTCGACGACCTCCCGGATCGGAACGGTCAACAGCACGGCATCACCGCTCGCAGGGATAATTGCATAGATGATTCTCCGCCGTGCGAGGGGCGCTGCTGCGTCTCGTCCGCCGCCGTGCGCTGGCCGTCGTGGCCGGCATCGGGCTCGCGGCTCCAGCCGTATGGGTGGAGTTCTTCAGCCGTTATGAGGCGTGGTGGATAGAACGGCTTGGCGTTGATCGCCGGTGCGACCGGTGTGGCGTTGTGCTGGACGGGGGTTGACGGGGGCGCGGCCAGATTGGATCGACGACTGATGTAGGTCCGCCTAAAGGCGGACCCCACGTACGGCTGCGTGGGGTCCGGCTTTAGCCGGACCTACGCGGCCTAAACGGACCCGTTGGCCATGCGGCGGCCGTTCGCGCGCGACTCGGGCTCGAGCTGATACTCGACGAATCTTGCGATAGAGCGTGCCGCGGCTGATATCGAGCACGCGCGCCGCTTCCTTCTTGTTCCACTGCACCGCTTCGAGCACGCGGACGATGTGCGCGCGTTCGGCGTCGGCCAGCGACGGCAGCCGATCGCCGCCCGGCTGCGGCGACGGCGGCCGTCGCGTGCAGGAACTCGACGTCGGTCGCGCGAATCGTCCGGCCCGGCGCCGACAGCGCGGCGCGGGCGACGGTGCTTTCGAGCTCGCGGATGTTGCCGGGCCACTGGTAGCCGAGGAGCAGGTCCAGCGCCTCGCGCGAGAAGTTCTTGCTGTCGAGCGGCAGCCCCTGCGCGGCGCAGTAGCGCGCGAGAAACCGCTGCGCGAGCACCGGAATGTCCACCTGCCGCTCGCGCAGCGACGGCAGCCGGATCGCGAACGCGTTGACGCGGTAGTAGAGGTCCTCGCGAAAGCGGCCGTCGCGCACGAACTGCTCGAGCGGCCGGTTGGTCGCCGAGATCAGCCGGAAGTCGACCGAGATCGATTTCTGTCCGCCGAGGCGCTCGAACCGCCGTTCTTCGAGGACGCGCAGCAGCTTGGCCTGCGCGATGAGCGACATGTCGCCGATCTCGTCGAGGAACAGCGTGCCGTCGTTCGCCGAGCTCGAGGCGGCCCGGCTTCCGATCGTGAGCGCCCGTGAACGCGCCCTTTTCGTAGCCGAAGATTTCTGATTCGAAGAGCGTGTCGGGCAGCGCCGCGCAGTTGACAGCCTGGAATTTCGACGCGCTGCGGCGGCTGAGCTCGTGAATCATCCGCGCGACGAGCTCTTTGCCCGATCCGGTCGGTCCGAGCACGAGCACGGAGATGTCGGACTTGGCCGCCGTGCGGATCCACTCGAAGACGATCAGCATCTTCTCGTCGCGGCCGATCATTTCGCGGAAGCGCTGCACGGCCGGCGACTGATCCTCGGTCGCTGACCGTCGCGCGGCGCTCCAGGAAGCTGTCGAGGAGATCCGCCGCCACGTCCTGCGCCGGCCGCTCAGCCTGATACCGGGGAGGTGTGCTTCCGTGCGCCACCTGGACGACGCCGAAATCGACGAGTTCCCGGACGCAGTTCTCGACGTCCAGCTTCAGGCGCCCGAACGTGTGCATCAGGGCTTCGACGTCGAAGCTCTCCTCGGGCCGCGAGCTCAGGTAGCGGAGGATCCCCGCACGCAGCGGGGACTGGACCAGCGTCCGGAAACGGCTTTCGAGGTCCGGCGTGTCCGCTGGCCGAGCCGGCGCAGTGCCCACCGCGCCCGCCCGCCGGGCGCTGAAGGTCAGATCGTCCATGTATCCGAATCGGTTATCGGCCGGTCGAAGCCCGGCGCGACAGTGGGCGGCGGCTGCCTGAGCCGGTCGAAGGGCCCTGCCCGGTCCCCGGTAGTAATCGCTCTGATGCTGCTCGATGAGGCCGCTGCATCTGCACGGCGTCGCTCTTGTGGTGTCCGTGACAGACGATCGGGCTGGCGCCGCCGCTCGTTTCAATCAGGACGTTCGACAGGAGCACGCCGGTGTCGACCTTCACCGACGCGATGTGCGCCATGTGAATGGTCTCCTGCTGCCGGCCCGATCCACCGCGGGATGTGCTGAACGACGCTGGTGGGCGTGATGAGCACCTGGGTCGGAAGCAGCCGGTTGCCGGCGCTCATCCGGCTGGCGCGGAAGACGTCGCCCGGCGCAAACGGCCGCCCCTTGCTCCACACCCAGACGATGACCAGCGCGACCAGGATGACGATCAGCGCCGATCGTCAACGTGAGCCAGTCGAGGCCGCTGTCACACAAGCAGATGTTAAGCTATTTCCGGCATTTGGCTCTTTGCACGGAGGACGACGCCGTTGCCGCATCGCGCGCTCGGTTCACCCGGGCACTCCCGAAACAGCACCTCTCAGGCAAGCCCATTCGCTACTACCGGCCGACCGGCAGCCCCGACGTCCGCCGCGCTGATCGACGAGGCTTTCAGGCCTTCAACGCGGGCCGGCTGTCGGAGGCCTGCCAGATCTTCGCGGACAAGATGCTCGATGCCCGACGAACGACACGACGATCGGCCTGACGATCGCCGGCGCGATGACGCCCGCCGGGCTCGGCGGCTGCGTGATCGAGATGATGGATCGCGGCCTGGTCGATTTCATCATCGCGACCGGCGCCAACCTCTATCACGACCTGCACTACGCGCTGAACTTCACGCTCCGCCGCGGTTCGCCGTTCGTGGACGACGTCGAGCTCTACGAAGAGGGCATCATCCGCATCTACGACGTGCTGTTTCCGGCGACGGTGCTGCTCGAAACCGACGCCTACATCCGCGACTTCATCGTGCGCTCCGGGCTGAACGAGCCGGTGGCGACGTCGGAGTTCCACTATCGCCTCGGGCTGGACCTGCTCGAACGCTATCCAGGCTGCGACGAGCACTCGGTCGTCGCCGCGCGCCGCGCAAGACGGCGTGCCGCTCTACACCTCGTCGCCCGGCGACAGCTCGATCGGCATGAACATCGCCTATCACGAGCTGATGAACGGCAGCCGCTTCATGATCGATCCCAACAAGGACGTCAACGAGGTGTGCGCGATCGTGCTCGCCGGCAAGCAGAACGGCTGCGTGCATCCTCGGCGGCGGGTCGCCGAAGAATTTCTACCTGCAGGCGCAGCCGACGCTCTGGGAGGTCTACGGCATCCCCAAGGGCGGCAACGACTACTTCATCCAGATCACGACCGATCAGGTCGTGTGGGGCGGTCTGTCCGGTGCGACGCCGGCCGAGGCCGTGAGCTGGGGCAAGGTGAATCCCGGCGTGCTCCCCGACACCGTCGTCGCGTACTGCGACTCGACGATCGCGTTTCCGCTGTTCTGCGAATACGCCGTGCGGATCGGCGAACGGACGCCGCGCGCGCAAGGAGCTGGTGCACCAAGCGCGACGCGCCTCGTCGCGGATCTCACGCGCGAAGCCAAGGCCGCCCGCGATAAGAAGGCAGAAGTTAGAAGTTAGAAGGAGAAGGACATCGGTACTCTGTCGACGGAACTTGCCGAACACGCCGAGCGCCTGTCTCCCCGGCCGCGCATCTACGCCGACGCCAACGTGCCGGCGGGGATCGTGGCGCACATGCGGCTGCGATTGCACTGGGACGTCCTGTTCGTGCTCGAAGACGACGAGCTGCGGCGCGCCCGCGACGTGAAACACTACGAGCTCGCCGAACAGCTGCGGCGGACGCTGGTCACGATGGACCGCGACTACCTCGACGATCGGCGCTTCCCGCCGGATGTGAGCGGCGGAGTGCTGGTGATCAACGCGCCCGACGAACGGCAGCTGTCCGCGCTGCTCGATCGTGTCGATGCGCAGATCTTCCGCGTCGAAGACTCCGACGATTCCGTTCCGCAGCCGCTGCGCGGCCGCAAGCTGCACATCAACACCGACTGGGGGCGGGACCCTGAAATGTCCTGGTCCCTGGGCCTTGGTGCTTGGTCCGTCCTGCGTCCTGGGTCCGTCCTTCGTCCCTCGTCGCTTGGTCCCGGTCCGCTGTCACGGACTGAGGACGGACCAGGACGGACCAAGCACCAGGGCCCAAGGCCCAGGACTGGCGCGATGATTGTCCTCTCGGGAGCGACGCTGGTGCTGCCCGACCGTCTGCTGTCGCCTGGAACGCTCGTCATCGACGAAGGCCGCATCGCCGAAATCCGATCGGACGCGCCGCCGCCGGGACATGCTCCGTCCCAGTTCGCCTTTCACGGCCATTACATCGTGCCCGGCTTCGTCGACGTGCACGTGCACGGCGTCGAGGGCGTCGCCGACTCGCTCCCGACGACAGCATGTGCGTCGATGGCGGAGCGCCTGCCGCGCTACGGCGTCACGGCCTTCTGCCCGACGACGGTCGCGTGCGCGCCGGATGCGCTGCGTCGATGTGCTGGCCCAGGTTCGCCGCGCGCGGGCGATCTCCGATGCCGCGATCGGCGCGGGTGTTGCCGGCGCACCTCGAGAGCAACTTCGTGAGTCCGAGTATCGTGGCGCGCAGCCCGCGGCTGTCTGCGCTCCCCGCGGTCTGCGCTCGACGGTGGGGCAGGAAAGGCAGGAAGGGCAGGAAGGGCAGGAAAGGCAGGAACGGAAGACACGGAGTTTACGGGGGCCGAGCATCCTCGCCGAGATCGAACGCGCGGCGCCCGACGTCGGCATCGTCACGCTGGCGCCGGAGCTGGATGGCGGCCTCGAGCTGATTCGCTGGCTCACCGGGCGCGGCCATCGCGTCTCGCTGGGGCATTCGGCGGCGACGTTCGAGCAGGCGACCGCGGCCATCGCGGCCGGGGCCCGACAGGCGACGCATCTGTTCAACCGGATGCCGCCGATCGACCATCGCTCGCCGGGCCTCGCTGGGGCGGTGCTCCAGGCCGAGGAGGTCGCCGCAGAACTGATCTGCGATGGCGCCCACGTTCACCCGCCATGGTCCGCGCGGCAATTGCCGCGAAACAGCCCTCGCGCGTGATGGCCATTACCGACGCGACCGCTGTCGCGGGACTACCGCCCGGCGCCCGCGCGGCGCTGGGGGACAGCCGATCGTCTCCGGCGAGACGACCGCGCTGCTGCCCGATGGCACAGTGGCCGGCAGCCTGGTAACGATGGATCGGGTGTTTCAGATGCTGGCGGGCGCCGGCGGCCAGTCTCTCGTGGCGGCGGCCATCATGTGCTCGACCACTCCGGCCCGGGAGCTGGGCCTGGTTGGCTATGGCGTTCTGGCGGCCGACGCCTCAGCCGACCTGGCGGTGCTCGATGCCAACCTGTCCGTGGTTCAAACCTACGTCGGGGAAACCTCGTCTACGCTCGAAACACTGCGGTCCCCACACCCGTCTAAGGGTCAATGGTGGAAATGCGGAGGATGGCTATGGCAGCTGAGATCAACGTCGGCTTGCTCACGGTTGCGACGGCGGTTCTGGTCAGCGCCGGGGCGTGCGTCGAGATTGCCGGTGCCGATTTTCCGCAGTACGTGGAACGCGAAGAAAAGCCGTTTACCGTCACCGGCAAGCCCGAGGTGACGCTGACGACCTTCGATGGCTCGATTCAGATTCGGCCGTGGGATCGGTCGGAGGTCCTGGTCGTCATCGAGAAGCGCGCGCTCGATAAGGAATCGGTCGACACCATCAGCGTCGACGCGCGTCAGGATGGCGATCGCATCGTGATCGACGTCAAGGCCCCGACAGCACGAGGGGTTCCTGCATTCGCACCATCGATCCGGCCAAGCTGATCGTGTCGATGCCCGCCACCGCCGACGTGCACGCCAAGAGCGGCGACGGCTCGATCGACGCCGAAGGTATCACCGGCCAGCTCGAACTGCGGTCCGGCGACGGTGCCATTCGCGGGAGGCGGCTCGGCGGCGACCTGCTTGTCCACACGGGTGACGGGTCGATCCGGCTCGAAGAGGTCAAGGGCGCGGTGCGCATGAACACGGGCGACGGGAGCATTGCCGCGAACGGCACGTTCACCGCCCTGTCGGCACGGTCGGGCGACGGCAGCGTCCGCATTTCGGCAGAGTCCGGCAGCGAGTCGAACGGCGACTGGGACATCACCACCGGCGACGGATCGGTCACCCTCGCGCTGCCCGATGGATTCAACGCCGAGATCGATGCGCACGCCGGCGACGGCCGGGTGCATGTGCGGGATCTGTCGCTGACCAACGTGACCGGACGCCTTGGCCGGCACTCGGTGCGCGGCCAGCTCGGCGCGGGCGGCAGCACTGGTTCGCGTGCGCACGGGCGACGGCTCGATCACCCTGCGACGGTCGGCGTCGGATTTCTCGACTACTTTACCAGCCGAGCGCCCGTGACGAAGCGTCGGTAGTCGCTGAAGATGTGGCTCCGCCGCGTCGATTGCATGCCGCCGCGCCACAGACTGAGCTGATCGATCGATTCCGGCAGCAGCATCACTTCATCCGGGTCGTTGAACGCGATCTTCTTGAACCTGATCGTCCGATCCATGCGCTCGATGACCATCTGCGCGTCGATGTTGCGCCGGCGGCTGCAGCCGCTCTGACACGCGAAAGTCGACCGGACCCACCAGATGCTCTTCGACGCGCATGACGTCGAAGCTGTCCGCATCGATCCACACGCGGCCGCGGCTTGGAATGTCGCCCTTGCTCTCCGTAGCAGTCGTCCCTGCCGTTCTCGGCTTCGATCAACTCCGCCGTGTGGCGCACCGCGCGACCGACTTGTAGTCGAGCAGCAACAGGTCGCGATCCTTGCCTTTGCCGCGCCCGGCCAGCGTGAAGGCGTACTCCGATCGGTGCGCGGGAAGAAGGAAGGCGAGCGGCTCGGGCGACAACGGATTCGGGTCGGTGCAGCCGGCTCGATCTTTCTTGTCTTTCTCCCGTTCTCGGGTAGCGCGGCCGTTGATCTTGCGAATGACGCGCACCACCTTGGCCTCGCCTCCGCTGTCGCCGTCGCCGTCTCCAGGGTCGGTTTCGATGCGTAGTTCCGATTCTGTGACGCGCGCCAGCCGTCGACTCCAAAACTGCTCGCCCCGATCGGCTGGACGGTAAATTTCTCGAGGCACATGACGTTCTGTGCGCGCCGGTAATGCTCGCCGACGCGCTCGCCGACACGCGAAAGAACGGTTTCCACGTCGGCGGGTGCCTGCGCGGAGCGCGGCGGCTGCGCCGAAGGAGAACGCCAGGATCCGTCAGGCGGAGGGTGACGCGATGCCGCCTCGTGCAGAGTCTCGAAGACGCGAGCAAGATCGGATCCGGAGACAGGTGTAGAGGCGGACCACGTCTGTCCTGAGCGAGCTCGTCCTTCGACAAGCTCAGGACGGGCGAGTCGAAGGGTGTCCGCCCGGCTTCGAGTGCGCGCGCGACGAAGCCGGTGGCGTTTGCGACGGCGAAGCTGATGCCGCTCAGATTGCGCTCGCGCGGAACGCCGGGGATGTCGCGCGGATGCGGCGACGTCGTGAGCAACCAGCCGCCGGTTCACGGGGGACACCCTATAACCGTGGCGGTCGCATGTCCAGTCTGCTTTTACGCCCACTACACTCCGTCAGGCTGCCCGGCAGCCAGCGCGTGCACCGTTCTCGTCGTGTGCAGCGACGACGATCGAGCCGGAGTGACGCGCATGCAGCGATCACCTCTTCGAGACGCGGCCGGTGCTCCATCTCGGCCGTGCCAAGGCTCAGGTTGATCACGTGCGCATCGCGTTCGGCGGCGAGCTCGATCGCGCGTGTCAGGCTGCGAATGTCCGTGGCCAGCGTTTGCCAGAACACCTTGATCGACGAAGATCTCGGCGTCGGGCACCTTCTCGCGGATCGCCGCGGTCACTGCGGTGCCGTGGCCGAGGCCATCGACGTGGTCGTCGACGAGCGACCCGTCCTCGCGTATCCCGATCCCGCCGGCGACACCTCCGACGTGCGGATGCAGCGCGTGGACGCCGCTGTCGATCACGCGCGATGCGGACGCCTTTGCCGGTCCGGTCCGAAAGAAACATCCGCGTGGCTATCACGAACAACCGCGCGAACTCGCCGCCGCGCGCCTGCAAGTCGACGCGGCGCGCCCTCTTCGACGATCCCGCTCGCTGCCGAGGACGCAGCACGCGGTCCGCGGCGGTCGGCCAGCGCCATGGCGGTGCGTGATCAGCAGCGTCGTGCGTCCGCGCATGACGCGCTCGTAGCCGGCCGACACCTGACGCTCCGCGATCGGATCGAGCGCTGCGCTCGGCTCGTCCAGCACCAGCGACGCTCGGATTGACGAGCAGCGCGCGCGCGATCGCGATGCGCTGGCGCTCGCCCGCCGACAGCGCCGCGCCGCGTTCGCCGACGACGGTGGCGTATCCCGTCCGGCAGCCGTCGCGATGAACTCGTCGATGCCGGCTGCCTCGCGCGGCGAGCCGCACGCTCGTCATCGCGTCGCGCCCGGGCCGCGCGTAGCGGATGTTCTCGGCGATCGTCGCGTGGAAGACGCACGGCTCCTGATCGACGAGCACGACGTGCCGCCGCAGATCCTCGAGCGCCACGTTCTCGCAGATCGTGACCGTCGACGCCGCACCGTGCCCTCGTCCGGGATCGAGCATGCGCAGCAGCAGGTCCGCGATCGTCGACTTGCCGCTGCCGCTCGGCCCGACGATCGCCAGCCGCTCGCCCGGCGCGACGGCGAACGACACCGACTGCAGCACCTGGCCGCGCCCGAGATCGATCGTCACGCGATCGAACTCGATCGCGCCGCTGCATCGTGCGTCAGCCTGCGGGGCGTGGCTGATTCCACGACATCGGGCGGCGTGTCGAGCAGCTCCTGCACGCGCGTCAGCGATCACCTGCACCGTCGCGAGGCTGGCGTAGAGCCCCATCAGCGCCTGGACCGGCTGAAGGACGCGCATCTGATACGCCATGAACGCGACGAACGTCCCGAGCGTGAGCGAGCCGTCGATGACGCGGTGGCCGCCGTAGACGAAGACGGCTGCATAGCCGAGCGACAGCAGCAGGCCCGGCACGCTTCCCGACAGAGATACGACCACAGCTGCATCGTCATCAGCGCGCTCGACGAAGCGACGCGTTGCGCCGGCGGAACGCGTCGACCTCGCGCGCCTGCGCGTTCGAGGTGACGACGAGCCGGACGCCCTGCAAGGTCTCGCACGAGAAAGCTGCCCGATGGCCGCGCTCGTTTCTCGCAGCGTGCGAACGCGCTGCCGCAGCTGCGCGCGCACGCGGAGCAGCGCCCAGACGCTGGGCGGCACCATCGCCAGGCCGACGAGCGCCAGACGCGCAGTCGAGCCACGACCATCGCGAACACGCTGCCGGCGAGAAACAGGATGTTGCCGACCCAGGCGAGCAGCGACTCGGCCGCGACGCGCTGGATTTCGCCGACGTCGTTGTTGACGCGCGCGAGGATGTCGCCGAGCGGCGTGCGCGCGTAGAAGCTGCGGCGACAGGCCGCTGAAGATGGCGATACAGCGCGAGCCGCATGTCGAACAGCACATCGGCGGACACGCGCGTGTAGGTCAAGCCGGTGATCGCCGTGAGCACGAAGCCGCGCGAGCGACGCGAGCGTGAACAGAGCCGACCGTGCGATAGAGCGCGGCGAGGTTGCGTCCGGCGAGCGCGCGGTCGATCAGCGTCTTCGATAGATAGGGCAGCGCCAGCGACAGGCGCCGTGCTCACGAGGCTGAGCACGCCGACGAGCGCCAGCGCCGCCAATAGGGAACGACGTGCCCCGAGCGCGCGGCCGATGCGACGAGCGCTGCCAGTCTCACGCTGAGTGCGCTCGGTGACGAGCGCCTGCCGCGCGATCAGAGAACGACAGGCCGGTGAGCAGACCCGCGAATCGGCACCGGTCCACGTTGTCGTGATAGACCGCGATGATCGTCGGCACGTCGGCACCGCCGGAGACTAGCCGCGCCAGCCGGGCGAGATCGACGCCTGCCGCGTAGTGCATTGGCGACTCCAGGCCCGGGACGACGACCGCCTCGCGCATGACGACTTCGCGGCCATCGATGGTTGGCACCGACGCAAGCGCAGCGCGTCTGCCGGTCGCAGCCGGACCGCGCCGTCGGCGCGCAGCTGCTCGAACGCCGCGCGGACCGATGCGTCGCGGCGAGAGGAGTCGTCGCTGGGGTCTTCGAATCGATGTCAGGCGTCGCGTCCTCGCCGGGCGCGTAGCCGGCGCGCGTCGTCCAGAACGGCGTGTCGATACGCGCGGGCGGCTTCCGCGAAAAACGACGGCGGAGCGGCGCAGACACTCCCGGTAGACCTCGCGCTCGCGGCGAATATACAAGTCGGAGGCGGCGTCGGCCATCGCCGGAGTGGCGAGACAGGTATTGCGTGACCACCGCCGCCCGCCACGCGGACAGCAGCGCCTTTTTCACTCCTGCCGACGACAGCGGGTTCGATGAACGACGCGGCGTCGCCGACGAGCAGGACCGGCCCCTCCACGGCGCGCTCGCAGTCGTGCATCGACGCGTCGCATGTCCACGGCGCCGACAGCGCGCCGCGCATTCGCAAGTCGCGCGCGGTCAACGTCGTCGCCTTGGCGAGTTCGTGCAGGTAGCTGAGATAGTGATGCGCGGTGTCCGCCTTGACTTGACCGCCGAAGCCTTGGCGCGAGGCGGTTAGGCCAGCCGATCATCACCGTGCACTGCCGTCGCCTCGCCGACAACGGCACCGACCATGCCCAGCCGTCGCTGTAGCTTTCAATCGTCGTGCACGTGCGTTCGTCCAGCCGGCCAGTCGTCGCGTTCCCATTCGGCGACGATCGCAAGCGTGCGATAGGCGCGTGCGTTCGAGCGTCGCATGCCGTGGCGTGCGATGTACGCCGGCCTGAGCTCGAACAATCCAGCACGTATCGCGCGCGAAGTTCGATCGCGTGCCCGTCCAGCGGTGACTCCGCTGACGCGGAGCTGAGAATCGTCGGGTGCGACTGCGCTGGATCGTCGCATCGATGACGCGCGCAGCCAGCGCGCCTCCGCGTCGATCGCGCAAGGACGCGGTCGAACGCTTCTCGTGGCACATGGAAGCCGGCGTCGGCAGATGTCGTCGCCCTCGACGCGCCAGCCCATTCCGCGCGATTGCCGGTGTTGGGATGGAACGCCGCCGCGTCCGCACGATCAGAGCTGTCCGAGAAATCGCAGCAGCTTCCGCGTGCTGGCGGGCAGCGACTCGGCGAGCGTCAGGTGCGACGCCGCTGGCCGGTGCACGATCGTGACGGATCGGCCCCACGACGCGAGCAGCTGCGCGGCGGTCGAGCCCGCGGGCCCGCCGCCGATCACGAGAACGTCCTGATTCGTGGACGCGGCCCGGCACGCGGGCACGATACTACGCGAGGTTCGCGCGCTCAACGTATTCCGTCGGATCGGCGACGCCCGCTTCGAGAAACGCGTCGTGCCGTTCGCGGCATTTGGCTGCAGGTGCCGCAATGCGTCGTGCCGTGCGGATCTTCATGCAGGAAAGGCTCAGCTCGAGCCGGCGACACCGAGCGCGACGCCGCGTCGGATCACATCGGCCTTGCTCATGCCCGAAAACGGCGCCCTCGATGCTCAGTTCGTGCCCGAGGCCCAGCGTGAGCGCGCGCTGCATCGCCTCCCGAAACAAAGGAGTGGCGTCGGGAAAGGATTGTGCTCGAGCGTCCCGATCAGGAGTCGGCCGATCGCAGCCGCAGCGCAGAACACGCCGGCCTTGCCAAACAAAGATGACATTGCGTCCAGGCAGGTACGTCCTCGTCGGGCGTGTGATAGGACGGCGGCCGGCCGTTCAACCGCCCAGTGATTGGCCGCGTAGACGTCGCGCATGTCCACCGAGAGGGCAGCGAGGCGGTCGCCTGCGGTCGCGACGAACGGGCTGGCGGCGATCAGACGCTCGACGACCCGCGCGCTCGGCAGCTTCCAGGCGAGGCCGACACCGACGTAGATCGGCTGCACGTCGCCGCGCGAGTGCTTCATCGGCCAGCAGTACGGCGCTGTCCAGTCCGCCGGAGGAAGCACCGCCGTGGACATATAATTTACATTGTCATGTATTCGGTCACCAAGCGCATCGATTTCTGTTACGGCCATCGGCTGCTCGACTACGACGGCATCTGCAAGCATCCGCACGGCCACAACGCGGTCGCCGAAATCGAAGTGCGCACCGGCACGCTCGACAGCCGCAACATGGTCTGCGACTTCAGCGACATCAAGCGCATCGTCAAGGGCTGGATCGATCGCGAGCTCGATCACAAGATGCTGCTGCGCCACGACGATCCGCTGGTCGCGCCGCTGCAGCAGCTCGGCGAGCCGGTGTTCATCTGCTCGACAGCAATCCGACCGTCGAACGCATCGCGCAGGCTGATCTTTCGAACGCGCCGAGGAAGAAGGCCTGCCCGTCGCGCGCGTCACGATGTGGGAGACTGCCGACATCGTTCGCCGACGTACGCAGCGAGCGTCCGACTGTCGTCTTCGATCTCTGACGCGGCGCCCTCGTCGGATTCCGCCGCAGATAGGTCACCGACGCCGCCAACGCGCCTGCTCGAACTCGTGCGGCGCGCCGGCAGCTTTCGGAAGATCGGATTGGCGTCGATGGTGGGCGACGGCTGGCAGCGACCCTGGTGGCGCGCGCGCTGCGAGGCCAGCGGCGTCGAGCGGCCGGATGACGCGCTCAGGCGGCATCTTTCGCTGCACGACGAGCGGCTTGCCGTGGCGCACGCCAGCCAGTTTTTCGACGCGGGCATGGTTGAAACACTCCAGGCGCTGAGTGGACGCCAGCCCATGGCTGGCGGCGCGACCAACCAGCCTTCGGGCCACGCTGGAGATTCTCGACGGCCCGGGATTGGCGCGGCCCTTCGATCGCCGCGCCGAAGTTGGGCGGCGACGGTCCATTCGCGCGGAAACCCGATCCGACCGCGTTGCAGCATCTGGCAAAAACAGGCAGGCAGTGGAAATTCAGGTGCGCGCAGTGCTCGTCGGCGATTCGGCCATCGACTGCCGGACAGCGCGAGGCGTCGGTGACACGCCGCTCTGTATCGCGCGCCATGGCTTTGGTTTCGCAGACGCTTGCCGCCGAAGTGCTGAGCGCGCACGATCGCATGATCGATTCTGCCGCGAGTTGCTGAATTTGCAGGAAAACGCTAACGGTCGCGGGAATCTACTGTCGTCGGCTTCTTGCTGCACCCGTGCTGTAGTTCCCTAGTAAACTCACTAGTGACGGTGGCATGTCCATTGCTGAGGCCAAGTCTGTCCTCGCCCATACCAGTCTCGACACGCGAGCATTTTTCCCGCCGTTAGAATAGCGCGCGACCCATGCCACTGACTTTGGAGGGGCGCGGACGATCAACGCTGGGGTCTCCGCTCGACGTAGCCGACCGAGCGCGCTTGATAAGGTCTGTGGCCTACCATACACTGGTTGCAAAAATTTCAGCGGGAAGTGAAACCGTTGACAACTTCAGGATCCGGTTCACTCATCCGGGCTCAGATCGACGGGCGCTGGAGCAGCAGATTCTGGCCCAGCTGGCGGAAATTGATCATCATCTATCTCCGGGCAAGCAGCAGTGCTGTCGGCGGAAAACGAAGAGCCGCGCTGCGCAGGTAAGCGCGCCCCGAGCGCCAGCTTCGCGTCGTTGTCTCTGAAAGCGCTCAAATGCACCGGAGCGCCTGGTGATGAGCCAGGGCGGCGCGCCGTCCACCGACAGGGGATGCGCGGCGACATTCGATGCCCGTTGAAACCGTGCAGCCGGCGGCACAAGTCTGATCGACGTCCTCTGATCGGGTCCTCGAGACAGGCGCGATCGTCATCGATGCCTGGGTTCGAGTTTCGCTGGTCGGCATCAGACCCTCATCACGGTTGAGGCGCGCGTCGTCGTACCAGTCGATTGAACGACATACCATGGAGCGCACCGGAAGCCGTCGGTCGTCAAGTGGCCTCCGGTGTCGGGGCTTCCCGCGATCGAGGCGGGGCGTGTGCAAGGAGGAAGCCGGTCGGCTGAAAACGCCGCCCCCAGGGCTCAGCTCCAGAGTGCTGCCCCCCGCGCCTGCGTCCCGCCTCCCGCCGGCCCTGGTCGTCGGCGCGCGTGGACGTAGACCTGCGGCGAAACGCGGCAACGGGGCGCCGCATCCGGCGGTCCCCGCGTATGCGCGTCGCGGTCGAAGCGGCGCGATTGGGGAGGAAGAGGTGATCTCCCGCCATGGCATCGCCCGCCTGCTCGAGGGTTTCGCCGTCGGGCCGCACTGAGATTGCCGGACCGACTCGTCAGCACGCGCTGCAGGCTGGGCGGCTGGCGTCCGTCGGCGTGGCGCAGTCGATCTGTCTGGTTCGGTCCCCACGTCGCTGAGCAATCCTCTTTCGTGGTCGGCGCCCACGGGAGCGCGCCGCGGGTCTCGGCAGTTCTCAGCCGTGTCGGTCGACGATCGTGGGGCGAAACCTGCCGGTCGCCGCGCTGACCAAACCGGAAGTCAAACCTTCTTTCCTGAAACCGCACTCGGCTGCCGATCGCCGCCGCCGGCCGTCCATCGCTGTTCGACGTCGATGCGCCGTTTCCATGTGTTGCCGCCTGGCTCTGCAGCACTGCGGAGCAGGCGTTCGGCCCGTTGCTGCTGATCGCAGCGCGCGCGCGCCGCCGCCGGCCGAACAGCATTCGCTCTGTGTTCACGACGTCTTCGCCGCGCCAGGAAGCTCTGATCAGATCCTGCGCCAGCAGGCGCTGGTCGAGGGCGCCTCGGCGCCAGGTGCCGCGAGCGCTCGCCGCCTGCACAACATCATCAACGCCGTCCCACTGACCCGATTCCGCTGACCGACACCGAAGGCCGCCCGCTGATCGGCGAACTCCGCGGGCGCTGACGCTGTTCTACGGCGTCGGAGGAAAAGAAAGCGAAGGCCGCCGCGGCGCCGCGCGCATGAAACAACAGCGTTGCTGTCGTCGCCAGGCGCTAAGCTGGTTGTAAAGTGATCACGTGAGAGAAGTTGCCGCCCGGCGAGCGAAGCCGCTGGTCAATCCATAAATAAGCTGCAACTGGAACGGGCATAA
>ERZ1370068.6436-contig-5419_pt1 | contig 45789 bp, 50 predicted proteins | sample MGYA00561227_ERZ1370068 | MGnify/ENA primary metagenome ERZ1370068 (study PRJEB38410, sample SAMEA6850437) | metagenome | study: Metagenomic assessment of the ecological functions of the soil: analysis of the soil microbiota associated with the... | reverse complement strand
TAGCCCCCGTTCCGGTTACGTGTGCCGCCGGGCAGCAGGGCAGCGCCCATCCGGGGGTTCCTGGGGGAGCTGGAGGGTCTCGACCCGATCTCTCGACGCTTTTTGCTTGCGCCAGCTCCGTGCCCCGGTGTTGATAATTGTGACCGGGAAGACTGGCCCTGGCGACGGCATCGCATCGCCTGGCCGAAGAGCCAAAGGGGAGGGGGCGAGGGTCGCATGCAGATGCAAGATGCCCTGCGGCATGCCCAAGGCGGGACCGCGGTCGGCGACCTGGCCGCGGCCTTCGAAATCGCGCCGGCAGCGGCCGAGGCCGTGATGCGGGCCGTCTCGACGGAGCTTGCCTGGTATCTGGAGAAGAACACGATCTCGCGCGCTGGCCTCGCCAACCTCGTCGAGGCGCTGGGCAGCGGCCACCACAGCACATACCTGGAAGGCGGCGATGTCTTCCGCGATGCGGCGGCGCGCGCCGACGGCAACGCCATTCTCGGCCACATCCTCGGCTCCAAGGACCGCAGCCGGGCAGTGGCGGCCCGAGCCGCGCGCCGGCCGGGCTCGGGGACGCGGTGGTGCGATCGATGCTGCCGGGCGTCGCTGCCGTCACCATGGGCAGGTTGGCCGTGCGGGCGAACGGCGCCCTCGGAGATGTCCGGGCGCGATGCCCTCGCTCGGCCGCTGGAGCCGCGGCAACGCGCATGCCGACCTCGCCGATATCCTACGCAGGGGCTGCGGGGCCGGGCCCTATGCCAGGGGCAAGCTCAGGCGCGTGGTGCGCAAGGCGCTCGCGCGTGCGGGTGGCTTCAAGCCGCGCGGCGCCTTGCGCTGGTATCTGCACTTCATGCTCATCCGCCCTGCCATGGCGTCCATGCGCAGAATCCCGGCGCGCGCCTGTTGCCGGCGCGCTGAGCGCACGCTTTTCGCAGTTCCCGGGCATGGCAAGCCGGCTGACGCGCCGGCGCAGATCATGCGACTCTGTGGCGGGTGATCACCGCCGTGGAGATGCGACATGCGCACAATGCTGGCCGGTATCGTTGCGCTGGCTGCCATGATCCTCTGCACGGATGCTGGCCGGTCCGGCCGTCGCCGGCGACCAGTTCAGCGTCCCCGACACCCGTTCCAATTTCGTCTATCGGCCGTGGGGAACGAGATACACCTACCGGTTCACCTGGTACGACTTCCATCGCACCTGGCCCACTGGGACCCAGGAATCACTTTCGCTTCCGCCGGGAGGGTATCGACCTCCAGCTGCCGGATCGCTGGAAGGCTCATGTCGAAGTGCACGAAGAGCCGATGAAATAGTCCCCGCTCGCGGATTGGTGGCGCGACGGCCACGGCGGCGCGTCTGCTGCCGGGCGCGTCTCCTCAGTCCTAATTAACTCCTGTAAAATGATTCATTGCTGAGACTGCCGGCTCCACCTGAGGAGAGCGACGATGCGCGTCACGACCGTTTTGGCCCTGGGGGCAGGCGCCGCGCTGCTCGCGTTTGTTGGGCGGCACCCGCCACAGCCGGCGGCAGCAACCGCGACGGCTATGGCATCTATTCGCCGGCGGAGCCGCCGGTTGCGGGGTCGGCCGCGCCTCTACCGCTACGATCGGCGCTCCTGGTATTACCGCGAGCCGCGCTATTACTCCTACTACAATTCCGGCTATTGGGTGCCCCGGCCTGAGATGCGCCTATCGCTACCGCTACAGGTACGTCGGGCCTCAATACAGATATTTCCCGGCCTGGGGCTACGGCTAGGATGCCCGGCACGCGCCCGCTGCTACCTGATCGCGCCTAGGCTGCAGCCCTGCGCGATCGCTACCCGCTCTCGGTCCCTTGCCGCCTGCGACTCAGGTAAGGCTTGCGCTGCGCGTGGCGCGGGCAGCGCCGGCGACAGCCTTAAGTGTTCCTTTAGCCATTCCCGCGTTTTCTGGAGTCGCTCGGCTTTCCTCCATGTCCAAGGAGCAGGATCGATGCGGATGCCAATGATCATGGCCGTCACGGCGGCGGCGCTGGGCTTCGGTCTGGGCTTCAGCCAACCGGCCGCGGCCGGCGGGTGGGACCACGGCTGCTGCGGCGAAGCACCTACATCCACCACCACGTCTACTATCCTCCGCGCTTCGTGCACGTGTACCACCACCACATGCCGGGCGCGCGGCACACTGAACGTGGTGCACTCCTGCCATGGCTGCTGCGGCTACTGCCTCCGCGGCGCGCCTACCGCGGGTACGGATTCCGCCGCTACTGGTGATCCGCCGGCGCGTTGAGCGGGCGACGCGGGTCTCCTTCTCCGCCGCCCGTGGCTGGCGCGATCAAACCACGATCCTCTGCCTAGCCGCCCCGCCGGGTGAGGCTGGGCAAGCATTTCGTCGAACGTCGACGACCTCGAGTTGGCAAAGTGAGTAAAGTCGCCATGAGGAAGAAGCTCAGTCACGCGGTGTTGGCCTTGGCCGTCGTGCTCGCATTGGGCGCGGCGACGAGTCGGCCCGCCGAAGCCCGGCGCGGCGGCGTTGCTGCCGGCATTGCCGTCGGCACCTTGCTCGGCCTCGGCATCGCCGGCGCCTATGCGCGGTCCCGCTACTACGGCGCCGGCCACGGGCCCCGGCTGCTATCCGGGTCCCCGCCAGTGCAGCTGGGTGGGCCGCAGCTGCTGGACCAATCGCTACGGCGAGCACATCTGCAGCGGCGGCGACTGGCGCTGCTGGCGCCCGACCATCTGCGATTGAAGCGCTGGCGCGTCAGCAGCTCACTCCTGGGCTTTCAGCAAACCCAGGCGCTGCATGGCGGCCAGGTGCAGCGCCACGGCGGCGGCGTTGGAGACGTTGAGGCTGGCTATCGGCGCCGTCGGTGGCGATGCGGCGCGAGCCGGTCGCAGCTGTCCTGCGTGAGCTGGCGCAGGCCCTTGCCCTCCGCGCCCAGCACCAGCGCCGAGCGCACCGGCCAGGCCAGCTCCTCGATACGGTCGGTGGCGGCATCGTCGTCGAGGCCGATGACGATGACGTTCGAGCTCCTTGAGCTCGGCCAGAGCGCGGGCGAGGTTCTGAACCAGCGCGACCGGCACGTGCTCGAGCGCGCCGGAGGCCGATTTCGCAAGCGCGCCGGCGAGCGGCGGGCTGTGGCGGCGGGTCATGACCAGGCCGCCGGCGCCGAACGCCGCGCGCCGAGCGCAGGATGGCGCCGACGTTGTGCGGGTCGGTCACCTGGTCGAGCACGATGAGGGGCCGGCCGGCGCTGAGCTCGACCAGCTCGGCGAGCGTGGGCTCCTGCAGCGGCTCAGGCCTCGATCAGCGCGCCCTGATGCACGGTGTCGGCGCCCAGGCGGCGGTCGAGGTCCCTCGGCAAGACCCGCTCGTGCGCCAACTGCCGCTTGGTCAGGGCTTCGGCTGCAGGCGGCGCTCGGCGTTGTCGGTGAGATAGAGCTTGGCGGATGCGTGCGCCTGCGCGATTGGCGAGCGCCGCCTCCACCGCGTGGATGCCGAAGATCAGCTCGACATGATCGGCGCGCTGCAGGATTTATGCTCCGCTCGGTCCCGGTCTGGCGGGTGTTTGGGGTGTCGGTCGCGCATCGCTTGGCTCCAAGGTGCCTCGGCTGCCATGCTCGCCCGATTGCGGTTGACAGGGGAATAGGCCGTTCACCATATACCGCGCCCACTGCCCTGCTGGTGACGGCGGGGCGCTTTTGCTTGGAGGGGTGCCCGAGTGGCTAAAGGGGACGGACTGTAAATCCGTTGGCTTCGCCTACGCTGGTTCAGATCCAGCCCCCTCCACCAGGTTTCAGGGAACAGGTGGTCAGGGATCAGGATGTTCATGACCGCGTGGCATCGCTGACCCCTGATCCCTGACCCCTGACAAGCGGGTGTAGCTCAATGGTAGAGCAACAGCCTTCCAAGCTGATGACGAGGGTTCGATTCCCTTCACCCGCTCCAATCCCCATATAGAGGCGAGCAAGCACCAGAGCGACGGCGCAGTCCTGCGCCGGGAGCGAGGCACGCGAGTAACACGAGCAAGGACCGGCCATGGCCAAGGCGAAATTCGATCGGACGAAGCCGCACTGCAACGTTGGGCACGATTGGTCACGTCGATCACGGCAAGACGACGCTGACGGCGGCGTTGACGAAGGTGTCGGCGGACAAGGGCTGGACGGCGACGGCGGTGTCCTACGACCAGGTGGCGAAGGCGTCCGGAGAGCCAGGGCCGGCGCGACCCGACCAAGATCCTGACGATTGCGACTAGCCACGTGGAGTACTCGACGGACAAGCGGCACTACGCGCACGTCGACTGCCCTGGGCATGCCGACTACGTCAAGAACATGATCACGGGCGCGGCGCAGATGGACGGCGCCATCCTGGTGGTGTCGGCGGTCGACGGTCCGATGCCGCAGACGCGCGAGCACATCCTGCTGGCGCGGCAGGTCGGGCGTTCCCTACATCGTGGTGTTCCTGAACAAGTGCGATGCGGTCGACGACCCGGAGCTGGTCGAGCTGGTGGAGATGGAGGTGCGGGAGCTGCTCTCCAAGTACCAGTTCCCCGGCGACGACATCCCGATCATCCGCGGTGCGGCGATCAAGGCGCTGAACGGGGAGAAGGGCCCGCTGGCCGACGAGGCGATCATCAAGCTGTTCGAGGCGATCGACACGCTACATCCCGCTGCCCGAGCGTCCGAAGGACCAGCCGTTCCTGATGCCGATCGAGGACGTGTTCTCGATCTCGGGCCGCGGCACGGTGGTGACGGGCCGCATCGAGCGCGGCACAGGTCAAGGTCGGCGAGGAGGTCGAGATCGTCGGCATCCGCGACACGCAGAAGTGCGTGGTGACGGGCGTGGAGATGTTCCGCAAGCTGCTGGACTCGGGCGAGGCCGGCGACAACGTCGGCTGCCTGCTGCGCGGCATCGACAAGGACGCGGTGGAGCGCGGCCAGGTGCTGTGCAAGCCGGGCTCGATCAAGCCGCACAAGAAGTTCAAGGCCGAGGCCTACATCCTGACCAAGGAGGAGGGTGGCCGGCACACGCCGTTCTTCACCAACTACCGTCCGCAGTTCTACTTCCGCACCACGGACGTGACGGGCGTGGTGGCGCTGCCGGAGGGCACGGAGATGGTGATGCCCGGCGACAACGTGGCGGTGACGATCGAGCTGATCACGCCGATCGCCATGGAGGAGAAGCTTCGCTTCGCCATCCGCGAGGGCGGCCGCACCGTCGGTGCCGGCGTCGTCACCAGCATCATCGAGTAGGCGCAACACGAATCGGCGCAGCGGACATGGACGTCGGCAGGGGTGCGGCGTCATCCTCTGCAAAGCCACGAAAAACGGCCTCGATTCGGGGACTTTAGGCCGCCAGACCCCAATCCCGAGCGTTTGTCAAGAAAAAATGTGACAAGGGGTACGAACTGCGTTATGTAAGCGCTCCCGCGCGGGTCGGCCGAGCCTCAAGGGGTGTAGCTCAATTGGCAGAGCGTCGGTCTCCAAAACCGAAGGTTGGGGGTTCGAGACCCTCCGCCCCTGCCAACTATTGGTTTGCTCCTTATTGAGGCGAGAGGCAGCACCGCGCGCAGCGATTGCAGCAGCTAAGCAAGATAGCAGGTGAGAGAGCTGAGCCGCGCGAGGTCGCGCGGCTCTCGAGGATCGTGGGCTGAGACGGTGAAGAACCCGTTTCACTTCATCGACGAGGTGCGCCAGGAGACATCGAAGGTCACGTGGCCGACCTGGAAAGAGGTCTGGATCACGACGGCCATGGTGCTGGTCATGGTGGCGCTGACGTCGGTGTTCTTCCTGCTCACCGATCATGGTCATCGGCAACGTCGTGCAGTTCGTGCTCAGGCTGGGACAGTAGGCGGATCTCGATGGGTGCCGCAGTGCGGCAGACGGCGGGCGGGGCGAGAGACGAGAACGAATGGAGCAAGCGCTGGTACATCGTGCACGCCTACTCGAACTTCGAGAGGAAGGTGGCCGAGGCGATCAAGGATCGCGCCAAGGCCGCGGGCCTGTCGCATCTGTTCGAGGAGGTGCTGGTGCCCACCGAGGAGGTCGTCGAGGTGCGCCGCGGGCGCAAGGTGTCCTCCGAGCGCAAGTTCTTCCCGGGCTACGTGCTGGTCAAGATGGAGATGACGGACGCGCGCCTATCACCTGATCAAGAACACGCCGAAGGTGACGGGCTTCCTCGGCGCCGACAACAAGGCGACGCCCATCACCGACGACGAGGCGATGCGCATCCTGCATCAGGTGAAGGAGGGCGTGGAGCGGCCCAAGCCCATGGTCACCTTCGAGATCGGCGAGAAGGTGCGGGTGGCCGACGGCCCCTTCGCCACCTTCGAGGGCCACGTCGAGGAGGTGGACGAGCAGCGGCGCGCGCTCAAGGTGGGCGTGTCGATCTTCGGCCGGCCGACGCCGGTGGAGCTGGAGTTCGGGCAGGTCGAGAAGGTCGCCTGAGGATCGCAGCGCGAGCGGCGCAGGCAGCGCGAGCATAGGCAAGAGTAGAGAGGGCTTAGGACTCAATGGCGAAGAAAATCGACGGCTACATCAACTTGCAGGTGCCGGCCGGGCAGGCGAACCCGTCGCCGCCGATCGGCCCGGCGCTCGGCCAGCGCGGCCTCTCCATCATGGAGTTCTGCAAGCAGTTCAACGCCAAGACCAAGGATATGGAGCAGGGCGCGCCGATCCCGGTGAAGATCACGGTCTATCTCCGACCGCTCGTTCGCCTTCGAGATGCGCACGCCGCCGGCGTCGCACCTCATCAAGAAGGCGGCGAAGCATCGACGGCGGCTCGAAGGAGCCGGGCCGCGCCAGCGCCGGCACCATCACGATGGCGCAGGTGCGCGAGGTCGCCAAGCAGAAGATGAAGGACTTGAACACCGACAACCTCGAAGCCGCCGTCAAGACCATTGCCGGGATCGGCGCGCTCGATGGGCCTGCAGGTGGTGGAGTGAGGCCATGAGCAAGATCGGCAAGCGTCTGAAGGCCGCCCGCGAGGGCGTGGATCGCGAGAAGGCCTATGCGGTCGACGAGGCCGTCAAGGTCGTCAAGGAGCGCGCCAAGGCCAAGTTCGACGAGACCGTCGAGGTGGCGATGAACCTCGGCGTCGATCCCAAGCACGCCGACCAGATGGTGCGCGGCGTGTGCAACCTGCCGAACGGCTCCGGCCGCACGCAGCGGGTCGCCGTGTTCGCCAAGGGCGCCAAGGCCGAGGAGGCCAAGGCCGCCGGCGCCGACGTGGTGGGCGCGGAGGACCTGGTCGAGCAGGTGTCGAAGGGCACCATCAACTTCGACCGCTGCATCGCCACGCCGGACATGATGGGCCTGGTCGGGGCGTCTCGGCAAGGTGCTGGGTCCGCGCGGCCTGATGCCCAACCCGCGCGTCGGCACCGTGACCATGGATGTCACCGTCGGCGGTCAAGGGCGCCAAGGGCGGCGCGGTCGAGTTCCGGCGTCGAGAAGGCCGGCATCGTGCAGGCGGGCGTCGGCAAGGCGAGCTTCACGCGACCAGCAGCTGGTCGAGAACATCAAGGCGCTTCGTCGACGCGGTGGCGAAAGCCAAGCCGGCGGGCGCCAAGGGCACCTACGTGAAGAAGGTGTCGCTCGAGCTCCACGCCAGGGCGTCGGCGTCAAGGTCGATGCCAGCAGCGTCGGCATCGCCGGCACAGGATGAAAGGATTGCGCGACAGAAAGTGACAGCGGAATGCCGGGTCGCGAGCCCGGCGTCGGGCGGCGGGCCGCATCTCGGCTCCTCGCCCAAACCTGTCCGAGATTGCCGGTGCCGGGGTCTCCCGGCTTAAGCCTCCGCAACGAGGGCCTGCATGAGACGGGAGACGGATGGGCGGCACGATATTCGCAACGTGCTCGCCGTTCCGAGCCTCTTGGGTCTGCACCGTTGCGTCGATGACGCGAGGGTAGGACGGGTGCCTGAAGCGTCGTCGCGAGACGACAAGGTGCAACCCCGCGGAAGATAGAGCGCCACAAGGCGCTTTCCGCACGATGGAGTGAGCAAACGTGGACAGAGCGCAAAAACGCCAGCTCGTCTCCACCCTCAACGAGGAGTGGAAGGGCACGGGCGTGATGGTCATCGCCCACTACAAGGGCATGACCGTGGCGCAGATGACCGAATTCCGCAAGCGCATGAAGGATGCCGGCGGGTCGGTCAAGGTCGCCAAGAACAAGCTGGCAAAGCTGGCGCTGAAGGATACCGATGCCGCGGGCATCTCCGATCTCCTCAAGGGGCAGACGTGCGTCGCCTACTCCGAGGACCCGGTGAGCGCGGCCAGGGTCTCGGTCAAGTACTCGCGGGAGAACGACAAGCTCGTGATCCTGGGCGGGGCCATGGGCAAGACGGTGATGGACGTCAACGCCGTCAAGGCGCTGGCCGACCTGCCGTCGCTCGACGAGCTGAGAGCCACGCTGATCGGCCTCCTGCAGGCGCCCGCGACCAAGATCGCGCGCGTCCTCAAGGAGCCCGGCGCCATGCTGGCGCGCGTGGTCCAGGCGCAGGGAGCCAAGTCCGCTTGAGGCGAAAGCACCGCATCGGCCCGCGCGTAGACGGGCGCTCGTGAAACGCAGAATTCTAGAGTTCAAACCGAGGGAAGTTCCAGTCATGGCCGATCTTGCAAAAATCGTCGACGACCTCTCGAAGCTGACCGTTCTGGAGGCAGCCGAGCTCGCCAAGCTGCTGGAGGACAAGTGGGGCGTCTCGGCTGCGGCAGCGGTTGCCGTCGCCGCAGGCCCCGCGGCAGCCGGGCCGGTCGCCGAGGAGCAGACCGAGTTCGCCGTCATCCTCAAATCCGGCGGCGAGAAGAAGATCAACGTCATCAAGGAGGTGCGCGCCATCACCGGTCTCGGGCCTGAAGGAGGCCAAGGACCTGGTCGAGGCGGGCGGCAAGACCGTCAAGGACGGCGTCAACAAGGAAGAGGCGGCCAAGCTCAAGAAGCAGCTCGAGGATCAGGGCGCCGTCGTCGAGGTCAAGTAAGCAACGCCGGCGATGAGGCAGTCGGCATCCTAGCGCAGTCGGAGGGATCGCGCTCTTCCCGACTGCCGATCGCGCTACTGCCGCGGACTGCCGAGTCACCAACGCATGCGATCGCTCGCCCGTCGCGGGCGACCAAGGAGCGGAAATGGCTGACACCTACAACGGCCGCAAGCGCATCAGGAAGCAATTCGGCTCGATCGGCGAAGTGGCCGAGATGCCGAACCTCATCGAGGTGCAGAAGAGCTCCTACGACGACTTCCTGATGGTCAAGGAGCCGCCCGGCGGCCGGGGCGATCAGGGCCTGCAGTCGGTGTTCAAGTCGGTGTTCCCGATCTCGGATTTCTCCGGCCGGGCGACGCTCGACTTCGAGCGCTACGAGTTCGAGCCGCCGAAGTACGACGTCGACGAGTGCCAGCAGCGCGACATGACCTATGCGGCGCCGCTGAAGGTGAAGCTGCGCCTGATCGTGTTCGATGTGAACGAGGAGACCGGCGCCAAGTCCGTCAAGGACGTGAAGGAGCAGGACGTCTACATGGGCGACATGCCGTTCATGACGCCCAACGGCACCTTCATCATCAACGGCACCGAGCGCGTCATCGTCAGCCAGATGCACCGCTCGCCCGGCGTGTTCTTCGATCACGACCAGCGGCCAGCACGCACGCCTCCGGCAAGCTGCTGTTCGCCGCCCGCATCATTCCCTATCGCGGCTCCTGGCTCGACTTCGAGTTCGACGCCAAGGACATCGTCTACGTGCGCATCGACCGGCGCCGCAAGCTGCCCGTGACCACGCTGCTCTATGCGCTGGGCATGGACGACGAGGAGATCCTGTCCAGCTTCTACAAGACCATCACCGTCAAGGAGACCAAGCGCGGCTGGAAGGTGCCGTTCGTCGCCGACAAGATGCGCGGCATGACGCCGACGGCCGACCTCGTCGACGCCAAGTCGGGCGAGGTGGTGGCCAAGGCCGGGCGAGAAGATGACCGCCAAGCGCGCCCGCGAGCTGGCCGAGGAAGGCCTCAAGGAGGTGCTGTTCAGCGCCAACGACCTGGCCGGCAAGTACCTCGGCCGAGGACATCGTCAACATGCGAGACCGGCCAGATCTACGGCGAGGCCGGCGACGAGCTGAGCGCCAAGCTGCTGGAGGCGCTGAAGGAGGCCAAGATCAAGGATTTCCCGATCCTCGACATCGACCACGTCACGATCGGCGCCTTCATCCGCAACACGCTCAACGTCGACAAGAACTCCAACCACGAGGAAGCGTTGATGGACGTCTACCGGGTGATGCGCCCGGGCGAGCCGCCGACGCTGGACGCCGCGCAGGCGCTGTTCCACGGCCTGTTCTTCGATCTCGGAGCGCTACGACCTCTCCGCGGTCGGCCGCGTCAAGATGAACATGCGGCTCGACCTCGAAGACCGAAGACACCGTGCGCACGCTGCTCAAGGAGGACATCCTCCGCGGTCATCAAGACGCTGGTCGACCTGCGCGACGGCAAGGGCGAGATCGACGACATCGACCACCTCGGCAACCGCCGCGTGCGCTCGGTCGGCGAGCTGATGGAGAACCAGTACCGCCTCGGCCTCCTGCGCATGGAGCGCGCCATCAAGGAGCGCATGAGCTCGGTCGACATCGACACCGTGATGCCGCAGGACCTGATCAACGCCAAGCCGGCGGCGGCCGCCGTGCGCGAGTTCTTCGGCTCCTCGCAGCTCTCCCAGTTCATGGACCAGACCAACCCGCTCTCCGAGATCACGCACAAGCGGCGGCTCTCGGCGCTGGGTCCCGGCGGCCTCACGCGCGAGCGCGCGGGCTTCGAGGTGCGCGACGTGCACCCGACGCACTACGGCCGCATCTGCCCGATCGAGACGCCGGAAGGGCCCAACATCGGCCTCATCAACTCGCTCGCCACCTTCGCGCGCGTCAACAAGTACGGCTTCATCGAGAGCCCCTACCGCAAGGTCGAGAAGGGCAAGGTGACCGACCAGGTGCTCTACCTCTCGGCCATGGAGGAGGCGCGCTACCACGTTGCCCAGGCCAACGCCGAGATCGACGCCAAGGGCAAGCTGACGGGCGATCTCATCACCTGCCGCTACCAGGGCGACGTGCTGCTCGTGCTCGCCCGACAAGGTCGACTACATCGACGTGTCGCCCAAGCAGCTGGTCTCGGTGGCCGCCGCGCTCATTCCGTTCCTGGAGAACGACGACGCCAACCGCGCGCTGATGGGCTCCAACATGCAGCGCCAGGCGGTGCCGCTCATCAAGGCCGAGGCGCCGCTGGTCGGCACCGGCATGGAGGAGGTGGTGGCCCGCGATTCCGGCGCGGCCGATCGCCGCGCGCCGCACCGGCGTCGTCGACCAGGTGGACGCCACCCGTATCGTCATCCGCGCCACCGAGGAGACCGACCCTCCAAGCCCGGCGTCGACATCTTCCGCCTGCGCAAGTTCCAGCGCTCCAACCAGAACACCTGCATCAACCAGCGGCCGCTGGTGACGGTGGGCGATCAGGTGCAAGGCCGGCGACATCATCGCCGACGGTCCCTCGACGGACCTGGGCGACCTGGCGCTCGGCAAGAACGTGCTCGTCGCCTTCATGCCGTGGATGGGCTACAACTTCGAGGACTCCATCCTGCTCTCCGAGCGGGTCGTGTCCGACGACGTCTTCACCTCGATCCACATCGAGGAATTCGAGGTGATGGCGCGCGACACCAAGCTCGGCCCCGAGGAGATCACCCGCGACATCCCCAACGTCTCCGAGGAGGCGCTGCAAGAACCTCGACGAGGCCGGCATCGTCTTCATCGGCGCCGAGGTCAACCCGGGCGACATCCTGGTCGGCAAGATCACGCCCAAGGGCGAGAGCCCGATGACGCCGGAGGAGAAGCTGCTGCGCGCCATCTTCGGCGAGAAGGCCTCCGACGTGCGCGACACGTCGCTGCGCCTGCCGCCGGGCGTCAACGGCACCGTCGTCGAGGTGCGCGTCTTCAACCGCCACGGCGTCGAGAAGGACGAGCGCGCCATGGCGATCGAGCGCGAGGAGATCGAGCGCCTCGCCAAGGACCGCGACGACGAGCTGCAGATCCTCGACCGCAACGTCTATGCGCGCCTGAAGATCGGCGCTGATGGGCAAGGAGGCCGCCAAGGGCCCCAAGAACGCCCGCAAGGGCACCACCATCAACGAAGAGGTGCTGGGCGAGCTGCCGCGCAGCCAGTGGTGGGAGATCGGGCTCGCCGACGAGGCCGCCATGGCCGAGGTGGAAGCCATCGGCAAGCAGTACGAGGACGCCAAGAAGAGCCTGGAGCGGCGCTTCGTCGACAAGGTCGACAAGCTGCAGCGCGGCGACGAGCTGCCGCCCGGCGTCATGAAGATGGTCAAGGTCTTCGTCGCCGTGAAGCGCAAGATCCAGCCGGGCGACAAGATGGCCGGCCGGCACGGCAACAAGGGCGTGGTGTCGATGATCGTGCCCGTCGAGGACATGCCCTACCTGGAGGACGGCACGCACGTCGACGTCGTGCTCAATCCGCTGGGCGTGCCGAGCCGCATGAACGTCGGCCAGATCCTCGAGACGCATCTGGGCTGGGCCTGCCGCGGTCTCGGCCGCATCATCGACGAGGCGCTGCAGAAGTTCCACGAGAGCGGCCAGGCCAGGCGCTGCGCGATGCGGTGGTCGACATCTACGGCAAGGACGACGGCGTCGGCAAGCTCAAGGACGCGCGACCTGGTGGCGCTGAGCGAGAAGCTCAAGGACGGCGTGCCGGTGGCGACGCCGGTGTTCGACGGCGCGCGCGAGCCCGAGATCGTCGAGCTGCTGGAGAAGGCGGGCTTCGACACCTCGGGCCAGGTGACGCTGCTACGACGGGCGCACGGGCGAGCCGTTCGATCGCAAGGTGACGGTCGGCTACAAGTATCTCCTGAAGCTGCACCACCTGGTCGACGACAAGATCCACGCCCGCTCGATCGGCCCCTACAGCCTCGTCACCCAGCAGCCGCTGGGCGGCAAGGCGCAGTTCGGCGGCCAGCGCTTCGGCGAGATGGAGGTGTGGGCGCTCGAGGCCTACGGCGCCGCCTACACGCTGCAGGAGATGCTGACCGTCAAGTCCGACGACGTGGCCGGCCGCACCAAGGTCTACGAGGCCATCGTGCGCGGCGACGACGCCTTCGAGGCGGGCATTCCCGAAAGCTTCAACGTGCTGGTCAAGGAGATGCGCGCGCTGGGCCTCAACGTCGAGCTGGTCAACTCGGAGGCGGCCACCGCGCGGCCGAGGAGGCGCGCGAAGGAGCCGGCGGAGCGTCCGCGGCTTCCGCCGGCGGCAGCCGAGTGAGTTCGCCCTCTCCCCATCGTCATGGGGAGAGGCCGACGACCGATGGCAATCTGAAGGGACGCCGCGCCCCCGCGTCCCCACGAGGAAGAGAGAGCCGATGAACGAGATCACCAACCTCTTCAAGCAGCAGGTGCAGGCGCCGGCCTTCGATCAGATCCGCATCTCGATCGCCAGCCCTGACGACATCGCCTCCTGGTCGTTCGGCGAGATCAAGAAGCCGGAGACCATCAACTACCGCACCTTCAAGCCGGAGCGCGACGGCCTCGTTCTGCGCGCGCATCTTCGGCCCGATCAAGGACTACGAGTGCTTGTGCGGCAAGTACAAGCGCATGAAGTACAAGGGCCTGATCTGCGAGAAGTGCGGCGTCGAGGTGACGCTCGCCAAGGTGCGCCGCGAGCGCATGGGCCACATCCAGCTCGCCGCGCCGGTCGCCCACATCTGGTTCCTGAAGTCGCTGCCCTCGCGCATCGGCCTGCTGCTCGACATGACGCTCAAGGACCTGGAGCGCGTGCTCTACTTCGAGAACTACATCGTCACCGAGCCGGGCACGACCACGCTCGCGGAGAAGCAGCTGCTGACCGAGGAGCAGTACAACCAGGCGGTCGAGGAGTTCGGCCAGGACAGCTTCACCGCCGGCATCGGCGCGGAGGCCATCCGCGAGCTGCTGATCGGCATGGACCTGCCCAAGCTGCGCGACCAGCTGCGCCAGGAGATCGCCGAGGCGACCACCGAGCTCAAGCCCAAGAAGCTCGGCAAGCGCCTCAAGGTGATCGAGGCGCTTCATCGAGTCCGCGCAACCAGCCCGGAGTGGATGATCCTGACCGTGGTGCCGGTGATCCCGCCGGAGCTGCGGCCGCTGGTGCCGCTCGACGGCGGCCGCTTCGCCACCTCCGACCTCAACGACCTCTACCGCCGCGTCATCAACCGCAACAACCGCCTGAAGCGGCTGATGGAGCTGAGCGCGCCCGACATCATCATCCGCAACGAGAAGCGGATGCTGCAGGAGTCGGTCGATGCCCTGTTCGACAACGGCCGGCGCGGCCGCGTCATCACGGGCGCCAACAAGCGCCCGCTGAAGTCGCTGGCCGACATGCTGAAGGGCAAGCAGGGCCGCTTCCGCCAGAACCTGCTCGGCAAGCGCGTCGACTATTCGGGCCGCTCGGTGATCGTGGTCGGCCCCGAGATGAAGCTGCACCAGTGCGGGCTGCCCAAGAAGATGGCGCTCGAGCTGTTCAAGCCGTTCATCTACGCGCGCCTGCAGGCGCTCGGCCAGGCCGCCACCGTCAAGCAGGCCAAGAAGCTGGTCGAGAAGGAGAAGCCCGAGGTCTGGGACGTGCTCGACGAGGTCATCCGCGAGCACCCGGTGCTGCTCAACCGCGCGCCGACGCTTGCACCGCCTCGGCATCCAGGCCTTCGAGCCCGTGCTGATCGAGGGCAAGGCCATCCAGCTGCATCCGCTGGTGTGCGCGGCCTTCAACGCCGACTTCGACGGCGACCAGATGGCCGTGCACGTGCCGCTGTCGCTGGAAGCCCAGCTCGAGGCGCGCGTGCTGATGATGTCGACCAACAACATCCTGCACCCGGCCAACGGCTCGCCCATCATCGTGCCGAGCCAGGACATCGTGCTCGGCCTCTACTACCTGTCGATGCATGCGCGACAAGGAGCCGGGCGAGGGCATGCTGCTCGGCTCGATCGCCGAGGTCGAGCACGCGCTCGCCAGCCGGCGCCGTCACGCTGCACGCCAAGGTCAAGGGTCGCTACCACGCGCGTCGACGACGACGGGCAACGAGGTGGTCGAGGTGCACGAGACCACGCCCGGCCGGCTGCTGCTCGGCCAGCTGCTGCCGAGGAAGCCGGGCGTCAAGTTCGACCTCGTCAACCAGCTGCTGACCAAGAAGGCCATCTCCGGCCTGATCGACGCGGTCTACCGCAACTGCGGTCAGAAGGAGACGGTGATCTTCTGCGACCGCGTCATGGGGCTGGGCTTCTACCACGCCTTCAAGGCCGGCATCTCGTTCGGCAAGGACGACATGGTGATCCCCGAGACCAAGGCCAAGTTCGTCGAGCAGACCAACGAGCTCGTGCGCGAGTACGAGCAGCAGTACAACGACGGCCTCATCACCCAGCTCGAGAAGTACAACAAGGTGGTCGACGCCTGGTCCAAGTGCACCGACCAGATCGCCAAGGAGATGATGGATCGCATCTCCTCGGTGCAGATCGACAAGGCATCGGCCGCACGCTGGCAGGTCAACTCGGTCTACATGATGGCGCACTCCGGCGCGCGCGGCTCGGAGAAGCAGATGCGCCAGCTCGCCGGGCATGCGCGGCCTCGATGACCAAGCCGTCGGGCGAGATCATCGAGACGCCGATCATCTCCAACTTCAAGGAGGGCCTCTCCGTGCTCGAGTACTTCAACTCGACGCACGGCGCGCGCAAGGGCCTGGCCGACACGGCGCTCGAAGACGGCCAACTCCGGCTATCTGACGCGCCGCCTGGTCGACGTGGCGCAGGACTGCCATCATCTCCGAGGACGACTGCGGCACCGACGCCGGCATCAACGTGCAGGCGGTGGTCGACGCCGGCCAGATCATCGTCTCGCTGGCCCAGCGCGTGCTTGGCCGCACCGCGGCCGAGGACGTCAAGGACCCGGCCACCAAGAAGGTGATCGTCAAGTCCGGCGAGCTGCTGGAGGAGAAGGAGGTGGAGGCGATCGAGAAGGCGCAGATCCAGGAGGTGCGCATCCGCTCGGTGCTGACCTGCGAGACCACCAACGGCGTGTGCGCCAAGTGCTACGGCCGCGATCTGGCGCGCGGCACGCCGGTCAACATCGGCGAGGCGGTGGGCGTCATCGCCGCCCAGTCGATCGGCGAGCCGGGCACCCAGCTCACCATGCGCACGTTCCATCTCGGCGGCGTGGCGCAGACGGTCGACCAGTCGTTCATCGAGTCCAACTTCAACGGCAAGGTGAAGATCAAGAACCGCGCCGTCGTCAAGGACAGCCAGGGCCGCCTGGTCGCCATGGGCCGCAACATGGCCTACGTCATCGCCGACCAGTCCGGCAAGGAGCTGGCGATCCAGAAGATCCCCTACGGCGCCCAGCTGCACGTCGACGACGGCGACGAGGTCAAGCGCGGCGCGCGCCTCGCTCAGTGGGACCCTACATGCGGCCGATCCTGACCGAGGTCGACGGCGTCGCCGACTTCGCCGACCTGGTCGAGGGCGTGTCCATGAAGGAGCAGACCGACGAGATGCAGGGCACGACCAATCGCGTGATCATGGATTGGCGCGCTACGCCGCGCGGCTCCGAGCTGAAGCCCGCCATCCTCATCAAGGAGTCCAAGGGCGGCAAGCCGGTGCGCGTCGTCGCGCGGCGTCGATGCGCGCTATCTGCTGCCGGTGGATGCGATCCTGCAGGTGGAGCCGCACGCCAAGGTCAAGGCCGGCGACGTGCTCGCGCGCATCCCGATCGCCTCGCGCCAAGACCGGCGACATCACCGGCGGCCTGCCGCGGGTGGCGGAGCTGTTCGAGGCGCGGCGTCCCGAAGGACAACGCCATCATCGCCGAGATCACCGGCACGGTCGAGTTCGGCAAGGACTACAAGAACAAGCAGCGCATCATCATCAAGCCGGACGACGAGAACGCCGAGCCGAAGGAGTATCTGATCCCGCGCGGCAAGAACCTGGCGGTGCAGCACGGCGACCGCATCGAGAAGGGCGACTTCGTCTACGACGGCCACCCGGCGCCGCACGACATCCTGGCCATCAAGGGCGTGGAGGAGCTCGCCAACTACCTGATCAACGAGATCCAGGACGTCTACCGGCTGCAGGGCGTGACCATCAACGACAAGCACATCGAGGTCATCGTCCGGCAGATGCTGCAGAAGGTGGAGGTCGAGGATCCGGGCGAGACGGAGTTCCTCAAGGGCGAGCAGATCGACAGGATCGAGTTCAACGAGAAGAACCTGGCCTACGAGAAGGCGGGCAAGCGCCCGGCGACCGGCCAAGCCGGTGCTGCTCGGCATCACCAAGGCCTCGCTGCAGACGCAGAGCTTCATCTCGGCCGCCTCCTTCCAGGAGACCACGCGCGTGCTCACCGATGCCGCCGTCAACGGCAAGGTCGACACGCTCGAGGGCCTCAAGGAGAACGTCATCGTCGGCCGCCTGATCCCGGCCGGCACCGGCGGCATGCTGCGCCGCATCCGCAAGGAAGCGGCCAAGCGCGACGAGCTGATCGCCAAGGAGAAGGCCAAGTTCGACGCCGAGAAGGCGCTGGCCGCGCCCGGCCGACGGCGTGCGCGCATGCGCCCGCCGGAGCGCCGCCGCCGCCGCACCGAGCAGCCGGCAGGCGGAGTCGTTCGCAGGCCAAGCACGCGGCGTCTAGACGGGCCGACTGCAACCGCGCCAGCGGCGGTCGATACAACGGGCACCGGCCAGTCGCCGCCGCGGCTCTGGGCAAGGCTGCGCTGACGTCCTTGCGAGCGGCTGCGCTGCGCGAGGATGCTGGCTGCGCAAAATCTACCGTGCGTCGAAGCTGCTTCCGGCCCGGGTAGCGGTGTTGACCGTGCGAGACGCGCTTCGTATATAAGCCGCCCACTCTCGCGGCAGGCGGTAGGCCGTTGCGTGGGCATGGGGTTCACACCCCGCCCTGGCCTAGACGCTGTCGTCGTCAAGCAGAGGACATTTTCGGGCCAAGATCCGCGGACGCCGCGCAAGCGGACCCGTTGCGATCCTCTGGATTGGAGGCCGAGCGCGCGCTTTCGAGCGCCTCGGCGGCATGGTTTTGGCGCAACGGGCAGCATCCGCCTGGACGCTGCCTGGCAAGGTGGAACGGCGCATGCCGACGATACAGCAGCTGATCCGCAAGCCGCGGACGCAGAAGGTCTACCGCGAGAAGGCGCGCCACATGCAGGCGTGCCCGCAGAAGCGCGGCGTGTGCACGCGCGTCTATACAACGACGCCCGAAGAAGCCCAACTCGGCGCTGCGCAAGGTTGCCAAGGTGCGGCTCACCAACGGCTTCGAGGTGATCGGCTACATCCCGGGCGAGGGCCACAACCTGCAGGAGCACTCGGTGGTGATGATCCGCGGCGGCCGCGTCAAGGACCTCCCGGGCGTGCGCTACCACATCATCCGCGGCGTGCTCGACACGCAAGGCGTGGCAGACCGCCGGCAGAGGCGCTCGAAATACGGAGCAAAGACGGCCCAAGTAGCGGGCCGTTTTGCGTGAGTGCCCCGCGCAGTGGGGATCGAGCCGCAAGTCGAGACGCTAACGAGACGCTGAGAGGAAGACGCGACATGTCGCGCCGGCACAAAGCTGAGAAACGCGAGGTCAATCCGGACCCCAAGTTCGGCGATCTGGTGGTGTCCAAGTTCATGAACTCGATCATGAAGGAGGGCAAGAAGTCGGTCGCCGAGAGCATCGTCTACGGCGCGCTCGACCGCATGCAGAGCCGGGCCAAGTCGGACCCGATCCAGCTCTTCCATCCGGCGCTCGAGAACGTCATGCCGGCCGTCGAGGTGCGCTCGCGCGCGCGTCGGCGGCGCCACCTATCAGGTGCCGGTCGAGGTGCGCACCGAGCGCCGCCAGGCGCTGGCCATCCGCTGGCTCATCACGGCCGCGCGCGGCCGCAACGAAAACACCATGGAGGAGCGCCTGTCCGGCGAGCTCCTCGATGCCGCGAACAACCGCGGCACGGCGGTGAAGAAGCGGGAGGACACGCACAAGATGGCAGAGGCGAACCGCGCCTTCTCCCATTACCGCTGGTGATCACGGAACTGAACGTCACATGCCGCGAGCGCAACAAGATCGAGGACTACCGCAATTTCGGCATCATGGCCCACATCGATGCCGGGCAAGACGACGACGACCGAGCGGATCCTCTACTACACGGGCAAGACCTACAAGATCGGCGAGGTGCACGACGGCGCCGCGACCATGGACTTCATGGAGCAGGAGCAGGAGCGCGGCATCACCATCACGTCGGCCGCCACCACCTGCTTCTGGGCCGGGCAAGCGGCTGCAACATCATCGACACGCCCGGGCCACGTCGACTTCACCATCGAGGTGGAGCGCTCGCTTGCGCGTGCTCGACGGCGCCGTGTGCGTGCTCGACGGCAACCAGGGCGTGGAGCCGCAGACCGAGACGGTCTGGCGCCAGGGCGACAAGTACGGCGTGCCGCGCATCATCTTCGCCAACAAGATGGACAAGACCGGCGCCGACTTCTTCATGTGCGTCGACGACATCAAGGAGAAGCTGGGCGCGCGCGCGGTGCCGCTGCAGATCCCGATCGGCAGCCGAAGCCAGCTTCAAGGGCGTCGTCGACCTCCTGACGATGAAGGCGATCGTCTGGGACGGCGACGACAAGGACGCCAAGTTCCACGAGCAAGAGATCCCGGCCGACCTCGCTGGACCAAGGCCGCCGAATTCCGCGCCGTCATGATCGAGGCCGCCGTCGAGATGGACGACGACGCCATGGGCGCCTACCTCGACGGCAAGGAGCCCGACGTCGACACGCTGAAGCGGCTGATCCGCAAGGCGACCGTCAAGCGCGCCTTCTATCCGATGCTGTGCGGCTCGGCCTTCAAGAACAAGGGCGTGCAGCCGCTGCTCGACGCCGTGGTCGATTACCTGCCCTCGCCGGCCGATCGCGAGGCCTATCAAGGCGATCGACGTCAAGACCGGCGAGCCGGCCGTGCGCAGGCCGCTCGACGACGATCCGCTGTCCATGCTGGCCTTCAAGATCATGGACGACCGCGCACGTCGGCTCGATCACCTTCTGCCGCGTCTACTCGGGCACGGTGCAGCAGCGGCATGGCGCTCGACCAACACCACGCGCGACACGCAAGGAGCGCGTCGGCCGCATGTACCTCATGCACGCCGACGAGCGCGAGCAGATCGACGAAGCCTACGCCGGCGACATCATCGCGCTGGCGGGCCTCAAGGACACGCGCACCGGCGAGACGCTGTCCGATCCCAGCAAGCCCGTGCTGCTCGAGAAGATGGATTTCCCCAACCCCGTCATCGAGATGAAGATCGAGCCCAAGACCAAGGCCGATCGTGGAGAAGATGGGCCTGGCGCTCGCCAAGCCATGGCGCCGAGGATCCTTCGTTCCGCGTCGCCATCGACCAGGAGAGCGGCGAGACCATCATCAAGGGCATGGGCGAGCTGCATCTCGACATCAAGGTCGACATCCTCAAGCGCACGCACAAGCGTCGAGGTCAACGTCGGCGCGCCGCAGGTTGCCTATCGCGAGACCATCGGCGCGCGCCGCCGAGATCGACTACACGCACAAGAAGCAGACCGGCGGCACCGGCCAGTTCGCCCGCGTCAAGCTCAGGCTGGAGCCGAACGAGCCCGGCAAGGGCAACGAGTTCGAGAGCGAGGTCGTCGGCGGCGTGGTGCCCAAGGAGTACATCCCGGGCGTCGAGAAGGGCGTGCAGTCGCGTGTGGGACGCCGGCGTGCTGATCGGCTTCCCGATGGTCGACATCAAGGTGACGCTCTACGACGGCGACTATCACGAGGTGGACTCGAGCGCCATCGCCTTCGAGATCGCCGCGCGCACCGGCCATGACGGAAGGCTGCGCCAAGGCCGGCGTGAAGCTGCTCGAGCCGATCATGGACGTCGAGGTGGTGACGCCCGGCGATTTCGTCGGCGGCGTGATCGGCGACATCAACAGCCGGCGCGGCCAGATCCGCAGCCAGGAGATGCGCGGCAACGCCACGGTCGTGCGGGCCAACGTGCCGCTGGCCAACATGTTCGGCTACGTCAGCCAGCTGCGGTCCATGAGCCAGGGCGCGCCATGTACACCATGCAGTTCGCCCACTACGCCGAGGTGCCGCGCAACGTGGCCGACGAGGTCAAGGCGAAGTACGCCTGAGAGGCAATGAACGGTTCGGCCCGCGCCGGAGCGATCCGGCCGGAGCGCAAGCGGAGAAGTAGGAGAGCCGACAATGGCCAAGGCGAAATTCGAGCGGACGAAGCCGCACTGCAACGTCGGGACGATCGGTCACGTCGATCACGGCAAGACGACGCTGACGGCGGCGCTGACGAAGGTGTCGGCCGACAAGGGCTGGACGCAAGGACGGCGATGTCCTACGACCAGGTTGCGAAGGCCTCCGAGAGCCAGGGCCGGCGCGACCCGACCAAGATCTTGACGATTGCGACTTCCCACGTGGAGTACTCGACCGACGAAGCGGCACTACGCGCACGTCGACTGCCCTGGCCATGCCGACTACGTGAAGAACATGATCACGGGCGCGGCGCAGATGGACGGCGCCATCCTGGTGGTGTCGGCGGTCGACGGTCCGATGCCGCAGACGCGCGAGCACATCCTGCTGGCGCGGCAGGTGGGCGTTCCCTACATCGTCGTGTTCCTGAACAAGGTGCGACGTGGTCGACGACCACGAGCTGATCGAGCTGGTGGAGATGGAGGTGCGCGAGCTGCTCGTCCAAGTACCAGTTCCCCGGCGACGACATCCCGGATCATCCGCGGTGCGGCGATCAAGGCGCTGAACGGCGAGAAGGGCCCGCTTGGCCGACGAGGCGATCATCGAAGCTGTTCGAGGCGATCGACAGCTACATCCCGCTGCCCGAGCGTCCCGAAGGACCAGCCGTTCCTGATGCCGATCGAGGACGTGTTCTCGATCTCGGGCCGCGGCACGGTGGTGACGGGCCGCATCGAGCGCGGCATCGTCAAGGTCGGCGAGGAGGTCGAGATCGTCGGCATCCGCGACACGCAGCAAGTGCGATGGTGACGGGCGTCGAGATGTTCCGCAAGCTGCTGGACTCAGGGCGAGGCTGGCGACAACGTCGGCTGCCTGCTGCGCGGCATCGACAAGGACGCGGTGGAGCGCGGCCAGGTTCTGTGCAAGCCGGGCTCGATCAAGCCGCACAAGAAGTTCAAGGCCGAGGCCTACATCCTGACCAAGGAGGAGGGCGGGCGGCACACGCCGTTCTTCACCAACTACCGTCCGCAGTTCTACTTCCGGACGACGGACGTGACGGGCGTCGTGCACGCTGCCTGAGGGCACGGAGATGGTGATGCCCGGCGACAACGTGGCGGTGACGATCGAGCTGATCACGCCGATCGCCATGGAGGAGAAGCTTCGCTTCGCCATCCGCGAGGGCGGCCGCACCGTCGGTGCCGGCGTCGTCACCAGCATCATCGAGTAGAGAGGATCGTCAGGGGCGCTCGCATCACATCCGGGCGCTTCTTCAGCTTTGACAAGGGCACGACGATGCAAAGCCAGAACATAAGAATCCGGCTCAAGGCGTTCGACCATCGCGTGCTCGATGCGTCGACGCGCGAGATCGTCAACACGGCGAAACGCACCGGCGCCGAGGTGCGCGGGCCGATCCCGCTGCCGACGCGCATCGAGCGCTTCACCGTCAACCGCTCGCCGCACATCGACAAGAAGAGCCGCGAGCAGTTCGAGATGCGCACGCACAAGCGGCTGCTCGACATCGTCGATCCCACGCCGCAGACGGTCGATGCGCTGATGAAGCTCGACCTGGCGGCCGGCGTCGACGTCGAGATCAAGCTGTAAGGCTCGAAGCCTAGGAAGGAATACGGAACATGCGTTCCGGAGTGATAGCGCAGAAGGTGGGCATGACCCGCATCTTCACGGAGGCCGGGGAGCACATCCCGGTCACCGTGCTGAAGCTCGAGAATGTCCAGGTGCTGGCGCACCGCACCGACGAGAAGAACGGCTACACCGCGCTGCAGCTCGGCGCCGGCAGCCGCAAGGCGAGCCGCGTCACGCGCGCCGAGCGGGGCAGCTTCGCCGTCGCCAAGGTCGAGCCCAAGCGCAAGCTCGCCGAGTTCCGCGTCAGCCCCGACAACCTGATCGAGGTGGGCGCCGAGATCACCGCCGACCACTTCGTCAAGGGCCAGATCGTCGACGTCACCGGCACCAACCAGGGCAAGGGCTTCCAGGGCGCCATGAAGCGCTGGAACTTCGCCGGCTTGCGCGCCACCCACGGCGTCTCGGTCACGCCACCGCAGCCACGGCTCGACCGGCCAGCGCCAGGACCCCGGCAAGGTCTTCAAGGGCAAGAAGATGGCCGGCCACATGGGCGACATGCGCGTCACCACGCAGAACCTCGAGGTGGTCGCAGACCGACAAGCGAGCGCGGCCTGGTGCTGGTGCGCGGCGCGGTGCCGGGCAGCAAGGGCGGCTGGGTGCTGGTGCGCGATGCCGTCAAGCGGCCGCTGCCCAGGACGCGCCCAAGCCCGGCGCCTTCCGCAAGGCCGCAGCGCGATGCGGCCGAGGCCGCTCGCAGCCGAGCGCGGGGAGCAGAAGTCATGAAGGCCGCCGTCAAGACGCTCGGACGCCGACGAGCGCCGGCGAGGTCGAGCTCGACGACGCGATCTTCGGCCTCGAGCCGCGCACGGATCTCATCCATCGCATGGTGCGCTATCAGCTGCTGAAGCGCATGGCCGGCACGCATCATGCCCAGGACCGCTCGGAAGTCACCGTCACCGGCAAGAAGATGTACAAGCAGAAGGGCACCGGCGGCGCCCGCCACGGCGACAAGTCGGTGCCGCAGTGGCGCGGCGGCGGCAAGGTGTTCGGGCCCAAGCCGCGCAGCCACGCCATCGAGCTGCCGAAGAAGGTGCGCGCGCTGGCGCTGCGGCACGCGCTCTCCGCCAAGGCCAAGGCCGGCGAGATCGTCGTGCTCGACAAGGCCGAGTCGGCGACGGCAAGACCAAGGGCCTCAAGGAGCGCTTCGGCAAGCTCGAGCTCACCAACGCGCTGATCATCGACGGCGCCGAGATCGAGCCCGGCTTCGCCCGTGCCGCCCGCAACATCCCCAACATCGACGTGCTGCCGGTGCAGGGCATCAACGTCTACGACATCCTGCGCCGCAAGAACCTGGTGCTGACCAAGGCGGCGGTCGAGGCGCTGGAGGCGCGCTTCAAATGAGCAAGACGACAAGAAGCAAGACGCGCACGACGTCATCCGCGCGCCGGTCATCACCGAGAAGTCGACGCTGGTCTCCGGAGCACAACCAGGTGATCTTCAAGGTGGCGCGCGACGCCTCCAAGCCTGAGATCAAGGCGGCGGTCGAGACGCTCTTCAACGTCAAGGTGAAGGCCGTCAACACGCAGGTGCGCAAGGGCAAGATGAAGACCTTCAAGAACATCCGCGCGCTGCAGAGCGACGTCAAGCGCGCGATCGTGACCCTCGAAGAGGGCCATCCGATCGACGTGACGACGGGCCTGTAAGGGAGAAGCGGCCATGGCACTCAAGACACTTCCGTCCGACCACGCCCGGCCTGCGCCAGCTGGTGCTGGTCGACCGCAGCCAGCCTGTGGAAGGGCGCGCCGGTCAAGATGCTGACCGAGGGCAAGACCAAGTCCGGCGGGCGCAACAACTACGGCCGCATCACCACGCGCCACATCGGCGGCGGCCACAAGCAGGCCTACCGCACGGTCGATTTCAAGCGCACGCAAGCACGACATCGCCGGCCAAGGTCGAGCGGCTGGAATACGATCCCAACCGCACCGCGTTCATCGCCCTGCTGAAGTACCAGGACGGCACGCTCGCCTACATCCTGGCGCCGCAGCGCCTGGGCGTCGGCGACAGCGTCGTCGCCGGCGTCAAGGCGCGACGTGAAGCCCGGCAACGCCATGCAGCTCGCCTCCATGCCGATCGGCACCATCGTGCACAACATCGAGCTGAAGGCCGGCGGCGGCGGCAAGATCGCGCGCTCGGCCGGCGCCTACGGCCAGCTGGTCGGCCGCGACGCCGGCTGGGCCATTCTGCGCCTCAACTCCGGCGAGACGCGGCGCGTGCGCGCCGAGTGCATGGCAACCGTCGGCGCGGTGTCCAACCCCGACCACATGAACGAGGTCGACCGGCAAGGCCGGCCGCACGCGCTGGCGCGGCACGCGCCCGACCGTGCGCGTCGATCGCCATGAACCCGATCGACCATCCCAACGGCGGCCGCACCAAGGGCGGCAAGCACTGGGCGACGCCGTGGGGCAAGCCGACCAAGGGCTCCAAGACGCGCAAGAACAAGGCGACCGACCAGTTCATCGTCCGCGCCGCGTCACAGCACGAAGTAAGGAGCTAGGAGCACGTGACACGCTCAGTCTGGAAAGGTCCGTTCGTCGACGGCTATCTGCTCAAGAAGGCGGAGAAGGTGCGCGTCGTCGCGGCCGCAACGAGATCATCAAGATCTGGAGCCGGCGCTCGACCATCCTGCCGCAGTTCGTCGGCCTGACCTTCGGCGTCTACAACGGCCAGAAGCACGTCCCGGTGAACGTGACCGAGGACATGATCGGCCACAAGTTCGGCGAGTTCGCGCCGACGCGGACCTTCCACGGCCACAGCGGCGACAAGAAGCGAGCCAAGCGCGCCAGATGCAGACGCAGGCGAAGGCGAACGACATGGGCAAGGCCAAGCGCGAGCGAGAGCTCGCCGACAACGAGGCGCAGGCGGTGGCGAGGAACCTGCGGGTCTCGCCGCAGAAGCTCAACCTGGTCGGCGCAGCTGATCCGCGGCAAGAAGGTCGACACGGCGCTGGCCGATCTCGAGTTCTCGCGCAAGCGCATCGCCAGGACGTGCGCAAGTGCGTGATGTCGGCGGTCGCCAACGCCGAGAACAACCACGACCTCGACGTCAACGAGCTCGTCGTGGCGGAGGCCTACGTCGGCAAGAACTCTGATCGATGCAGCGCTTCCATGCGCGCGGCCGCGGCCGCGTGAGCCGCGATCGAGAAGCCGTTCTGCGCAGCTCACGCGTCGTGCGTGAAGGCGAAGGCGAAGAGGCGACGAAGCCGAGGCCGAATGATGGGTCACAAAGTCAATCCGATCGGGCTTCGCGTCGGCATCAACCGCACCTGGGATCAGCGCTGGTTCGCCAGCCGCGGCGAGTACGGCAAGCTGCTGCACGAGGACATGCACGATCCGCGACCATATCCTGAAGCAGCGCCGCGCAGGCCGGCGATCTCGCAAGGTGGTGATCGAGCGCCCGCACAAGAAGTGCCGCGTCACGGTGCACACCGGCGCGGCCCGGCGTGCTCGATCGGCAAGAAGGGCGCCGACATCGAGAAGCTGCGCGGCGAGCTCGCGAAGCTGACCGCAGTCGGAGGTGCATCTCAACATCGTCGAGGTGCGCAAGCCCGAGATCGACGCCACGCTGGTGGCCGAGACGATCGCCCAGCAGCTCGAGCGCCGCGTCGCCTTCCGCCGCGCCATGAAGCGCGCGGTGCAGTCGGCGCATGCGGCTCGGCGCCGCTCGGCATCCGCATCAACTGCTCGGGCCGTCTCGGCGGCGCCGAGATCGCGCGCATGGAGTGGTACCGCGAGGGCCGCGTGCCGCTGCACACGCTGCGCGCCGACATCGATTTCGGCTACGGCCGTCGCGCAGACGGCCTACGGCATCATGCGGCGTCAAGGTGTGGATCTTCAAGGGCGAGATCATGGAGCACGACCCGATGGCGCCGAGAAGCGGCGCGTCGAGGCGCAGGAGGGCGGTGCGGCGGCGCGCCGCGGCGGTGGCCGAGCGGCGGCGCTGGCGGCGAACGCGCAGAGCCGAGGCCGACTGAAGGACGTGAGAACGATCGCATGCTGCAACCAAAGCGCACCAAGTTCCGCAAGGCCGTTCAAGGGCCGTATCCACGGCAGTCGCCAAGGGCGGCACCGACGCTGAATTTCGGCTCGCTTCGGCCTCAAGGCGGTGGAGCCGGAGCGCATCACGGCGCGCCAGATCGAGGCGGCGCGGCGCGCGATCACGCGCGCACATGAAGCGCGCCGGCCGCGTCTGGATCCGCATCTTCCCGGACGTGCCGGTGACCGACGAAGCCGGCCGAGGTGCGCATGGGCTCGGGCAAGGGCGCGCCCGAGCTCTGGGTGGCGCGCGTCAAGCCGGGCCGCATCATGTTCGAGACTCGACGGCGTCACCGAGGCGATCGCGCGCGAGGCGCTGCGGCTCGGCGCGGCCAAGCTGCCGATCAAGACGCGCATCGTCGAGCGGCAGGCATGAGCGCGAGTGAGGACGAGGGCGAGACGGCATGAAGGCGGAGGACGTTCGAGGTCATGACGCCGGACCAGCTCGACGACCAGCTGGTCAAGCTGAAGAAGGAGCAGTTCAACCTGCGCTTCCAGCGGGCCTCCGGCCAGCTCGAGAACACCTCGCGCGTGCGCGAGGTGCGCCGCGACATCGCCCGCATCAAGACGGTGCAGGTGCAGAAGCGCGCCGGCAGGACAAGGGCTTGAGGATCGAGAGCATGCCGAAGCGCGTTCTGCAGGGCGTGGTGGTCGCCGACAAGAACGCCAAGACCGTGGTGGTCGAGGTCGAGCGGCGCTACACGCATCCGCTGTTCAAGAAGACCGTGCGCCGGTCGAAGAAGTTCCACGCGCACGACGAGGACGAACGCCTTCAAGGTGGGCGACATCGTGTGCATCGAGGAGAGCCGGCCGATCTCCAAGAACAAGCGCTGGGTGGTGCTGAAGGACAGTAAGGTCTGAAGCGCCGGGACGGAGCGCTGCCGCGCCGCAGAGAAGCTGCAGACGGAGGACTGGCCGATGATCCAGATGGAGACCAATCTCGACGTGGCCGACAACTCCGGCGCGCGCCGCGTGCAGTGCATCAAGGTGCTGGGCGGCTCGAAGCGCAAGTACGCCACGATCGGCGACACCATCGTCGTGACGATCAAGGAGGCGATCCCGCGCGGCCGCGTCGAAGAAGGGCGAGGTGATGAAGGCCGTGGTGGTGCGCACGGCCAAGGGCGTGCGCCGCCCGGACGGCTCGCTGATCCGCTTCGACCGCAACGCCGCCGTGCTGATCAATCCGCAAGGCGAGCCGATCGGCACGCGCATCTTCGGGCCGGTTACGCGCGAGCTCAGGGCCAAGAACCACATGAAGATCGTCTCGCCTCGCGCCGGAGGTGCTGTAGATGTCGGCCGCCAAGATCAAGAAGGGCGACCAGGTCGTCGTGCTCGCCGGCCGTGACAAGGGCAAGAAGGGCGAGGTGTTCAGGTGATGCCGAAGGAGAGCCGCGCGCTCGTGCGCGGCGTCAACATGGTGCGCCGCCATCAGCAGCCAGTCGCCGTCCGCAGGAGGGCGGCATCATCTCCAAGGAGGCGCCGATCCACCTGTCGAACCTGGCGCTCGCAGATCCCAGGACGGCAAGCCGACGCGCGTCGGCTTCAAGACTGCTCGCCGACGGCACGCAAGGTGCGCGTCGCCAAGCGCTCCGGCGAGATGATCTCGGAGAAGAGATAGCCATGGCCGAAGACGAAAAGCCGCAAAGGCCAGCCGAAAGCCGACAAAGCCGGTACCGGATGGCGACAAGCCCGCCAAGGCGGCCAAGGCTGCGCGACAAGGCGCAGGCCCGATAAGGCCGCCAAGGGCGAGAGAAGAGCGCGCCCAAGGGCAAGGGCAAAGGGCGCTCAGGGCGGCAAGGGCGCAGACGCGCAAGGCCGAGAAGGTCGCGCGCACGCCGCGGCCGAAGGACTACAAGCCGCGCATGAAGACGCACTACGAGAAGGTGGTGCGCGAGGAGATGACCAAGCAGTTCGGCTACAAGAACGCGCATGCAGATCCCGCGCGTCGAGAAGGTCGTGCTCAACATGGGCGTGGGCGAGGCGGTCAACGACCGCAAGAAGGTCGACTGCCGCCGCCAAGGACCTGGCGCATGATCGCCGGGCAGACGTCCGGTGATCACGCGCGCGCGCAAGTCGATCGCCACCTACAAGCTGCGCGACGGCATGCCGATCGGCGCCAAGGTGACCCTGCGCGGCGACCGCATGTACGAGTTCGTCGACCGCCTGGTGACCATCGCGCTGCCGCGCGTCAAGGACTTCAGGGGCCTGAACCCGAAGAGCTTCGATGGTCGCGGCAACTTCGCCATGCGGCCTCAAGGAGCACATCGTGTTCCCCGAGATCGACTACGACCAGGTCGACGAGATCTGGGGCATGGACGTCATCGTGTGCACCACGGCCGGCAACGACGACGAGGCCCGCGCGCTGTCTGCGCGGCTTCAATTTTCCGTTTCGCACCTGAGGACCCGGACCTGCGGACGGTCCTTGGAGGAATCGAATGGCTAAGCAGAGTTCGGTCAACAAGAACAACCGGCGCAGCAAGCTGGTGGCGCAGTATGCGGCCAAGCGCAAGAAGCTGAAGGCAGCTCGCCGGCGATCTCGACAAGCCGGCCGAGGAGCGCTTCGCGGCGCCGGCTGAAGCTCGCGCAGCTGCCGCGCAACTCGTCGGCCACGCGCGTGCGCAACCGCTGCGAGCTGACCGGGCGCGCGCGCGGCTACTACCGCAAGCTGCGAGTGTGCCGCAACATGCTGCGCGAGCTGGCGAGCCAGGGCCTGATCCCCGGCATGGTGAAGTCGAGCTGGTAGGGAGGAACGGACGCAATGAACGATCCGCTCGGCGATATGCTGACCCGCATCCGCAACGCGCAGGATGCGCCGCCGACCCAAGGTGTCGTCGCCGGCTTCCAAGCTGCGCGAGCGCGTGCTCGACGTGCTGGTGGATGAGGGCTATATCCGCGGCTACGCCCGCGTCGACCACAAGAACGGCCTGTCCGAGTTCGAGATCGAGCTCAAGTACGCCAACGGCCAGCCGGCGATCCGCGAGATCAAGCGCGTGTCCAAGCCGGGCCGGCGCGTCTACACGGCGGTGCGCGATCTGACCACCGTCGCCAACGGCCTGGGCGTCGCCATCCTGTCGACGCCAAAGGGCGTGATGTCGGATTCGCGCGCCCGCGAAGAGAACGTCGGCGGCGAGATCCTGTGCAACGTGTTCTAGACGGCCGCGGATGCAGCAGAGCGAGTTGAGGACACGAGACATGTCGCGCATAGGCAAGAAGCCGGTCGCGATCCCGTCGGGCGTGACGGCGACGGTCAGCGGGCCAGAAGGTGACGATGAAGGGCCCCAAGGGCGAGCTGTCGCTTCACCTGTCCGGACGCAGATCAAGCGTCGAGCAAGACGGCCGACCGGCATCGAGGTCAGCCTGCGCGAGGAGACCAACCAGGCGCGCGCCATGTGGGGCATGGCGCGCACGCAGATCGTCAACCTGATCGACGGCGTCACCAAGGGCTATTCGCAGCACGCTGGAGATCCATGGCGTCGGCTTCCGCGCGGCGCATGAAGGGCAAGGACAGCCTGCAGCTGCAGATCGGCTTCAGCCACGACGTGATCCACACGATCCCGGCCGGCGTCGAGGTGAAGGTCGGCGGGCGCCAAGCAGGAGATCGTCACGGTATCGGGCATCGACAAGCAGAAGGTCGGCCAGATGGCCGCCGAGATCCGCGCCTGCGCGCCCGCCCGAGCCCTACCAGGGCAAGGGCATCCGCTATCAGGGCGAGTACATCCATGCGCAAGGAAGGCAAGAAGAAGTAGGCCGCACCATGCTCCGCAAGATGAACACAGTTCGACCGCCGCACGCAGCGCGTGCGCCGCTCGCTCGCCAGCGCGCAGCGGCGGGCGGCCGCGCCTGTCCGTGTTCCGCTCCTCCAAGCACATCTATGCGCAGGTGATCGACGACGCGCAGGGCCGCACGCTGGCGGCCGCCTCGAGCCTGGAGAAGGAGCCTGAAGACCACGCTCAAGACCGGGGCCGACAAGGCGGCGGCCACGGCGGTCGGCAAGCTGCTCGCCGAGCGGGCGGTCAAGGCCGGCATCGACAAGCGTGGTGTTCGATCGCGGCGGCTACCGCTATCACGGCCGCATCAAGGCGCTGGCCGACGGTGCGCGCGAAGGCGGCCTGAGCTTCTAGATCGTAGAGAAAGGCAATCGAGCGTGGCTCGTCCATACAGAGACCGGGACCGCAATCGCGAGGAGAGCGCGACAGCGAGTTCAAAGACAAGCTGGTGCACATCAACCGCGTGGCCAAGGTGGTGAAGGGCGGCAAGCGCTTCGGCTTTGCCGCGCTGGTGGTGGTCGGCGATCAGAAGGGCCGGGTCGGCTTCGGCCACGGCAAGGCGCGCGAGGTGCCGGAAGCGATCCGCAAGGCAACCGAAGCGGCGCGCCGCGCGCCTGATGCGCGTGCCGCTGCGCGAGGGCCGCACGCTGCATCACGACTCGCAGGGTCGGCACGGCGCCGGCAAGGTGGTGCTGCGCTCGGCGCCGCCGGGCACCGGCATCATCGCCGGCGGCCCGACGCGCGCCGTGTTCGAGATGCTGGGCGTGCACGACGTGGTCGCCAAGTCGCTGGGCTCGACCAACCCCTACAACATGGTGCGCGCCACCTTCGATGCGCTGCAAGGGCCAGGAGAACCCGCGCGCGGTGGCGGCCCGGCGCGGCAAGAAGGTGAGCGAGATCGTGGCGCGCCGCCGCGACGGCTCGGCCGGCGAGGCCGACGCCGCCGGCGAGCCAGCATGAGGCGCGTAGGCATGGCAGGTGAGCGTGCAGATGGCAGCGGCGGACAAGGCAGGGCAAGACGGTCACGGTCGAGCAGATCGCGAGCCCGCAGCCGCCGGCCCAGGATCAGCAGCAGACGCTGATCGGGCTCGGCCTCAACAAGATCGGGCCGCCGGCGCACGCTCGAGGACACGCCGGCCGTGCGCGGCATGATCGACAAGATCTGCCCACCTCGTGCGCGTCGTCGACGACGAAGGCCTGAGAACAGCTCAGCAGGAGCGCAGACGTTCGATGCGTCTCAACGAGCTCAAGGACAATCCCGGGTCGCGCAAGCTGCGCGTGCGCATCGGCCGCGGCATCGGCTCCGGCATGGGCAAGACAGGCCGGCCGCGGCGGCAAGGGCCAGACGGCGCGCGCCGGCGTGCGCCTCGGCGGCTTCGAGGGCGGCCAGATGCCGCTGCATCGGCGCCTGCCCAAGCGCGGCTTCAACAAGCGCAACCGCAAGGACTTCAACGAGATCAATCTCGGCCGCCTGCAGGCGGCGGTGGACGCCAGCCTGCATCGACGCCGGCAAGCCGGTGGACGCCGCGGCGCTGCTGGCGGCGGGCGCTCATGCGCCGCGCGCTCGACGGCGTGCGCCTGCTGGGCGACGGCGAGCTGAAGGCCAAGCTGGCGCTGACCGTCAATCACGCCACCGGCAAGCGCCAAGGCGGCGATCGAGAAGGCCGGCGGCTCGATTACGCTGATCGAGAAGAAGGTGCTCGCCGCCGACGAGGCCAAGCGCAAGAAATCGGCCGCAAAAAGGCCAAGACGGGCAAGCCGAAGGCGGCCGGCAGCGAGGACTAGGGTCGCGCGTCGAGGCCGCTGGCGCTCGTGCCGCTGAGGCCGCGAGCCGGAGCGTTCAGGGTCGGCAGTCCTGCGTGCGTTGACAGCTGTCGCCGGCCCCATGTTAAGGTGGGCCGCCAGCGCGCGGGAGCGAGCCGCCGTCGGCACGGGCCAGGGAGAGATGCAATGGTTTCCGCCGCCGAGCAACTTGCCGCCAATCTGAATTTCGGCGCCTTCGCCAAGGCCGAGGAGCTCAAGAAGCGCATCTGGTTCACGCTGGCCGCGCTGGTGGTCTATCGGCTCGGCACCTACATCCCGATCCCCGGCATCAATCCGGCGGCGTTCGCCGAGTCCTTCAAGGCGCAATCCTCCGGCATCCTCGGCATGTTCAACATGTTCGCCGGCGGCGCCGTCGAGCGCATGGCGATCTTCGCGCTCAACATCATGCCCTACATCTCCGCCTCCATCATCATGCAGCTGATGACGAGCGTGGTGCCGACGCTCGAAGCGCTGAAGAAGGAAGGCGAGCAGGGCCGCAAGCAGATCAACCAGTACACGCGCTACCTGACCGTGGCGCTGGCGGCCTTCCAGGCCTACGGCATCGCCTATCGGTCTGGAGGGCTCGCGCGGCTCGCCGGGCCGTCGTCATCGATCCTGGCTGGTTCTTCCGCATCTCGACCGTGGTGACGCTGGTCGGCGGCACCATGTTCCTGATGTGGCTCGGCGAGCAGATCACGGCGCGCGGCGTCGGCAACGGCACCTCGCTCATCATCATGTCGGGCATCGTCGCCGGCCTGCCGCAGCGCGCTCGCCGGCCTGCTCGAGCTGTCGCGGCAGGGCGCGATCTCCTGGCCGCTGCTCATCGCCCTGCTGGCGCTGATGCTGGCCGTGGTCGCCGCCATCGTCTTCATCGAGCGCGCCCAGCGGCGGCTGCTGGTGCAGTATCCCAAGCGGCAGATGGGCAACCGCATGTTCCAGGGCGATGCCTCGCATCTGCCGCTGAAGCTCAACACCTCGGGCGTCATCCCGCCGATCTTCGCCTCCTCGCTGCTGCTGCTGCCGATCACGGTGGCGCAGTTCAGCGGCCGGGCCAGGGCCGGAGTGGCTCAACGCGATCGTCGCCGCGCTTGGGCGCGGCCAGCCGCTCTATCTGATGCGTCTACGTCGCGCTGATCGTGTTCTTCGCCTTCTTCTACACGGCCGATCGTGTTCAATCCGCAGGAGACGGCCGACAACCTGCGCAAGTACGGCGGCTTCCTGCCCGGCATCCGGCCGGGCGACCAAGACGGCCGAGTACATCGACTACGTGCTGACCCGCATCACCGTGGTCGGCGCCATCTACCTCGCCGCCGTCTGCGTGCTGCCGGAGCTGCTGATCTCCTATGCCGGCGTGCCGTTCTACTTCGGCGGCACCTCGCTGCTGATCGCGGTCAGCGTGACGCATGGATACGGTGGCGCAGGTGCAGAGCCATCTGCTGGCGCACCAGTACGAGGGCCTCATCAAGAAGGCGAAGCTCAGGGGGCGACGAGGCGATGATGAACCTGATCCTGCTTGGGCCGCCGGGGGCGGGCAAGGGGACGCAGGCCAAGGAGATCGCCGCCAGACACGGGCTCATCCAGCTCTCGACCGGCGACATGCTGCGCGCGGCCGTCGCAGGCCGGCACCGAGATCGGCCGCAAGGCCAAGGCGATCATGGACGAGGGCGACCTCGTCCCCGACGAGATCGTCATCGAGATCATCGCCGAGCGCATCGACCAGCCCGACTGCAGAAGCGGCGTGATCCTCGACGGCTTTCCCGCGCAACCTGGCGCAGGCGGCCGCCCTCGACAAGGTGCTGGCCGAGAAGAAGCGCAAGCTCGACGCCGTCATCGAGCTGCAAGGTCGACGACAGCCAGCTCATGCGAGCGCATCGCGGGCCGCTTCACCTGCGCCAAGTGCGGCGAGGGCTATCACGACCGCTTCAAGCGCCCGCAGGTCAGGGGCGTGTGCGACGTCTGCGCAGGCGACCGAGTTCACGCGGCGCCCGGACGACACGGCCGAGACGGTGAACGAAGCGTCTCATGGTCTACTACCGGGAGACGGCGCCGCTGCTCGGCTACTACTTCTGCAAGGGCAACCTGCGCACGGTGGACGGCATGGCGCCCATCGACCAGGTGGCCAAGGAGATCGACGCGGTCCTGGCCGAGATCAAATGAGGAACAGCCGAGGCTTCGCCGCGGCATTCGCGCGGTTGACGATGGTGGCGGAGTCGGCTAAAAGCGCCAACTTTCGCGACTGAGAACGCAGCGATCGGATCCGGCGAGGACGCGCCGGGGCCGGTTTGCGTCGCGTTTTCAGTGGTTTGGACCGGCATCGCGGCGGCGGGCGATGCCGGCCAGAGCGTGACGGCGCCGTTGCCAGGAGACCGATGTGGCCCGCATTGCAGGCGTGAACATCCCGACGCAGAAGCGCGTGGTCATTGCCCTCCAGTACATCCACGGCATCGGGCCGAAGTTCGCCAAGGAGGTTTGCGACGAAGGTCGGCATCCCCGACCAGCGCCGCGTCAACGAGCTGACCGACGCGGAGGTGCTGCAGATCCGCGAGACCATCGACCGCGACTATGTCGTGGAGGGCGATCTCAGGCGCGACGTCGCCATGAACATCAAGCGGCTGATGGACCTGGGCTGCTATCGCGGCCTGCGGCATCGCCGCGGACTGCCGGTCGCGGCCAGCGCACGCACACCAACGCGCGCACGCGCAAGGGCAAGGCGAGGCCGATCGCCGGCAAGAAGAAGGCGACGGCCTGAGCGCGCCGCAATCCACTGGCAGGCGGCGTGCAGGCGCTGCCGCGCTCGCCGATCGCTCAATCCGTCCTGGAGCTCGACTGAGATGGCCAAAGAACACAGCAGCAGGCCGGCCGCGGCAAGCCGCGCCGGCGCGAGCGCAAGAACATCACCTCGGGCGTGGCGCACGTGAGCGCCACCTTCAACAACACCATGATCACCATCACCGACGCGCAGGGCAACACCATTGCCTGGTCGTCGTCCGGCACCATGGGCTTCAAGGGATCGCGCAAGTCGACGCCCTATGCCGCCCAGATGGCGGCCGAGGACGCCGGCAAGAAGGCCATGGAGCACGGCATGAAGGTCCTCGAGGTCGAGGTGATGGGTCCGGGCTCGGGCCGCGAGTCGGCGCTGCGCGCGCTGCAGGCCGTCGGCTTCCAGATCACCTCGATCCGGGACGTGACGTCCGATCCCGCACAACGGCTGCCGGCCGCGCAAGCGCCGCCGCGTGTGAGCGATCGTCGCAGGCAGTTGAATTACGTGAGCGGGAGCGTCGGCCGAGCATCGGCCGCGCTCACCGATCAACAAGACAGCGTGAGGCTACCCGTGGCAAACGTATTGCAAAAGAACTGGCAGGACCTGATCAAGCCGAGCAAGCTCGAGATCGTGCCCGGCCGCGCCAAGAACAAGTTCGCGACCATGGTCGCCGAGCCGCTGGAGCGCGGCTTCGGCATGACGCTCGGCAACGCGCTGCGGCGCGTGCTGCTGTCCTCGCTGCAGGGCGCGGCCATCACCACCGTGCACATCGACGGCGTGCTGCACGAGTTCTCCTCGATCCCCGGCGTGCGCGAGGACGTGACCAACATCGTCCTCAACATCAAGGAGATCGCGCTGCGCGTGCACTCCGAGGGCGTCAAGCGCATGGTGCTGAAGAAGGAGGGCCCGGGCAGGTCAAGGCCGTCCGACATCGAGGCGAGCTCCGAGGTCGAGATCCTCAACCCCGAGCACGTGCATCTGCACGCTCGACCAGGGCGCCTCCATCCGCATGGAGTTCACGGCCACCATGGGCAAGGGCTACGTGCCCGCCGAGCGCAACCGGCCCGACGACGCGCCGATCGGCCTGATCCCGGTCGACAGCCTCTTCAGCCCGGTCAAGAAGGTCTCCTACAAGGTCGAGAACACCCGCGAGGGCCAGATCCTCGACTACGACAAGCTGACCATGACGGTGGAGACCGACGGCTCGGTCACGGCCGAGGACGCGGTGGCGCTGGCCGCGCGCATCCTGCAGGACCAGCTGGCCGTCTTCATCAACTTCGAGGAGCCGAAGAAGGCCATCGAGGAGCGCCAAGCAGCCCGAGCTCGCCGTTCAACGCGGCGCTGCTCAAGAAGGTCGACGAGCTCGAGCTGTCCGTGCGCTCGGCCAACTGCCTGAAGAACGACAACATCGTCTACATCGGCGACCTGATCCAGAAGACCGAGGCCGAGATGCTGCGCACCCCGAACTTCGGCCGCAAGTCGCTGAACGAGATCAAGGAGGTGCTGGCCAGCATGGGCCTGCATCTCGGCATGGAAGTGCCGAACTGGCCGCCGGAGAACATCGAGGACCTCGCCAAGCGCTTCGAGGATCAGTATTGAAGTGCGGCAGTGGCAGTAGGGCAGTAGGCAGTCGTGAATCGATTCCCACTGCCGACTGCTCCCTACTCGCCTGACCAACGCGAGGCCACAGAACCTCGCTGCAAACAACGGAAAGGAAACGACATGCAACACGGAAGGCTCGGCCGGCGCTTCGGCCGCCAGAGCGAGCCACCGCCAGGCCATGTTCTCCAACCTGGCGGCCGACCTCATCCGCCACGAGCAGATCGTCACCACGCTGGCCAAGGCCAAGGACCTCAAGCGCGTGATCGACAAGTACATCACGCTGGCCAAGCGCGGCGATCTGAACTCGCGCCGGCTCGCCGCCGCGCGCATGCGCGACGAGGCCATGGTCAAGAAGCTCTTCGACACGCTGGCGCCGCGCTACAAGGACCGCTCGCGGCGGCTACACGCGCGTCGTCAAGGCCGGCTACCGCTACGGCGATTCCGCGCGCCCGTTGCCGTCATCGAGCTCGATCGACCGCGACGAGACGCGTGAAGGGCGTCGAGGACAAGGCCCGCTCCGAGGCCATGAAGGACAGCGGGCCGGAACGCCTGACGCCCGCTTCGTCGGTGCTGTAGGTTGGGTCGAGCGGAGCGCAGACCCAACAGCTACGCCGTAGTACCAGAATGATGTTGGGTCATCGCTGACGCTCGACCTCAACCTACGCTACGTGGCGCATCCGATGGAAAGATTTAGAGCAGTGTGGCCGAGCCTGGTGCTGGTGGGCGTCGTCACGTGCGTAGGCCTCGCCATACGTGGCCTCGCCCCGCTCTGCCCAACAGCGCAAGGAGCCGCCGCCCTCGCGCGCCGGCCGCGCAATACTCCTTCGCGCCCATCGTCAAGAAGGCCGCGCCGGCCGTCGTCAACGTCTACGTGCGCGCGCGCGTGCCGACGTTCGTGTCGCCGCTTCGCCGACGACCCGCTGTTCCGCCGCTTCTTCGGCGAGCGTTTCGGCATGCCGCAGGAGCGCATGCAGAATTCGCTGGGCTCGGGCGTGATCGTCACCGCCGACGGCATCGTCGTCACCAACACCCACGTCGTCAAGATCGGCGGCGCGGCCGAGATCCGCGTCGCGCTCGCCGACCGGCGCGAGTTCGACGCCAAGGTCATCCTGCAGGACGAGAAGTCCGACATCGCGGTGCTGAGGATCGAGGGCGGCGACGGCCGCTTTCCCTATCTGGAGTTCGAGAACTCCGACAGCGTCGAGGTGGGCGACCTGGTGCTGGCGATCGGCAACCCGTTCGGCGTCGGCCAGACCGTGACCAGCGGCATCATCTCGGCGCTGGCCCGCACGCGAGGTCGGCGCAACTCCGAGGCGCAGGTCTTCATCCAGACCGATGCCGCCATCAACCCCGGCAACTCCGGCGGCGCGCTGGTCGACATGGCCGGCACGGTGGTCGGCATCAACACGGCGATCTTCTCGCGCTCCGGCGGCTCGCACGGCGTGGGCTTCGCCATTCCCTCCAACCTGGTCAAGCTGATCGTCGACAGCGCCGTGGCGGGCCGCAAGCTGGAACGGCCCTGGCTCGGCGCCAAGCTCGACGCGGTGACGCGCGAGATGGCCGAGGCGCTGGGCTTGCCCGCGTCGCCGGGCGCGCTGGTGACGCGGCTCTACGACAAGAGCCCGGCCGCGGAGGCCGGGCTGCAGGCCGGCGACGTCATCGTCGGCGTCGACGGCCACGAGGTCGCCGATGCGCGCGCCGTGCAGCTACCGGCTGACCACCCGCGGCATCGGCCAGCGCTGCGCGCCTCGACGTCGTGCGCAAGGGCCAGCGCTCGCGGTCGGAGGTGGCCCTGCGCGCGGCCCCGCAGGCCGGCAAGGACGACGTGCGCAACCTGTCGGGCGCGCATCCCTTCGACGGCGCGCGCGTGGCCAACATCCTGCCCGGCGTCGGCCGACGAGTTCGGCCTCGAGGATGCAGGAGGGCGTCGTCATCCTGTCAGTGCGGCCGGATCGACGGCGGCCCGCATCGGCTTCCGCCCGGGCGACGTGATCCAGCAGGTGGGCCGCAGACAAGATCGACACGCGTGACCGAGCTGGAAGGCGCTGCTGAAGGAGCGCCAGCAGCTCGTGGCTGGTGGTCGTCAAGCGCGGCAGCCAGACCGTCCGGCTGCAGCTGGCGGGCTAAGCGTCCGTGGGGTCAGACCCTCCTGCTTCGCTGGCGCCTCAGGTGGATCCGTTGCTAAGGGTCTGACCCCGGACTCCGACGGCTATGATCGCGCCATGACCAATCTGTTCCAAGCCGCCGGCATGGAGAAGGAGGCGCCGCGGCCCCTGGCCGACCGGCTGCGGCCGCGCGAAGCTCGCCGAGGTGGTGGGCCAGGACCATCTCGTCGGGCCGCGAGGGCACGCTGACGCGGGCGCTCAGCAGCGGGCGCCTGCAGAGCATGATCCTGTGGGGCCCGCCGGGCACGGGCAAGACCACGGTGGCGCGCCTGCTGGCGGACGAGACCAAGCTCGCCTTCGAGCAGCTCTCGGCCATCTTCTCCGGGCGTGCAGGACCTGCGCAAAGCCTTCGACCGCGCCAAGAGCCGGCGCGAGACCGGCAAGGGCACGCTGCTGTTCATCGACGAGATCCACCGCTTCAACCGCGCGCAGCAGGACAGCTTCCTGCCGCTACATGGAGGACGGCACCATCACGCTGGTCGGCGCCACCACCGAGAACCCCTCCTTCGAGCTCAACGGCGCGCTGCTGTCGCGCGCGCTGGTGCTGGTGTTCCACCGGCTCGACGAGGCGGCGCTGGAGGAGCTGCTGGCGCGCGCGGAGACGGAGGAGGGGCGGCCGCTGCCGCTCGATGCCGAGGCGCGCGAGACGCTGAAGGCCATGGCCGACGGCGACGGGCGCACGGCGCTCAACATGGTGGAGGAGATCTACGGCGCCGTGGCCGCCGGCGCGCCGCGCTCGACCGCGCGGCGCTGCACCGAGCTGGTGCAGCGGCGCGCGCCGCTCTACGACAAGTCGCGCGACGGCCACTACAACCTGATCAGCGCGCTGCACAAGGCGGTGCGCGGCTCCGATCCCGATGCCGCGCTCTATTGGCTCGCGCGCATGCTCGACGGCGGCGAGGACCGGCTCTACATCGCCCGCCGCCTGGTGCGCATGGCGATCGAGGACATCGGCCTGGCCGACCCGCAGGCGCTCGTGCAGGCGCTCTGCCGCCAAGGACGACGTTCGATTTCCTCGGCATCGCCCGAGGGCGAGCTGGCGCTGGCGCAGACCGTCATCTATCTGGCCACCGCGCCCAAATCGAACGCGGCCTACATGGCCTTCGGCGCGGCCATGCGCTCCGCCAAGGAGCACGGCAGCCTGGCGCCGCCCAAGCACATCCTCAACGCGCCGACCCGGCTCATGAAGCAGGAAGGCTACGGCGCCGGCTACGAGTACGACCACAGCGCGCCGGAAGCCTTCTCCGGCCAGAACTATTTCCCCGACGGCATGGCGCGCGAGCAGTTCTACGCCCCGACCGGCCGCGGCTTCGAGGCCGAGCTGAAAAAGCGGCTGGAGCACTGGGCCAAGCTGCGTGCGAAACGTGGCGGCTCGTAGGTTGGGTCTAACGTCGCGGCTGGTCAGGCGAAGCGCAGACCCAACACCATCAATGTGCACAGCGCGAAATTGTGTTGGGTCATCGCTGACGCTCGACACCAACCTACACTGCACCGCCCTTCACGAACGCCGCGATCTCGTCGCTCAGCACGCGGTCCTTGGTGTTGATGGCGTAGACCTCGGACATGTGGGTGTGCTTGGGCAGGCGCAGCAGGCTCGAGCAGCGGTTGGCTTTGCACAGCGCGTCGCTCAGCGAGCTTCGCCTGCTCGATGAAGTTCGGCCGGATCGAGCTCGCCAAGACCACCATCAGCCGGATGCGCGTCTCCGGCAGCAGCGCCAGCGTCGAGGCCTCCGGCGCGCTTGGCCTCGTCCTCGCCGAAGTAGGCCTTCTCCGGCGGCCCCGGTCGGAAACTTGCTGAAATCGTAGATGCCGGAGACGAGGATCGCTCCGGTGAGGCCGATGCCCCTGGGCCCGTGGAACTTGGTGAGGGCGACATAGCTCGCCACATGCACGGCGCCGGCCGAATGCCCCATCAGGAACACGCGCGCGGGATCGCCGCCGTGCGCGGCGATGTTGGCGGCCACCCAGCGCACCGCCGCGGCGACATCCTCCGCCCCCGCCGGCCACTGGTGCTGCGGCGCCAGCCGGTAGGTGATGTTGACGCCGATGAAGCCGCTGCGGGCGGCAAACAGCAGCGATGTTGTCGTAGAACGGGCTGCCGGGCGCGCGCTTGTTGCCGGCCGTGAAGGCGCCGCCGTGCACGTAGATCAGGACGGCGCGCGGGACGGCGCTCGCCTGCTCGGGCGCGAACACGTCGAGCGCATGGCGCTCGTCGGTCCCGTATTTGAGATCGCGCGTGACCTTGATGCCCTGGTAGGGCTCCGTCTCCTGCAGCGGCGCGTAGAGCTTGGCGGTCTCCGGCGGATTGATGACGGCGCCGAGCTCGGCGAGCTTCCGCTCGATCTCCGAGGGCATGCCGCCCTCCTGCGCGTGCGCGGGCTGGGCAGGCGCGAGCAGCAGCAGAGCCAGAAGGAGAAATGGCGGGAAGCACTCGCTGGGGCATAGTGTCTCCTGTCGTGGCGCGTGCGCGTTGGCGCGATGTCGCAGCACATGTAGCAGGAATGCCGCTTCCTGCCCAATTGGCGCCCCAGACCCGCTGACCTATAGTGCGCCCTGCACGTGGCAAAACTCGAGCGAGACCGCGATGGTTGCCTTCAAGGACCTGTGGTACCGGCACCCGGCCAACAACTCGACGCAGTATCCCTGCATCGCCCCCGCACGCTCACCAACATGGAGGGCAAGCAGATCCTCCCGGGCTTCCCGGTGTTCGGCAACCAGTGCTCGATCCGCATGGGCGTGTGCCTCAAGAACGCCGGCGTGCCGCCCGGCACGCTGCGGCTCGACGACCTGCGGCGTGCACAGCGCCGACGAGATGCACATCATCCGCGCCACGGACCTCGCGCGCGGGCTCGCCGGCGCCTCGATCCCGGGCGTGGGCAAGGTCGAGCGCATCACCGGCACGGAAGCCGCGCACTTCTACAAGAAGCTCTTCGGCCGCACCGGCATCATCTACGTCCAGGACTACTGGAAGCGCGCACGGCGAGACCGTGCCGACCGGCGACCACATCGACGTGTGGAACGGCTACCGCTCCTCCACCAAGTGGCTGATGGAGTGGTTCTCCTGGCTCGGCTACTACTCCAACTACGCGCAGGCCAAGGAAATCTGGTTCTGGGACGTGAAGTAGCGGCCGCGTCCGTCCCGCGCCGGTCTTCGAGGCAAGCTTCGATGCGCTATCGTCATTGCCATGGCCGGCGCCATCGTCGTGGCCCTGCTCGCCACGCTGTTCGTGAGCCCGCAGCTGCGCGAACATGGTGGTCGACCGCTTCACCTTCGACAGCCCCGACGAGGTGGCGGACCTGCACGCCGCCGTCTACATGCTGAGCAACCTCGCGGCGCTGCTGATCGGCTGGATCGTCGGCTGGATCATCGGCGGCCGGTTCGCGACCCGCGCGCCCGGTGGCATGAGCTGGCCCATCACGTGAGCGCGCCGGTCGAGACCATCGAGGTTGCGCGCGGCGAGGGCGGCCTGCGCCTCGACCGCTGGTTTCGCGTGCATTTTCCCGACGTCGGCTACAGCTACCTGCAGAAGCTGCTGCGCTCCGGCCAGGTGCGCATCGACGGCAAGCGCGTGCAGGCCAATGCCCGCGCTCGAGGCCGGCCAGCAGGTGCGCGTGCCGGCCGTCGTCCGCCAGCCGGCGAAGGCGCGGCCGTCGGTGGTGCCGCCGCTCGGCCTCTCCAAGGGCGACCGCGATCTCATCGAGGGGATGATCCTGTTCGAGGACGAGATGCGTCCTGGTTCTGAACAAGCCCTACGGCATCGCCGTGCAGGGCGGCACCGGCACCAAGCGCCACATCGACGGGCTGCTCGCCGGCATGGCCGACCGCTTCGGCGATCGGCCGCGCCTGGTGCACCGGCTCGACCGCGACACCACCGGCGTGCTGCTGGTGGCCAAGACCGCGCGACGCGGCAGCCAAGCTCGGCCGCGTCTTCCAGACGCGCTCGGCGGCCAAGACCTACTGGGCGCTGGTCAAGGGCGTGCCCAAGCCGCCGCAGGGCAAGGTCGAGGCGGCGCTCGTCAAGGCGGCGGGCCCCGACGGCGACCGCGTGCGCAAGGCGCTGCCGGGCGAGCAGGCCAAGGCCATGCACGCCACCACGCACTACTCGGTGATCGACCGCGTGGCGCACAAGGCGGCGTGGGTGTCGCTCAAGCCCGTCACGGGCCGCCAGCACCAGCTGCGCGCGCACATGGCGCTGATCGGCAACCCGATCGTCGGCGACAACAAGTACGAGGGCGACAAGGTGCTGGCCGACAGCGGCATCGAGGCCAAGCTGCACCTGCACGCCCGCCGCATCGTCATCCCGCACCCCGCCGGCGCGGCCAATATCGACGTGACGGCGCCGCTGCCGGAGCACATGCGCAAGACCTGGGAGCTGCTGGGGCTCGATGCGCAGCGGTTCGATGCGGATCGGGAGTAGCGCTCGCCTCGCGCGCTCATCGGCGGAGCCGTCAAAGATGGCGCTGGCCCCGGCTCTCGAGCAGCCTAGCCACAACAGATCCGACGAGCAGAATAGTGAAACCGATGAAGCCCGCCATTGCCGTGTACGGTTCGAGCCTGTCAAGGCGCCTGGAGCCGCTCCGGGTTGGCGAGCGCGGACCGAACGGTCACGGGAGGAGCCGAGGGGTCGCAACCGACCTGCAGCGGCCTCGCGGATCGCGTGTGCTGAGTCGCCGGCTCTGGATACCCAGACTCGCGCTACGCTTGACGAGCGGCGCCTGGATGCGAACGGCTGGGTAGAGCGATGCAAGTTGCTCGCCGTCGGTCGGGCTGTGTCGCCGACCGTCCACCGTCGCCGCCAGCTGCCGAAGCGGTCTCGCGGCATGCACGTCGGGCTGCGGGCGTCGGTGGCAAGCCGCCGACGGCATCGACACCCGCAGGCTCGCCCGCGTCAGCATGCGACCGCGAGTACGTCGGCTCTTACGTGCGCAGAAATCCTTCCACCTCGGCTTTCGGCCCAGGCCAGCGTCTTTTCCATGGGCTCGCCTTGCATGTGACGCACGGCCATCTTGGTCATGACGCCCTGGACGTAGATCTGCACCGCGATCTTCGGCGGCGCCGGCGCCCCGGCGATCGACACGATCTGGTGGTCGTGCTGGTTCGGGTAGTGGTAGAGCGTGCCCTTCGGCGGCCCCTCCTCGGCCCAGGTCTTGAGCGTCGTCAGGTTGGCGAACGCCGGCAGGTCGAAGCCGCTGGCTCGCGGCCACCATCTTCTCGATGGCGTTCGGGCTGCGAGAGGTGCATGAGCAGGCTCTTGGCCGCCGACTTGTTCTTGCCGAACGTTCCAGATGCCCCAGAAATACGGGATGCAACGGCGCGAAGCGGCCCTTCGGTCCGGCCGGCATGCCGTGCGTCCACAGCTGCTCGGCGATCTGCGGCGCGTCGCGCTTGGCCACCGCCCAGGCGCTCGGCGGGTTCAGGATCAGCGAGCCCTTGCCGGAGACCAGGCATTTGTTGTTGGAGGCGTCGTCCCATGCGGGCGCGTCCGGCGGGAAGAAGCGAGCGAGCCGGACGTAATAGTCGAGCGCCTGGCGCACCGGGTCGGACTTGACGGTGATGTTGCCCTTGGCGTCGACCAGCGCGGCGCCGAACGCCGTCGAAGATCGCGCCGGCGCTGTCGACCGAGTCCGTCGTCGTGCCGAGCCCGATCCCGAACGGGAAGCCGGCCTTGTGGCACGCCTCGGCGGCCTTGAGGAAGGCATCGAACGTCCAGCCGTCCGCCTTCGGCGGCGCGCCGGCCGGATACATGGCCTGCACGTCGATGCCGGCATGCTGCTTCATCAGGTCGATGCGCGAGCACGGCCCCTTGATCGTTGCTGCCCTGCGTCGCCGGCACCGCGAGCCCAATGGCCGTCCGACCTGCCCAGATACATCGACCGTCGCATTCGCAGCGCCGTTCTGCTTGATCAGCGGCTCCATGATGTCGTCGACCGGCTCGAGCAGCTTGGCGTGATCGGCCGGACCCCAGCAGTCGGGAAGGTCATGATGTCGTGGCCCGTCTTGGCCTGGGCCTCGGCCGGCTACCGTCAGCAGCAGTCTTGTTGCCCTGCGTCGTGATGTAGTCGATCTGGACCTCGACCTTCTCCTTGGCCGCCCATTCCTCGATCAGCCGTGTGCTCGTGGTGTTGGCACCGGGCACCCAATGGTCCCAGAGGCCGATCGAGAGCTTGCCGGCGGCATGCGCGCCGCGGACATGGGGCATTGCGACCATCGCCGTGGAAGCTGTCGTCGCCGCCAGAAAACGCCGTCGCGTAAGCCTGCTTGTCGTGGGCATGATGCGTACTCCCTTCTGGACGGGAGCCCGAACGCGCCGTTGTCATTGTTAGGTCGTGGACGGTTACGGTCGAAGCCGCGTGCGCATTCGGCATCCGTCGCGGTGAAGCTTATGCCAAAGACTATGGGCCCTGTTAGTGACAATCGATGTTGCGATGCGGGAAAACCACTCGCTCACGCGTCGATCAAGGCGAGCGGCGCTTGACGCCGTCCTTGATGAAAACCCTGAACGGGGTCGTGCCCGAGGCGCTGCCGTCCGCCGCCTGCCACTTGCCGTTGGTGCAGAGCGTTCCGCCCTGGGCCGGCACCGCGTCGAACTCGACCTTGTTGTAGTAGACCTTGCCGCCGGGCTCGGTGGCCGTGAAGTCGGTCCTGCATTTGTCGCCGACGATCACGGGGTCGTACCCCCGATCATGATGCCGCCGCCGCCGCGTGCTTTCGAATGGGTTCTTGAGGATCGCCCAGCTCTCGTAGTTTTCCTGCGCCGAGGCGCCGGCCATCGCCAGCAGCAGGAGGGCCGAGGCTGCGGCAAGGACGGCAGGGGTGCGCGTT
>ERZ1370068.82-contig-10070_pt1 | contig 45794 bp, 67 predicted proteins | sample MGYA00561227_ERZ1370068 | MGnify/ENA primary metagenome ERZ1370068 (study PRJEB38410, sample SAMEA6850437) | metagenome | study: Metagenomic assessment of the ecological functions of the soil: analysis of the soil microbiota associated with the... | reverse complement strand
CAGTGTACTTCGTTCAGTTACGTATTGCTAAGCGCGAGATCAACAAGCTCGCCGAGCTTGTCGGCAGAGGGGCGGAGCTCGGCGACGACCCTGCTGGTGTCGAGCGCGCTTGCGCTGGATGAATGGCGCAGCCAGCTCGGTTCCAGCCTGACAAACGCAAGCTCCTCGGCTTCACCGACAACCGGCAGGACGCCGCGCTCCAGGCCGGGCCACTTCAACGATTTCCCTGTTCGTGTCTCTGCTGCGCGCAGCGACCCTCGCCGCGATTCGCAAGGGAGGGGCGGACGGGCTTGCCGAGGAGGATTTCGGGCGCCGCGTGCAGCAGGCCCTGGGCTTTACCGCAGCCAACCAGGGCCGCCGGCAGGAATGGATGCTGGATCCGGAGGCCAAGGGTCCGGGCCTGATCGATGCCGAGCGCACGCTGTCGCGCGTGATCGCACATCGCGTGTGGGCCGACCAACGGCGCGGTTGGCGATTCACCAATCCGAGCCTGGAGGAGCTCGGCCTCGATCCGAGCGCATTACGTCGGGCTTCGACGAGCTCGCGGCCGACGACGCGGCTTTCGAGAACGGGCCAGCAGAGCTTCGTGCTCGCCACCCCCGACCAGAGGCGGCAGGCGCTCCTCGTACTCCTCGAGCACGCTTCGAAGCGGGACTGGCGGTCACCGCCGACGCGCTGGAGCCGGCCGAGGTCGACTCAATGTGCCAACGCTTCCCGGCAGAGGCTCCGCGAGCCCTGGTCGATTCTCGCGCAGGAACACCGCGGTTGCGGCCGCTCTGATCATCGATGCCCCAAAGAGGCCGAGGCAGGCGTCCGCGGAGAGCCGCTGATCGTGCGAGGGAGCCGCGAAGCCGTCTCGCGCGCCAGCTCGGACATCACCGAATTTGGGGCAAACGGCTCGATGCCAAGACCTATGTCGGAAGTCGTCGAGGCTCTGCTGAAGGCGGCTGCTTCTTACGAGATGGTCCGGGCGGTCGGCACGAGCTTCGATGTCGAGGGCTGGCGCCTCGCGGCCAATGCGATCTCGCCTGTTCGAGGCGCGAAGGACGATCCGACGGCCGTCCCGCCAACCCGTACTTTGTCAGCCTGTACCGATCGCTCGCCGACGCGTTGGCGAGCGGAGCCGGGTTTCTGTTCGGTCTGGAAGGGCGCGAGCATACCGCCCAAGTCGATCAGATGCGGCGGCAATGGCGGGAATGGCGGTTCCGCTGGGGTACGGAGGATCGACAAAGGCTCGCCGAGGCCAAGGACGAGATGCGCCAGGTCGGCGAGCCCGGGGTTCCCTTGCCGGCTCTCTTCTGCTCCCCGACGATGGAGCTGGGCGTCGATATCTCGGCGCTGAACGCGGTCTATCTGCGCAACGTGCCACCGACCCCGGCCAATTATGCGCAGCGGTCCGGCCGGGCGGGCCGGTCGGGCCAGGCGGCTCTGGTCGTGACCTATTGCGCGGCGCAGGTCCGCACGACCAGTATTATTTCGAGCGGCCCGAAGCGATGGTCAGCGGCATCGTGCGGCCACCAGCGCTCGAACTGGCGAACCGCGATCTCGTTCGAGCCCACTCTGCATGCGATCTGGCTTGCGGAATCGGGCAAGGAGCTGGCCTCCGATATCCCGCATGTGCTCGATCTGACTACGGAGGCCTTGCCGGTTCAGGAGGAGGTCGCGCACGCGTTCGCCGCGCCCGATCTCAAGCCGAGGGCAGCGCGCGGCGATGCGGCGCGTCCTCGACAGCATCGATGCCGGAGCTGACACCCGCAGCCGCCCCTTGGGCCACGGACCGGGAAGCACTTCGCGGCCGCGACGGCCGATGCCGCCGCGCGAGAGTTCTCGGAGGCCTTCGATCGTTGGCGGCAGCTTTATGAGGGCGCGCGCGCTCAGCTGAAGGATGCAAACCGCAAATCGGAGATGCACGGTCTCGAGCGCCGAAGAACGCAGAACGGCGAAGACCCAGCAGGCCCAGGCGAACGAGCAGCTCGCGCTGCTGGAGAGGGGCACATCGAGCGGCGGCTCGGATTTCTACACCTACCGCTATCTCGCGACCGAAGGCTTCCTGCCGGGCTACAACTTCCCGCGGCTGCCGCTCTATGCCTACGTGCCGGCCATCGGCAGCGGACCGGGCGCAAGAGCCGCCTATCTCCAGCGCGCGCGGTTTCTCGCGATCGCGGAATTCGGCCCGCGCAGCCTGATCTACCATGAGGGCCGCGCCTTTCGCGTCCACCGGGCGAAACTTCCACCGGGTGTGCGGGCCGAGGAATGGCGGAAGATCGCCAGACGGCAACGCTCTTTGTTTGCGACGCCTGCGGTGCCGTCCACCAGCAGGATGAGCCGGAACGCTGCCACGCTTGCGGCGCCAGCATGGGCGGCACGCACCCGATCCGCAATGTTGCTGAGAATCGACAACGTCGAGACCCAGCCGGCCGAGCGGATCACCGCCAATGACGAGGAGCGCCAGCATCAGGGGTTCGACATTCAGACCGTCTTCGCGTGGCCGCTGCGCGACGGCGCGCTCGACGTTGCGTCGGCCGCTCGCGAGCGACGCAGACGGTCCGATCCTGCTCAATCGACTACGCGCTCGGGTGCGACCGATCAGCCGGCTGAACAAGGGGCTGCGTCGCCGCAAGGAAAGAGCATTTTCGGCTTCGGCATCGATCCCGCGACCGGCCGCTGGACCGGCAGCCCGGAGGAGGGGCGACGACGACGGCCACGCCGGAAGGCCCGGTCAGGCAGCGTGTCGTTCCGATCGTGCAGGACACGCAAGAACGCGGCGCTCCTGCGGTTGTCGGCGGAACCGCTGCCGGAAGCCGCGATGGCCGACGCTGCAGCATGCCCTGGCGCGCGGCATCGGGACTGGTCTTCCAGCTCGAAGAAGGCGAGACGCTCACCGAACCGGTACCGTCGCGCGAGAGCCGACGCGCGATCCTGGCCTACGAGGCCACCGAAGGCGGAGCCGGCGTCCTCGGACGCCTGACAACCGAGCCAGCAAGCCCTCGCGCGCGTCGCGCGGAACAGCGCTCGAGCTGATGCACTACCGGAACCTCGACGCGGCTATCGCCGCTGCCGATCCCGCGCTGCTCGAGAACGACCCGGAGGCGCAGTGCGTCAGGGGCTGCTATCGATGCCTGCTCTCTTACTACAACCAGCCCGACCACGAGCTTATCGATCGGACGGACGACGATGTCCGGCGCATGCTCCTGCGCTTGGCCCGCAGCGATGTTGCTCCGATCGCGTCATCGAGGGGAGCCGGCGAGGCTGGAGCCTGGCCCGAGGCGCTGTCGCGTTGGGGCCTGCCACTGCCGGATGGCGAGCCGCTGATCGTCGACGGCGCAGTCCTGCCGCTCGCCTGGCGCGCGCATCTGGCAGCGGCGTTTTCGGGCCGGTCGGGGATGGTACCGCGTGCTGCCCTCGAGGCGCTCGGGTTCGACGGTAGCGACGGTTCCCGATGAGCCCGGCGACACGCCACCGCCCGAGCTCGCCGAGCTGCTCGGGAGGCGTCGCATGACCGCCGCGTTCGCTCCGGGCGATCTCGTCTACGCGCGCGGACGCGAATGGGTGGCGCTGCCGTCTCCCGGACGAGGAGATGCTGTGCCTCCGGCCACTATCCGGCAGCGAGGCCGATGTGCAGTTCCTGCATCCTGCGCTCGAACGCGAGCCGGTGCGGCCCGCTCGTTTCGAACTGCCGGATCCGGAAGCAGACTGGCGACGCAGGATGGTGCCCGGCTGCTGTCCGAGGCGCTGCGCCTGTCGCTGCGGCGCGGAGCCGGCCCGTTCCGGTCGGCCGCGCGCGTGGCATTCGAGCCGCGCGCCTATCAGCTAGTGCCGCTGCTGATGGCGTTGCGGCTGCCGTCGTGCGCGGCTGCTGATCGCCGACGATGTCGGCATCGGCAAGACCATCGAGGCCGGGCTGATCCTGCGCGAGCTGATCGATCGCGGCGAGGCCGACCGCTTCGCGGTCCTTTGCCCGCCGCATCTGGTCGAGCAATGGACCGGCGAATTGAACGGCCAAGTTCGACCTCGACGCGGTCGCGGTTACCGCCTGCGTCGGCGCCACGGCTGGAGCGCGGGCTGCCGCCCTCTCAGACGCTGTTCGATGCGCATCCCTACACCGTCGTCAGCCTCGACTACATCAAGGCGGAGCAGGCGTCGCGACACGCTTTGCGCGAGCCTGCCCGGCGCTCGTCGTGGTCGACGAGGCGCATGCCTGCGTCGGCACGCATCAAAGCCGTCAGCAGCGCTTCGAGCTGCTCAAGCGACTGGCCGGAGGACCAGAGCGCACACTGATCCTGCTGACGGCGACGCCGCACAGCGGCGACGAGGCGCGTTCGATCGCCTGCTCAGCCTGCTCGATCGACGAATTCGCCGAGGCGCTCTCGCTCGACAGCGAGGCCTCCGCGGATCCGCCTCGCCGCGCCACTTCGTGCAGCGACGGCGGATCGACATCACCGGGCGAGATTGGGGCGAAGAGCGGGCCTTCCCGCGCCACGAAACGACTGAGCGTAGCTTACGATTTGAGCCCGGAGCACCGGGCATTCCACGATGCGGTGCTCGACTACTGCTTCGGCGTCGTTGAAGGCGCCGGGTCCGGACCAGCGTCGGCGACGGCTCGCCTTCTGGGGCACATTGGCGCTGATGCGCTGCGTCGGCTCGTCGCCGGCTGCCGCGCGCCAGCGCGCTTCGCAACCGTCTTGCCGCGGATCCCGATCGGCTCGAAGAGCAGGTCTTCGACGACGATGCCGACGAGGTGGACGCGCTCGATGTCGAGCCGGCGCCCGGCTTGGAGGAAGCGGACCGCTCGCGAGCCTCGTGGCGCAGGCCGAGGGCCTGACCCGGGCGCCCGATCCGAAGCTCGACGCGACGGTCAAGATCCTGAAGCCGCTCATCGCCGAGCGGCGCCAACCCGGTCGTCTTCTGCCGCTTCATCGCGACCGCCGATCACGTCGCGGCGGGTCTTCGCAAAGCTTTCCCGAAGCTGCGCATAGAGGCGGTGACCGGCGCGCTGACCCCCGAGGAGCGGCGCGCGCGCGTCGACGACATGGCCGAAGCGGAGCAGCGGTTGCTGGTTGCTACCGACTGCTTGTCCGAAGGCGTCAATCTGCAGCAGTTGTTCGATACCGTCGATCCACTACGATCTGAGCTGGAACCCGACGCGCCATCAGCAGCGCGAGGGCCGGGTCGACCGCTTCGGCCAGCCCGCGGAGCTGGTCCGCTCGGTGCTGCTCTTCTCGCCCGACAGCGCCATCGACGGCGCGGTGCTCGATGTCATCCTGCGCAAGGCGGAGGCGATCCGGAAGGCGACCGGGGTGACGGTCCCTCTGCCCGAGGAGCGCGGCGCGGTCACCAGCGCGCTGATGAACGCGGTCATGCTGCGCAAGGGTCAGGCGCGGCAGCTCAGCCTTGATCTCGGCCTCGCCTCGGCGGCAGCCGCGATGGAGACGCGCTGGCGCGATGCCGAGGAGGGCGAGCGACGCTCGCGCGCCCGCTTCGCGCAGAACGCGATCAGACCCGAGGAGGTGGCCCCGAATGGCAGCGCTGGCGGGCGCTGCTGGGCGGCCCCGACCAGGTGCGCCGGTTCGTCGAGCGGGCGATGAGCCGGCTTGACGCGCCGCTGGAGCCGGCCAAGGCCGGTACGGCTCGCGCGCATCTCGATGCCCTGCCGTCTGCGGTTTCGGAGCGGCTGGCCGCACGCGGGCTCACCGGTTCCGTTCGTCTGGCGTTTGCCGAGCCGGCCCCCGCCGGCGCGGAGATGATCGGCCGCAACCATCCCCTGCCGGCGACGCTTGCCGAGGTCCCGCTGGAGGGCGCGCTCGATCCCGGCTCCAGCCCGATGCAGCCGCTCGGGCGCGTCGGGGCATGGCCCACCCCAGGCGTGAAGACGCTGACCACGATCCTGCTGCTGCCGGCTGCGGCACAAGCTGACCGTCCATGCCCGGCGCGAGCGGTTGCTGCTCGCGGAGGAAGCCGGGGCGCTCGCCTTCGAGGCAAATGCCGGCCGAGCCCAAACTCGTCGGCGAGGCCGCGCTCGATCTGCTCGATCAGCGCGGCCGGCGGCGACCTCGCCCCGGTCGCGCGCGAGCGGCTGCTCACGCAGGCCCAGGAGCGGAGTCACGGTCGCGTTCTCGGCTGCCATCGCGACCCATGCGCAGGCTCGGGCCGACGAGCTCGCTGCGCGATCATGCCCGCGTCCGCGCAGCGTTGCCCGGCGTGTCGCGGGTCAGCGTCGAGCCGGTGTTGCCGGTCGACGTCATCGGCATCTACGTCCTCGTCCCGGCTGGGATCTGAAGCCGTGGCGCGCGCTACCCGCAAATCGCACGCCGCCGCCCTGGCCTTCGACGCCATTACCGTTGAGGGCGCGCTGATCGCGCCGGCCATGCTGGCGCGCATCGCCGAGCAGAAGGCGGGTGGCCAGGCGGAAGCCGGACTACAACATCCCGAAGGGCCTCACCGCTGCGCGACGAGATCGCGCGCTATTTTCGCATCGGCCAGGCGCTGTTTACCGACTCTGCACGCCAGCGCCACGCCTCACCGCGGCGGCGACGACACGCTTCGTCGAGGCGCTTCTGCGCGACGTGTTCGGCTTCTGGCGACATCAGCCCGCGTCGGCACCCGCACGCTCGACGAGCGCCTATACGCGGTCACGCTTCGAAGGCGCGCGGCGGGCGCGTGCCGGTGGTCGTCGTCCCCCGTCCGACGATCTCGACGCGCCGAGCGCGCATCTGCCGAGCGACGGCCGGCGGCGCTCGGCCGCCTCGGCCGTGCAGGATTGGCTCAACGCGAGCGACGGCGCGCTCTGGGACTGTGCACCAACGGCATCCAGCTCCGCCTCGTGCGCGACCAACGCCAGCCTGACGCGGCCCGCCTTCATCCAGGCGGACTTGCGCCGCATCTTCGAGGGCGAGGCGTTCGCCGACTTCGCCGCCCTGTGGCTGCTGATCCATGCGAGCCGCTTCGGCATGCCCGGCGCGGCACCGACCGATTGCGCGCTCGAACGCTGGCGCGAGGCCGGCGCCAAGGAGGGCGTCGCTGCCCGCGAGCGCCTGCGCGACGGCGTCGAGGCGGCGCTGCTCAGCCTCGGCGGCGGCTTCGTCGGCACATCCCGACAACGCCGCGTTTGCGCGAGCGCCTCGCGAGCGGGGCGCTGCCGCTGCCCGAGTATTTCGGCCAGCTGTTGCGGCTCGTCTATCGGCTGATCTTCTTCTGCTCGCGGCCGAGGACCGCAACCTGCTGCACCCGCCGGACCACGCCGGCCGGCCGCGCGCAAGCTCTACGCCGAGGGCTATTCCGTCGGCCGGCTGCGCGACCAGGCCGTCCGGCGCGCGGCATGGGACCGGCACCGCGATCAGTGGGAGGGGCTGCTGATCGCGTTCGCGGCCGCTCGCGGGTGGGGAGCCGCGCCTCGGCCTGCCGGCGCTCGGCGGGCTGTTCGAGCCGGGGACGATCGGCCCGATCTGGAGGCGCGCCCGCCTCGCCAACCGCGACCTGATGGAGGCGATCTACCGGCTCGCCTGGCTGAGGGAGCCGTCCGGCCTCGTCCCGGTCAACTGGCGCGACATGGAGACCGAGGAATTGGGCTCGGTCTACGAGGGCCTGCTCGAGCTGACCCCGCGCCTGACCGCCGACGGCCGCGGCTTCTGCTCTTCGCCGAGGCCGGCGAGGCCAAGGGCAACGCCCGCAAGACGACGGGCAGCTACTACACGCCCGACAGCCTCGTGCAGGCGTTGCTCGACAGCGCCTTCGACCCTGTCCTCGACCGGGTCGAGGCGGAGGCCGACGATCCGGCCAAGGCCCCGCTGTCGGTGACGGTGATCGACCCGGCCTGCGGCTCGGGCATTTCGCTGGCCGGCGGCGCAGCCGCATCGCGACGCGCGTGGCGCGCCATCGCACCGGCGGCGTCGCCTCGGCCGAGGACTATCGCCACGCGCTGCGCGGAGGTGGCGCGCGCCTGCGATCCACGGCGTCGATCGCAACCCGCTGGCGGTCGAGCTGACCAAGGTGGCGCTGTGGATCGAGACGGTCGAGCCGGGCAAGCCGCTCGGCTTCCTCGACGCCAACATCCGCTGCGGCGACCGCTGCTCGGGGTGTTCTGACCCTCGACGCACTGCGCCACGGCATCACCTGACGCCGCTTACAAGCCGCTCACCGGCGACGACAAGGAAACCGCCAGGTATTTCGCCAAGCGCAACAAGGCCGAACGGCGCCGGCCAGGGCCAGCTTCGACTTCGCCGCGGCGGCGGGCGCATTGCCGGCGTCAGCGCCGCTGGCGGATGAAGCGCGGCGCTGCGCGCCATGCCCGAGGACAGCCCGGCAGGAGATCGCGGCGAAGCGCCGGCGCTTCGCGGCCGGACGGGCCGACCCGAAATCGTGGGCCTCGCAGATCGCCGCCGACCTCTACACCGCCGCGTTCCTGGTGCCGAAGACCGGCGGCGTGCCGGCCAACCGCAACACGGTGACGATCCCGACCACCGCGCATGTCTGGGGACGCGCTCGCCGGCCGCGACCGTCTACGGCCCGCTGCGTCGGCCGCGCGCAGGACCTCGCCGGCGCGGCGCACGCCTTCCACTGGCCGCTCGAATTCCCCGACGTGATGGCGGCCGGCGGTTTCGATGTCGTGCTCGGCAACCCGCCGTGGGAGCGCATCAAGCTTCAGGAGCAGGAATTCTTCGCCGCCCGCGACCCCGAGATCGCGCGCAGGCAATTCCGAATGCAAAGCGGCGCGCGGGCGGATGCTCAGCGCAGCCGGGGCAGGCCGGTGCCGGCTCGCGGGAACGTGCACTCTACGACGGCTTACGAGGGTCGCAAAGCAGATCGCCGAGGCCGCCTCCGCATTCGCACGTTCCAGAGGCTGACCGAGGGCGCTTCCCGCTGACCGGCCGCGGCGACGTCAACACCTACTGCCCTGTTCGCCGAGCATGTTCGCCAGCCTGGCGACCGGCCCGCGCGGCCGCGCGCGAGCGTCATCTGTCCGACCGGCATCGCCACCACGACTGCCACCACCGCACCGTTTTTCGGCTGCGCTCGCTGACCGATGGCAAGCGGCTCGCGTCGCCGTCCATGCTTTACGGTCAGCGACGGGTATGGGTTCAAGGCGACCGTATCGGTCACGCCCGCGTCAAGCTTCTGCCTGCTCACCATCGGGAATGGGGCCACCAGGGCGGAACCGGCGGGTCTTCAGTTCGACTTGAAAGCTCACGCACGAGCGCCGCATTCGCAGACCGGCGTCGCCATTACTCCTATCCCACGAGACGATGATCAGCGCCGCATCAATCCGAACACCGACACGGCACCGGTTTTCCGTACCGACGACCGACGCTGAGGCTGACCGCGAAAATCTGCGCGCGCGTGCCGGTGCTGATCGACGAGGGTCGAAGGGTCCCGGTCCGGCGTCCGTGGGGCGTGTCGTCTTCGTGCGGCCATGTTTCACATGGCCAACGACCACAGCGGGTTGTTCCGGACGGCCGCCCACTTGCAGCGCAGCCGGGCTCGTCCGCGACGGCCGCGGTTGGGTTCGCGCCCGGCAGCGCGTGCAGCGCCGCTGCAGCGGCGCTAGCCCTGATCGAGGGGCAGCCGACCGACCGGAAGCCTGCCGCTTGGCCGGGACGCAGCACGACGCGGCATAAAGCGAGCCCGCGCGCTACGTCCCGCTCTACGAAGCCAAGATGATCCATCAGTTCGATCATCGCTGGGCCGCTACGACAGCGATGACAGCCGCGACGCGAGCCTATCGAAAAGCAGGACCCGTTTTGAACCGGCTCCGCGTTACTGGGTATCCGAGGACGAGTCGGCGCACGCCTCGGCGAAAAAGGCTGGACACGCGGATGGCTAATCGGCTGGCGGGACATCTCATTTGCGCAGCGTTGAGCGGACAGTGATCGCTACAGCGACCGCGCGCCGGCGTAGGAAACAACCTCCTCTGATGCTCTTCCAGGTCCGGCGGCGATCCGCAGGCGCTCGCGGCCCCTTGCAGGGTTTTTATCCTCGCTCGTCTGCGACTACTTCGCTCGTCATAAGGTTGGCGGCACGCACCTGAACTATTTCGTCTATCAGCAGCTCCGATCCTCACACCAGCCATATTCCGAGGCGCGATCTTGACTTCATTGTCCCCCATCCTCGAACTAACCTACACCAGCCACAGCGATGGCGCCGTTCGCGCGCGACCTCGGCTACGATGACGGGCCGTCGCTTTCCCGTGGGACGAGGTTATCGCGCGCTGCGCGTCTGCGCGCCGAGCTCGACGCCTGGTCTGCGCCCAGCCTATGGGCTCACGCGCGACGGACTGCGCTACGTCCTCGACCTCGATCAGCCGACGCGAAGGGACGTCGGACTACCCCTCCGAGACGCTTCGCGTGCTGAAGAGAGCAACGAGAGTCCGCGCGCTACGGCGAGTATCGCGCACGGCCCGCCTCGTGCTCACGCCGCCTGGGACGCGCACGAGGCGCGCGCCGGCCGCCGCCCAATGATCGTGCGCCAGAGAACCCGCCCGGATTTCGTCGTCGCGCACCGAGGCGCAGAAGGCGGCCTGGGACAGCAGGCTTCCTGGCGCTCGACCGCGGGGTCGAGCGGCGGTGTGGCTGCGCTGCGGCTCGACCACCGCGCGGGGCGAGATCTGGATCGCCGGCGTGCCGCCCGCGGCCCTTGGCTGCTCTCGATCGATCATCCGGGCGTAGCGGCGGAGCTTGCGTGGCGCCGCCGCCCTCGCCCACTGCCCGGGCCACGGCCTCGCCACCTTCGGCTTCGACCACCTTGACCGCGCTCCATGCCGCGCTCGACCGCGTCTACAAAGCTCGGCGTCAGCCTCCCCGACGCCCCGCTCGCCCGGTTTCGCGCGCCAGACCGCCGGCCGCCGCAGACGACTGGAGGTCGAGCGGCTCGTCGTCCAGCGCATCGGCCAGGACATCTTCCGCGCCGCCCTGATGGATTATTGGGGAGCCCGCTGCCCGATCACCGGCATCACCGATCCCGCCCTGCTGCGGGCCTCCCACATCGTGCCCGTGGGCCGAATGCGACGACGCGCAACGCCTCGATGTCCGCAACGGCCTCCTCCTCTCCGCGCTCTGGGATGCGGCCTTCGACACAGGCCTGGTCAGCTTCGCCCGATGACGGAACCGTGCTCGCCAGCCCCCGAATTGAGCCCGCCGCGGGGCCGGGCTCCGGCGTCGAGGGGGCGCCCGACTGCTCAACCTGCGAGACGCCCACCGCGAACTTGGCGCACCGCGCTTGCCGGCTTTTCTGGTATGTCGGCTGGCTGTCTCCATTCCGATCGAGGCAAAGGCTGGCGCGTGATCTGCACGACACGTCAGGAGAACGGCGTTGGGCTCGGTGTGCTCATGGTGTTGGCATGTCGGCCGACGCGGTGGTCGAGCCTCGCCTAACCAGATCATCGGCCAGGCTGGGCAGTGCCTCGCGCGCCAGCGCGCCACAGGATCCCCGGCGCGCTCAACCGGCTACTTGGTCGGCGAAAATCGCCGAGGCTACTCAGCGGCTCACCTGCGCCAGCTGAAGCTGCCGATCACCCGCAGCCTCCGCCCGGAGCGTCGACGCTGCCCCGGCGATGGCGAACTCGACTGAGCGCGGCTGTCAATGCACACCGGCAAGGCCTACCGGGAAGCTGCGCGAGGACCCCGACCGCCGAGCGTTACCTAATAACTCGCGGCGTCTGCTAGGCTGCGGGAAAGGTTGCCCACGCCGCAGCTTGAGCAGCCGCTCGCTGGATTTCTCAGCCTCCTCGTTCTGATCGAGGGCGCTCCATGTCGGCGTCAACGATCCGCAAGCTCGAGGACCTGCCTTCAGACGGCGGCGGCCGCGCCGTCGACACGCTCGCCGGGGCGATGCTTCCGGCTGTTCGTCCGGCTGCACGCGCCTCGAGGAGACACAGGCCTCTGTCCCGGCCGCCGGCTGGCGGCGCTCGAGGGGGCGCAGCCTCGACGGCGGCAGCCCCGGCGGAGAGAGGGTCCGGAATATCGGCGAGCCTCCCTGCGGCACCGCCGAAGCGGGGCCGCGAGCCGGCCACCCGGCAGCCCCCAACAAGAGACTGAGGAACGGCCACGACGAGAACGACGACGCGGCCAGGCCCTTGAGCCTGGCCGATGGCGTGGCACAAGCGGGGCAGGCCGCGCCGGGCCAGCGCCAAGCGCGCGGCAAACGACCGTTGCCGGGTCGCCGCGGTGAGGCTGATACCGGTACGGAGGAGCTGCGTCGCCGCGAGCGCATCGCGCAACCGGGCGCGAGGATTTGGGTTGACCGGCGCGGCGGTGCTGTTGCGCCCACAAGCACCTCGACCGCCGGCAGTTTGACACGCTCCAGGGTGGTCACTGCGCTATTGCAGCAAGCCGCCCGGGGGCTGGGGCGGGCGCGACGGCAGCGTGGCGGGCTGTGGGAAGCAATTACTGGAGCCCTGATACGAACCGGGTTCGCTTCGACACCGGTCGGCGACGGCGGCACTCGCTCGCCCTGACGGCGTCCGGCGGCGGCTGGCGGCTCTGCGCTCATCCGCGCCCTCGACGGCGACCCGCGATCTCGTGATCACGTTCTGACCTGGCGGAAGGACGGGTGCCCCCGTTGGTTCTGCACGTCCTCGAACGGCGGCTCGATCACGCGCCCGGACGACGCCTCTCGACCGAGCTGCGCACGGGAAGCACTGCTGCCGACAGCATCGCCGGCGCCGGCGCCTTTGGGGGCGGCAATGAGGAACAGCAGAAGCGACCCGCTCATGCCCGTCGGCAGGCCCCTCACCACCCAACACACACGCGGTTGCCCGCGCAGCCAACCTGGCATCTGATAGCAGGAGAACGGCTGCCCCTCACCGCGGTCGGGGTCACCGCGGGCGAAGCGTCGCCCCCTTTCGCCGGCGGCTGCAAGGCTGCGCGTTACTAACAACCTGGCAGCCGCGGGGCTGTGTTGCCCTGCCCCTTGTCGGTGCTGGCGGGACCGGCGAGCGGGCCGCCTGCCCGATTTCCCGCTGACGACGACGCTCCGAGACCACCCGAGACACGCTCGCCCGCAGTAGTGGCCTGCAACATGGCCCGCGCCGAAAATCGCCTCGAATAGCTCAATTTTCTGCGTATGTCTGGCGGAGAGGGAGGGATTCGAACCCTCGGTCCCCCGCAAGAGGGACAACGGTTTTCGAGACCGCCCCGTTCGACCGCTCCGGCACCTCTCCTTGCAAACGGCGGCAACGACTTAGCACGGGCGCAGCAAGAACGGCAAGAGAACAGAGGCAGGAAATCGGCGTCCGCGTGGCTCCCAGCGCTTTGCCGCGCTCGGCTTGCCGTACTTTGTGCCGAAACAAGGCGGTGGCGTCGTTAATCCAGTCGTGGTATAAGGTTAATAGGCATCGTCTCTCAAGAACGGCCGATGATCGGCTTGCCGTTGCGAGATTTGCTAATCTACTTGCGCGGGAGGGTATGCAAAAGATCCACAAGATCGATGACGGAGACGCCGTCGGATCCGCCGACCGACGGGTCGACAGCTTCACCCCCGCCATCGCCACGAATAGGGATCACCCAGCCATGCGCACAATCGATAACGAGATCACAGAGGTCTGGGAGCCTCACGCCATGAGCCGGGTGGAATGCGTAAACCGTGAAGGCTTGATAGCTCTTCTCCTCGCTCGACATCGCCGTTCCCAGGTGACGCCCGAGGATCTCAACATTGATTTTCGCCATGTTTCTCTGGTCCGTGAGAGGTGGGTTTCACACTCGCCAAGTGCCTGCGAACAAGCCGCATCACCCGTATCAGCGGAGGCCGTTGCAATTTGCCTTTGGTCGGTCGCCGAGCCGCGCTCAGAATGAGACCGTGGCCGAAAGCGCAGGATCCGGTTTCCGAAGTGTCGGTCATGCGGTAACGATTTAGCGATTTACCATGACTTTGTCAATTATAAAATTAGATATTTGCGATTTAAGGCTAAGGCCGTCGGGGCAGCGGCTCAAACCCAATCTGTTGAGAGAGCTCATCGGCGGGGACCCGCCGGCCGCATTCCGAGCGCTCGGGCAGGCGATTATCAATCGAAGCCAGCCAGGCGTAGACCATCCAGGATGTGGTCGACCGCGGCCTGGTCGTTGTACAGCCGACGTAGGTTGCCCCCTACGAAAGCCAAGTTCGGGTTGAGAAACTTCAGCTCCTCGAGCGCGGCCTTAGCCTCCTCCGATTCGGCCGAGCTGGGCCAAGCCGGCGACGACATAGCGCAGGCCAGCCGGCCAATTCCGATTGAGCGTCCAGGACCGTCGCCCGGCTTCGACCGCCTGGGCATAATGCCCTAGCTGATAGTGCGCGCCCGCGAGCTGCAGCCAGCCAGATAAAGAGGAGAGGATCGCTTGGGGCTGAGGCGGATCCCTTTTCGGCAAGCGCGATCGCCTCCTCCGGATGGCCGCCGTAGAGGTGCATCTGGCCAAGAAGAACATGGGCGGCGGCATTGCTGGGGTTGAGCTTGATCGCTTCTTGGAACGACGACGTCGCGAGATCGGAGCGATGCATCCACATGCAGCACGAGGCCGAGCGCGAAATGGGCTGGCTGGATATTGGGCGTCTAGACTGACCGCGCGTTGCGCGAGTTCATAAGCCTCGACGTAATTGAGTTTGTCGTTATCGGCCCAGCCCAGATAGGCGGCGTTGCAAAGGGTAATCGACAATTGCGCGACGGGCTGCGGATATTGCTGGGTCTATCGCCAGTGCGCGGCGAAATAAACCCTGTGCTTCGATGCTGTCGCTCTTTGGTATAGCGGTAAACGTGCCACGAACCCGCGCTGATAGAATTCGTAGGCGTCTTCTCTTTCGAGCGGTCGGCGGGCGATGCGATCGCGCTCGGATCTGAGTAGTTCCGGCTCGATGGCGCCGACGATCGCAGTGGTCACCTCGTCTTGCAACTCGAACAAATCCGAGAAGTCACGGTCGAACATTTCCGCCCAAAGATGCGCATCCGCTTCGGCGTCTATCAACTGAGCATTGACGCGCACCCGCTTGTCCGAGCGGCGGACACTTCCTTGCAGCACATAGCGTACACCCAATTCACGACCGATCTGCTTCGTGTCGAGTGGCTTGTCCCGATAAGTGAACGCGGTATTACGCGAAATAACCAACATGTTCGTGAACCGCGACAGATTGGTGGTCAAATCCTCGGTGATCCCATCGGCAAAATATTGCTCGTCCTGATCGCGGCTGAGGTTTTCGAAGGGCAGGACGACGATTGACAGACGTTGCTGCGGGCTGGAGCCGATTTCGGGGATTATTGGAGAGGCCGGCTGCGCATCGCCGCCCAGCCGAACCACTGGTGCGACAAAGCAATAGCCACGTCCGGGAAGCGTCTGGATGCAGCTGCCCTCCGCCCGGTTCTGATCGAGTATTTGGCGGAGTTTTGAAACTTGCACGTTCAGGTTGGCTTCTTCGACCACCCGTCCCGGCCACACGGCCTTCATGATCTCGTCTTTCGAGACCACCTCGCCTTGCCGCCCAGCCAACAGCCCAAGCAAAGCAACGGTCCGCGCGCCCGAGCGCAACCGGCACGCCCAAGGCGCCCTGATCCAACCGGTACAAGACGCCGCCCCGGCGGTCGAGGCGAAAGCCTTCGAACAGAAGAATGTCGGCTGAACCAAGCACGTCCACGCAGTTGCTCCCGACCGGTCCGGCCATCAACTTGCCTCTATATTCCCATAACCATCGCAACAACGTCAGGCGCGCGTCCAAGACCTGGAACCCGCACAGAGGAACCGGTTGAGGGGCCGAATTGGCATTCGTTTGGAAAAATTTGGGTCGGCCACATAGCGCCGACACCAGGGGAAGTCGGATGGTTGCCGTCGATTAGGGTTTGAGGCGGATTTAGTCGATACCCGCCTAGGCCCGCGCGGATCGACGACTACAATGAGCGCAGTCGCCGCGCGGGGTACCGTCGAGATGCTCAGCGCACCCGAACGGGTGAAAGTCTCCACCGACGTGCCGTCTCAACCCCTATCCGCGACTGTATCAGTACTGGGTGACCTGATGATGAGGTATCGCACCGATCTGCGCAATTTGATGCATTTTCTGTCGCTGCGCGCGATCCCCACGCGCAATACGAGATCCGCGCCTATTCCGCGGCAACGGCGGGTACCGATGACCGATGCGGCCTTCTCGAATTTCGGATGAATGCGGCAGTGATCTCGGCCACCGGCCTCGCCGTCATCCGCCGGATGATCGGCGGCGGGCACGTCGATGAAGCCTCGAGCGATCGCGCCGCGGGAATGGCGCGAGTTGACGGCGTTGCTTCGAGACCCGGAGGTTTGCCGCAGACGCAGAGTGCCCGTGGTGCTTGTCACACAATTGCCAAATTATTATTTTATCTGGAAAAGGCCACCACTTGCTGTAAGGAAGGTTTGGCGATCGCGACTCTTTAAACAAATGGCCGTCCTTGCGGGCGACGCCAAGCCGGCGATCCCGCGGATGCAAGACCATCACGGTCCACGGGTGATTTTCCACAATGGTTGCATTTATAGCATAAATATGTTATGGTCTCAACCATTAAAATGCTGTTTTGACCCATGCCCGAACGGTGCGTCATGTCGACACAAAGTTCCCCTGCTGCCTCCCTCAGGACCATCAATCGCTTCCCTGCTGCCGGAGTGCTGCTTCGGGTGGCTAGCTATTTGATCTACAAAGCCTTATCGCCGATCCTACCGGCGATTTCCGGGGCCGGATCGAGTTTTCTCCCTGCTTTTCCCGCGCGGCAGGGAAATCCCGGCACTCGGGTGTCTGTGGCGGTATTCCCCTCTGCGGCCTGGAACGGCGCATCTTGTCGACCGGTTCGTCGAGGGGGCGGAGAAGGCGCGGCGGCGTCTACTCGATGATGATCCGCGGCGGCGGCCGGCGCTCGGCATCGGCGCCGCTGACCTTCTCCCAGATCCGCGCCGCCATCCGGCGGAAGACTAGCGGCGTGCGGGTTGTCGGGCTCGGCGACGGTGATCGGGGTGCCGCCGTCGGAGGTCTCGCGGATCTTGATGTCGAGCGGCACCTCGCCCAAAAACTCGACGCCGAGCCGCTCGGCTTCGTGGCGGGCGCCGCCATGCGAGAAGATCTCGCTGCGGCCGCCGCAATGCGGGCACAGGAAATAGCTCATATTCTCGACGATGCCGAGCACCGGCACGTCGACCTTGGTGAACATGTTGAGCCCCTTGCGGGCGTCGAGCAGGGCGATGTCCTGCGGGGTCGAGACGATGACCGCGCCGGCGAGCGGCACCTGCTGCGCCATCGTCAGCTGCGCGTCGCCGGTGCCCGGCGGCAGGTCGACGATCATGATGTCGAGCTCGCCCCAGTCGACCTCGCGCAGCATCTGCTGCAAGGCGCTCATCACCATCGGCCCGCGCCAGATCATCGGCGTGTCCTCGGGCACGAGAAACCCCATCGACATGCAGCGAACCCGTAATTCTCGAGCGGCGACAAGACCTTGCCGTCGCGCGAGTGGGGCCGCTGGCCGGAGATTCCGAGCATGCGCGGCATCGAGGGGCCGTAGATGTCGGCGTCGAGAACGCCGACGCGCAGCCCGTTTGCTTTGAGCGCCACGCGCGAGATTGGCAGCGACCGTCGACTTGCCGACGCCGCCCTTGCCCGAGGCGACCGCGACGATCGCCTGCACTCCCGGCGACAAGGCCCGCGCTGGGTCCGGCCGCCCGCCGCCGGGTGCGGCGCGTTGCGGCCGCGCGCGCACCGCCTGCGCGGTCAGCACCGCCGTCACCGACAGCACGTCGGGAAGCGCCTCGACCGCCTTTTCCGCCGCCTTGCGCAGCGGCTCCAGCCGCGGGCCGCGCTCGGGCTCGACCTCGATGGCGAAGGCGACGTTGCCGTCGCGGACGACGACCCCGACACCATGCCGAGCGAGACGATGTCGGCGCCCTTTTCGGGATCGACGACATGCCCCAGCGCATCGAGGACCTGTCGCTCGGTGACGGCGGCCATTTCGTTCTCCTGCCCGAACGGCGCGGCGATCCGGTCGTGCGCGCGAGCGAGCCGTCGGTCGACCGGAGCGTCGGCGCCGCCGGATACGCGGGATTTGGGGCGGGCGGCGCCACTTGACAACACTCGCCCGCGCGCCCTCTATCGGCGCGTGCCGGCGGCGCGGTTGCGCGCAGAAGCCCGGGGACCGCAGCCATTGCGAGCGCGGCGCGGGCGTGGGCCCGCGGAAAGGTTCGAGGTCGATGTTCTGGCAAAGTCAGGGCGGTGGTCCGTGGGGCACCGGTCCGCGCGGCGGCGGACCGTGGGGCGGCGGCAACCGCGGCAATGGCGGCGGGCCGAGCCCGCGCGGGCGCGGGCCGCAGCCGCCCGATTTCGAAGAGCTGCTGCGCCGCGGCCAGGATCGCTTCAGGCGGGTGTTGCCGCCGGGCGGCTTCGGCAACCGGCGTTGGATCGCCATCGGGGCGCTTGGTCATCTGTCGGCGGCTGGGTGGCGAGCGGCATCTACACCGTAGACCCCGACCAGGTCGGCGTCGTGCTGCGCTTTGGCGCCTATAATCGGACCACCGAGCCCGGCCTCAACTACCACCTGCCGAGCCCGATCGAGAAGGTGCTGACGCCCAGCGTGACCCGCGTCAACCGGACCGAGATCGGCTACCGCGGCGCCGAGGGTTCGGCGATCCGCGGCGCGGTGACGCGCCAGGTGCCGGAAGAAGCCTTGATGCTGACCGGTGACGAGAACATCGTCGATATCAACTTCACCGTCTTTTGGGTCATCAAGGACGCCAAGGCCTATCTCTTCAATATCCGGGCGCCGGACGCGACGGTGAAATCCGCCGCCGAGAGTGCGATGCGCGAGGTGATCGGCGAGACCCCGATCGCCCAGGCGCTGGCGGAGCGGCGCGGCAAAATCGAAACCGACACCCATAGCCCTGCTGCAGGGGATCCTCAACGCCTACGGCGCGGGGATCGAGGTCACCCAGCTGCAGCTGCTGAGGGTCGATCCGCCAGGCCCGGTCATCGACGCCTTCCGCGACGTCCAGCGCGCGCTCGCCGACCGCGAGCGGCTGCGCAACGAGGCCGAGGCCTACCGCAACGACGTCATCCCGCGGGCGCGCGGCGACGCCGCGCGAATCAAGCAGGAGGCTGAAGCTTATCGCCAGGAAATCATCGCCCGCGCCCAGGGCGATGCCGATCGCTTCAACTCGGTCTATACGCGCCTTCAAGGCAGCGCAGGACGTCACCCTCGAACGGCTCTACCTCGAAACCATGGAAGAGGTCCTGAGGAACAGCAACAAGGTGATCATCGACAAATCCGCCGAAGGCGGGACCGGCGTGCTCCCCTATCTGCCGCTGCCCGCCCTGGGCGGCGGCAACCCGCCTGGCAACGCCCCGGCCCAGGGAGCACGGCGGGAACATCGGCGCCAGCCATCGGCACGGGGCAATCACCGGCAGCGCCTGCCGTCCCGCCCTCCGCGGCCGGCAATGAGGAGATGAGGATGGACCGCCGCCTGCTCCTCGTCCTCGCCGTGGTCCTCGTCGTGGCGGGCCTCGCCTTGACCAACGCGCTGTTCATCGTCGACCAGACCGAGCAGGCGCTGGTGCTGCAATTCGGTCAACCTCGGCGGGTCATCCGCACGCCCGGGCTGTGGGTCAAGCGCCCGTTCCTCGAAGACGTGAAGCGCTATGACAACCGCCTCCTCGATTTCGAGCCGCCGCCCGAAGAGGTCATCGTCTCGGATCAGAAGCGTCTTGTCGTCGATACTTACACGCGATACCGCATTACTGATCCGTTGCTGTTCTATCAGACCGTCAATACCGAGGTCGGCGTGCGCGCCCGGCTGAGTGCGATGGTCAACGGCAGCCTGCGGCGGGTGCTCGGGCAACGTGACCTTGTCCGCGCTGCTCTCCCATGAACGCCCGGCGATCATGAGGCAGATCCGCGACGAGGTCAGCGAGCAGGGAAAGCCGTTTGGCATCGAGGTCGTCGATGTCCGGATCCGCCGCGCCGATCTGCCTGAGGAAAACAGCCAGGCGATTTTTGCTCGCATGGTGTCGGAACGCCAGCAGCAGGCGGCACAGTATCGCGGCGAGGGCGCCGAGGCGGCGCAGACCGTGCGCGCCAACGCGGACCGTGAACGTACCATCATCGTTGCCGAGGCGCAGCGCAGCGCCCAGACGAGTACGCGGCGACGGCGACGCCGAGAGCATCCGGATCTATGCCGATGCGTTCGGCCAGGACAAGGAGTTCTTCGCGTTCTACCGTTCGATGCAGGCCTATCGCGACGCGCTCAACGGCCGCAGCACATCGTTTGTGCTGACACCCGGCAGCGGCTTCTTCCGCTTCTTCGAGAAGCCGGGCGCGGCGACCGGCGGAGAGGCGTCCCCGGCAGCGCGGGCCGGCTCGCCGTAATGGCCTGCAGGTCGCGCTCGGGCCGATGAGGGATTTGTGGACGGCGCTGGCCCTAGTCCTGGTGATCGAGGGCGCGCTCTACGCGCTGTTCCCGGAAGGCATGAAGCGGGTGGCGGCACGGGCTGTTCTCGTTCCGCCACAGGCGCTGCGGCTGGCGGGGCTGGCGGCCGCGTGCATCGGTGTCGTCCTCGTCTGGATAGTGCGCCGCTGACACCGGGCCTACATCGGCGTTGCGGCGATTGCCGATGGCCGCGCTTCTCCCATAATCTTGGTGCAAGCCTAAACGGCCCAGATCGATCAGTCGAAAAGATCATGCGGCTTTGCCGCGAGGAGTTGCTTCCGGTGTCGTCCCATCCGTCAAATTTGGCCCGCTGTGCCGTCGGCGCGCTTGCGCCTTGCTGATCGTCGCCGCGGCGGCTCTCGCCTCGGGATCGGCGGCTGCCCGGCCGGCGCCCGAGAGCTTCGCGGAGCTTGCTGAAAAGCTTCTCCCTTCGGTGGTCAACATCTCGACGACGCAGACGCTGAAGTCCGACCGAGGCCGCGAACGAGCCGGCCCCGAGGTCCCGCAATTTCCGCCGGGCTCGCCTTTCGAGGAGTTCTTTCGCGACTTCTTCGACCGCGGCATGCCCAAGGGCGGCCGTCCCGAGGCGCAGCCGCGCAAGGCCACCTCGCTCGGTTCGGGCTTCATCATCGATCCGGCGGGCTATGTCGTGACCAACAACCATGTGATCGCCGACGCCGACGAGATCACCGTCATCCTGCACGACGATACGAATTTGAAGGCCGAGCTGGTCGGGCGCGACACCAAGACGGATATCGCGCTGCTGAAGGTCAAGACCGACAAGCCGCTGAGCGCGGCAACCTGGGGCGACAGCGACGCCTCGCGCGTCGGCGACTGGGTGCTGGCGATCGGCAACCCGTTCGGTCTGGGCGGCAGCGTCACCGCCGGCATCCTCTCGGCGCGCCAGCGGGACATCAATTCGGGCCCCTATGACGACTTCCTGCAGACCGATGCCTCGATCAATCGCGGCAATTCCGGCGGGCCGATGTTCAACATGGACGGCAAGGTCATCGGCATCAACACGGCGATCTACTCGCCCTCCGGCGGCTCGATCGGGATCGGCTTCGCAATTCCGTCGGCCTCGCCAAAGCGGTCGTCGCCGAGCTCGAGCACGAGGCCGACCACACGGTGCATCGCGGCTGGCTCGGGGTGCGTATCCAGGCGGTCACCGACGAGATCGCCGAAAGTCTCGGGCTCGACAAGGCGCGTGGCGCGCTGATTGCGAGCGTCAACGAAAACGGGCCGGCGCAGGCGGCGGGCATCCAGGCCGGCGATGTCGTCGTCGAGCTTTGACGGCAGGCCGGTGGGCGATATGCGGCGGTTGCCGCGGCTCGTCGCCGAGACGCCGGTCGACAAGACAGTGCCGGTCACAATTTGGCGCAAGCGCGGCGAAACCACCCTCCAAGTCAAGATCGGCCGGCTCGAGGAGAGCGATCAACAGCAGGCGAATGCGCCGGAGCAGCCCAAGAAGGGTGGCAGAGAGCCGGCCGGCGTGGTCAAGACGCTCGGCCTGACATTGTCGAGCATCACGCCCGAGCTGAAGGAGAAGTATTCTATTGCCGAGGATGTGAAAGGTGTCGTCGTCGTCGATGTCGCCAAGGACAGCCCCGCGGCCGCCAAAGGCGTGCGCCCCGGAGACATGATCATGGAAGCCGCGCAAGAGGAGGTGAAGAGCCCCGGCGAAGTCAGCAGCAAGATCGACGAAGCAAAAATCCGGGCGCAAATCGATCCTCCTGCTGGTCGAGCGTCAGGGCGATCTTCGCTTTGTCGCCTTGCGACTCGACCAGGGGTGAGCGCTCACCCGACGATTTCCTCCTTTCGGTATCCTTGAGCGTAGAGCAGACCCGTCAGATCGGCATGGTCGAGACGCCAGCGTGCGACCTCGGCAACTCTGGCTTGGGTCGAAAGCGATGCCGATGCCGGCGGCAGCCAGCATCGGCAAGTCGTTGGCGCCGTCGCCGACGGCGATCGTCTCGGCCGGTGCGAGGCCGAGCTCAGCCGCCAGAGCGAGGAGCGCTTCGCGCTTGGTATCCCCGGTTACGATCGGCGCGTGGACGATGCCGGTGATCCGACCTTGTGCGAGCTCGAGCCGGTTGGCGATCACGCGGTCGAAGCCGAGCGCGGCTGCGACCGGTTCGGCGAAGACCGCGAACCCGCCGGAGACGAGCGCCGTTGCAGCTCCGCCGCGGCGCATGGTCGCGACCAGCGCGCGCGCCCCGAAGTCAGCCGGATCCGTGCGGCGGCGTCTTCGAGCCGGCGGAGCCTCCATTCCCCGGAGCAAGGCGACGCGGGCTTCGAGCGCGGCGGCGAAGTCGATCTCGCCGTTCATGGCGCGCCGCGTGATCGCCGCAACTTGCGGGCGAAGCCCGATGGGCTCGGCAAGCTCGTCGAGCATCTCGTTCTCGATGATCGTCGCCTCCAGATCGGCGACGAGAAGCCGTTTGCGCCGTCCTGTCGCAGGCTGAACGAGAACATCGATCTCCGCGCCATCGATCAGAGCGCGCGCCGTTTGCTCGACTTGCCCCGGGACTTGCCCTTGGCCGGCCGCGTCGAGGACGAGATCGCAGGCCTCCTCGGCGGCAAGCCAGATCGGCTCGCCCTCGATCCCCAAAGCCCCGGCGATCGTCGAGGCGAGGATGGGGCAGGCTCGCCCGGCCGTAGGGCCCCGCGATCAGGGTGAGGACCATCTCCATGAGCCGGCGTCCTACTCCGGAAAACGCGCCTGCCACAAGCCGGCCCCCGCAAGCGGCGACAGCGCGCCGCCCGTCCTCGTCATCGCCGGTCCGACGGCGAGCGGCAAATCGGCGCTCGCGATCGAGCTGGCGGATGCATTCGGCGGCACCATCGTCAACGCCGACAGCCTGCAGGTCTACCGCGATCTCCGCGTCCTGACGGCGCGTCCCGATGCCGCTGCCGAACAACGCGCGGCGCACCGGCTCTACGGCTTTTTGACGCCGGCGAGCGCGGCTCCGTCGCCGATTGGCGTCGCCTGGCACTGGACGAAATTGCCGCCGTCACCGCCGCCGGGCGCCTGCCGATTGTGGTCGGCGGCACCGGTCTCTACATCCGGGCGCTCGAGAAGGGTCTGGCACCGGTTCCGGAAATCCCGGAAGAGCTCCGCCGCGAGGCGGCCGAGCTCCATCGGGTTCTCGGCGGCGCCGCGTTCCGCGAGCGGCTGGGGCAGCTCGACCCGTGCGGCGCTGCTGCGCCTTGCTCCCGGCGACCGGCAGCGCCTGGTGCGAGCCTATGAGGTCGTGCGCGCCACGGGCGTTCCGCTTGGCGACGTGGCAACGCCGCCCCCATCCGCCGTCCCCGTATCGCTTCGCCATGATCCTGCTGGCGCCCACCGCGGACAGGCTCTATGCCGCCTGCGACACCCGTTTCGCCCGGATGATGGCAGCGGGAGCGCTCGCCGAGGCGGCGGCGCTCGCTGCCCGAGGCCTCGATCCCGATTTGCCGGCGATGAAGGCCGTCGGGTTGCCCGAACTCTTGCGCCATCTGCGCGGCGAGACTGGCGCTGGCAGACGCGATCGCCGCGGCTCAGCGCGCCACCCGGCAGTACGCAAAGCGCCAGATGACGTGGTTTCGCCATCAAGCCGCGCCGGATTTGACGCTGAACGAGCCTTTTTCCGAAGGTCTGCTGCGCTGCACGCGCCGGTTTGTCGATGAGTGCGTGTTGACCGGATAGGTCGGGCTGACTAGGGTGCGCCCCGTCCCGCAGTGCAAAACAGCGGCGGCGGCGAATGATCCGGCCGTGTGGTTGCCGGAGAGGAGGGTGTCATGTCGGCCGAGCCGCTGAGCGGAGCAGAAATCGTCATCCGGGCCCTGGTGGACCAGGGCGTCGATGTCGTTTTCGGCTATCCGGGCGGCGCGGTTCTGCCGATTTACGACGCGTTGTTCAAGCAGAACTCGCTGCGCCACATCCTGGTACGCCAAGAGGGCGGCGCGGTTCATGCCGCCGAGGGCTATGCGCGCTCGACCGGGCGAGGTCGGCGTGGTGCTGGTGACGAGCGGACCGGGCGCGACAAACGCCGTCACCGGGCTCACCGACGCGCTGATGGACTCGGTCCCGATCGTCTGCCTGACGGGCCAGGTGCCGACGCATCTGATCGGCAACGACGCTTTCAGGAGGCCGACACCACCGGCATCACGCGGCCCTGCACCAAGCACAACTACCTCGGTCAAGGACGTGGGCGAATTGGCGCGCGTGCTGCACGAGGCCTTCTACGTCGCAGAGAGCGGCCGGCCCGGGCCGGTCGTCGTCGATCTGCCCAAGGATATCCTGTTCGCGCCTGGCCCCTACAGCCGGCCGGGCGACGGGCAATCACAAGAGCTACCGCCCGCAGCTGCAGCCGCGATCCGGCGCGGATCGCCGAAGCGGTCGAGCTGATCGGCGCGGCAAAGCGGCCGCTCTTCTACGGCGGCGGCGGGCTGATCAATTCCGGGCCCGAGGCTTGCGCGCGCTTTGCCGAACTGGTGCGGCTGACCGATGCGCCCTGCACCTCGACCCTGATGGGGCTCGGCGCATTTCCGGCCGCCGACCCGCATTTCCTCGGCATGGTCGGCATGCACGGCACCTACGAGGCGAACATGGCGATGCACGACTGCGACCTGATGATCGCGGTCGGGTCGCGCTTCGACGATCGGGTGACCGGCCGGCTCAACGCCTTCTCGCCCGGTTCGAAGAAGATCCACATCGACATCGACCCGTCCTCGATCAACAAGAACGTGCGCGTCGATCTGCCGATCATCGGCGATGTCGGCTGAGGCGGTGTCGGCGATCCTCGGCGCCCGGCCGGAAGCATCACCCCGCACCGACCGTGCGGCGCGCGCCGAGTGGTGGCGGACAGATCGACGGCTGGCGCGCCCGCGACTGCCTGCGCTACGACAAGAGCCGGCGCGACCTGATCAAGCCGCAATACGCGATCGAACGCCTCTACGCCGCGACCCGCGAGCGCGACGTCTACATCACCACCGAGGTCGGCCAGCATCAGATGTGGGCCGCGCAGTTCTTCAAATTCGAGGAGCCCTACCACTGGATGACCTCGGGCGGGCTCGGCACGATGGGGTACGGCCTGCCGGCGGCGATCGGCGTCCAGATCGCCCATCCCGAGGCGCTCGTCATCGATATCGCCGGCGAAGCCTCGATCCTGATGAACATCCAGGAGATGTCGACCGCCGCCCAGTACCGGCTGCCGGTCAAGGTGTTCATCATCAACAACCAGTACATGGGCATGGTGCGGCAGTGGCAGGAGCTGCTGCATGGCGGCCGCTACTCCGAGAGCTACACCGCGGCCCTGCCCGACTTCGTCAAGCTGGCGGAGGCGTTTGGCGCGGTCGGGCTGCGGGTCGAGCGCCCGGATGAGCTCGACGCGGCGATCGGCGAGATGCTGGCGGTCGACCGCGCCGTGATCTTCGATGTCGTGGTCGATCAGGCGGAGAACTGCTTCCCGATGATCCCGTCCGGCGCGGCGCACAACGAGATGCTGCTCGGCCCCGAGGACGAGGCCAGGAAGCCGGTATCGGAGGAGGGCATGGTGCTCGTTTGAGACGCCGGGCGTGGCCGATCTCGAGCGACATGCCATCGCCGTTCTCGTCGACAACGAGCCGGGCGTCCTGGCGCGCGTCATCGGGCTGTTTTCGGGGCGCGGCTACAATATCGAAAGCCTGACCGTCGCCGAGGTCGACCGCGCCAACCAGCTGTCGCGGATCACCATCGTGACCTCCGGAACGCGAATGATCATCGAGCAGATCAAGGCGCAGCTGTCGCGCCTCGTTCCGGTGCACAAGGTTCACGACCTGACCGATGAGGGCCCCTTTGTCGAGCGCGAGATGGCGCTGATCAAGGTCGCGGGCAAAGGCGAGACGCGCATCGAGTCGCTGCGTCTCGCCGACATCTTCCGCGCCCGCGTCGTCGATCTGACGACCGAAAGCTTCGTCTTCGAGATGACCGGATCGAGCGAAAAGCTCAACGCTTTCATCACGCTGATGGAGCCTCTCGGGCTCGTTGAGGTATCCCGCACCGGTGCGGTTGCGATCTCGCGCGGCGCGGCGAGCTTTTAGGTCGTCTTCTCGCCTCCGACGATGCAGCCTTCCCTGCCGGCAGGGACAAAACGCGTCGTGACCCCCAAAATTGCCCTTCCATAACCCAAGAATAAAGGAATATCAACAGCCTGCGCACGATGTACTCAGGTCGGCCGGCAGCGGAATTTATCGGCCTCCGCAGGGGATTGGCAGCGGAATTTGGCCGTCCGCTCCTTGCTTGTGATATCAGCATGTAGATCCATTCTTGTATTGCAATTATAGCGCAACATTGCTATATGGGCGATGGTTCGGCCTCGGCAAGGGACCCGGTAAGAAATCGGTGTGCGAGAAATTGAGGCTAGGTCAAAAGGGCGTTACGAGCTGTGCCGGCGTGGCGTCGTGTGCGGTCCCGACAGCTTCTGCGATCGAGCCAAAACCGTCGCGTCGAAGCAGGTCAGCGAGCCCCGATTTGATTTGGCCGACCAGATCGGGGCCGGCAGAAGACCAGGGCCGTGTAGAGTTGCACGAGGCTGGCGCCGGCCCGGATCTTCGCATACGCATCCGCGGCGCTCGCGATCCCGCCGACGCCGATCAGCGGCAGTCGCCCTTGGGTCAGCCGATACATGTCGGCGAGAAGCGCGGTCGACGGCGCGAACAGCGGGCGGCCGCTGAGCCCGCCGGCCTCATGCGCGCATGGCGGCTGACGAGATCGGCAGGGCGCGCGACCGTGGTGTTCGACACGATCAGGCCGTCGATGCCGGTATCGAGCGCTACCTGCGCGATGTCCCGGCGCTCTTCCAGGGTCAGGTCGGGCGCGATCTTGACCAGCAGCGGCACCCGGCAACCGGCTTCCTCCGCGCGCTGATCAGACGGCTGCAGCAGCGTCGTCGAGCATCGCGCGGCGCTGCAGTTCGCGCAGCCCCGGCGTGTTCGGCGAGGAGACGTTGACGACGAGATAGTCCGCGAGCCTCGCTGCGCGCAAGATGCCCTCGGCGTAGTCGGCGACAGCATCCTCGGTGTCGCGGTTCCTGCCGAGATTGACGCCGACAATCCCGGAGCGGGCGCGCCGCGACAACCGGTCGACGACCGCGTCGAGCCCGCCGCTGTTGAAGCCCATCCGGTTGATGATCGCTTGATCTTCTTCGAGACGAAACAGCCCGCGGCTTGGGATTGCCCGGCTGCGGACGCGGCGTCACGGTGCCGATCTCGACAAAGCCGAAACCGAGCTGAAGCATCGCGTCGGGAACCCGGGCATCCTTGTCATAGCCGGCGGCGAGCCCCACCGGGTTCGGGAAGTCGAGACCCCAGAGGCGCTGCGCCAAGGCCGGCGGATCCGGCTCGGCGGCCGGCGGACCCTGCCGAGAAACCGGCTCGCGCCCACCTCGAGCGCCCGCAACGTCAGCTCGTGCGCGGTTTCCGGTGGCAGCCGGCGCAGGGCAGGACGGATCAGCCGATAAACGCTTACCATGGCTATAACTCGGTCGCCAATCGCAGATATGGTAGATCATAGGTTCATGTCCGGCGGCAATTGCGCGAAGTTTCGCTCGAGCGGGTCCTGGTGCCGCAGGCGCCGGTGCTCGTCGCTGGCTTCCGCGAGGTGCTGTGGCTCAGTCCGGACGGCGAGGTCGAAGCGCTGGCGCCGACCGAGGCGCGCAGCCGGGTCGAGCGCGAGAACGCCGATGCTGTGCCATGCGCGAGCGCTACCGCGCGGCGGCTCGACGTCCCGATCTTTCCGGCGCTCGATCTGCTCGAGCTGTTCGCCTTTGTTCGTCCGGCGAGATTCTGCGTGCCGACGCCACGCGGCCTCGCCGCACGCACTCGGCTTGGATCTACCGCGCCGACCGGCGGAAGCGTGCGTGACCCTCGCCACCGCGCGCGCGGGCCCTGCTCCAGGAGCTCGGCGGGGACACCGATGCCGAAAGCGCGTGCGATGGCGCGAGGCGATGGATCGCGGCGGCTGGCCGTGGGTCCCGGCCGTCATCGCCGCGTTGCCCGCGTGCGATCCGGATGCGCTGGGACGGGCGGCCGGGCTGCGCGTCTGGACGCGGCTCGCGGAATGGACCGAGCCGGCACCCGGGCCGCCGCCCGGCAACGAGGCGGTGCGGCCCGAGGAGGCGCGCTCGCGCCTCGCCGAGCTGCTCGGCGGCGGCGCCGAGCCGCGTCCGCAGCAAGCCGATTATGCCGCAGCGGTCGCTGCCGCCTTTGCGCCGCGCGACCAGCCCGACCAGCCGCAGGCGGTCCTCGCCGAGGCCGGGACAGGGGTCGGCAAGACGCTCGGCTATATCGCGCCGGCGAGCCTGTGGGCGGAGAAGAACCGCGGAGCGGTGTGGATCTCGACCTATACCCGCAACCTGCAGACCCAGATCGCCGCCGAGCTCGACCGGCTCTACCCCGATCCCGAGCTGAAGCAGCGCCGCGTCGTCGTCCGCAAGGGCGCGAAAATTTCCTCTGTCTGCTGAATTACGAAGAGGCGGTCGGCGCGGCACTGATGCGGCCGGGGAAATCGGTGGCGCAGCTCGGGCTGATCGCCCGCTGGATCGCTGCGAGCGAGGCCGGCGATCTCGTGGCCGGCGATTTCCGGGCTGGCTCGCCGAACTCATCGGCGGCGGGCGCGTCAACTGGCTCGCCGACCGCCGCGGCGAATGCGTACACTCGTCCTGCCCGCATTTCCGCCGCTGCTTTGTCGAGAAGAACATCCGCGAGGCGCGACAGGCACGCATTGTCGTCGCCAACCATGCGCTCGTCATGGCGCAGGCGGCACTCGGCGGGCTCGACGATGCGACCGTTCCGACCCGTTACGTCTTCGACGAGGGCCACCACCTGCTCGATGCCGCCGATGGCGCCTTCGCCGTGCGCCTGTCGGGCCAGGAAGGGCGCGAGCTGCGCCGCTGGATCGTCGGTGCCGAGGCCGGCCGAAGTTCTCGTGCGCGGGGTCTGCGGCGCCGCATCGGCGATCTCGTCGAAGGCGATGACGACGGCGCCAAAGCGCTGCTCGAGGTTCTCGGTCGCCGCCCGGATCCTCCCGGCTGACGACTGGGCGCAGCGCGTCGCCGAAGGGCGCGGTCACCAGGCCTTCGAAAGGTTTCTCGTGCTGGTCCGGCAGCAGGTACTGGCGCGGGCCGTGCTCGCCGACAACGGCTATGGCCTGGAGGCCGAGGCGCGGCCGCCGATCGAGGGTCTGACGGAAGCCGCGCTGCTGCTCGCCGACGGGCTCGAACGCCTCGCCGCGGCGTTGAAGCGGCTTTCGCGGCGTGTTGCGGACGCCGCCTCGAGGATCCGGACGAATCCGCCCGAGCCCGGCCTGCGCCAGCGCCTCGACGCGACGATCCGCAGCCTCGACCGGCGCGGCGAGCTGCAGCTCGCCGCCTGGAGCCGGCTGTTGCGCGACCTCGGCGCAGCCGCCCCGAGCCGAAACCGTCGAGTGGCTTCGCGCTCGACCGGATCGACGGGCTCGGAGTTCGATGTCGCGGTGAACCGCAACTGGGTCGATCCCGGCGTTCCGTTCGCCGCGCTGGTGGCCCAGCCGGCGCATGGGCTGGTGGTGACCTCGGCGACCTTGACCGATGGCGCCGCCGATCCCGAGCAGGCCTGGCGCGGCGCCGAAGCCGATTACCGGTCTGCGCCATCTGCCGGCGAGCCCGGCCGCCGCGCGCATCGCCTCGCCCGTTCGACTATGCCGCGCAGACCCGGATATTCGTCATCACCGACATTCCGCGCGACGACATCGGGCAGGTCGCGGCGGCTTATGCGGCGTTGTTTGTCGCGGCCCGCGGCGGCGCGCTCGGCCTGTTCACCGCGATCGCCCGGCTGCGCGCCGTGCACCAGCGCATCGCCCCGGCTCTCGAGGCGCGCGGCCTCTCGCTGCTCGCCCAGCACGTCGACGCGATGTCGACGGCGACCCTCGTCGACATTTTCCGCGCCGAGGAGGATCCTGCCTCCTCGGCACCGACGCCGTGCGCGACGGCGTCGACATTCCCGGGCGCTCGCTGCGACTGCTCGTCTTCGACCGGGTTCCCTGGCCGCGCCCGGACATACTGCACCGCGCCCGCAAGCCGGTCTTCGGCGGCGCCGCAATATGGCGACCGGATCGCCCGGCTGCGGCTGCGGCAGGCCTATGGCCGGCTGATCCGCCGCGCCGACGATCGCGGCGTCTTCGTCATGCTCGACCGGCGCCTTGCCGTCGCGCCTACTGAACGCGTTTCCCGACGGTGTCCCCGTGGCCCGGGTACCGCTGGTCGAGGCGACCGAAGCGGTCGCCGGATTTCTTGAGGCGCGGATACGCGCTTGACAGGCGACGGTGCCGCTTCTGGTCTGAGGCTGCATTGCCCAACCTCAGCAGGAGCCGGCATGCTCGACCACCACCGCGCGCTGATCTACACGATGGTGATCGTGTCGGCAGCCGACAGCGACATGCCCGATGCGGAGCTGCGCATCATCGGCGACATCGTCGGCGACCTGCCGATTTTCCGCGATTTCGACCGGCAGCGAGCTGCCGAGGGTGCTGCAACGACTGCACCGAGCTGATCAACCGCGAGAACGGGCTCGAGCAGACCTTGAAGGTGATCAAATCGGCACTCCCGGCAAAGCTGCGGGAGACCGCCTATGCGATCGCCTGCGATCTCGTCGCCGCCGACGGCGAGGCGAGCCAGGAGGAGCTGCGGGTCCTCGAGCTGATGCGCGCATCGCCTCAACATCGAGCAGCTGATCGCCGCCGCCATCGAGCGCGGCGCCCGGGCACGGTTTCGGACACTGTAGCCCGCGTCAATCGCCCGACTCAGTCCCCGGGGCGTCCGGCGAGCGCGGCAGCGCGCGCTTGACCGGCGGCCTGGATCTCGGGCGGCTGTACGGCGAGCGCGTCGCACAGCCGGCCGAGCTGGCGGCGCAGGTCATAAACCTGGTCGAGCAGGCCGAGGACGAGCGACAGCGCATCGTCCTCGATGGCGAACTCCTGGCGAATTTCGAGGATCAGCTCGACCCGGGCGACATCGACGTCATGGAAGATCCAGGTCTTGTCACGCCGCTCCGGCAACACCCAGCGATTTTCGACCCACGCGACGAGCTCGCGCCGATCGAGCGCGGTGTGGCGACGCAGCAGATCTTCGAGTGAAATCATGCCGAGGCCATCCCCTGCCGCGGGTCGAAGGGGTGCCGCGCCCCCATTTCTCGAGGAATTCCGCAAGCTCCGGATCACCGCTCGCGCCGATCACCACCTTCAAGGTGACGTATTGATCTCCAGGGTTTCTGGAGCGCTGAATTCCCTTGCCGCGCAGCCGCAATTGCGCGCCGGTATCCGAGCCCTTCGGGATCGTCATCGCCACCGGGCCGGTGACCGTCGGCACCGTTACTCTGGCCCCGAGCACCGCCTCGGCGAGGCTGACCGGCAGCTCGATCCTGATATCGTCGCCGTCGCGGCGAAACAACGGGTGTGGTGCGACATGCACCTCGATCAGCGCGTCGCCGGCGGCGCCGCCGCCAAAGCCCGGGCCGCCCTTGCCACGCAGCCGCAGAACCTGACCGTCCTCGATCCCCGGCGGTATCGTCACATCGAGCCATTCCTCGGGGGCCAGTGACAGGCGTTTCTTGCCGCCGGTCGCCGCCTCGACGAAGTCGACGGTCAGGGTGAAGAGGCGGTCGCTGCCGCGCGCCTCGAAATGTCGCCGCGTCCGCGTCCCGGCCGCGCCCGGCTGGAGCCGAAAGCCGCGAACAGGTCCTCGAGATCGCCGAGATCCATTTCGCCTTCGGGCTGGTATTTCCGGCCGCCGGGCCTTCGGCGTAGCGCCCGATAATAGAGCGCGGCGGCCGCTCGGCGCCGCTTTCGTCGATCTCCCCGCGATCGTAGCGCGCCCGCTTTTCCGGGTCGGAGACCAGGTCGTAGGCGGCGGAAACCGCTTTGAACCGCGCTTCGGCTTCGGGTTTCCCGGGTTCAGATCCGGGTGAAATTGCTTGGCGAGCTTGCGGTAGGCCTTGCGAATGTCGTCGGCGCTGGCATCCGGCTTGACCCCGAGCACCTCATAGGGCGTCTGCGCTGCCATCCGGCGTCAGCGCTGCCTCAGCCCGCGGCGTTGGGTAGTGGCGGTCGTAGCGGGACTTGTTCGATGCGAACGGACACGCTGCGCTCCGAGCCGCCGCGGTCGACGGTCAGCTGAACCTCATCGCCGATCCGGGAGAGCCCGACGCGGTTGCGCAATTCGGTCCCGCTGCGCATCGGCGCACCGTTGACCGCGACGACGAGATCGTTGGTCCGCAGCCCGGCGCGTTCGGCGGGCGAGCCGGGCTCGACCCGGGCGATCACCGCACCTTGCGTGTATTTGGTGCCCAGCGCCTGAGCGATGTCCGGGGTGAGATCCTGGATCGCGACGCCGATGCGACCGCGCTTGATCTCGCCGTAGCGGGTCAGCTGGTCCATGACCTGGCGCGCCATGTTGATCGGCACGGCAAAGCCGATGCCGACATTGCCGCCGCTCGGTGCCACGATTGCAGTATTGATGCCGACGATCCGGCCTCTGCAGGTCGACGAGCGGACCGCCCGAGTTGCCCGGGTTGATCGAGGCGTCGGTCTGGATGAAGTCTTCATAGCCTTCGATGCCCGGGCTGCGGCCCGAGCGCGCTGATGATCCCCGAAGTCACGGTCTGGCCGAGGCCAAACGGATTGCCGATCGCAAGAACGAAATCGCCGACCTGCAGTCGATCCGAGTCGCCCATCGGCAGCGCCGTCAAACTACCGCTCGGAGATCTGCAGCACGGCGATATCCGTTTCAGGATCGCGGCCGATCAACTTCGCCTTGAGACGCCGATTGTCCTTGGTCGTGACTTCGATGCTGGTCGCGTTTTCGACGACATGGGCGTTGGTCAGCACATAGCCTTGCGCCGCGTCGACGATGACCCCGGAACCGGTGGCCATGGTCTCGCGCTCGATCGGCTGCCGCTGCATATTGAAGAAGCGCCGGAACACGGGATCCTGCAACAGCGGGTTGTCCTCGCGGACCCGGCCGCGCACCGAGATGCCGACGACACCCGGGGTCACCCGGCTCACTACCGGCGCGATGCTCTGCAGCGGCGCGCCGCCCATTTCCGGGATCGGCGCACCCGCGAAGGATGAACATGGGGCGCCGCTCATCAGAGCGATCGCGCCTGATACAACGAGCGCTGACAAGACCCGTTTCATCGTTCGTGAGCACCTTAGGAGTGACGCACGTCCCCTCTGGACGAACAGCGTCCCTCATCCATAAGTTTCAGCCGCTCTCTATCTAACCCTCCCGCGATCGCTTCAAGGGAAGCGCCTGATCGCGGTGGCAGCAGCCTCGATGATCGGCTGCTAACACACTGCAGCCACTTGTTTTTTTGTTGCAGAGAGAGCCGATTCCGCCCATGCTCGTTGTCATGGAAGGACGAACCGCAGAGAGCACGACATGAGCGTCCTGAAGCCAGAGCTTCGCGAACGTCGGCTGACGACCGCGGAGATCATCTACCACCTTCCCGATCATCCCGACCTGCTGCAGAGCTTTCATCTGGCAGAAGCTCGATGTCCCGCCGGACTTTCCCGAGCTGCGCCGGTTTCTCGAGTTTTGGAGCCGCAATATCGAGGGGAAGCTCCACTCCGTGAAGAGTCGGTCAGGCTCGATTTGCCGGACGACCCGAGGTTCCGCCACGTGAAGGACCTCCTGCCGCTGCATTAGACAGGCCTGCAGAGCCAGAACCGTGTCTGGCATCAGCTACCGAGCGATCCTTGGGTTGACTGCTGAGCCGGCCTCAGCGTTGCCACCGGGTCATTCCGCAATGCATCCGGATCGAATTCGGCGTGCATCTCCTTGCCACGACAGCTTTGCCATTGACGATTGGACAATATTCGCGTCAGCTTGCTATCGCATGGAACGCGCATACCTCCATTGGTCGACGCGACTATTGACGTGACCCTGCCGTCGACGACGGCATCAAACGGGCGCAGCCCGGCAAGCCGCGCGGCCGAGGGTGGCTGCGGAGCCGGTCGCCGCTTGGCTGTTCGTGTTGCTGCGCGCTGATCTTTCTGATGGTCGTGGTCGGCGGCATCACCCGGCTCACCCTCTCCGGTTTGTCGATAACCGAATGGAAGCCGGTCATCGGCGTCCTTCCGCCGCTTTCGCGCTGCCGACTGGGCTGCCGAATTCGCAAAATACAAGCAGATCCCCGAATACCGGCTCGTCCATTACGCGATGAGCTTGGACGAGTTCAAAACCATTTACTTCTGGGAATATGTCGCACCGGCTGTTAGGCCGGCTGATCGGGGTCGCCTATGCCGTGCCCTTTGTCTGGTTTCTCGCTGCGGCGACAGCTGCCGCGGCGCGCTGGTGATCGCCGCTCGCCGGCATTCTGCTGCTCGGCTTCGGCCAGGGCGCGCTCGGTTGGTACATGGTCGAGAGCGGTCTCGCCGACCGCGTCGAGGTCAGCCAATACCGGCTCGTCGCCCATCTCGCTCTCGCTCTTGCGATCTATGCCGCGATCCTCGTGGATCGTGGCTCGCCTCGGGCGATCGTCTGCGCGGCCCGGCACCACGCCCGCAACCCTCGCCTGCGGCGGGTGAGTCGCAGGCGCCTTCGCGCTCGGCGGCGGGCCTGCCGAAGCGCGTGCATCGTCGTGCTCGTCGCCCTGACGATCGCGCGCCGGCGGGCTGGTCGCCGGGACCCATGCCGGGCTGACCTACAACACCTTTCCGCTGATGGACGGGAGGCTGGTGCCCGCGGACTATGCCCAGCTTCACCCGTTCTTCTGAATTGGTTCGAAAATGTAGCGGCCGTGCAGTTCGACCACCGGGCGCTCGCTGCTCGCGACCGCCGGCAGCGTGTGTTGCTGCTCTGGGCGGCGGGCTTGCGCGCCGAACTCTGCCGAGATCCGGCTCGCGTCGCGCTCCACGCGCTGCTTGCGCCGGCCGCCGCGTTGCAGGTGGTGCTCGGCGTCGCGACCCTGCTCCTCGTCGTGCCGATCCCGCTCGCCGCGGCGCACCAGGCGATGAGCCGTGCTGCTGCTGACCGCGGCGATCGTCGTTGCGTCACGCATTGCGCAGGACCTGCGATCATGGACGCGGAGACGCGGGCGACCATATAGTTTTCGTCGGGCGCGGGAGAAGACGATGGCGGACGACGAGCGGCATTTCCGGCAAAGACCTTTGAGGACTGGTCGCGCCTTGCGAGCGACCGAGCTGAAGGGCAAGCCTGCTCGATAGCCTCGACTGGGCAACGCCCGAAGGCATCCGGGTCAAGCCGCTCTACACCGCAGAAGATCTCGCCGGCATCGAGCAGCCGGCGTGCCATGCGCGCATGATGCCCGGCTTTCCGCCCTATCTGCGCGGGCCGCGCGCGACGATGTACGCCAACCGGCCGTGGACGATCCGCCAATATGCCGGCTTCTCGACCGCCGAGGAGTCGAACCGCGTTCTACCGCGAGAATCTGGCGGCGGGGCAGATGGGGCTGTCGATCGCCTTCGATCTCGCCACCCATCGCGGCTACGACAGCGACCATCCGCGCGTCGTCGGCGATGTCGGCAAGGCGGGCGTGGCGATCGACTCGGTCGAGGACATGAAGATCCTGTTCGACGGCATCCCGCTCGACCGGATGAGCGTGTCGATGACGATGAACGGCGCGGTGCTGCCGGTGCTCGCCGGCTACATCGTCGCCGCCGAGGAGCAGGGCGTCGCGCAGGACAAGCTCGCCGGGCACGATCCAGAACGACATCCTCAAGGAGTTCATGGTCCGCAACACCTACATCTACCCGCCCGAGCCCTCGATGCGGATCGTCGCCGACATCATCGAGTACACCGCCCGGCACATGCCGAAGTTCAACTCGATCTCGATCTCCGGCTATCACATGGAGGAGGCCGGGGCGACCTCGGTCCAGGAGCTGGCCTTCACCCTCGCCGACGGGCTCGAATATGTGCGCGCGGCGCTGTCGCGCGGCCTCGACGATCGACGAGTTCGCGCCGCGGCTGTCGTTCTTCTTCGGCATCGGCATGAACTTCTTCATGGAGATCGCGAAATTGCGCGCGCGCGCGGGTGCTGTGGGCGCAGCTGATGCAGCAGTTCGCGCCGCAAGAACCCGGCGAGCCTCGCGCTGCGCATGCATTGCCAGACCTCGGGGGTGAGCCTGACCGAGCAGGACCCGCACAACAACATCATCCGCACGACATTCGAGGCGCTCGCGGCGGTGCTCGGCGGCACCCAGTCGTTGCACACCAACTCGTTCGACGAGGCGCTCGCGCTGCCGACCCCGGCCTCGGCGCGGATCGCCCGCAACACCCAGCTGATCCTCGCCGAGGAGACCGGCATCCCGCACGTCGATCGATCCGCTCGGCGGCAGCTATTACGTCGAGAGCCTGACCCACTCGATCGCCGCGGCGGCGATGGCGCTGATCGACGAGGTCGAGGCGCTGGGCGGCATGACCAAGGCGGTCGAGGCCGGCATGCCGAAGCTGCGCATCGAGGAAGCGGCGGCGCGGCGCCAGGCGCGCATCGACCGCGGCGAGGAGACGATCGTCGGGGTCAACAAATACCGCTCGGGCGAGGCCGACCGCGGTCGAGCTTCTCGATGTCGACAACGACGCGGTGCGCGCAGCGCAGGTCGAGCGCCTCGAGCGGGTCCGCCGCATGCCGCGACGCCGAGCGCTGCCGCGCCGCGCTCGCCGCGCTGACCGCGGCGGCGCGGAGCGGCGACGGCAACCTGCTGGCGCTGGCGATCGAGGCGACCCGCGCGCGCGCCACGGTCGGCGAGATCTCCGACGCGCTCGAAGCAGTGTTCACCCGCCACCGCGCCCAGATCCGCGCGGTCATCGGGCATCTATGGCGGCCAGTACGCGGGGCGACGAGGGCTTCCGCCGGATCCAGCGCGAGATCGCGGCCTTTGCCCGCGACGAGGGCGGCGGCCGCGCATGCTGGTCGCCAAGCTCGGCCAGGACGGCCACGACCGCGGCGCCAAGGTCATCGCCACCGCCTTTGCCGATATCGGCTTCGACGTCGATATCGGCCCGCTGTTCCAGACCCCGGAAGAGGCGGCGCGCCAGGCGGTCGAGAACGACGTCCACATCGTCGGCGTGTCGAGCCAGGCGGCCGGCCACAAGACCCTCGTCCCGGCGCTGATCGAGGCGCTGAAGCGCGGAGGGCGCCGGCGACATCCTCGTCGTCTGTCGGCGGCGTCATCCCGCCTCAAGGATTACGATTTCCTGAAACAGGCCGGGGTCAGCGCGATCTACGGCCCCGGCACCAATATCCCGAGCCGCCGCCGAAATCTCTCGCTGATCCAAAACACCGCCTCGCGGCGTAGAGAGCGTGACTGGGGCGGCGGTCGGCAACCGGACAGGCAGAAGGCCCGGCCAGGTTCCACCCGCGCACAACTGGGACCGACCCGCTATCGAAATCGCCGGGAATAGCCCTGGGAAGGGATTGACGCCTTTCGCCTGCTGTTGCACGGGGCTTGCCCATTGCAATTGTCCGGGCGAGTGGTGCGCGCGCAGGTTATGATGTTGCCGCCGACCTTGCTGATGACTGCCGGCATAAGTGGCCGGAAGCGGACTATTATTCCGTGTGCCGGATATTTAAGGTGCTGTTACGAGAATCCGCCGAGTTGGGAATGGTGGTGGCAAGACCGCTGACGAGCAAAAACAACAGTCAGTACAAACAGCAGAGCGGATTGGGGCTACTTTGCATAGCGGCACAGGTCACGCGGATGATCTCGCTGAAGGTTTGTGAAGTTTATCGGTGACACCGGGCAGCCAGGGCCGCTCAACGCGCATGGCTGCCAGGCGCTGTCGCTAGATGGGGAGGCACCGCCCGAGGCGTCAGTCACCCTTGCTCCAATGATGTGGGAACTCTGCGGGAGGACGGCGCGATGACTGGGCTCACGCGCCGTGCATGAGGGGTCGGATGATTTAACTCACTGGATCTTGCGGGCGAGACGCATGGGAAGGATCGACTGCATCTCCTGCTGATGACCGGGCGGCAGGCTGGTGAATCCAGCAGCTATTCGGGTTGACGCCATGGCGGTATCGCCGTGCAAGCACCGTTCAATGCTTTGGCTGTTACCGGGAGACCCTGATTTGGCGAATGGCGGAACTCAGCCGCTGTGCGTTCGAAGCCTAGGAGCAACAGACTGGCCTCGGCCACACTCACGCGCGCAGCCGTCCCTGGGGCCGAGTACCGCGCTTTGGTATCTGCGCGAGGAAAGATCCGAGGCTACCATGCGATCCGGGATTGTGAGCGACGTCGGCGATTATCTGATGCAGTTAATAATGGGCAGCAAAACTGATCCGGCCTTGCCCAGAGCCATTAATGTGCTGACATTTGTTAAGCGTCGGCCGGATTGACGGGTTCCTGCATCAATACTTAACAGCCTCAGCAGATTTTTGCATCCCAACTGGGCCCGGGAACGACACTCCTCTATTCAAGTGATCCCTGAAACGCAACGGACCGGTTCAGCGCAAACCTCGATCGCGAAAACTCCGAACATATCGGCGTCGTGAATCTCAGCGTGGCGTTGATGTTTTCGGAAAAGCTACAATCGCATCGGCGACCTCATTCCCGGCTTCACTACTCTCTGTGAGCCAATTGAAGGATGCAGGAGGCCGGAAGACGGCCGGGTCACGCCGCTCTGCCACCGAAGACCATTGTAACAGCATCCGCGCCCAGGTTTCCGGTCGGCGCCAACCACCAGATGCGCGGTGACGCGCCGTTCCCAGCCACCGTTCGCCCGCAATGTGAGGGTAGGCGGATCGCCGGGATGACGCCGGTGACTTCGGCGGAGCCGCAGCAGTTTGGTGCCGGCCGCGACAGATCGAGCAGCTGTTGCTGCATCTCCGGATCGTGAAGAAATTGAGGCAGCCCGAGCCCTGAGGGCGTGGTTTCGACCAGATCCCGGTTTGCGCCGGGTTCCGTCCCACCAGCGCGTTTCGTGCGCGCAGCCCGGCGAGCAGCGGCTGGTAGATCCCCAGTTCTCGGGCTTCGGCGACACCCAGAGGGCAGCATCCCCTCGCCGCGAACCCGGTCGCGGAACTGCGCTTCACGCTCGACGATGGGACGCGCGCCCCGGTCTTGGCAGAGCCAGCCCCAGGCTCGAACCGGCGAGGCCGCCGCCGACGATGGCGAGACCGTAATCCATTGGCGTCTGCTCCGTCTTTGTTTTACCGCCGGAAGCTGGATGTCTCGCGCGCTCCCTCGGCGCCGATCGGCGGGGAGAGGATCGGCAGATCACGACCCCGGCGGCGCGGAACGCCTGGAGCTGCTCCCGACAGCGCGAGATAGGTCCGATCCAGACAAAATCACATCGAGCATGCGGTCAGCTGGCGAGGCGCCCCCTGCGCCTTGCTCTGCCTTGGTCGCCTCTTCGGCAAAGCCGCTGGCGCGGAACATCGCTGATACAACGGGAAGGTCATTGTACAAGGCGAGATTGGCTCAGGCCGTCTCGCGCAGCGCCCCGATGTCGTCGCCGATAAAGGCCGTACGCGATGTCAAGCGGCCCGCGCCCCAGCGCAACCGCCCGCGGGCGGCCCCACACCTGCTCGGTGTGACCCGCGCCGCCGACCACAGAATGGCATCACGCCCTCGGCCAACTCGCCAGCTCGGCAGTCCGGGAGGTCGTCGCCGCAAAGATATATCGGCACCGGCGCGGGTGCCGGGTTGCTGCAGAAGGTGGGTCGTCGGGCCTGTGCTGCCAGCCCGCGACGCAGTCGCGTAGCGTCCCAATGCTGCGAGCGGCATAACCGGCATTTCGGCGCCGAGTTTCAGATCAGCGATGGCGGTGCGGCCGGTTCGTTCGCTAAATTGCCGCCATAATGTGCTATCTTAGGATGATGGAATTCGTGCGTTTGCAGGACGCATCACGAGGTTTTAGCGTGGCGTCGCAACGGGATCGACGTCAAACCGTGTCCGAATTCTGCCGGCGGCACGCCAAGGCCAGACCGGATCCGCAAGCGCCCGGTTTAGCGGGTATTATTGGCAGCAAAAGCATGGTCGCAAAGGGGGTTTTTCCGCGGTATTCTCCCTGACAGCAGGGAGGTTCGCGCCGATTTTCGGCGTCGAAATCCGGCATCCGCAGATCGTCTGTCCGCTCCGCGAGTCTGCTGGAAAATTAGGGGATGAAGGATCTTGCCGATGTGCCGGCTCGACTCCATCAGGCGATGCGCCTCGGCGGCCTCGGCCAGCGGGAATTGCCGGTAGGTGAAGGGGCGCAGCTTGCCGGCCGCCCAGCAGCGAGCTAGACCTTCCTTGCAACGCGGCGATGATCGCGGCCTTCTGCTCGACGGTGCGCGAGCGCAGGGTCGAGCCGGTTACCGTCAGATGCTTGCGCTGGATCAGGCCGAAATCGGTCTCGACCCGGCTGCCGCGCATCAGCGCGACAAAGCAGAGCCGGCCCCTCATGCGCCAACAGATCGAGCTGGCGCGGAATGTAGTCGCCGCCGACCATGTCGAGGATCGCATCGACACCGCGGCCACCGGTGAATTCCCTTGCCGATTTGCACGAAATCCTGCGTGCGGTAGTTGATCGCGACATCGGCGCCGTAGTCCAGACACGCCCGGCATTTCTCGTCGGAGCCGGCGGTCGCCAGCACCTTGGCGCCGAACGCCTTGGCGAGCTGGATCGCGGTGACCCCGATCCCGCTCGACCCGCCCTGCACCAGAAACACCTCTCCCGACTGGAGGCGCATCCGCTCGAAGACATTCGTCCACACCGTGGCAGAACGTCTCCGGCAGGCCGCCGGCATCGACGAGGCTGACGCCCTGCCGGCACCGGGCAGGCACTGCACCGCCGGAACGGCGGCGTACTCGCCATAGCCGTCGCCGATCATCAGCGCGCAGACCTGGTCGCCGACCTGCCATTCGGAGACGCCGTCGCCGGTCTTGACCACCGTGCCCGAGCATTCGAGACCGGGGATGTCCGGAGCCCCGGGCGGCATCGGGTAGCGCCCCCATGCGCTGCAGGCAGTCGGCGCGGTTGACCCCGGCGGCGGCGATCCGGATCAACACCTCGCCCGCCTTCGGCTCGGGCACCGGGCGGGTCGCCGGCGCCAGCATCTCGGCCCGCCGGGCGCCTTGATCTCGATGACGGTCTGGGTCGCAGGGATGTTGGCGAGCACGGCCGGTCCTCTCGTTGGTCGGATGCTCAGGATTCATGCCCTGGCTACCCCAGTTCATGTACCGCCGGCAACCCGGCGATCTGCGGCGGGTCGACAGCGGGAGTTCCTCTTCAGGTTGTAATACTCGAATGCAGCCAGACGGTCGGATACCGGCAGCCGACGGTTGAGACCGCCCATTGGGCATTTATGGATGCGCCCGCGGATGGCCTCGAAAGCCTAAAAATCCCATCGCCCCGTAATCGAGCCCGAGCCGCACTTTGCCGATCCGCCCGAGGATCGCGGGCGTCATGATCGCGTGCTTCAGTCCGGTGAAGATATCAGCGCCGAGCAGCGCTGCAACGGGTTCGTTGCGTAGACGACCGTCGTGCCGGCATTGTCGAACGCAAAGACGGTCATCTCGCGCGCCGCGCGCACCAGGTCTGTGGCGGCTTGCTGCATGTCGAGCGCGCCCAGCCGGGTCGGGACCGCGCCCGCGGCGATCGCTTCGTCCTGGCTGGGCGACGAGATCGAGGTAATGGGTGCGCCGCGCGTAGCCATCGAGCTCACGCCGATGCCGGAATTGCGCGGTATTATCGTCGGCTTGCGTACCTTCGGCCAGCAGGCGCTTGGTCTTGCAGGCGCGGCGGCGAGCAATTCATCGAGCGCGCGGGAACCGATGCCGCTGGCAAAAGCCACCAGTCGGGCTGGCCCATTCTGAATGAGCCATTGCGCGGATGGCTTCCCGCGGGTCCCGATCCGCCAAAAACGGATCACTCGAAGGCGCGGTGGGCGGGCACGAATTTGTCGGTGATCGAGTAATCGATGCTCGCAGTTCCGCGCAGACCCATGACGTCCGGAGTCCTCCTTGATCGCGGTGTCTTCGCCCGGAACGAGATGGGCGCGAAACCATTGCTGCCCGTCGCGATCGGCGACCGCGCGGGACCATGACCCAGCGTGACAGCGAGCTGCCCGAGCCCCAGCCGAAATTGCCCGAAACGCGAAAGCCGCCTTCGGCTTCCTCCGAAGTAGCCTTGGGCAGCAATGTCGCCCAGCAGGCCGACCGGGCCGTTTCCGAACAGCTCTTTGCGCGCGCCCTTGCGGAGCGCCTTTGTGGATGAAGGCGCTGACCGCGTTGCAGATCTGCCAATGTTCCAGCCCGCAAGCCGTCCGCACAGGAGATTTCTTCGGCGGCCTCGAACAACTCCACACCCAGTCGCCGCCGAGACCGCCATCAGCTTTAGGCAGACGGATCGACGCGCAGATTGGCGTCCAGCAAGGCCGCGCGCAACCTTGTCCGTCAGCCGCCCTGAGCGTTCCGAGACAAGAGCTTCGGCATCCTATCCAGCCGCTGATCGCTTTCGCTCCGATCGAGTCGGACGACGGTAATTTCCGGCGCCTCGTGCGGCGGCGTGTGTTCGCCAGATAAAATCATTCATGAGGCCCCTCTCGTCAGGATCGCTGCGCGACACTTCTGGTCGAACCGCGGCGGGCGTTCTCTCGCCTTGCGCCGCGGCCCAGGTGCCAATGGTGCGGATGGATCGTATTTCTACCGCCTTTTGGCATGCTCAGTGTGAACCAGTTCACACCTCTGTTAATTCTCAGCGGCCGAGCTGGGGCTTTCGCGATTGCATCTGGATCGCGGTTGCGTCCTGGCCGGTGGTCGATGCTCGCCGACGATGCGGAGGGACAGCGATGTCCAATTTTGCAGGATCAAGGTGGTGCTGGTGACCGGTGCGGGTGCGGGGATGGGCGATGCCACGTGCGCTCGCGATGGCCGAAGCCGGCGCCTATCTGGCGGCCGCCGACATCGACCGCTGCCGCGCGCGCAGCGGACCGCGGAGCAGGCGGCCGGCAATGCCCGGCGGGCGCTCGCGATCGAGGCCGATTGCGGCGATGTCGCGAGCATCGATGCGATGGTCGCGCGCGCCGTCGCCGAGCTCGGCCGGCTCGACGTCATCGTCAACAATGCCGGGGTCACGCGCTACGCGCTACATCATGGATCTGACCGAGGCGGATTGGGACCGCATCCACCGGGTCAACGCCAAGGGCGTGTTCTTCTGCCTGCAGCGCGCCGCCCGCGAGATGATCCAGCAACACAGCCGACGGGCGCGGCGGCCGGATCATCAACATCGCCTCGATCTCCGGGCGCGGCTATGCCGGCGCCTCGAACGCCGCCTATGCCGCGAGCAAGGGCGCGGTCATCTCGCTGACCATGGATGGCGGCGCAGCAGCTCGGCCGCTACAACATCAACGTCAACGCGATCTGCCCCGGGGTCACCCGCACCGAGCTCGGCGCGCGCAACGCCGTCGACCCGCGCCGCCGAGCGCGGCATCACCGTCGAGCCGAGCTGCAGGCCGAGCAGGAAGCCGGCATCCCGATCCGCCGCGCCAACACGCCCGAGGACATCGCCGCGATGGCGGTCTTCCTCGCCTCGCCCGGCGCCCGCAACATCACCGGGCAGGCCTACAACGTCGACGGCGGGCTGGTGCCGAGCTGACGTCTGGATCGCCAGCTCGGGCATAATCATCTGAAGAGATCCGCACATGTGCCATTCCAGGGCGGCGAGAGTCGGAAGCCAGGATACGACCTGCCCGCGAGATGGAGGTGTGTTCATGGCTTCGGGCTGTCCGCCACAAACCTGCCAGTCAGACCCTCTCACGCCTACGAACGGCATCTCTTCCCCAGCGCGTGCGCGAGGAGTAGGCGCTCAGCCGTCGAGCAGCGGCACTGCCTCTCTCCTGCTGAGCGCGCGGCTGCCATTCTTCTACGGCTGGATCGTCCTCGCCTGCCTGTGCTGCGCCGGTTTCTCGCGTCAGGGACCTGCGCCGTCGCCACCTTGTCGATCTTTGTCGAGCCGCTGACCCGCGAGTTCGGCTGGTCGCGGACCGCCTTGTCCGGGGCGGTCTCGCTCGGCGGCGTATTGGCGGCATTGGCGTCGCCGCTGATCGGTCCGCTGCTCGACCGCCACGGCGCGCTGCCTGGCATTGTGCCTCGCCGTCCTCGTCACCGGCATCGCGATGATGCTGCTGTCGCTGACCCAGTCGCTGTTGGTGTTCTACCTGCTGTTTTGCACCGCCCGGATGAATTGGGCCGGGCCGTTCGATCTCGGGATCTACAGCGGCGTCAGCAACTGGTTCGTCGCCCGCCGCGCCTTTGCCACCTCGGTCGTGACGGTGGCGCAGATGGCGGGGCTCGTCGCGATGCCGCTGATCGCCCAGCTGGCGATGCTGCAGCACGGCTGGCGCGGCGGCTGGCTGGCGATCGGATTGGTCACCCTGCTGATCGGTTTCCTGCCGGTTTGGCTGCTGATGGTGCGCCGGCCGGAAGATATGGGACTGCATCCCGGACGGGCGGGCGGGCAGCATCTCGCGGTCGCCGGCCGCCCGCGCCGATGTGCCGGAGCCGAGCTTTCTCGCGCAGGCAGGCGATCGGCACCGCCGCATTCTGGCTGCTGCTGCTCTATACGGTGCTGGTCTATCCGGTGCAGGCCGGGGTGAGCCTGCACCAGGCGGCGCATCTCATCGAGCGCGGCATCGACCCGACCATCGCCGCGACGATCGTCGCCTGGTTCTCGCTGATGTCGGCGCTCGCCGCGATTGCTTGCGGACTGTCTGCCGCGTCGGCTGCCGATCCGCTATCCGCTGGCGCTGATCGGCGGGTTCCTCGCCGCGGGCGCCTCGCGATGATCGGAATATCACTCGACGAGGAACGGATATATCGCAGCGGCCTTGTTCGGGTTTGGCGTCGGCGGCATCCTCACCTTGCTGCCGATCGCCTGGGCCGATTATTTCGGTCGGGCGAATTTTGCCGCGATCCGCGGGGTCGCCCTGTCGGCGCAAGTGCTGGCCCAGGCGACGGGCCCATTGCTTTCGGGCGCGCTGCGCGACTGGACCGGCAGCTACTACGCGGTCGCTGCAGTGCTTCGCCGTGCTGTCCGCTCTAAGTGTCGCCGCTGCCTGGCGCGCGCCGCCGCGATTGGCCAACCTCAAATGATCTTTCTTTCCCGGAGATCACTCGAGCCTGGACTGGGGTGTAGCCGAGCTCGGCGAGCACCGCGTCGTTATCGGCGCCGAGCTCTGGGGCGATGCCGATATACGCCGGGGTTTCCGAGAAGTGCCACGGGCGAGCCGTGCACCTTGAGCCGCTTGCCGTATTTCGGGTAGTCGACCTCGGCCACGTAGCCGTTGGCCAGCACGTCGGGATCGTCGGCGGCTTCGAGCAACGTGTTGATCGGTGCGGCGACGATGTCGGCGGCGCGCAGCCGTCCACCCAATCCTCGCGCGGCCCGGTCGCGAACAGCTCGTCGAGCATGCGCAGCAA
>ERZ1370068.4203-contig-3287_pt1 | contig 45794 bp, 66 predicted proteins | sample MGYA00561227_ERZ1370068 | MGnify/ENA primary metagenome ERZ1370068 (study PRJEB38410, sample SAMEA6850437) | metagenome | study: Metagenomic assessment of the ecological functions of the soil: analysis of the soil microbiota associated with the... | reverse complement strand
AGCTGCCGTTCAACACCACGATCAGCAGGATCTCCTGAAGGGCACGCGGATCTTCGAAGAGCCGATCGTGAACTGGTCGACGAAGCGGCGGTGGGTGGCCGAAGCCTTCGAGGCGCTTGAGGCGGGCGGGCTATCACGTGCGCAGCGCCTATACCGCCGTCAGGAATCCGTCGCGAACGAAGTTCATCTATACCGATCGCCTGTGGCAGGGCGCCGACATGGTCGGCCTCGGCGTCGCGTCGTTCGGCCACGTCAACGGCGTCAACATGCAGAACGCCGACACCTGGGAAACCTACAGCGAGTCGGTCGTGCGCGACGAGATTCCACTGCGGCGCGCCTACCGTCCGACACCCGACGAGCGCTTCATCCGCGAGCTGGTGCTGCAGCTCAAGCTGGGAAGCGTCACGCCGCAATACTTCCGGGACAAGCTACGGCGTCGACATCCTCCAGCGCTTCGCGGCGGAGTTCGACGGCCTGCGGAACGAAGGATACTTGAGCGAAGCCAGCGAACAGCGCGTCGCGCTCACGCGGAACGGTCTTCTCTGCGTCGACGTCCTGCTGCCGCGCTTCTTCCTGCCGCAGCACACCGGCATCCGCTACACGTGATGCGTCGCGTCAACCGCGCCGACAGAATTGGCCACAGAGTCACAGAGGCACAGAGACACCGAGACGAACGCTTCGTGGGTCCGTCGCGCCGACCACGCACGACGAACATGGATCGATCTCGACGGCGGCGCCGCGAAGCGGCGCGGTCGGCCGACAAACGGTTCGCGGCAACGAGCCGCACACGATCGAATGCGGTTCGTTCCCGTGAACCGTTCGCGGCTGGTCCACCGGGCCTGTCTCCGCAGGCCCGCGCCGTCGAATCGGCGCCATTCGGCTCTGTGGCTCTGTGTCTCTGTGGCCATTACCGCGCGGTCGGCGCGGCCCAGCCGATTTCGCCGAGGCTCGCCTTGGTTGACGTCGTCGTCATCGGTGGCGGCCCGGCGGGTTCCACCGTGTCCACGCTGCTCGCGCCAGCACGGTCTGCGCGTCGAGCTGTTCGAGCGCGAGCGCTTTCCGCGCTTTCACATCGGCGAGTCGCTGATCCCCGAAACCTACTGGGTGCTGAAGCGGCTCGACATGCTGCCGAAGATGCAGGCAGAGCCACTTCGTCAAGAAGCTACAGCGTGCAGTTCGTCAACGCGCAGCGGCAAGCTGTCGGCGCCGTTCTACTTCTGGGACAACAAGCCGCACGAGTGCTCGCAGACCTGGCAGGTGGTGCGCAGCGAGTTCGACCAGATGATGCTCGAGAACGCCCGCGAGCACGGCGTCGCCGTCGCACGAAGGCGTCGCGCGTCTTCGACGTGCTGTTCGAGGGCGACCGCGCCGTCGGCGTCACGATCCAGCGACGAGGACGGCACGCGTGCGCGACGTCCGCGCGAAGGTCGTCGTCGACGCCAGCGGCCAGGCCGGCCTGATTCAGAATCGCCTGCGGCTGCGCGTCTGGGATCCGGTCCTGAACAAGGGCGCGATCTGGACCTACTGGGAAGGCGCCTATCGCGACACCGGCCGCGACGAGGGCGCGACGATGGTGCTGCAGACCGCCAGCCGAGAACGGCTGGTTCTGGGTACATCCCGCTGCACAACAACATCGTCAGCGTCGGCGTCGTCGCGCCGTTCGACTACCTGTTCAAGAACCGCGGCAGCTACGAGCAGACCTACCAGGAAGAAGTCGAGCGCTGCGCCGGCCGTGAAGCAGCGCGTCTCGCGGCGGCGCCGCGTCACCGGCTACTTCGCGACGAAGGACTACTCGTATCGCGCGACGCAGGTCGCCGGGCGACGGCTGGGTGATGATCGGCGACGCGTGGGGGTTTCTCGATCCGCTCTATTCGTCGGGCGTGCTGCTGGCGCTGAAGTCCGGCGAGCTGGCCGCCGACGCGATTGTCGAGGGCCTGCAAACGGCGACACGCTCGGCCGCGCAGCTCGGCAAGTGGGGACCGGCGTTCAACGACGGCGTCGACCGGATGCGGCGGCTCGTCTGCGAGTATTACGACGGCTTCAGCTTCGGCACGTTCGTCCGGCAACTATCCCGAGCTGCGCGGCACGGTGACCGATCTCCTGATCGGCGATCTCTTCACCGACCGCGTGGACAAGGTGTGGCAGCCGATGGAATCGCTCTACCCGCCGGGCAAGGCGCCGATCCCGCCATGGAACATGCCGGCACGGCGCAGGACGCCGCGCCCGGAGAAGGCGAACGAGCTCACGCTGCCGGACGGACGAAAGCCATAGCCGTCAAGAGGGCGGCGGGCGATTGCGCTCGATCCACTTCGAGCAAGCCGTCCGCAGCATCCTTCGCCGCGCGCGATCCCGTGCCGGGCCCCATCCCCTTCAATTCGCTGTGATGTTCGCCGAAGGTAACCCGCACGCGAATGATCGTATTGACGAACGGCGTCAGCTTCACGCCGCCGAATCCGCCCTCGCCGGCGTTCTGCTGCTCGCGATCGGTGACTTCCACGGTGACATCGGCCTGGGCCCGATCGTCGACCACACTCAACCCAGCCTTGCGGCGCAGGGCGTCGCGCAGGCTCACGAACGGCGGCGAGCCGCCCTTGCAGTGCGTCGCCGGGCGGCGAACCGCCGGGGACTTCGGTGGCAAAGACGTAGATGCGGATCGATTCCTTCCCGTGCGTCCTGGCTTGGCTGCCGCCACTCAGAACGGCACACAGCACAAGCGCGACAACAACGGGCATGTATGAATTATCGCTCCACTCGTGGACCGTCCGCGACAGTGCAATACCCTATCAACGGCCGTCACGAAAACACGAAGACACGAAGAATGTTGGGCGCAGTTCGTGATTTCGTGCTCTCGTGGCTGTACTCGCAGATGTGGAATCGATCCCGAATCCTCGAGACGGCGCACCTCCGTCTTCGGTCAACGGGCTCAACACGATTTACTACGCCATCGATCGCGCTCAGCCGTTCGGCTGAACAGCTGATCCAAAACCGCGAGCCTTTGGTGTGGCACGGCGGGTCAGAGCGCGAGCATGAGATTGCCGCGCTCTGACGCGCCCGGAAGGCGGGCGATCCGCTACGACCCGAGATCCAGGCGACGATGCGCCCGGTCAATAACTCGGTGATGTAGAGTGTGCCGGTCTCGCGTCGCGCAGCATCGCCGTCGGTCTCGCCAGGTAGTCGGCGAGCACCGTGGGCGCGCCTCCCGGTGAGTCGAATTGCAGTAGCAACCCCGGCCCGGCCGAAGAACGGCGCCGGCCCGGAGGAGTTCTGGAGGACCAGGATATGCTCTCGTGCCCCCGTCCTGATCCCGAGCACTCTGATTGCCGTTTTCAGTCCGCTCAGGAACGGTGATTGACACCCGTGGACGGATCGATCTGCATCGACGGCGGACGTCCCGGGTGCGAACGGAACGCCGCGGAACAGCGTGACTAGCAGTCTACCGTCGGCTACTCGATACCGGTCGGAACAGCCTCGACGACTGGGCCGCCGACCGCCGGGGAGAGAGGGTCCGGGATTGCCGGGAAGGTGGCGAGCGGGGAGAAACTGCCCGTCGAGATATCGACCTGCCACCACCAGATTCCGTCCGCCATCCGTCACGTAGAGCTGGTCCGCAACGACCATCAAGGCCGAACGGGTTCGGAGCCACGCACGATCGCCGGAAGCCTCGGCAGGGGTCGGAAATGTAGTCCGGGAAGTTCGCCACCAGCTCGATATCAACGGCGTCGCCGCTGCCGTTTGAAAGATGCACACTGGCTCCCTGCGGCGAGCGTCTGCTCATCCGCCGACGACAGCGTGAATCCGGCGGTGGTTTTCTCCACGTGCGCGCTGAAATGAATCGCCATGAACGGAGCTGAAAATGGGGGATGCACACGTTAGTTCGCCAGGTTCCTCGTCGGAACCGGAGACGCCGCAGGACGCCGTCGCCTATGCTCATGAGCACGTAGAGCGTCCGCCCACGCATCGCGATGCCCGCCGGTCCCGCTGGATCACCGACGTCGCGCTCCCGGACGGCAGACCGTCCAGAAGGGTTCGACGGTCCGGAAGGGTCCACGATTGAGATGCGACCGCTGTGCGGTGCCGGCACGCCGGTCTCGATACCAGCAAGTTGCCCTGGTTCGAGAGCGCCATCCCCATCGGACGTCTCAGTCCGGATGTCACTGTCGTTCCCGGACACAACTGGTGCGCTGGCGTCAACCACCGTGAGCATCGGCGAAAGCGCGCAAGCAGCACGGCGACCTTTGCGCCGACCGCATACACCCAACGATGCGTGCGCGATTCTGCTCGACCGGATGGGGGCACTCATACGACTCCTTGTTCAGCCCGTCTGTGCGCTTCGATCATGACTCAGCACTGAAGCATCAGCCAGAACGACGCGGGAAGTGGCCAGGTAATATAGAACAGTCGCCAGCGACGGTCCCTCGGCGGGGCCAGGCGCAGGATCGCCTGGATGGGCGCCGCGTCCTTTAGAATCGATTCCATGAAGTCGGACACTTCACCGTTGCGATTCTGTTGGGGTCCGCCTTCGCGGCCGACTCGCTGTCCGCGCAGAGCGGTCCGGCGGACTGGCCGCAGTGGCGCGGGCCGAACCGCGACGGCGTCATCCCCTCGTTCACCGCGCCCAACCCGTGGCCGGACAAAGCTGACGCCGCGAAGTGGAAGGTGGACGCCGGGCTTCGGCTGGCGCGCAAACGCCCGTCGATCACCGGCAACCGCGTCTACATGTTCGCGCGGCAGGCCGACCAGGAAGTGCCTGGCGCGCCTCGACGCCGACACGGGCAAGGTGCGCTGCGGCGCGCGCGCTCATCCGGCCGCCGTTCTCGCGGATCAGCCCTCCTGCGGCAGCGCGCCACGAGAAGGGCCCGGAAGTCGACGCCGACCTTCTCGCCGACGGCAAGCCGTCTTCACGCCCGGCATGACCGGGATTGTCAGCGCGCGTTCGACGCGGCGTGACCGGCAAAGCGCCTCTGGCAGACGCCGCCGTCGCAGCCGGGGCCCGCTCTATCACACGAGCGATGTCGCCGCTCGTCGACCGCGGGGCTGGCGATCGTTCACGTCGGCAGCCACGGTCGAGGAGCCCTGACCGCCTGCCACGCGAACACCGGCGGCGGTGAAGTGGCGCTGGGACGGCGACGGACCGGGCTATGGTCTCGCCGATCGTGGCCGAGTTCGACGGCACCCGGCAGGTCATCACGTTCACGCAGGACAACCTGGTTGGTGTCTCCGCGCGTCCACCGGCGCGCTTCGCTGCGTGGAAGCGCCGCTGGCGAGACGAATCATTACACGCAAAAACTGCATCACTCCTGTAAAAGCTACGGCCAGACGGTGATCGTGTCCGGTCTCGACAAGGAGTGACCGCGTTCACCCGGTGAAGGCCAACGGGCAGTGGAACCCTGCGGGACGTCTGGGAGAACACCGGAGGTATCGATGCATACGACCAACGGCGTCATCGTCCACGACACCTTCGTCGCGTCTGTCGCACAAGAACAGCGGGCAGTTCTTTTTCGCCCTCGACGCCAGGACGCGGCAAGACGGTTTATTCAACGCCGCGATCAGCCGCGCCGGCGATTCTCTTCATTCCTTCTTCGCCAAGGACGACGCCGAATTGCTGATAGCGCGAAGCGGGGCGAAGGGTCTCGAAACGGTGAAGACCTATGCTGTCGCCGACAGCGCGACTCTGGTCCGCGCCGGCGGTGTCTGCCAGCAGGGTTTTTCGTAAATATCGCCGGGACTCACGCTGTGGACGATGGATTAGTCCCGGTCGTCACTGAGTTGGCGCATCGAACTGACGTCAGCGGTCGGCTGAAGACGATCGGTTGCTGCTACCCGAACGTAGATTTCGAGTGACGACCGGATTAGCGATTACAATCCCACTCGTCATGGCCACCGTCACACACAGCACACCACACGAGGAAATCTATGGATGGTCATCTTTTGGGTTGCCGGCTTCGCCTTGTCGTGGGGCGTACGGCGCCCTTCTGCTGCACATGGGACAGACGCAGCTCGGTGCAACCCGTTGAAAGCGCTGCTCTGCGTCGGCGTCGCCTACTTCCTGATCGGCGTCATCATTCCAGCTGGGCGCTGTCGGCACAGGGCAACCTGTCGGGATTCACGACTCCACGGGACTCGTCACCGCGACGACGCTGGCGCCTGCGCCGCGGGAGCGGCGTGCACTGGGCGTTCAAGACCGGCGGCCTGCCGGTTTACGTGATGCCGCTCGTCTCGGCGGGCGCGCCGCTGGTCAACGTCCTGGTCACCATGGCGATCCATCCACCCAAGGCGGCGATCAACCCGATGTGCCTCAGTGTCGGATTCCTCCCGGCGCTCACTCGGGCGCGGGATGGTGCTTTACTCAGGCTGACCGCATAGATCGACGATGTAGGTCCGGCTAGAGCTGCATCACCGAGGTCCGGCTAAAGCCGCATCACCGAGGCCCGGCTAAAGCCGGACACATACGATTGGAAGCCATGCAGCGGAGCGGAGCGCAATACATAGCGGCGCATGTGTCCGGCTTCAGCCGGACCCTCGATACGAAGGACACATGACATTCCAGCGCTACGTTCAGCGGGCTTCTTACTGGTGGTCGGTCCTGGGCGCTGCGATGTCCGTGCTCAGTTGCCCGCGCAGCAGCCGCGCCGCTCGCTCAGCCGAGCCTCTTCGCCGAGATGCGATGGCGCAACATCGGCCCGTATCCGCGCCGGGCGGACCAAGGCGGCGGCCGGGCATGCGAGCCAGCCGCACACGTTCTACATCGGCATGGTGCAACGGCGGCGTCTGGAAGACGACGGACGCCGGCCGCACGTGGAAGCCGATCTTCGACGATCAGCCGACCGGATCGATCGGCTGGGTCGCCGTCGCGCCGTCCGATCGCGAACATCGTGTATGTCGGCAGCGGCGAAGGGCTGCCGCGGCCGGACCTCGCCGTCGGCGACGGCATCTACAAATCGCACCGACGCCGGCAAGACGTGGACGCATCTCGGCCTGCGCGACGCGCAGCAGATTCCCAAGATCGCCGATCGATCCGAAGAACCCGAACCGGCTGTTCGTCGCCGCGCTCGGCCATCCCTACGGACCGAACGAGGAGCGCGGCATCTTCCGATCGACCGACGGCGGCCAGCACGTTCCGAGCGCGTGCTGTTCAAGGACGTGAACACCGGCGGCAAGGACGTCGACATCGACCCGTCGAACCCCGACATCGTCTACGCGACGATGTGGGAGCAGCGGCAGGGCCCGTGGGAAAACGGCGCCTGGAGCGGCACCAACGGCGGCATCTTCAAGTCGACCGACGGCGGCACGACCTGGAAGCCGCTGACGCAGAGGACTGCCCGACGGGCATGATCAACGCCGAGCTCGCGATCGCGCCGTCGCAATCCGCGGCGCGCTCTACGCGACCGTCGAGGCCGGCGGCGACCGGCACCGGCATCTACCGATCCGACGACGCCGGCGAGACCTGGGCGCGCAGCACCACCGACACGCGGCCGACCAGCCGCATCAACGAGGCGGTGCCGCACGTGCACCCGAACGATCCCGACACGCTCATCGTCACCGACGTCGTCAGCTTCAAGTCGACCGACGGCGGCAAGACGTTCGTGCCGTTCAAGGGCGCGCCGGGCGGCGACGACAACCAGAACATCTGGTGGAACCCGAACGATCCGGACATCATGCTGCTGGTCGTCGATCAGGGCGCGGTCGTCACGCTGAACGGCGGCCAGACGTGGAGCTCGTGGTTCACGCAGCCGACCGCGGCGCTCTATCACGTGATGACCGACAACGCGTTCCCGTACCGCGTCTGCGGCGGGCAGCAGGACAGCGGATCGGTGTGCGTCGCGAGCCGCGGCAACGACGGCCAGATCACGTTCCGCGACTGGCATCCGGTTGGCGTCGAGGAGTACGGCTACGCCGCGCCCGATCCGCTCGATCCCGATCTGGTCTACGGCGGCAAGGTGACGCGCTACGACCGGCGCACCGGCCAGGTGTCTGATGTCGGCCCGACGCTGTCGGACGGGACGCGGTGGCGCGCCGGCGCGGCGGGCCGGCGTATCGCACGGTGCGCACGCTGCCGGTCGTCTTCTCGACGGTCGATCCGCGCGCGCTGTTCTACGGCAACAACGTGCTGTGGAAGACGCTCGACGGCGGCATCAACTGGAAGCAGATCAGCCCGGATCTGACCGCGCGAGAAGTGGGACGTCCCGAAGAGCGTCGGCACCTACGCGCCGCGCGTGCAGTCGCGCGAGCGCGGCGCGATCGGCGCGCAGGTGATCTACACGATCGGCCCGTCATACCGCGACATCAACCGCATCTGGATCGGCACCGACGACGGCGTGATCTCACACGACGGCCGACGGCGGCCTGCACTGGACGCAACGTCACGCCGCCGCAGCTGACCGACGTTCATGAAGGTGTTCACGATCGATCCCGGCCGCTTCGATCCGCTCACGGCGTATGCGGCGGTGAACACGCTGCGGCTCGACGACATGAACCCGCACATCTACCGCACGCACGACGGCGGCAAGACGTGGAAGGAGATCGTCAACGGCATTCCCGGCGGCGCGCCGGTCAGCGTCGTGCGCGAGGATCCGAAGCGCAAGGGGCTGCTCTTCGCCGGATCCGAGACGCAGGTCTACGTGTCGTTCGACGATGGCGACCACTGGCAGTCGCTGCGGCTGAACATGGCGCCGTCGTCGGTGCGCGATCTCATCGTCAAGGACGACGACCTGGTCGTCGGCACGCACGGGCGCGGCATCTGGATCCTCGACGACATCACGCCGCTGCGGCAGATCGCGAGCTGTCAGAGCGCGACGGCCGAGCGCGCAGAGCGCGATGCTCTTCAAGCCGCAGGACGCGTGTCGCGTGCGCTGGAACATGAACACCGACACGCCGCTGCCGCCCGACGAACCGGCGGCGCCGAATCCGCCCGAGGGCGCGATCATCGACTACTACCTGAAGTCGGCGGCGTCGGGACCGGTGACGCTCGAGATTCTCGGCGGCGACGGCAAGCTCGTGCGCCGCTACTCGAGCACCGACCAGAGCGTTCACGCCCGATCCGGCGACGATCACCGTGCCGCTGTACTGGTTCCGTCCGCTCGCGCCGTTGTCGGCCGACGCCGGCATGCACCGCTTCACCTGGGACATGCACTATCAGCCGCTCGATGGCGGCGGCCGGCTCGGCGGCCCGAACCTGCCGATCGCGGCGATCGCCCACAACACCGTGCCGCTCGCCGACGACGCCGTGGGTCAATCCCGGGCACGTTCACGGTCAAGCTCACGGTCAACGGCAAGAGCTACTACGCAGCCGATCGTGGTGAAGCAGGATCCGCGCGTGAAGACGCCCGCGCTGGCGCTGCAGCAGATCTACGCGCTGTCGAAGGCGATGACCATGGCGCGGTCGACGCGCAGGCGGCCGCGCGCCAGGCGCGTGCGCTCCGCGACCAGATCGCCGACCTCCGTCCTCGCGCCAGCGGCGCGCGCGGCGGGACGCGCTGGCGGCGCTGGACAAGAAGCTCGAGTCGCTCGAGCCGAGACACCCTGGCGCCGCGCGGAGGGGCGTGGCCGAGGAGGCCGCGCTGGAGGTGGACGCGGCGGCGGCGGAGCCTGCGGCAGCGCGGCGGGCTCGCTCAGCGCCGCGAGCGCCGTGCTGGCTGGCGTGATGAACCTGCTACAGGGTGCCGACGTCCATCCGACGACCGTGCAGCTGAACGCGATTGCGAGTGCACGAACAACGGCCGCCACGACGATGGCGCAAGTGGGCGGCGATCAAGGCGGGCGATATGGTATCGACGAATACAGCATTGAAAGCGGCTGGACTAGCCGTGCTGACGCTCACGACGACACCGGCGGCCGCGACGTCTCACTCACGCAACAGCCGGCCGCGCCGGCGGCGGCGCAGCAGGCGTCTGCATCCGATCGCGCTCGACGCCTTGTCCGAAGCGACCGCTCGTCGCGGCGACGCGGCTAAAGGTGAAGGAGCTGCTCGACGCAGGCGTCGACGTCAACACGAAGTTCCGCTACGACCGTATGGCGTTGTCGTTCGCCGCCGACCGCGGCCATGTCGAAGTCGTCAAGCTGCTGCGTCGAGCGCGGCGCCGACATCAACGCCAAGGACACGTTCTACAACGCGACGCCGCTGACCTGGGCGGTCAATCCCGCGATGGACCGCACGCCGCAGCACGCCGAGGTCGTGCGACGCTGCTCCTGCAGCGCGGCGCGCAGGGGAAAGAACAGGCGCTGATGGGTGCCGTTTCGGCTCCGGACGTCGCGACTGATCAAGGTCGATCCTCGAAGTGGGCGGGCTCGCCGCGGGCATCGACTTTCCGACGCGCTGGAAGCGGCGACGCGCCGCAAGAACCAGGAGATGGTGGCCGCTCCTCGAGCAGGCCGGCGCAAAGCCGCGACCCGGAGCTCAAGATGGATGCGGCGCAGCTGGCGCGCCACCGGGCTACCTAGGGCACCTGGCAACGCGGCCCAGGCCACGTGGACCATCACCGTCGCGGACGGGCGCCTCGTCGGCGTCGCTCCGGCGGCAAGGCGCGTCTCACGCTCGTCGCGCGCGATCCGACGACGTTCGGCATCGCGGAGCAGCCGGGCACGACGTCACGTTCCGTATCGAGCAGGACAAGGTGCATCGGGATCACGCTGAACGCGACGGGCAACACGATCGTGTTCACACGCAGCGGGGAGGAGTAGCCATGAGGCGCCGGACCTCGATCGTCCGTCGATCCGCCGTCTGGTTCACGGCGTGCGCTGTCGCTGTCGGCGCAGAACTGGCCGTCGTTCCGCGGACCGCCGGCGTCGGGCGTCGCCGACGGCGTCGCCGACCGCGGTGAAATGGAACGTCGCCGACCGGCGAGAACGTCGCTGTGGAAGACGCCGATCGCCGGCGTCGCCGTGCTCGAGCCCGATCGTGTGGGGCGATCGCGTTCTTCGTCTCGACGGCGGTCAGCAGCGATCCGACCGCCGGCATCCGCACCGGCCTCTACGGCGACGTCGAGCCGGCGAAAGACGTCGTCGAAGCATTCGTGGAAGCTGATCGCGCTCGACAAGCGCACCGGCAAGGTGCTGTGGGAGCGCGTCGCGCACGAAGGCATTCCGAAGACGAAGCGCCACCCGAAATCGAGCCAGGCGACGCGCGACGCCGGTCACCGACGGCACGCCGCGTGATCGTGTCGTTCGGATCCGAAGGGCTGCTACGCCTACGACGTCGACGGCAAGCTGCTCTGGACGCGCGACCTCGGCGTCCTGAACGCCGGCTGGTTCTACGATCCCGACTACGAGTGGGGCATCGGCAGCTCGCCGATCATCTGGAAGAACCTGGTGATCGTCCAGTGCGACATCCAGAAGAACTCGTTCATCGCCGCGTTCGACGTCGCGACCGGTCAGCCGGCGTGGCGCACGGCGCGCGAAGAGATTCCGTCGTGGTCGACGCCGGCGATTTTCGAGAACGACGGCCGCGCCGAGCTCGTCACGCAGGCCACGACGTTCATCCGCGGCTACGACCCGGAGAACGGCAAGGAGCTGTGGCGGCTCGGCGGCAATTCCGAGATCACGATCCCGACGCCGATCGTCGGACCCGGCGTCATCATCGTCACCAACGGCTATCGCGGCGTGCAGCCGATTTTCGCGATCAAGCCGGGCGCGCCGGGCGACATCACGCTCAAGGGCGATCGCGACGACGCAACGAGTTCATCGCGTGGAGCACGAATCGCGGCGGACCCTACATCCCGACGCCGGTCATCTACGGCGATCTGCTCTACGTGCTTGCCGATCAACGGCGTGCTGGCCGCCTACGACGTCCGGAACCGGGCAGCGCGTCTACCAGGAGCGGGTCGGCCGGCGGCGGATCGTTCAGCGCGTCGCCGGTCGCCGCCGACGGCAAGACTCTATCTGACCAGCGAGGACGGCGACGTCTTCGTCGTCAAGGCCGGACCGACGCTTACGAGCTGCTCGCGACCAACCCGATGGGCGAGGTGATCATGGCGACGCCGGCGATCTCCGACGGCGTCATCTTCATTCGCGGGCTGAAGGACGTCTTCGCAATCGGCCACGACGCACGTGACCACGAAGGCACGAAAACACGAAGAAGCAGATCTGCATCTTCTTCGTGATCTCTTCGAGTCTTCGTGGCCTTCGTGGTCTAGGTACTGACTCACTGGCAGCCCACGGACAGCATGAACACGTGATCGACGTCCACCTTGCGCACGACCGCGCTGACCTCGTTGTCAATATCGACACATCGGCGCCGGGACCAACGGACCGGCACCATCGCCTGCAACGTGTGCCCGCCGGCTTTCACTTTCATCTCGGTCCAGGCGTAGATAGCGTCGGAGTCTGATCTTCGCGTTCTTGGGGTCGCCCTTCACGCTTCCCACGACCTCGACTCGGTGTCCGACGTGGTGCTTGAGCTCGTCGTCGTCATCGAGCCAGTAGATGATCGACGGAGTAGACGCCCAGACGTTCCAACCGCGCCAGGGATGGCGCTCGCGGCGGCCGGCGATCCCGCTGCTGATGTCGCTCGGCAGGTTGGTGAGGAGATAGCCGTCGCCGGCCCTTCACCAGGCAACCCGATCAATCTGATGCCTTTGTCGTCAGGGCGCGACGCCGGCGCAGCTTCCGCTCGAATCGATGGGAAAAGCGATCGCCGAAAGCCAGGAAACCAGCGAGAACGACACAGTCGAGTTCTCATGGTGCCTCCAGCACATGGTTCTGCAGGAAAGACGCCACGTCTCGCTGAAGCCGGAAACGCGAACCGAAGTCCGGCAAGAGCTGGAAATCACGGTCCGGCCAACGCCCGGACACTACCTACTGGCTGAATGTCGCAAGTTGCCTATCGGCTACGTAGTGTCCGGCGCTAGCCGGACCTACCGCTTCAGCCGACTCCTTGCCGACCGCGTAGAGGAACTTCGCCGTGCGGAAGAAGATCTGTCCCACCGGACACCGCCGGCGAGCTGAGCGTGTAGTCGTCGAAGTCGTTCTCCGCGAGCAGCTCGAACGCCGGTCCCGCCTTGATCGACGCTCGTCACGCCGTCTTCGTTCGTGACGTAGATCTTGCCGTCGGCGAGGACCGGCGATCCGCTGTAGGTGCCGGGCGCGAGGCGCTGCCGGCCGTAGATCTCCTTGCCGGTCTTCGCGTCGAGGCAGAACATGATGCCCGCGGTCGTTGACGACGTAGAGGTAGGTGCCGTCGGTGACCGGCGTCGGCACGTCCGGTCCGTTGTCGAACGACCAGAGCGACGTGCGATTTCGTGACGTCGCCGCGGCCGCCGGCTTTCAGCGCGAGCAGCGGCCGCTCGCGCGACGGCGCGTAGATCATGTCGCCGTGAACCACCGGCGACGCGACGATGCGGTAGCTGCCGTCGTTGTCGGGATTGAGGCCGTTGGCGCGCCACAGCTCCTTTCCGGTCGCCGGATCGTGGCCGGTCACGACGTCGCCGCCGGTGACGACGATCTCGGTCGTGCTGCCGTAGCGCAGCAGCGCCGGCGTGGTGTAGGCGTCGGGCGACTCCGAATCGCGCTGCGGTCGGCCGCTCGACGCGCCAGACGCGTCTTGCCGGTCGCCTTGTCGATGCGCAGCACGTACGACGGATCGTCGGTGCGCATGCCGTGCAGCACCTGCACGTAGAGCGCATCGCCGTGCAGCAGCGGCGACGACCCGTAGCCCCAGTTGCAGACCGAAGCGGCCGTAGTCCTTCTGGATGTCGCGCGCCCAGATCTCGGTGCCGCTGAAGTCGAACGCCTTGAGGATGCCGGTGCCGGTCATCACCCACACGTAGCGTGCCGTCGGTGACCGGCGACGGCGTCGACATGTTCTGCTTGCGCTCCTGGTGGTTGCCGCCGCCGAGCGGCCGCTTCCACAGCACCGTGCCCTTCGTCGCGATCGACGCACCAGAGGTGCAGGTTGATGCCGTCCCTGACCTTCAGGTCGTCGGCGACGTTCAGGAAGATGCGGTCGCCCCAGACGATCGGCGTCGAGCCGGACCACGCGGGCAGCGGCAGCTTCCAGGCGACGTTCTCGGTCGTCGACCAGCGGACCGGCAGATTCTGCTCGCCGCTGAGGCCGTTCAGCGAGGGGCCGCGCCACTGCGGCCAGTTCTCGGCGCGAAGCGCAGCGACAGCCGCGACGCAGAGCACGACAGGCGCGAGACATCGCACGCCAGAACGACGAAACACTGAAGACCTCTTCGTATTCGTCGTCGTCTTCGTGGTCTTCGCGGTTTCATGCGTTCGCTAGCTCCCGATCTCAGCGCCTCGAAGCAGACGGCGTCCGCAACGCCGCCCGCGTCGCCATCGACTGACGATAGCAAGCCCGGCCGCGAACACCGCAACGACCAGCAGCGCGGCGCCGGCCGCCGGCAGCCGGCCGCCGCGTTCCGCGCATCGCCGGCAGCACGGCGACGATCGCGCACGCCGCACCGATCGCGCAGTCCCCAGGCCGAGCAGCAGCACGTGTCTCGGCGAGGATGATGGCGAAGATGTGCGCCGCGGCGGAAGCCGACCGCGCCGAGCAGCGCCAGCTCGCGACGCCGTTCCAGCACGTTGCGCAGCAGCACCGCGGCAAGCCCGATCGGTTCCGACCAGCAGCCCGAGTCCGCCGAGCGTCTTGAACGTCGAGAGGTAGGTGTTCTCGACGGCGTGGAATTCTGCCAGGCGCTGAGCCGTCGGCATCGCGTCAGCGCCGAGATCGGCCGCGCCCGGCTTCGATGGCCGCCGCCGATCGCGCCGGCGCGATCGGCCGCGCGCGTCCACGAGCAGGAACCTGGTAAGCCCTCCTGTTCGGAAACAGCCTCAGGAAGTTCGACGTCCGACATCACCAGCTCGCCCTGGAAGATGCTGTCGTCGAGCGCGGCGACCGAGCCGCAGCCGCACCGGCCGTCCGCCGACGTCGATCGACGAGATCGTCGCCGAGCGCCTTGTGGAGGACGTAGGTCATCGAGTTCGCGTCGGCGATCACGGGACACGCACGCCGTCGCCGGCGATCGTCCGGTCGAGCAGCAGCCATGGATTCGCGCGCTCGGCATCGTTCGCGGCCAGCGATTGCCGGAAGGCGAAGCGGCCCGGGCCGATGAACGCCGCGGCGCGCGCCGAGGATGCGCGGATTCCGCGGCTCGTACAGGTTCAGGCAGCTCGCGTCGTCTCCGGGCAGGAGGCGGAACGGCTCGATCGTCACCTGGTCGTCAGCCGGCGAGGCCGAGCGCTTCGCGGCCGTCGCGGCTGTTCGGGATCGCTGGGCGATCGGCAGCGCGAGGTTGACGAGCAGCGGATAGCCGCCGACGCCGGAGTGGCGATCGGTCGCGGCGGGTGCGCCTCGGCGGAACGCATCGACCGAGATCACGATGAACGTCGCCGACGCGATGACGGCGATCGACGAGCACGCTGCGGCCGGGCCGATCGGCGGCGTTGCTGCAGGCCGAGCCGCGCGCAAGACCGCGCCAGCCGTGCCCGGCGAGGGCCGTAGCGCGGCGCTGCGGCGGAGACGTGCCGCGGCGAGGCAGAGGCCGGCCACGAGCAGCGCCGAGCCGGCGCCGAAGAACGCCGCCCGTGCGATCGAGCGCGCTCGCGCGGCCGATGCCGCCATCAGCGCGAGGCCGAGGGCGGCGAAGGCCGATCGCGGCAATCAACGACGCCGGTGACATGCGTAGCGCGGGCTCTGACGCCGGCCGCGATCGCGACCTAGGCTCGCGCATTCTGACTCTCCCGCCAGCAGACCCCGCTCGGACACCCGCGCGAGCCCGCGCAGCGTCCACCAGATGCAGACCATCGCCGCCGCCAGCGCGCCAACCGCGCCTGCCGCCAGCGAGGACGGCGACACGTGCAGCGTGAGCGACGTCGTCGCCGACGGCGCCGGTCCACCACGTCCGCAGGCCCGAGCATCATCAGCGCCGCGTAGCCGACGGCGCCGCCGCGACGCCGATGCCGCTGCCAGCCACGCGCGAGCACGAATCCTTCCGCCAGAAACAGCCGGCGCACCCGCGCGGTCGAGAAGCCGACCGCGCGCAGCAGGCCGACTTCGCGCGCGCGCTGCTCCACCGACGAGCCGGAAGAACAGCGCGGCCAGCAGCGAGCGCCGACACGACGAGGAACATGCTGAAGTAGGTGAAATTACTCGCCGAAGTCGGTCGCGCCGCTCGACGCGGCGAGAGCTCTCGGCGCGCACGTCGCGGCGCGACAGACACCGAGCGCCGAGCGGATCGATCGCGATCGCGCAGCCGCGGCCGCGAAGCGATCGCGCGCGCCAGCACGGCGACTCGCCCGCCGTCGGCGTGATGCGGACCGACGTCCGATCGCCGTAGCGCGAGCGCCAGAGCGACTGCCCGACCTCCAGCGGCGATGAACGCCTTCGGCGTCGTCCGGTATCTGTCCCAGTAGTCCTCGTCGACACGGCGCGACGCGCCTGAGATCGATCGGGAACGGCGGATCCCAGTCGCCGCAGGCCTCGCGCTGTCGCTGATGCCGGGATAGACCGGCGCCAGATCGCGATCGGCCGCGGCGCCTGCGATCGGCACGATCGCGGCGATCTCGAAGTCGGCGGTGCGCGTGACGAGCCGACCCGGTTCCTCCCACGCAGGCGTACTCGAGCGTCAGCGGATCGCCAACCTTCGCGGCCAGGTCGCGCGCTGCCCAGTCGTTCAGACGATCGGCGGACGCGTGACTGCCGGCGTCACGCTGCGCCAGCGCTCGTCGCGTTCCGGCGCGTCCGGCGAGCCGTAGACTTGTCGGCGACGAGACCGGCAGGCCCGGAGCGGCACGGCGCGATCGATCGAGATCGATCGCGGTGACAAGCGAATACGGGATCTCGCGATCGCCGCTGCGCATGCGTGTTCGCCAGGTAGGTCAGCACCGGGCGCGCCGTCGATCGCCGAGCGCCGCCGCCGCATCGTCCACCGCCTTCGCGCGGCGCGGCGTCGAGGAGCCCGGCGTCGCTTCGACGGCAATCGCTGTCGCCGACGACACGCACCGTGATGCCAACGTCCTCGAGCGCGAAATGCCGACGGACCAGTCGCCTCGAGATCCGCCTCCTGCCCATCCCGCCCGTCCCGCCCCCGCACGATCAGCGTGTTGACGCGGCCCTGGACGTCAAGGTCCTGCTGGAGCGCGCGTCAGCGGCAGGAAGATGGCGCGGACCGCGCCCTGCTGCGGGCCGCAGCGAAAACTCGCCCATCTCCGCGGCGGCGACCACCGCGCGCACGGTGGTCCGGATGGTGCGGCCGCCCTGGTCCTTCCGGCCGTGGAGCGACTCGATCGGAATCGCGGATGGCCGCTCGAGCCGGACGAGCACCGACGCGCCGGCGTCCGCGCCGATCTCGGCAGCCAGCGCCGCGGCTGATGAGCGCCGTCGCGTCCGCCCGGTCCTGTCGTGCCGAGCCCGTGGAAGCGCCAGAAGCGATCGTCAACGCCGTAGACCTGGACGCGGGACGCGCGGCGCCCGCTCGGCCTGATTGGTCACCGCGCCTTCGACGGCGATCACGGGACAGACCGCGCCGGGTGTCAGGTCCGACGCGAGCGTCGTCCGCCAGGCCTTCGCGAAAGAATCCCGCAGAACTGACGACCCGATCGGCCCGGCCCAGACGCTGCAGGACGAGATCGCGCAGGCTCCCGCGCACGGAGTCGCCGACGAGCAGCGCGCGCCCGCGAGCACCGCGACCGCCGTCGCCACGCCGAGCACCACGGCCACGTTCGTGCGCCAGTAGTACGACAAGGCCGCGAAGGACGAGAGTTCGCGTTCGCATCCGTGTGATCGGCCGGGCCTCAGACACGGTGCAGCTGCCGGATCACGCAGCTCGAAGCGGATCGGAAACCGTGCGGCGAGCTGCGCGCTGTGCGTGACGACGATCAGGACGCCGCGCTGCTGGACGATGCAGATCGAGCAGCAGCGCCGCGATCTGATCGGCAGAGGCGCGATCGAGGTTGCCGGTCGGCTCGTCGCACAGGAGCATCCGCGGGCCGCGCACCAGCGCGCGCGCGATGGCGACGCGCTGGCGCTCGCCGCCCGACAGCTCGCCCGGCCGGTGATCGATGCGATCCGGACAGGCCCGACCTGCTCGACGAGCGTCGCGCGCGCGCTTCGCATCCCCGCCATCGTCTTCGGCGACCAGCGTCGGGATCGAGCACGTTCTCGAGCACCGTGCACTGCGGCAGGAGGCAGTGATCCTGGAACACGAAGCCGACTGATCGATTGCGAAAGGCGGCGAGCGCGTCCGGCGACAGCTGGAACGGGTTGCTGCCGTCGAGCGTGATCGTTCCGGACGAGGGCGGCTCGAGCGCGCCCAGGACGTACAGCAGCGAGCTCTTGCCGCTGCCGGACGGACCCATGATCGCCGCCGCGTCGCCCGGCGCGAGCGAGAACGACACGTCCGGACAGCACCGGCAGCGCGCCTGCGCGGGCGTCGGGTATTCTTTGCTGAGGTGCGAGACGTTCAGCATTGCTGATCAGGTTCAGGCTTAGGCCTGGGACTCGAGCGCGGCTGGCGCCTGCAGTCAGCGGGGCACACACCTCGAGAAGTCGATCGGCGGAATGCGCGACGCTGTAATGCGCGCGGACGCCTCTGAATCCGCGTCGCCGAGCGTGGCCGGCCTTCGCGCGGTCCTGCCACAGCTCGAACAGCGCCGTCGGCGAGCGCCTTCGGATCGTCCGGAGCGACCAGCAGGCCGCCGCCGGTCTTCTCGACGATCTCGGTGAACGCGCCGCGGCGCGGCTGCACGACCGGCACGCCGCTCGCCATCGCCTCCAGCAGGAACACGCCCTTCGGCTCGTCGTATGGCGCCGGGCACCGACAGCACGTCGAGCGTCTGCAGAAAGGCGAGCTTGCCGTCGCGATCCACGGCGCCGCGATAGGTGAACTCTCGCCAGCGCCGGCGGCTTCCAGCCGGCGTTTGACGTTCTCGAAATACCGGCGTGTCGGCGCGGCTCAGATATCCGGCCGCCTCGAGCCGGATATCGGACGCGGCTCCGGTGCGTTTGCGAAAGTGGATGTAGCGCATCGGCCAGCGCATGCAGCCCCTTCTCAGGTGCGATCCGCGCGAAGTATCCGACACGAAAGAGGCCGCCCGACGCGCCGCCGCTGCTCGATAGCCCTTCATGTTGATGCCGAGCGGCACCACCGCGATCTGGCTCTCCGGAACCGCGAGCCGCTTCGCCATGACGGGCACGTAGTAGTCGCTGACGGCGATGAATCGATCGACGTCAGCCGCCTGCCGGCGGATCAGATCGCTCGCCCGGCTGCGATACGGCTCGACGAGGCCATCGAGGAAGAGATCCTCGCCCTGCAGCGTGCAGACAGATCGGCCGCTGCAGCGCCTCGCGCAGCGGCGCCGCCAGCGCGATCAGCAGCGCAGTTCGGCAGGTTGACGACGTCGGGCACCGGCTCGTCGGCCAGCCAGTCGAGGAGCTTCGCGAATTCCTTCCGCAGCACGCCGCGATCGCCTTCGAGCATCGAGATCATCAAATCGCCGAGCAGCTTCGGATCGGTGGACGAGCGACCGGCTGGCGAAGGCGCCGATCACCGCCGGCGAGTCCCAGAGGCGGTCGAGGAAGCGCGGCGTCTTCCGGAAACAGCGCGATCGACTGCTGCAGGTAGATGCTGATGCCGCCGAACAGCACGCGGTCGCGGCTGACGTTGGGCTCGTCGGGATTGGTCGGCGTGTAGAGCGGAACGAGCGTGACGTCGTGCCCGCGCGCCAGCAGCTCGACCGCCAGCGCGTTGTCGCGCGAGCAGCTGCCGCAGCACATCCCCGCCGCGCCGGCTGTAATCGACAGGATCTTCACGATCGCCCTACCAGGATTATCGCGGAAATCGCGCCTGTCGGCGCGCGCGATGAATTGGCCACAGAGACACAGAGTCACGAGAGCTTGACGATTGACGACTGGACGAGCCGCGGAGCGGCGCCAGTCGCCGCTGGATGCGAGACGATCGACGGCGAATGAGTCGCCGACGCGCTTCTGTGCGATTCATTGCCGACGATCGTCTCGAATCCGGCCGCCGCGTCGCGGCGATCCGTCGAGATCGATAGCCGCTGTGGCGCGCGCCGTCGAGTTGATCGCCGGCGCGCCGTCTCTGTGTCTCTGTGCCTCTGTGGCCAGATCTGACGTCGCGCCGCGCAGCGGCCGAGCGCGGTCACAGGTCAGCTGTCTGAAACGCGCGCTCTCTGAACAGAAACTCGATCAGGTTGCCCTCCGTGCGGCTGCAGCCAGTTCAGCTGCGTCGTCGGCACCGGGCCGAGATTCAGCCGATCGATGTGCACGGCGTCGAGCAGCTGCCGGCGGAACGCCGGGTTGCAGGTGATCGCGCTGCACACCAGCGTCGGGCCGATCGCGTCGAGCATCTGCGCTTCCGGGCACTCGACGACGGTGACGAAGGGGAACATGTACTCCTTCTGCGCGATCGCCGCCTCCGGCGATGCGCAGTGGACGACGGTCGGCAGCAGGTAGTCGGCGCGTCCCTGCTTTGATCGAGCCGCGGCGACATCGCGATATGCCGCGGTGACGTCGGTCACGCCGGGCGCCTGCAGATCGGCGTCGATCGCCCTGTCGATCGCCTCGGCGGCGCCGGGCACGGTGAACGCGGCCAGGCTGGCGTCCGGGTGGTCCGGCGGCAGCGGCGCAATGGCAGCCAGACGGCGCGCCAGCGCGTCGGCGATCTCGCGCGTGTGGCGGCTGGCCCAGATCCCGAGCAGTTGATGCAGCCGCGGCCGCTGTTGAGGAACACGCTGTCGACCATCACGTCGAGGAACTGCTCCCAGCGATCCACCTGGTCGTCGCCGATGAGGATCTTGGAGAAGCCCGGGCCGTGCGCCTGCACGCGCGGATTGCCGCGATAGCGATCCGACGGTCGGCCGTGCCGCCGAAGATCAGGTTGCGGCCGCAGCTGTCGAGCACGGCGGCGCCGACGTCGCCGCCGCCCGGATACACCGAGATCGCCTCGCGCGGGATGCCGGCCGCGAAGAAGGCTTCGGCCATGCGATACGGCGTCCACGGTTCCTGCGGGCCGGGCTTGAGGACCAGACCGATCTGCAGCGGGATGACCGGCAGCCACAGCGTGTGCACGCCCGGCGAGTTCGACGGCAGGACCAGGCCCAGCGACCGGACTCTGCGCCTGAAAGCTGATCGGCACGCCGCGCTCTTCGCCGTGGCCGCGTGGACAGCACGTCGAGCGCCAGGCCGCGCGTCAGCGACGTCGAGGATGCGCGCGCATCTCGGCGAGCACGAAGGCGTTCTTCTTCATGTTCGCGCGGCACATCCGCTCGGGCAGGCCGGTCGATCGCCGACTGCGCGCGCACGAACTCGTCGGGCGACTGCGTGCCGTCGCCCATCGGCAGCGTCGGCGTTCATGTAGAGCTCGCCGGCCTTGCCGGCGCGAGCGATCAGATCGTCGATCGGAATCTCGCGCAGCACCTCGCGCGCGCGCGCTGCGCCTTGCGCATGTCGCGCTGGATCAGGCCGCCGTTGGCGCGGCTGCACGCTGGCGATCGGCTCACCGGTCGCGAAGTGCACGACCGGATCGACGTCGATGCTCGTGTACGGCTGTGCCCCAGCGCAGACACGGGTAGATGTAAGCATGTCTGAGCCTCGAGTTCAGCTACAGCACGAAGATCAACGTGACAGCTCAGGGCTGCACTGACGGTGCACAGACCCAACGTCTGCGCTTCAGAGCTGTCGTGCGATTTCGACCTCAATACACTCCGACGGTGGTTGTCGCCGCGAACCCGCGGTACGGCCGCACGCCGCTGACGCCGTCCCACGGATACTTTCGCAGCGGCGGCTCGCGCTCGCCTTCGTCGCGCTCGAGGAAGCCGGGCATGAAGAATTCCTTCGTCAGCGTCGTCAGCTTGACGCGGCCGGTCTCGCCATAGCTCGACGATCCGGTTCGGGTCGTCGAAGTCGACGACCTCGATGACCGCGCGCGGCTGCGGCGCGTAGTAGGCGATCTTGTAGTTGTTGTGCGGGCCGCTCGGCGCGCTCGCCGCGCAGGCCCATCAGCGTGTTGCCGTAGGTCGGCGTCATGTAGGCGCCGTCGAGCAGCTCTTCGTGGGCGAAGCGGTTCCACTGCGGCGTGAACTCGGTGCCGCCGGAGAAGATGCCGGTGATGCCCGTCTTGCGGATCGTCGTGCCCATCGACTCCAGCCGGAGCGCCAGCGATTCGAGCAGCTTCGGCGTCGTGAACATGCAGCGGATGTCGTGGCCCGGCGCTGAGGATCGTGACGGCCTGGTCGATCACGTGATCCTTGTAGGCCTGCAGGTGCTCGCTCCAGCCCTTCTTGATCAGCTTGATCACCCAGCGCGGATCGAGATCGACGCAGAAGCAGATGCCGCCGCGGATACTGCGCCAGGTGCTCGACCGACAGCGCGCAGGCGCGCGCGGCCCGACGGGCCGAGCATCAGCCAGTTCGAGCCCTTCGGGAAGAACTCGTCAGGCAGCGTCTCGCTGAAGAGCTCGTAGTCGGTGCGAAAGTCGTCGAGCGCGACGCGCGTCTTCGGCATGCCGGTGGTGCCGCCGGTCTCGAAGACGATAGACCGGCTTGCCGGCGAGCCCTTTGGGAATCCAGCGCTGGACCGGACCGCCGCGCAGCCGCTCGTCCTCGAACTGCCCGAACCGCGCAAGGTCGCGCGAAGCCCGTGATCTCGCGGCGCGGGATCCCAGCCCGCCTGCTTCGCGTAATCGAGCCAGTCATGGACAGCCGGTCGACGGGATCGAAGTGCCAGTCGATCACCTCTGCGCACCCACGCGTCGAGCGCTCCTGCGCGTTCCAGTTGCCGAGACAGTTACGGACATCAGCGCCACAGCTCCCGCCCGAACATGATCCGCCCCTTCGCAGCCACCCCCTCTGCTGTCACGCTGCGATCGGATCCACGCACGTTTGCCACAGAGGCACAGAGACACCGAGTAAACGTCAGCACGCTGACAATGTCGGGCGCGCGGCATGATGACGTTCCGATTCGGCGGTGCTGGCCGCGAGCCGGCCAGCGAACGATCGAACGATCGGCGCAAACGAGTCACCCTGATTCTCCGTGACTCGTTTGCGTCGATCGCTCGATTGTTCTACGCGCTTCGCGGCAGACCGCCGAATCGAGTCGTCTCTGTGCCTCTGTGTCTCTGTGGCCATCATCAGTGTCACGCGCGCCCACTGTCCACACCCGAACACCGCACACACATGTCACGCGACGTCCCCACACGTCACGCTCCGGCGTTCAATTCCGGTCCGCGCATGATCGCGTAGTACATCGCGTGATGCTGGCCCTCCTCGCGACGGTGCTGCTCTACGCGCTGCATCAGGATTTCTGGTTCTGGCGCGAGGCGCGGCCGCTCGTGTTCGGATTCCTCCCGATCGGCCTCTTCTATCACGCCGTACACGGTCGCGACCTCGGGACTGCTGTGGGTGCTCGTGCGAACGCACTGGCCCGCGCACCTCGAGGACGTCTCGCACGAATGATCCCCGCGGTCGTCGTGTTCGTGTATCTCGGTGCGGTGCTCGCCATCGGCCTGGTGGCGAGAACGCGCGTCAGCGGGACGTCAGGACGCGGAGGACTTTTTCTCGCCGGCCGATCGCTGGGACCGGCGGTCTTCCTGCTGTCGCTCTTCGGCGCCAACATGACCGCGTTCTCGATCCTCGGCGCGTCGGGCCACGCGTTCGCCAACGGCATCGTGACCTACGGGCTGATGGCATCCTCGTCGCGCGCTGATCATCCCGCGTCAGCCTCTTCGTCATCGGCACGCGCCTGTGGGCGCTCGGCAAGCGGCACGGCTTCATGACGCCGGTGCAGATGTTCCGCGATCGATGGGAGTGCGCGCACATCGGCACGGTGATCTTCGCCGTGCAGGCCGTGCTGCTCGTGCCGTACATCGTCATCGCGGTCATGGGCGGCGGCACGACGCTGCGAGCGCGTCAGCGGTGGACTGGTGCCGTTCTGGCTCGGCGGCGCGATCGTGTCGCTCGTGGTGATGGGCTACGTGCTCTTCGGCGGCATGCGCGGCACCGCGTGGGTCAACACGTTTCAGACGATCCTCTTCCTCGTCGTTCGGCGCCATCGCGGTGGTCGTGATCGGCCGCGGCATGGGCGGATTTCGGGCAGGCGGTGGAATCGATGCTCGCCTCGCCTTCGACCGGCGCCGCTGCTGACGCGCGAGCGCGTCTCGCCGCTGTACTTCTTCAGCTACACCTTCATCCCGCTGTCGTCGATCGCCTTTCCGCACATCGGCATCTTCTGCCTGACGGCGCAGACGGCTCTCGCACTTCCGCGAAAACGGTCGTCCTCTACCCGCTGTGCATGCTCGCGATCTGGCTGCCGTCGGTCTTCCTCGGCGTGGTCGCCAATCGAGCGCACCGACATGCCCGCCGATCAAGGCCAAGCTCGAAGCGCGGGCGACGCTCGCCGCCGCAGGGCCGACGCTGTCGCGCCGAGCGCCGCGATCGAGCTGCGCGCGCGAGGCGTCGCGGCGACGACGTGATTCTGAAGCTCGTCGAGGGCTACGCGCCGCTGTGGCTCGACGGCGCTGCTCGGCGCGTGCCGTCATGGCCGCCGGTGATGGCCAGCGACTCGCAGATTCTGGCGCTGTCGACGATGTTCACCGAGGACGTGTTCGCGTTCTACGGCGGCACCGCGCGCTTCGGGCCGACGCGTGCAGGTGCAGACCGGGCGCCTGTTCGTCGTGCTGCTCACGCGTCGTCGCCTACGCGATCGCGCTCGGCGCGCCGCAGTCGATCTTCGACCTCGCCACGCCAGTACGCGTTCGCCGGCTACGCGGCGCTGTCGCCGCTGCTGCGTGGCGGCGCTCTTCTGGAAGGGCAGCACCCGCGGGGCGCGCTCGCGCGTCGCCACGGTTTGGACCGCGGCGGCGGTGCTGGCCGTCGCCGCGCTGCAGATCGGTCGTGCCGGCGCCTGCCGCCGGGCGCGGCCGTCGATCCTGTCTGATCGCCGGCGGCACTGACGTGATCGCGCGCATCGCCGCCGGGACGACGGTGCTTCGGCACTGCTGCCGGTCGTCCCGATGACGCTCGTCTCCGCGCTGCTGATGGTGGTCGTATCGTCTGGCTCACCCGCGTCGCGGCCTGCCGCCGCGACGCTCGCGAGGTATTTAACTGATGCGACGAGCCGCATCGCCGGTCCGCCACGCCGCGTGCAGTGGGCCGATCTGGTCATCGGCCGCGATCGGCTTGCGTTCGACTCATGTGCTGCTGATGCTGCCGCTCATCGTGCGCCCGGCGCTCGATCGAGCTCCTGCACGTGCCCGCCGACGGCTCCGCTCGATCAACGACTGGGTCGGCTATCATCTTCTACGTGCCGGCGGTCGCCGGCGGCATCTTCGGGCTGCTCGGCGGCTATCTCACCGACCTCTTCGGCCGCCGGCGCGTGCTCGTCTGGAGCATCCTGCTCTACGCGCTCTCGGCGCTTCGCCGCCGGCTACTCGACGTCGGTCGAGTGGCTGCTCTTCTGGCGCTGCTGCACGTTCGTCGGCGTCTGCGTGGAGTTCGTCGCCGCGGTCGCGTGGCTGGCGGAGCTGTTTCCCGAATCCCGAAGCAGCGCGAAGCGATCATCGGCTACACGCAGGCGTTCGGATCGCTCGGCGGCATCATGGCGACCGGCCGCGCTACTACCTGGTCGTCACCTACGGCACGCAGCTGCCGCGAGTCCGCGGCGGGCACGAGGCGTGGCGCTACACGCTGATGTCGGGCGTCATCCCGGCGCATTCCGCTGATCGTCATCCGGCCGTTCCTGCCCGGAGTCGCCGACCTGGCAGCGAAGAAGAAGGCGCGGGCACGCTCAAGCGGCCGAGCTTCGGCGAGCTGTTCCGTCCGCAGTTCCGCACGACGACGATCGTGACGACGGTGATGATGGCGTGCGCGTATGCGGCGGCGTTCGGCGCCATCCAGCAGATGCCGCGCATCGTGCCCGGCCTGCCGGAAGTGCGCACGCTGCGCGCGGCCGGCGCATCGAGCAGATCAGTCAGCGCGCGTGCAGTCGTTTCAGGAGATTCGGCGGCCTCGACCGGCCGCATCGCTGCTCGCGCTTCTCGCCGTCCGCATCGTCGAGCCGCCGCCGGCTGCTGCCGCTGTTTCAGGTGCCCGGTCTCGATCCTGCTGCCGCTCGTGTTCTGTCGTCCGGCGACGAGCAACCTGACGCTGCTCAAGTGGGGCATCTTCTTCGTCGGGCATCGCTGACGATCGCGCAGTTCAGTTTCTGGGGAAACTACCTGCCGCGCGTGTATCCCACGTACCTGCGCGGCACCGGCGAGAGCTTCGCCGCCAACGTCGGCGGCGCGGCATGATCGGCACGACGCGCCGCGCTGGTGACGACGCAGCTGGTCGAATGCGTGCCGGGCGGCTCGCCGTCTGCCAAGCTGGCGTACGCATCGGCCATTGTCGGCCGCGGACCGGCGTACTTCTCGGTTTCGTCGCAGTTTCTGGCTGCCTGAGCCGTCGCGGGAGAGAGCTGCCTGAGTAGGGGCTAGGGCTAGCTGTCAGGGACGTGCCGACTGAGATCTATCACAATGACTTCGGCTGAAGCGCCAATCGAGATCGTTGCATACGATCCGTCACATGGCCCGTCCAGTTCCAGGTAGAAACGGACGTCCTTCGTCGAGCGTTGGCGCTCTGGCTGTGGGGAGCGATTGAGCACATCGGCAGCACGGCTGTGCCGGGCCTCAGCGCAAACCGGTGATCGATCATGGCCGGTGTGCAGACACTGGAAGGATCGCGCCCGGCGATCGCAGTGGCTGCGCAGTTAGTTACCGCTATGCCGCAATTAACTGGAACTAGAACACTGGTTCTGCAAACCGTCTCCAGCATTCCGGAACACACCATCTTCACCTGATACCGACAGGTTCACCGCAGTGGCTTCGGCCGATTGCGTTTCGCGACTACCTGCGTGCTCATTCGATGTCGCCCTTGAATACGAGGCGTTGAAACGTCGGTTGGCGCAGGAGCATTACCTGGATCGCGAGGCCTACACGGAGGCGAAACGTCCGTTCATCAACCAAATTACGGAGATGGCGCTGAAAATGGCTGAGGTTCCGGGCCATTTCATCAGGGGCATGAAGACGGTCTGGACTAACTCCGCTTGCAGCCGACGGCAGCTGATGCAATCCTGAGCCGCCGCAGCTGAAGCGGTTCGTTAGGCTGCAAAAAGAAAGCCGAAGGCATAGCATGCAACGCCGGTTCTCGCGCCATCTGTGGCCAGAACGTCGATGCACGAAAGGAGCCGGCTGCGTCACATGTGATGTTGTCGTGCACAAGATATGCAGGGGCTCTTGCCCTTTCGAAATGCAGTCAGCGATTTCGGGTGACCAAATACAAGCAATGCCGAATCCGGCTGCGCAGACCGATCGCGATCGTCCCAAAGCGTCACCGTCCTTGCGAGGCTGACGTTCGTAGGGGTGCCTTTGGGAGCGCTCTACGCATTTGGCGGCTTCATTGGCCTCCGAACCGTCGGCTGGTCTCACGAGTATCGTGGGGAGGCGTGATCACGGCAATTCTGTGCGACGCGTTGGGTTCAGCGCCCACGGGGCCTCGAAAGTGGTCAGCGCACGTTTTATTTGTGGGCAACCCCACTTTTGACCGCGTCGGGCTTCGCGATGGGTAATGAGCGACAGTACTAACTTCGGTGGTGGCGTTTCGCGATCGAAGCCGGCTCCGCCAGGTATATGGGCATTCGTGCTAACTCGGCCAAAAGTCGTCGCATTCTTCAAGCGCTCGCAAGACAAGAGCATGGTTGCAGCCTAACATTGCGATGGAGCCGACGTGCGCCGAAGACACGCGCGAGGCGGCTCATCGCCTACGTTAGCCCGGCAGAGCGCGCATTCAGTGAATGATGTCCACGTGACGCATTCTCTGGCTGTCTCGACAGGCGGCAACCGGTTTGCTGTTTATCTGCCGATCACCGCGGGGCTCCTAAGCCTGCTGTTGATCGCAGCTGTTCGTTCTCGCGGAGACCGATCGTCCAACATGCGCGGTGGTTGGTGGCTTCAGCTGGCCCCTCTGGGTATTCCCGTTAAGCCGTTCTAGCGGTGGGTGCTGTGTATGCTTGCGAAAAATGCTCGCCAGTCGTCTCTAGGCCAAGGCGTGCGGCACCCATGGCTGGCCACGTGGATGCCCTGCTTGTTCTTCAATTGGTTGGCGCGATCTGGCTTCCGCATTGATTGGCGGTAGACGATTCATACTACCCAGGGTTCAGGCACTTCAGCTGTGGTGCGCATTCTGGGCGGCGGCTATGTAGCGGCGCGAGCATCTCCGGCGACCGGCTTTTAACCGGTAGGCGCGCCCCCTGTTTCACAGGCATGGCGGGCTAACAAGCCGCTGCAGCCGACGAGCGCCGCTGGTGCCATAGGCTGATTCGTAGAACCTCGAGCGCCGCTCGCGGCTGAACGGTAGTGCGTTAGGACCGCTCTACGAGACAACAAGCTCGATGACCAGCTAAACAGGATCGTCAGTCGCGAAAACTGGCCGATACCCTCCGCCTTCTTTCATCGAGGCTACACTTGAACTCACAAGAACCCAGAATGAATGCCTGGATCGAGAAATAGAAACTGCAGTCTAACACGGCATGGCGACGGCGCTGTGGCTCCAGCGTTGCGCTGCCGCCCAAGCCGTTATGCCGACTTGGGGACTGGAGCCCATCGCTCATGAACCCGACGCTCGCATTCGCCCTCCTTGCTCACCGTCCGCAAGCAAGAAATCCCGCGGGTGGCGCAGTGGTGGTGCGACGAGTGGGGACTCCGAGTCGTCACTCTTCATTTGCTATATGTTCTCACGAACTGCAGGCGCTGGTGCCCGGCATCGCCTATTCCACCCGTCGTGATCAAGCTGGTTGCGTCGTTGGCGTTGCCACTCTGAAGGTGAAGATCGACCATCCGATGATCCCTCGGCGGTCGCATTGGCTGAGCGGCTGACGTCTACGTAGACCCGGCCTGGCGGAGCCGCGGCGTCGCGAGTGCGCTCTGCTCCGAGATTCTCGAGGCTGCGACGAGCCGCGGGGTTGAACACGTGTATCTACAGACGGAGCGCCTAGATGGTGGGCTCTATGCAGGTCTCGGCTGGACGCCTCTTGGACGGCATCACGAAGCAGATCGTGCTGAGCAGGTTGTCATGGTGAAAGATCTGTCGCCGGCAGCCCGAGCCGGTGGCGACGGTGCGGCATAACTCGGGGTCGTTAGCCGGACAGGCTCAATTCGCGACGTCGTTCGCGATTGGGTCAAGGACAAAGCATTGCGATGAACCCGTGGATCGCTAAGGCGGTAGTCATTGGCGGGCACCCTGACGATGATTGCCATTCGTGCCCCACATGGCCGCCGAAGTCGAAACGTCAAGGTCGCCAAGAGCCACAAGACTTCCCTCGAGACTGGCCTGTTGGTTCTGGCGTGGGTTGGCTTCTTCATCCCTCTGATCTGGCTCGCGTCACCTGTGCTCTCGTTCGCCGAGTACCCGCTGACTCTCGGCCCACTCGTCACCGGGGTGATGTGCTTCGTAGTCGGCCTTTGGCTCTTCTACAGGTCGCACGCTGATCTTGGCACGAACTGGTCGATCACCCTGGAGGTGCGTGAGCAGCATCGACTCATCACGCAAGGCGTGTACTCGCCGGATCCGCCATCCGATGTACTCAGCGTTGGTGCTGTATTCCTTGGGCCATGCGCTGGTCATTCCGAATTGGGTGGCAGGTCCGGCGAACTTGGTCGCGTTCGCGATCCTGTTCACGCTACGTGTTCATGCGGAAGAACAGATGATGAGCGACACGTTTGGCGATGAATACGCAACCTACGCGGCACGAACGAAGCGACTTGTCCCTGGGGTTTGGTAAAAATGAGCCGGCTAACACCGCGATGGAGCCGTCGCACCCGCAGTCGGTGACCTAGCCGGGCAAACTCATGCGGGAAGTTCCAAAACAGCTCAAACGCCTAGTCCGGAGAATGGGCGGGGATCGCTCACGATCGCGACTCTGCGTAAGGCCCTCAGCTTCTTCAGCGTCGATAATCCAGCGACAAATCCGTAGATGAATCCCCTCCGAGCGACGGTCGCGGTCGCGGCGATGAAGTGCCGTTATCGGCGCGCTCGTCACGGCGGCGGTCAGCACCGTCGGCGACCGCTTCAGGGCGAACGTGTTGCCGCACGGTCAGCCGGTCTACTGGTTCGCGCACGCGATCGTGCTGTTCCTCACGATCGGTGCGTGCCTGGGCCTGCCGTCGCGGCGGCCGCTCGTACGGCGCGTCGGCGCGGTGTCGATCGGCATGCCCGCGCACCGCGGGCTTCTGGATCCTGCGGCCGCTATCATCGGCTATGCCGGCTCGATGTTCCTGCTGTTCGCGCTGCTGTGGATTGCGCTTGGCGTGCCTGACCGGCCGCGTGCTGCAGCGACGCGACAACATCGGCGCCGTGCTCGTGCGCGAGCGCGCTGGCCGGCCGTCGGATCGGGCCTCGGCGTTCTACGCGATCTCAGGGATCTGGATGCCGTTCAATCCGCACGGCTGGGACTACGCGCGGCATTTCATCTCCTGACGATCGCATATCTGCCTGGCGTTCGCGGCGCTGCTGCGTGTCGTACGCCAGCGGCAGGCCCCATTACGAGTCTGCGCTGCCAGCGAATCACACCGGCCTGCGCTGCAGCGCAGCTCAGGTTGCTCGACGATCGCTTCTCTTGCCGATCGCGAACAGCCGATCGTCTGAGCGGAGAAAAATCTGCTCGTCCGAGATCGGCCTGGCGACGCGATCAGCCGTTCGCCGACGTCGTTGCGCGCGAGGACCCTCGGCCTGACGGCCCGCCTTCTAGCATCGCATGGTCTCGCGCCGTCTGCTGCCACGAAATAGACCTTGCCGTCCGCCGCCACCGGCGACGCCGAGAAAATGCCGTCCACGCGCTCCTGCCAGATTCGCTTGCCGGTCGTCGGCGTCGATCACGCGTCACCGCGCCGACGTCGCTCGCCATGTAGAGCATGCCCGTCGTCGTACACGAGCGACGAGATGTACGGCGCGCCGGTCGGCACCTCCCAGACGACGTGCGACGCCGAGATGTCGCCGCGGCCGCCGGGACGAACCGCCATGTACGGACCGCTGCGATAGCCGCGCGTCATGTAGACGACGCCGTCGTGGAACGTCGGCGACGGGAATCGGGAACTGATTCGATCCGCCGACGTGCCAGAGGAACGCGCCCGGTCCGCGGATCGTAGGCGTCGACGCGCTCGCTCGAGTTGACGATCAGCTCCGGACCGGTCGGCGGTCTCGACGACGAACGGCGTCGTGTACGACATCCGTCCCTTGCCGCGATCGGCCTTCCACCGCTCCTTGCCGGTCTTCTTGTCGACGGCGAGCAGATACGACGCCGGTGCGTGATCGCACAGCAGGAGCACGGTATCGCTCGAACAGCGTCGGCGAGCTCGCGTGACCCCAGTTGATGTCGAACGGCGCGATCTCCTTGCCGAGATGCCGCTGCCAGACCAGCCTTGCCGCTCATGTCGAGCGCGACGATCTGCCCGGTGCCGAACCACGCGTACACCATCTGCCCGTCCGTCACCGGGCTCGGCGCTCGCCAGGTTGTGCTTGTCGTGGACGCCGGGCAGCGGTCCGGTCGGCTTCCAGCCGGTGCTGCCAGAGCCGCTTGCCGTCGGTGCGGCTGAAGGCCTCGACGACGAAGAACGGTCGCGATCGTCCGGCCGGCGACCTGTCCGGCAGCGAGCGCCCGCTCGCCGACTGCCCCGGATGCCCTGCGCGAGCCGCGGATGATTGCCGGCTCGCCGAACGCCGGTGCCGATCTGCGACGTGACGAAGACGCGGTCGCCGGACGACGATCGGCGACGACACGCCGAGCCCGCCGAGCGGCGCCTTCCAGCGCGACGTTCTCGGTCGCGCTCCAGCGTGACCGGCAGGTTCTTCTCGTCGGACGCACCGGTGCCGCGTGGTCCGCGCCACTGCGGCCAGTCCAGCGGCCGACGACCGCAGATGCGGTCAGAGCGCGATCGCGGACAAACAGCCGAGGGTGCTGGGCTTCATGCCGAGAGTGTAGGATGCGTCTGCAGGTCCGGCTGACGCCGAGACACTACGTGCCGATAGCGCCGCTAATACGCGCTGGTAGAGCTCCAGCGCTGAGGCGGCGTCGAACGGACGCGGGATTGCACGTGCCGGTCCATTGCAGTCGCGCGTCGGCGGCCAGGGCCGCGAGGTCGTCGCGCGGTACTCGATGCCTCCAGGCTGGCCGGCAGCTGGCCGGCATGCGCAATCGCAAGCGCGGGCAACCAGCGCCCGCCTGGCTGATACGTCGACTGCCGGCGTAGCGGCCGCCGGGCTCCGCGCCATCGCCGCCGATCGAGATCAGCGTCGCCATGCCGATCATGCCACGTGCTCCGCGTTCCAGCGGACCACGTGCGGCAGCATGACCGCGATCGCGACGCCGTGCGCGCGTGCCGTAGCGCGCCGTCAGCGGGTTGGCGCACGCGTGCGTCGCGCCGAGCATCGACTGCTCGATGGCGATGCCGGCCTCGTGCGCGCCGACAGCATCGCGCCGCGCGCGCGCGAGATCGTCCGGGCGCTGTCGAGCACGCGCTCGTAGTGCCCGCTCGAGCCGCCGCCAGCGCGTCGCGCGCGAACAGATCGGAGATCTCGCGTCGCGCCTGGTCGTCACGAACGACTCGACGGCGTGCGAGATCGCGTCGTAGCCGGCGATCGGCGGTCACCGCGCGCGGCTGCGTCACGGTCAGCGCCGGATCGAGAATCGCGACGCGGAACGCCGCTTTCGGATCGCCGCACGCCATCTTCGCGTGCGTCTCGGCGTCGGAGATGAGCGCGTAGCGACTGCGCCTCGCTGCCGGTGCCGGCCGTCGTCGGCACGCCGATCGACGGCAGCATCGGCTGCGCGGCCTTGCCGAACCCGCGGTAGTCGCGCATCGTGCCGCCGTTGGTCAGGACGAAGTTGATGCCCTTCGCGCAGTCGAGCGAGCTGCCGCCGCCGAGCGCCACGATCGAGTCGATGCGCGCGCGGTGCCGCGATGCGCGCGCCCGGCCTCGACCATGCGCGAATCGGGATTGGCGTCGAAGTCGTGAAAAGCGAACGAGCCGATGCCGGCGCGTCAGCGAGCGACGCGGCGCGCGCTCCACCTGCCCGGTCGCGACGATGCCGCGATCGGCGACGAGCAGCGTGCGCGTGAACGCACAGCTCGCGCGCCAGCTCGCCGAGCCGCGCGAAGCGCGCCGTCGCCGAACACGACGCGGGTGCGGAGCTGAAAGTCGAACGGCGCGCATCAGGCTCGCGGTTTCTTGGCGACTCGGTAGAGCTTCGACGCCGTCCGGATGATCAGGCTGCCGCGCGACACCGCCGGCGTCGCCAGCGTCATCTCGCCGAGCGAGTTCTTGCCCGAGCACCTTGAACTCCGGGCCCGCCTGGATCACGTAGGTGTCGCCGTCCTCGCTCATCGCGAAGATCTTGCCGTTGTACGCCCACGGCGACGCCGTGAAGCCGCTCGCGTCGCACGGCGATGCGCTGGCGGCCGTAGATCTCCTTGCCGGTCTTCGGCGTCGTGGCAGGTGAAGAAGCCGCGATCGAACAGCGTGTAGTAGTAGTCGCCGTAGACGAGCGGCGTCGGGTTGTAGGCGGCGCCAGCGTCGGCGCCGACCAGGCGATGAACGCGATTGCTCGTCTCGCCCGGCTTCAGCGAGATGTCGCCCGACGCGCCGGGCCGGATCGCGTAGCGCCGGCCGCAGCGGATCGCCGACGTATCCCGACGCAGATGAACAGCAGGCCGTGGCGCTCGAACGGCGTCGGGATGCTGATGCTCGACATCCCCGTGAATTCCCAGAGCAGCTTGCCCGTCAGGTCGTAGGAGCGCACTCTTGTCGGACCCGGAGGTGACGATTTCCGCGCGGCCGATCGTGCTCCCAGACGAACGGCGTCGCCCAGTTGGTGCCCTCGGCGCGATTCGACGCGCCAGGTCTCGGCGCCCGTCCGCTTGTCGTACGCCGCCAGGAACGACTGGTCGTCGTTGTCGTTGACGATGTAGATCCGATCGCGGTGGAGAACCGGCGACGCGGCCGTGCCCCATCCGTATGCGCGTCTTGAACGGTCCGATCGGCTTCGACCACACCGGCGTGCCGTTCAGGTCGAAGACGAAGAGGCCGACGTTGCCGAAGTAGACATACACGCGCTCGCCGTCGGTGACCGGCGTCTCCGACGCGTAGCTGTTCTTGAGATGCTTCGGCCCGGCCGGCACGCCGTCTGCGCACTTCCTTCGACCAGCGCACCTTGCCGGTCGCGAAGTCGACGTCGTGCACCATCCACCGGTGCGGCGCCGTGGAGGCGGGCCGCGCTCACCTCCGAAGTACAGCCCGGGCTTGGGCAGCCTCCGCACTGTGCCGCTGTTGATCACGGTGGTGACGAAGACGTGGTCGCCCCAGACCACGGGCGAGCTCCAGCCGACGCCCGGCACTCGACGCGTCCAGACGATGTTCTCGTCGGTGCTCCAGCGTTCGGGAAGCGCCGGATCGTCCTCGGCAACGCCCGCGGACGGCCCACGGAACTGCGGCCAGTGATCGTTAGGCGCCGGCAGAGCGGACCCGCGAGCGCGAGCACGACCATGCCGATCGCCAGCAAGAGGCGGCGTATCATCTCGCCATACTACACTCATCGGCTTCGTGGCCGGTCCTCGCCAGCAGACGCGGACCGGCCACTGGGAGAGTCCTCGTGAGCACGCATTCTTTCTCATTGCCCCGATTGCTCCTGGTGATCTGCACTTCGAGCGGCGTCCGACCCTGCGCCACCTGCGCGCGCCGGCGCCGCAGGCATGGCGGCGGACCTGTCCCGCCAGAGCGCCCGAGCATGGCGCGACGGCGGAGCGCTTCTGGCCGCAGTGGCGCGGGCCGTGCGCCACCGGCGTCTCGAAGCACGCCAATCCGCCCACCGAGTGGAGCGAGACGAAGAACATCCGCTGGAAGGTGGAGATCCCCGGCCGCGGATCCGTCGTCGCCCGTCATCTGGGGCGATCGGCTCTTCGTCCTGTCGGCGGTGCCGATCGGCGTCGCCGGCGCCGCTGCGCATGCAGCCGCGCGGCGGCATCCAGCCGCGCGACCGCTACCGCTTCGTCGTGCTGGCGATCGATCGCCGCACCGGCAAGCACGATCTGGGAGCGGACGGCGACGCGAAGCGACAGCCGCACGAGGCGTCGCACCAGGACAACGGCACCTACGCGTCGAGCTCGGCGATCACCGACGGCCGGCGCGTCTACGCCTGGTTCGAGTCACAGGGCATGTACGTCTACGACATGGACGGCGACGCTGCTCTGGTCGAAGGACCTCGGCGACAAGACCGATGCGGAATCAGTTCGGCGAAGGCAGCACCCCGGTCCTCGCCGGCGATCGCCTCGTCATCGTCTGGGATCACCTCGGCGGGATCGTTCGTCGTCGCGCTCGACGCCGCGAACGGACGCGAGCTGTGGCGCCAGTCGCGGGACGAGATCGACACCTGGGCGACGCCGCTCGTCGTCGAGCAGGGCGGACGCGCAGCAGGCGATCGTGCCCGGGAAGAACAAGATCCGCAGCTACGATCTCGAGACCGGCGCGATCGTCTGGGAGAGCACGGGCACGACGATGAACCCGATTCCATCGCCGGTGTTCGGCGACGGCATGGTCTTCGTCACCAGCGGATTTCAGGGCAACAACCTCAAGGCGATCCGCCTGGCGAGCGCGCAAGGGCGACATCACCGGCACGGACGCGATCGTCTGGACGCTCGAACGCGACACGCCGTACGTGCCGTCGCCGCTGCTCTACGACGGCGTGCTCTATCTGCTGAAGACCAACTCGGGGATCCTGTCGGCGTTCGACGCGACGACGGGCAAGCCGCACTACCAGCTGCAGCGACTCGACGGATTGCCCGAGGTGTTCTCGTCGCCGGTCGGCGCGAGCGGCCGCGTCTACATCGCCGGCGCGCGACGGCGTCACCCACGTGATCCGCCACGGCTCCACCTACGAGCTGCTCGCCAGGAACAAGCTGGACGACGGCTTCGACGCGTCGCCGGCGCTCGTGGACAACGCGATCTACCTGCGCGGCTACCAGAACCTGCACTGCATCGCCCATCCCGACTGACAGCCGTTTCGCTGTCTCGCTGCGATCGAGTCCACGCACGGTTGCCACAGAGGCACAGAGTCACAGAGAAAACCGCACGCCTAAAACGCCTGCGCCACGACTGCGCCGACAGAACTACTGGTCACCCGCCGACCACGCAGCGGTGAACGTGGGACCGATTCGACGGCGTGGGCCTGCGAGCGGCCCATCGAGGACTACACACACGGTTCTGGAACGAACCGCATCCGCTCCGGCGGCTCGTTCCCGTGAACCGTTTACGGCTCGACCGCTGCCGCGTTGCGGCGCGCCGTCGAATCGACCCTCAGTGTCTCTGTGCCTCTGTGGCCAAATGTCGCGTGGTCGGCGGTCAGTAATTCGGCCAGATCCCCGGCGTCGCGAGCTCGACCGAGCGGCCATCGGGATCGCGCGAAAATACAGTGCTCGTGCCGCCTCGCTCCCATCGCGACGCGGCTCTCGATGGGTATCCCCAGCTTCGCCAGCCGCGCCTCCCACGCCGGGAGATCGATGACGTCGACCGCAAACGCCAGATGGACCGGTCCGCTGCCGTCGTGGCTCGGGACGAGGCCGCCCGGCGTTTCCAGCGCGCCGGAATTGCCGCGTTGAAACAGCAGCAGCACCGTCTGCTGGCCGGCGTCGAGCGCGACGAGAGCCGGTCGCCCGACAGCATCGGCGTCGCGTCGAAGAGCGACTGATAAAAGGCCGCGGTCCCCGCAAGGTCTGCGCAGTAGAGCGGCCGTCTCGAGGATCGAATCGGACCCGCAGCAGTTAGCGTTGATGCGCCGTCATTCGCATGCCGTGCTTCGTGCGCAGCGTGACGAGCGGCTCCGGCACGACCGGGTGGCCCGGCACCAGCTGCAAGCGCCACCGCTGCGCGATGGTGGCCACCAGCAGGATGAGCTCCATCCAGGCGAACGATTCGCCGATGCACTGACGCGGACCGCCGCCGAACGGAAAGTAGGCGAACTTCGGCAGCGTCGCGCTGAAACTCCGGCGTCCAGCGCTCGGGATCGAACCGTTCCGGATCCGCGTAGAACCGCGGCGTCGCGCTGCGTCACGATACGGACTCATGACGAGGATCGATCGCGCCGGCGCGACGTACTCCCCGAGCTCGTAGTCGGCTCGATCGCGCGGCGGCCGATGAGCCACGCCGGCGGATACAGCCGCATCGACTCGGTGACGACGCGCTCGACAAACGGCAGCGACGCGCAGGTCGGCCACGTGCGGCAAGCCGGCCCTGCAGCACGCGATCCACCTCGGCGTGCAGCTGCGCCTCGACGTCCGGCGCGCTGCTCGAGCAGATACCAGGTCCACGTCAGCGCGTTCGCCGTCGTCTCGTGGCCGGCGAGGAAGATCGTCATCGCCTCGTCGCGCACCTGCGCATCGGTCATCCGCCCGCGGCGCCGTCGCCTCTTCGTCCTGCGCCGATGAGCAGCATCGACAGCAGGTCGCCGCGATCGCGGCGCGCTCGGCGCCGTTCGGCGATCATCCCGTAGATGATCGCGTCGAGCTGCGCGCGCGCCTGCGGCGCGCGCCGCAGCTTCGGCACCGGCAGACGCTCCAGCAGGTCCGACGAACGGCAGCATCGTCATCCAGAACGATTCCATCACGCGCGGTGAGCGCCTCGCCGACTTCGGCGCCTGCGACTCGACGTCGGCGTCGAACAGCGTCTTGCCGACGATCGACGAGCGTGAGCCGGTTCATCTCCTGCGCGACGTCGAGCGTCGCGCCGTCGCGCCACGCGCGGCGCATGCGATCGGCGTAGCCGACCATCAGCGTCGGCGTACGCCGCGATCCGATCGCGATGAAACGCCGGCTGCATCAGCCGCCGCTGCCGCAGGTGCGTCGCGCCTTCGCTGGTCAGCAGGCCCTCGCCGAGCAGGCGCTTGCGCGCGCTCGAGGCCGCGGCTCTGGTGAAGTTGCGGTTGTGGGTGACGAGCACGTCGCTGGATGATGCTGCGGATGGTTGAGCGAGGAACAGCTGCTCGCCGCCAGTCCGCGTAGCGACGACGTCGCCGTAGGTGCGCGCGAGATTGCGTGAAGAACGCGAGCGGATCGCGCCCGGGCCGGTAGCTGAAGGCCTCGAGCAGCCGACGGTTTCGGGCCCGGCGCGATCGCGGTGGCCGTCATCGGCGCGGCTCGATGGTCACTGGTCGAAGACCACCTGATGATGTTCCACGCCGCGATCGAAGTCGATCAGCATCCGTGCGGCGCTGTCGTGCACGACCGCGTTTTCGATCGCCTCCCCCGGCAAACGCGCGAACCGCGTCGAGCGACTCCCACCAGGTGATGACCGTCACTTCGACCGCGCCATTCCGATCGCGCTGAAGAAGCGTCGCGCCTTGATAGCCGTGGATGCCGGCGAGCTCGGGGACGACGGTGGACTCCAGATGCGTCGTCGTACTCCTGCACGCGCTCCGGGGTGGCCCTGGCTTTCCAGATCCGCGCGATCATGGCGCGCCGTCTCCCACGACGACGTCTCCACGGCCGGACGCGCCAGCCGGTGACCAGGCCCTGCATCACATGCGGATCGGCGCGTGCAAAGCGCTCGGCGAGATCCGCGCCGTCGGCGCGGAATACCAGCAGCGCGCCATCCGGCGGGTCGCCGAGCGCGCCCGCGAGCACCACGCTCGCCGCGGGCGTGGGCGGCGCGCACCAGGCCGAGGTGCGCCTCGCGGTGCGGCATTCGTTTTTCGACGAACCGATCGACGACGTCGACACATCAGCGCGAAATGTTTCATTCTCGTGATCCTACAGCTGTCAGCTTTCGGCTTTCAGCTTTCGGCTGAGAGCTGAGAGCCGGTAGCTGATAGCTTGACTCTGTTGACGGGCGCAGCGTGCTCGAGGATCAGCCCGACCGTGGTGCCGCGCTTGAACCCTTCCAGGACGGGTCAGAAATGCGCGCGCTTCGTCCTGTCGCCTTTGAGATACAGGCCGAAGTAGGCGGTCGCAAAGTGATCGAGGATGTTGTTCATGCGCGACGTGTCCCACACCGCGTCGGCGTAGTGCGCGAAGGCTGCGGGCTGCCGCGCCTCGGCGGCGGCGTAGCGTCTCCGCCGGCGCCGGAATCGGCGCGCCGGCGTTGTGGTTCGCGTTCACGAACGTCAGCGAGGTAGCGATCGGCGTTCACCGCGCGCCTGATAGATCGCCTTCGTCCCCTTCTCATACCCGGCCACATCGTCCACGCTGCCGGCGACGAACAGCACCGGCGTGGTGATGCCCTTCAGTCCCTCGGCGTCCCAGAAGCCGGCGACCATGCCCCACGGCGCGATCGCAATCGCCGCCTTGATGCGCGGATCCGATCGTCTTCCGGTAATCCGGATTCGCGCGCGCCCCGTTCCGCGAGCAGCCGGTTCGGCGGTGCGCCGCGTCAGCGTTTCGCTCGCCTTGCTGTAGCCGCCGCCGATCGACGTTCACCACGCCGTAGCCGCCCATCGAGTAGCCGACGACGCCGGTGCGGCTGGCGTCGACGGCGGCCGCTCGAGGAAGCTGCCGGAGCCCGGCTTGCCCGAGGCGCTCCATCTCGTTCAGCACGAACAGCTGATCGAACGGCGCGGTTGTAGAGCGTGCTCGCAAACGCCTTCTGGTCGTCGTAGGTGCTGTCCTTGTGATCGATCGACGCGGCGACGAAGCCCTTTGCTGGCGAGGTTCTCGCCGAGATGGCTCATCAGGTAGCGGTTGCCCGGATAGCCGTGCGAGATGATGACGAGCGGCAACGGCGCCGCCGACGTCAGCGGCGACGGCGTCGCGGACCGCCTGGCCGTGCAGCGTCGCCGTGATCGCCGGATCGCGCGTGATCGCGCGGTAGTCGCCGCCGGGCTTCTGACCCGGCGGCCAGCGTCGCCGGATACCAGACCTCGAGCGTCAGCGTGCGGTCGTATCGCGCCGTCGCGACCGCCCTCCTTCGTGTTCAGGATGTCCGGCCGGTTCTTGTCGGTCACCTGCAGCGTGCGCACGCCGATGGCGTAGGTGCCGTAGCTGGCGAGCTCCGGCGCGGACGGCGTGACGATGTCCGATGCGATTGGATTGCGCGAACGCGACGCTCGAGGCGGCCACTGAAGACCGCCGCCACCAGGACCGGTATGCCGACGCACGAATGGCATCACTTGTCCCTGGGATCTGGTTTGAGCGTGAGCGGCTGCGTCAGCGTCTTGCCGTTCGCGGTCAGGCGCACGGAATAGGCGCCCGTCGCGACTGGCGGCGGACCGCCACGGCCGCCGCCTCCTCCGCCGGCGCCGCGCCCGCCGCGGCCGCGGCCACCGCCGGCGGCGATCCGGCCTGAAGTCCCACGACCCATCGGTGCATGCCCGCGGCCGCCGACAGCGGCTCCGGCAGCGCGCGACCACGCGGGTTGACCGCGAGCGTACTGACGTCGACGACCGGCGGCGGATCGCTGCTCGAGTAGCGGCGAATGACGGTGCCGCCGGCATTGAGGATCTCGATCGTCACCGGCCCGGCCGCCGCGGTCTTCAGGTAGTAGTCGATGACCGCGCCGTTCGGCGGGTTCTCCGCCTCCGGCTCGTCCTTCTGCGTCGGCGTCCCGTTATCGGTGCTGGGCGGATCAGGATGATCGCGTCGGCCGGCTTGAACAGAAACGCATCCGACGACGACGACGTCGGCTGACGTCTGCCGCAGCGCGCTGATGTCGTCGAGGACCCAGAACCCGCGGCCGTGCGTCGCGACGATCAGATCGTTGTCGTGGAACGCGAGGTCGCGCATCGAGCAGGGCGGCAGGTTGAGCTGCAGCGACTGCCACTGCGTCGCCGTCGTTGAACGACACGAACACGCCGAGCTCGGTGCCGGCCACCAGCAGCCCGCGCCGCTTCGGATCCTCCTTGATCGTCTGCATGTAGACGCCGGCCGGCAGCCCGTTGGTGATCTTCTGCCACGTCTTGCCGGCGTCCTTCGTGCGGTAGACGTACGGCTCGTTGTCCTCGAGGCGATGGCGATCGACGGCGGCGTAGGCTTCGTTCGCGTCGAAGTGCGACGCTTCGAGCATCACCACCTTGCTCCAGGCGTTCACGCTCGCGCGGCGTCACGTTCGTCCAGGTCTTGCCGTCGTCCTGCGTGACGTGGATGTAGCCGTCGTCCGTGCCGATCCACAGCAGCGGCGCGCGTCACGGCGGACGGCGCGATCGTGTAGATGACGCCGAGCCGCTTCGACTGCGGCGGGGCGTCGGCGGCGGTGGCGGCGTCGAGGTTCGGCGGCACGCCTGGGTTCTCGCGCGTCATGTCGTCGCTGATGCGCGTCCAGTGCGCGCCGCCGTCCGGTGGTCTTGAACAGATACTGATCGCTGAAATACAGCGCGTGCGGATCCGCCGGCGAGAACACCAGCGGCAGCGTCCACGTGTGGCGCGGCGGCGTCGGCAGATCGACTTCCGGCGAGATGCGGTCGATCTTGCCGGTCTCGACGTTGCACTTCTCGACCGTCCCGCCGTAGACGATGTCGGGGTTCAGCGGATCGGGCGCGGTGTAGCCGGCTCTCGCCGCCGGCGCAGAGCGGCTCCCAGTCGCGCATCGTGATGCCGGCGAACCGGCCGCGCGATCGCGGACGCGGACCGCGCCGCTGTCCTGCTGCGCGCCGGTCACCCAGTAGGGAAACGCGTTGTCCACGGCGATCGCGGTAGACCTGCGCGGTCGGCTGGTTCAGCCACGAGCTCCATGTCGGATGATCGTTCAGCCCGTCGACGCTGATCACCGCGCCCTGATCGCCGCCGAGAATCATCCGGTTGCCAGTCCTCGGGCGTAAATCCACGAGCTGGTGGTAGTCGTCGCCGCCCGGCGATCCCTGAACGGCTCGCCGAACGTCCGGCCGCCGTCGCGCGATCGATACGACGCCGGTGTTCGAGCACGTAGACGAGATCGGCGTTCTTCGGATCGACGACGATCTTCCCGAAATACCAGCCGCGGCCCCAGATGCGCGCGTCGCCGACGCCTTCCGCGAACGTCGCGCCGGCATCGTCGGATCGGTACAGCCCGCCGGCCTTGGCGTCGACGATCGCGTAGACGCGCGATACGATTCGTCGGCGCGACCGCGATACCGATGCGGCCGAGCGCCGTCGGTCGGCAGGCCGCTCGTCAGCTGCTGCCAGTTCGCGCCGCCGTCGGTCGACTTGTAGAGTCCGCTGCCCGGGCCGTACGACGGCGGATAGATGCTCCACGGCGGACGGCGGGTGTTCCACAGCGAGCTGCGTAGATGGTCTGCGACGTCGCCGGATCGAAGGCTGAGATCGATCGCGCCGACGTCGTTGCTCTTGAACAGCACCTTCTGCCACGTCGCGCCGCCGTCGCGCGTCCGGTAGACGCCGCGATCCGGGTTCGCGCCGTAGACGTGACCGAGCGCGGCCACGAACACCACGTCGGGGTCGCTGCGGATCGACGATGCACGCGTGCCGATCTGACGCGTCGTTGCTCGAGGCCGATGTGCGTCCAGCGTCTTGCCGGCATCGGTCGGACTTGTACATCCGTTGCCGTGCGAGATCTGCGACCGCATGTCGGCCTCGCCGGTGCCGACGTAGACGACGTTCGGCTTCGACGGCGCGACGGCGACGGCGCCGATCGAGGCGATCGGCTGCGAGTCGAAGATCGGCGAGCCACGTCCGACCGGCGTTCGTCGTCTTCCAGACGCCGCCGCCGACCGATCCGATGTAGAAGACGTGTCGGGCTGTCCCGGCACGCCGCTGACGCCGTTGACGCGCCCGCCGCGGAACGGCCCGATCATCCGCCAGCGCAGGCCGGAGTAGAGGCTTGGATCGACGCGCCCGCCCTGCTGCGCGGCGACACGCGTCAGCAATCCAGCGGCGAGCGGTGCTGTCAGGGCGATCGCCAACGAATCCACGGAACAGTGTTTTTCGCATTTCGCCTTCACCACCCGGCTGTTGCTTTCCCTGTGCGCGCGTGATCGCCGCGAAGAGCTGCCGACTTGTCGGCTCCGGATCCCACGAACAGATCTTCCGGGAGCTTCGTTGACGTTCCTCAGCATGTCGCGCGTAAATCACGTCGGCCTGATAGCAAGTTCAGCCCGAGACCGGCGAGATACTGCAGCCGCAGATTGCGGTCGCGGTTGATCGTGCGCGTTGCGCAGCCACGGCTCGAGGTCGGGCTTGCGGCCGGCGTAGGTCGAGAAGAGATCGACCGCCGAGTGCATGCCGATCTGCGCGCAGCGACTGCTGCCTTCGCGTACTCCGGCCGCTGCAGCTTCGCCTCGATCGCGTCGACGTCGATCTTCGTCGGCTCCGACCTGCCCGAGCAGGACCAGATCGTAGCCGCGTCCCTCGTTCGTGTTGCCCCAGACGATGCCGTTCGGAAACGCGTCGAGGAACGTCGCGATCTCGCTCTTCACCGCGTCCGGTGTTGCTCTCGTAGAGCTGCACGAACAGCGTCACGACGCCGCCGGGATTGAGGTGCGCCTTCGACTGTCTCGAAGAACTCCTTCGTGTAGAGCATCGCCGCGCCCTTGACCCACGGATCGAGCGGATCCGACGTGACCGCGTCGAACTTCTCGTTCGTCGTCTGCAGGAAATGCCGCGCGTCGTCGATCCGCACGTGGACCTTCGGGTTGCGGACGACGTCGAAGTTGTGCTCGCCGAAATACTTCGAGACGACGTCGCGGCACCAGCGGCTCGATTTCGGCGATCGTCTCGCTGCTCGACCGCCGGATCGATCGACACCGCGCCGGCGGTGACGCCAGCGCCGCAGCCGATGACGACGACGCGTCGTCGGGTTGCTCGGGAATCAGCGTCGTCAGATGGCCGAGCATGCGCTGCAGGCGCATGTCCTGCGGCTCGCTCGACGCCTGGACCTTGCCGGCGTTGTGATAGTTGAGCACGCCGTTCGACAGCTGCGACACGGCCACCGACGCGTTCAGCCCTCGCCGACGTAGATGATGTCGGCCTGGCCGACGCGCGTCGCCGAATAGCGTCCGTAGGCCACCAGCAGTCCGGGCAGCGGATGCACGCTGCGTGCGAGAAGACCGGCCACGACCATCGCCACCGCGAGCGACGATCGTGCCGCCGATGTTCCAGCGCGACGTGCCGTGGCGCTCGAGCCGGCGTCGGCGGCGCCCGCGAACGACGGTTCGAGCAGGATGAGCGCGGAGAGCGCGGACGCGATGATCAGCACCTGCTCGGAATGCGAGCTGCCAATCCACGGCACGAGCACGAAGCTCATCGCCAGCGAGCCGACGATGGCGCCGACCGTGTTGGCGGCGTAGACGCCGCCGGCCAGCCACGCCGCGTCCTGCTCCGTGGTCGCGACGGCCGACAGCGCGAGCGGAAAGCTGGCGCCCCACAGGATGGCGCCCGGCAGCACCACCCACAAGCAGCGGGCCAGGTCGAGCTGCAGCGTGAACCACGGCGTCGTCGCGATCGAGGGGTTGATCGGCCAGCACGGCAGCGACTCGGTGAGCTCGTAGGCGGCCCACGCCATCGCGCCGCACAGGAGCAGCTGGCACCAGCCCAGCGCGCGGCGCGCGATTCGTGACGGTCACGCGCGAGCATGGCGCCAATCGTGCTGCCGATGCCGAGTCCCAGCAGGAACACCGCGAGGATCAACGAGAAGGTGTAGACCGTCGCGCCGAAATGCAGGGAGAGCAGGCGCGTCCAGATCACTTCGGAGGCCAGCGCGGTCATGCCCGACAAGCCGATCGCGACGTGCACCGACACGGTGCCGCGCGCCGTCACGCCGCGGACCGCGACCGGCCTCCGCCTGGTATTCAGTGCGGCCGGCGCAGCGACGTAGGCGATGAGCGCCACCACCACGTTGATCGCCACGCCGACGAGCGTCGCGACCATGCACGTCGGTGCTCGCGCAGCAGGTAGAAGCCGGCGGCCAGGCTGCCGAGCACGCCGCCGGCGATGTTGCCGCCGTAGAAGAACCGAGCCACGACACGCCCTCGGGCGTCGCCTTCACCCAGCGCGAGATCGCCGGCAGCGTCGCGCCCATCATCACGGTCGGCGGCAGCAGGCAGATGCCGGCGGCAATCGCGCGCAGGACAATGCCCGCGACGCCGCCGCCCGCCCACGCGGTGTAGATGACCGCCGACCAGCGGCATGCCGACGAGGATCAGCAGCGCCGAGCAGGCCGATGCCGAGCTTCGAGTAGCGCGTAGACGCGCAGCGGATGCCGGCGCGCGGAGATCGATCCGCGGCAGCGCGAGGCTGCCGAGACACATGCCGCCCATGAACGTGCCGAGCAGAATGCCGAGCGAGATCGCCGACGATCCGATCACGAGCTGCAGCAGCTGGAACCAGACGATCTCGTAGATGAGCGCGGCGCAGCCGCTGCCGATGAACAACAGAAAGAGCGCGGGAAGATAGCGGCGTCGAGTTCATATGGGAATGGAGGAAGTATACCGGCGGGGACCCGGGGAGAGTCATGGCTGATGGAAAACCGCGGGCCATCAGCCATGTCTGGCGTGCGCGCTACTTGACGTGCTTGCTGACCAGCTTCGTCATCTCGAACATGTTGACCGGTCGCCTTGCCGCCGAACACGGCCTTCAGCGCGTCGTCGGCCTTGATCATCCGCTTGTTCTTCTTGTCCTGCAGACCGTTCTTCTTGATGTAGGCCCACAGCTTCTTGGTGACCTCGGTGCGCGGAATCGCCTTCGACCCGACGACCTCGGCCAGCGCTGGCATCCGGCTGGACCGGCTTCATGAACGCTGCGTTCGGCTTCCTCTTGCTTGTCTTACGCCATGTCATCTCCTCTGTAAAGAGGCGCGCCCGCGGGCTCACCGCTCGTGCAGAAGTGTATGCCGAACCGCGC
>ERZ1370068.3964-contig-306_pt1 | contig 45815 bp, 62 predicted proteins | sample MGYA00561227_ERZ1370068 | MGnify/ENA primary metagenome ERZ1370068 (study PRJEB38410, sample SAMEA6850437) | metagenome | study: Metagenomic assessment of the ecological functions of the soil: analysis of the soil microbiota associated with the... | reverse complement strand
AAGTTACGTATTGCTCGCGTCGTGGCCGGCGCCCGACGGCATGCGCATGTGTGTTTCGCCCGGCGCGCGGCCTCCGCGGCGCGGTCGAGCGCCGCCTGCAGACCCCTGGTCCATCAGGGCAGGCGTGCTGGCGCTCAGCCTCCGACCGCGAGCCTGCAGCGGCCGACGCTGTTGGCGCGCTGCACCAGCGCGTGGATCTCTGCGTCCAGGAGATCGAGCACGGCGGCGGTCCGCGTCGCGCAGCTGGAACAGCGCTTCTGCCTTGCCTCGGAATGATGCTCTTCTCGCCCTGGGTCGAGCTCGATGCGTCCCGTGTCACACCGTGCGGGCTGCGCAGATCGCGGGAAGCGTGCATCGATTGCGCCCAGGAGCCGCACGAGCTCGAGTGCCGGCGTCGCGCCGGCGGGCCATGGATGTCGTGCCGGCGTGGTTCTGTTCGCCCTCCGCTGTGAGCTTGTATTGCCAGATGGCGACGATGGCGGTGACGACGCCTATCTTCAGGCCGGCGCTCTCCAGAGTGTCGCCCTGCTCGACTATGCGCTTCGAAGAACGCAGCGTAGCGCGTCGGATCGATCACATGGCGCGCGACGGCCGACCAGCCGGCGGTCTTCAACGCCGCGCGCATGCGGCATGCCCGTTGCACGATTGCATGCGGCGTCGATCTCGCTCTCCTCGAGCAGGCCGATGAACGAGCGGCTGCCCAGGAAGCTGCCGAAATGGCCCTCCTCGTCGCAGAACACCACGACATCCACCCGAGGTGCCTCGTCGCGGCGATCCTCGGCGATGGCCCGCGCCGCCTCCAGCGCATAGACGCACCCCAGGGGACCGTCGAGCCATCCAGCGTGGTTCTGGCTTTCCAGATGCGAGCCCGCCAGCGCCTTGCGGCCGGTCGCCGGGCTCAATGCCGACGGATGTTGGCAATGCCGTCGATTGACGGCGTCGAGGCCGGCCTCGCGCATGCGGCCCACGAACCATTCGCGCGCGGCGATGTCCTGCTCGGACAGCGTGGGGCGATGCACGCCCGTCTTGTAGGCGCCGAAGGTGGCGAGCGTGCGCAAGTCGGACAGCACGCGCTCGGGTTTGATGTCAGGCATCTCATGTTGGGTCCATGTGCCGGCGCGTAGTCGCATGACGCCCCAATAAGTCTCAAAGGTCGCCCAGGGCAGCATCGGCGATCGAGCCGCTGTCTTCGACGTCTCCACGAACGTACTTGTCGTTGGCCACCTGCTCGAACCGGCCCCTGTGCTTGGCAAAGCGCGCCACGCACAGCCATCATCGCCATCGGCTGGTTTTTCGATGCGATCGAGGGCGGCGTGCGTCACCAAAATGTGGACGAGCATTCCCAGGTCCAACATTGCAGATTGGACACCTCGGATACTCGCGTGCGCCGGGTACGCAATCGGCAGCAAGCTGCATTGGGTTCGCGCTCATCGTTTCCGCTCTTCTATCCCACGGGTTACATGGCGTCGTGGATGTTCACGATCTGACGCGGCGAGGCATGGACCCCATAGGTCTTGAGCGGTCGATCGCCGGTGGCGCGGAACCAATGGCGAAGGTGAGGCGTCAAGACGAGCGTCACGCCCGGCTTCAACGGGACGAGCTCATCGCTCCCTTGCAGCCAAGCCTCGCCCTCACCCTCCAAGACCGTGATCGTCTCGAGGTAGGGATGCGAGTGAAGAGCGCTCTTGTACCCGGGCGGTGAAGTCTGGATGCCGACGCGGATAGGCGTCGATCCTTGCTCATCGCCCACGAGCGTCTGATAGCTCGCCCCGCCTTTGAACGGCTCGGCCGCGATATCGCTGTGGTGCACCACCGGCATGGTCTGCGCTCCCATCGCTGCTGTCTTCACGTAGAAGATGCGGTCGCCTTAGCTGATCGATGATCTGCTTGGCCTTCGAGATCGTGAAGGCGATCGCGTCATCCTTGCTGTGGTAGGTGTCCGCCCGGATGAACCGATGCTCGCTTGACGCCCTCGGGCGTGTCGCTTCTCGATCGTACCGGCGGTCTGGTGACTGATCTCCGGCCCGGTACGGGGCAGGGCCGAATGCGGTACCTCGTATTCGATGGCCGCGATTGCCCGCTCGTCGGACGCCCCGGCTGTCCCGCTCGCAAGGCGGGACCACGCGGCTTTGAGTTTCGAGGGCATGCGATCCACTCGCTAGCTCGACCGGGCGATTCTTGCGCGTTCGCCCGGTCATGTCCACTCAGAGCGCGATCGTTCCAGATGGCGGCACTGGGACTTCCATCTGGGAACGTGAATTCCGCTCTAAACTCGACAAAGAGCGAGGATTCACGCTTCAGCCCACGTTGCATTCGAGGCAGGCGGCTCCGTCCGAGGCGACCCTGCTCTCGCGCGGTCATCGCCAGGCGAAGACGGGCTGCTCCAGCTCGTTGACGCGCGGTGGCGCGGCCGGCAAGCACCTCCTGGAACTGATAGATCAGGGCGCCCGTTGGTGCGTGAATGGAGCTTCCGTCGATGTTGAACGCGGATAACGCGCCGATCAGCTTTCGGGAATGGTGAGGAATTCGACGGCGTCCGGGCGCATGATCTCGGTGAGCGGGATGCGATGTACCGACGCCACCTCTTTCGGGTTGAGGCGCAGGCGCGGGTCGGAGGCCGGCCCACACGACGACCGGCGTGATGGAGATAGCCCGAGGCGAGTCGCGTAGTCGAGTCGAGGCTGCCAAGAACATCGGTCGCGCGTCGAGGCGGAAGGAGATTTCCTCGTCAAGCTCGCGCAGCACGGCTTCTACGGCTGTTTCACCCTCATCGCACCGGCCGCCCGGCGAGTGCCCATTGACCGCGGTGCGCGCGCAGGTCGCGGGTACGCCGCGTCATCAGAAACGCGGCCCCGCCCGATCCGTCCTCTGTGTCCGTGAGTGCGATTGCGACCGCGGAGTGCTTGAGCCCGCGCGCGTCGAGTCGTTCCTCCGGCAGCCGCGCAGAACGCCGCACAGCGGTTTGCGACTTCGCGCCGAAAGCTGTCGTTGAAGGAGTAGGTCATGCGGTCTCACCGCAGCACCGGGGCGCCGGAGGAAACGGTGGGCGACGCCAAATATCTCTTCGCGGCTATCAAGGACATCCAATAACTCGTGTTGCGCGGCGGCGATCCCGCGGAGCCTCGAGGCATGATTCTGTAGCCGCAATGATCTCGCGGAGACGGACCATGGCAGCACTGACGATACGCAAGGATCGCACGCCGGTTATGCTGCGTAAGCTGGCCAAAGCTGAGGAGGATGCACGGGTGGGGCGGCGCATGCTGGCGATCGCCAACGCGCTGGACGGCATGAGCCGGGAGGCGGCGGCGCAGGCGGCCGGTATGGATCGGCAGACGCTGCGCGATTGGGTCATCCGCTACAACGAGAACGGCATCGATGGTCTGCTCGATCGCTGGGACGGCGGTCGGCCGCCACGGCTGGAGGCGGACGAATTGGCCGAGCTTTACGCCATCGTGATGGCGGGACCGGATCCGGAGATCGACGGCGTCTGCGCATTCACGCGCGAGGACCTGGTGCGGATCTGCGAGAAGCGGTTCGACAAGACCATGCATCGTGCGACGATGGGTCGTTTGCTGCGAAGCATGGGCCTGTCGCGACAGAAGGCGCGCCCCAGCCACCCGCAGAAAGACCCGGCCTCGCAGGAGGCCTTTAAAAAGAGCCCCGCAACTCCTCAAAAAACTTCAGCATACGCATAAAAGCAAGCGCCTGCGCCTGTTCTTCCAGGACGAGGCCCGCATCGGCCAGAAGGGTCGCGTGTGCCGCGTCTGGTGGAAGCGCGGCGAGCGTCCTCCAGGCCTGTGCGACAAGCGCTTCACTTTCGCCTACATTTTCGCGGCGGTCGAGCCCGGCACCGACAACGCCTTCGCGCTCGTGTTGCCATACGCCAACACCGAGGCGATGCAGGAGTTCCTTGATCAGTTCGCCGCAACGATCGGCCAAGACGAGCACATCGTCCTGATCCTCGACCAAGCCGGATGGCATGGTGCGGGTGCGCTGCGGGTGCCGGCGAGCATCACGCTCCTGCCGCTGCCGCCCTACTCGCCCGAGTCTCAACCCGGTCGAGTGGGTGTGGGAGTACATGAAGGAGCGCTTTCTATCACTGCGGCTGCACAACGACTACGACGCCATCGCCGACTCCTCTAAGTAGGGAGGCTCGATGCAAGGGGGCTGCGGCTGGCATGGCAATGGCGCCAACAGTTCATCGACCGCGGCGCTGGTATAGCTCCGACATCGATTGCGCGTTCCATCGCTATTCGCCCGCGGCTGTATTTCTCCGCGCTGGCGGGCGCCGCGGCGCTGATCTTCCTGCCCGGCAGCTGGTCCGCGGCCTTTCGTGGGAGCGCTGGCCTGGGACCTCAGCGCCGCAATCTACCTGACTGCTCGCTTTCCGCATCATGCTGACTTGCGCCGCCGACGTCATACGCGCCCGCGCCGCCACGCCAGGATGACAGCAGAGTCGTGATCCTCGTGATCATCCTGTTGGCGATCATCGCCAGCTTCGATTGCCATCGCCGGGCTGCTGGCCGAAGCGAAGGAAGCATCGCAGCAACTCGAAGGGCCTGCGTCTGGGTCTGGCCGCGGCAACGATCATCCTGGCCTGGACCGTGATGCAGGTGTATCACGCTGCACCACGCGCACGAGTTCTACCGTCCCAGCGGGGGCGAGAAGTCCGTTGCGGAGGCTCGGTTCCAGGGAGACAACAACCCCGACTCACTGGGATTTCTTCTACTTCGCCACCTCGATCGGCGCGGCTTCGCAGACACTCCGACGTGTCCATCCGCACCAAGCCGCTGCGTCAGATCGTGACGCTGCACGCCATCATTTCGTTCTTCTTCAACACGGCGGTTCTGGCGCTCACCATCAACCTCGCGGCGAGCATGATCTAAAGGGCTCTTACCCGGCCGACTGCGCTGGCTGAGGTCGAGCGTGCCGCGCTGCTTGCCGCGACGCACGACCGGTGTTTGAGTGGGGGAGCGGATCAGTCGCAATCGGCGGCACTGCCGGGCAGAAGGAGGGGCGCGATGGACCTTGGTCTGGAAGGCAAGCGGGTCCTGATCACCGGCGGCTCGAAAGGAATCGGCAGGCGATCGCGCACGCGTTCGCGGCAGAGGGCGCCAACGTCGTCATCGTCTCGCGCAGCCAGGCGGCGCTGGAGGACGCAGCCGGCGAGGTCAGGCGCAAGCACAACGCTGCGGTACCGCCCACCCGGCCGACCTGTCGGACGCCAGCGCGCGGCAACGGCTGCATCAGTCGTTCCCCGACATCGACATCCTCGTCAACAACGCCGGTGCCATTCCCGGCGGCGGCATCGCCGATGTCGAGCATGGAGCGCTGGCAGGAGGCCTGGTCGCTGAAGGTGTTCGGCTCACATCCACCTGTGCCAGCTCTACGTCGCCAACATGAAGGCGCGCAAGTCGGGCACCATCGTCAACATCATCGGCATGGGTGGGCGAGCCGTACGTCCGGACTACATCTGCGGGCCGCCGGCAATGCGGCGCTGATCGGGTTCACCAATGCGCTCGGGGCCGAGACACCCAGCTACAACGTGCGCGTGTTCGGCATCAACTCCGGCCGCCACCATGACGGACCGCATCGTCGACGCTCTCGAAGGCGCGCGCCAAGGCCCGCTTCGGCGACGAGAGCCGTTGGCAGGAGGCGCTCGGTGCCGACAAGCTGCCGTTCGGCCGCATCAAGACAGCCGAGGAGGTTGCCGCGCTGGCAAGCGATGCTTTCGCGCGCCGCAGGTGCACTACCTGTCGGGAATCGTTATCGACATGGACGGTGGGAATCAGTGGCGGAACGCGTGATGGGGCGCGACCGCGCCCGGGCGCCTTGCCCCGGACGACGTGGGCAGGGAAGATGCACGAGTGGCCGCTGATTCTTTATCCTCGTACGCAGACCCGAGAGCCGAGACGCTCCTCGATGCCGCGCGCGACGTCCTGCAGCCGCACGTTCGGGCATTCGGACTTTCGCGGCCTGCAGGCCGGCGTGATCGGCGAGGTGACTGGCCGGGCGCAGCGCGCTCGCCGTGCTGCCGACCGGCGGCGGCAAGAGCCTGTGCTACCAGATCCCGTCGCTCGTGCGGCCTGGTCTCGGCTTCGTCATCTCGCCGCTGATCGCGCTGATGGCCGACCAGGTCGCGGCCCTGCAGCAGTCGGGCGTGGCGGCCGAGCGGCTCGATTCCAGCACCGAGCCCGAGCCTGCGCAGCGACATCTGGCGGCGCGATCGACGACGGGTACGCTGAACCTGCTCTACCTCTCGCCCGAGGGCCTGATGCAGCCCTGCGATGCTGGAGCAGCTTGTCGCGACCTGCCGCTGGCCGCTGGTGGCGATCGACGAGGCGCACTGCGTCAGCCAGTGGGGCCACGACTTCCGCCCCGAGTACCGCATGCTGGGCCGGCTGGCCGAGGTCTTCCCGCAGGTGCCGCGCCTGGCGGTCACCGCCACGGCCGACGCGCGCACGCGCGAGGACATCCGCGCCGAGCTGCAGCTTGAGGACGCCCGCGAGTTCGTCGACAGCTTCGCGCGGCCCGAGCTCGCCTTGTCGGCGGAGCGCAAGCGCGGCAGGGTCACGGCCGCGTGCTGGAGCTGGTGGCCGAGCGGCCGAAGCCGCTCCGGCGTGATCTATGCCGGCTCGCGCGACGGCGTCGACAAGCTGGCCGAGAAGCTGGTCGGCCGCCGGCGTGCCGGCGCTCGCCTACCACGCGGGCCTCGACAAGGCACCTGCGCGCGCGCCCGGCTGGAGCAGTTCCTCGAGGCCGACGCGGCCGTGATGGTGGCGACCATCGCCTTCGGCATGGGCGTCGACAAGCCGGACGTGCGCTACGTCATCCACGCCGATCCGCCGGCGGCCATCGAGGCCTACTGGCAGGAGATCGGCCGCGCCGGGCGCGACGGCGCACCCGCCGAGGGCATCACGCTCTACTCCGCCTCCGACCTCGCCTGGGCCATGCGCCGCATCGACAGCCGCGACGTCGACGACACCGTCAAGGTCGGTGCAGATGCGCAAGGTGCGCCAGCTCTACGCCATGCTCGACGGCACCGGCTGCCGCCCGGCGGCCGGTGCGCCGCTATTTCGGCGAGAGCGGCGTCACCGCCTGCGGGCAGTGCGATCTCTGCCTCACATCCGCCGGAAGCCAGCCGACGCCACGGAGGCCGCGCAGAAGGCGCTCTCCGCCGTGCATCGTCTGGGCGGCCGGCTCGGCCGCGGGCGCGTCGTCGATCACCTGCTCGGCAAGACCAAGGACGCCGTTCGCCTCCGAGATCGCAGATGTCGACCTACGGCATCGGCCGCGAGTTCAGCGCCGCCGGCTGGCGCGACCTGCTCGACCAGCTGCTGTTCGAAGGACTGCTGCGCGAGGACCCCAACGACGGCCGGCCGCTGGTCGGGCTCGGGCGAGGCGGACGAGGTCAGGGCGGTCTATCGCGGCGAGCGGCGGGTCTCGGTGCGCAAGATGCCCGCCAGTCGCGGACAGCGATGCCGGCCGGCGCGCCGCCCGCGCAAGCGCCGCGGCGGCGAGCGGCTCGGCATCGAGCCCGCGGACGCCGCCGCTGTTCGAGGCGCCTGCGCGCCTGGCGCCGCGAGCGCGCCGCCGAGCAGCACGTGCCGCCCTACGTCATCTTCCACGACGCCACGCTCGCCGCCATCGCCCGCCAGCGCCCGGCGAGCTCGGACGCGCCTGGCCAAGAGCGTCAGCGGCGTCGGCCAGAGCAAGCTCAAGCGCTACGGCGCCGACGTGCTGAAGGTGGTCCGAGAGAGCTGACGTTCGGCACTACGCGAAAGTCCCGGCTCGCGGTGGTGACTCGAGGGCCAATGCTGATCTCGGACCCTGTCGACGGGCGGCCGCAAGCTCGAGCGTGCTCGCAAGCTCAGCACGGCGGCGGAGGGCTGGGCAAGGAAGGCCGCAGCCACCGGTCGCACCTTACTGAATGCCTGCAACACCAGCGCAGCGCCTGCGAAAGCGTCCCAGCCCGACGTCGTGGCCGATGCGACCCAGCGCCTCGAGGTCGCGGGCGAATGGCCGATTTTCGAGAAGGGCGATGATCATGGTGTGCAGGGCCTCATAGCCGTGACCTTCGGCGGCGGCCTGCAGAAATGCGTTCGAGAGGGGATGTCGCGGCCGCGTGCCGCGCCGGCGATTGCCGCGTGGAGATCGGCGGCTTGCGTCGACCCTGCCGACGGCGCGCAGCGCCACGAGCGCACCGCACAGCAGGTCGTCGCCGGAGGGCGTGAGGCCAGGGCCGAGCCCGAGCAGGTCGACGGGCGCTTGCTCGTGCGCCGATCCCGACAAGCGTGCGCTCGCCCATCGCCGCAGTTCGTCGCGACGCGCGGTCGCGCGATGCGCTCCGAGGGCCGGTACCCGGCTCGCCGGGCGATCCCAGCACGATGCGGGCAAGGCCATCGGCGGGAGCTTGCCTCGTCGGCGCGCCGCGCAAGGTCGTGCCAGGGCGGCCGCCACGCGCTCGACCCCGGCAGCACGTGGCCAAGAGGGCGGCCGCCACGTCGAGGCCGCTGCCGCACTCACCACAGCGCCACCGATCTCGATCGTTCCTGCATCGATGCGCGCCTCGCTGCCAGCGGGCGGCAATTCTCGCGCGACCCGCGCCCAGCCGGCGGCGTCTGACGGTCGGCGTTGAGCGGACCCTTGCCGATGCTGGCATCGCCGATGCAGAGAAAATCGCCGTCCGCCTCCAGGTGCAAGCTGCGCGCGAACACGGCCGCCAACACCGCGGACGCGTGGCGCTCGACAAAGCGCTCGGCATGGGTAACCCCAGCACGCAACCTCCGCGCTGGCGGGTCCGTTCTGGGGCGGCCACGCTCCGCGGCGGCAAGCTGTTTGTCGCCCCCATTGCTGCACGCACTGGAGGGCAACGGTCGTTGCCGCGGCGTTGGACGGTGCAACCAGCACGCCGGCATCGATGAGCTTGCGCACTTGATCGAGCGGACCTGCGGATCGGCCTCCGTGCCGGTCACCGAGGCGACGATCGCAGGTCGCCCGTGGGCCGGCTGGGCGATCGAGCGCGCGACCTCAGCTGGCCGCGGATCCGCGATGACTGCCCCAGCCCAAGATGACATCGAGCAGCACGACGCCAATCGTCTTGTCCGCCAAGGCCTCCGCGAGCGGCGCATTGCGCGTTGCGCGGCTCGATCATCGGGTGCGGGCGTCCGCGCGGTGAACTCGGTCGTCGCCGAGGTCGATCAGTGACGTGGGCATCGCGCTTCGCGCCGAGCCGAGCTGCGCCGGGAATCGGTGCGTTGGACGCTGACGGTCTGCCCCGAGCGCTGCAGGATCAGCTGCGCCTCCGAGCACAGGGTGCCGCCGCAGAAGAGACCGCGGATCAGCCGGCCGCGCCCCGCGGCTTCGGCAGCGGGCCGCGATAGGCGTCGAGCTTGCGACCCCAGCACGGCTCTCGGCCGCCTCCGTCAGCGTGCCGGCAAGCCTCGCATTGGCCGGCAGTCGGCCCGTCCGACGATGCCGCCGATGAAGCAGCAGCGTGAACGGCTTGGGGCTCTTGCTCGACGCGATGCGAGCACCACGCTGGCGATCTGCAGGCGCCGGCGGCTTGGAGATCAGCACGATATGCCTGGTCGCGGGATCGCGATCGAAGAGATCGATCGCCATCAGCGTGGTGATGCCGCCGACCTCGGCCGAGAGATCGCGCCCGCCGGTGCCGATGGCATGCGAGATGCCGCGCCCGGCGTTGGCGATCAGGCAGGACACCTCCTGGATGCCGGTGCCGGAAGCGCCGATGATGCCGATGTCGCCGCTGCGGCACGGCGTTGGCGAAGCGCGAGCGGCACGCCGGCGATGATGGCCGTGCCGCAGTCGGGGCCCATGACGAAGCAGCTCGAGATCGCGCGCTCTCGCGCTTGAGCGCCACCTCCTCGCGCAGCGGCACGTTGTCGGAGAAGATCATGACGTTGAGGCCGCGCCGCAGCGCCTTCCGCGCCTCGGCGGCGGCGAAATCGCCGGGCACCGAGATCAGCGCCAGGTTGGCGTCGGGCATCTGCTGCACGGCCCCGCGCAGCGTGCGCGGCTGCCAGGCGGCGCCGGCCGAGACGGCGCCGCGCGGCTGATCCAGCAGGCGGCGCGCCTCGGCCATCGCGGCCTCGGCCGCGGCGCGCTCGCTCGCCCGCAGCGCGATGATGAGGTCGCCGGGTCCGCGCCTGCCGCCGACGTCGCCCGAGCACGCCCGCCTCGCGCAGGATCTCCTTGTTGGCCGGCGTGCCGATCATCAGGCCGGCCTCCTCGACGCCCGGCAGCGCGGCGATCGCGCGCGCGATGCGCATCAGGGCGATCGAGGTCGAGATAGAAGCCTCTGCGCGACCTCGTTGCGGATGACACGTCACGCTACGCCCATCCTCTCGGCAAACGCCACCAGCGCCTGCTCGAAGCATTTGATCGGCGCCTTCGACGCACGCCGGCGCCCACCTGGCCCACGCCCGGCTCGGCGGTGGGCGATGCCGGTATTGATGGTGCGGGGCGAGCCCGGTCTCGACCACCAAGCGGATGTCGATGCCGGTCGGCACGCCGGCGCCGTCGAGCGCGGGATCGTCCATTCCGGATTGCTGGCCGACGGTGATCTCGCCCATCGAGCGCGTGAAGACCGCGGCGCCCGAAGCCGGCCCCGCGCCGACGAAGCCGACGACGGCCGGCGCCGCCGCCATGGCGAAGGCGCCGAGGCCCGACGGTCTCGACGATCGCCGAATCGCCCATGTCGGGGTTGGCGTCCCTGGCGCTGTAGCCGGGAAATAGAGCCCGACCGGCATCTCGACCGGCGCGGTGAACCAGGCGTCGCCGGTGCCGGACACGCGGATGCCGAAGTCGGTGCCGTTGCGGCTCATGGCGGTGACGACGGACGAGCCCTCGATGCCGCGCGCCGGGATCGGTGATGGCCTTGCCCATCGCCATCGCCACGTTGAGGAAGAACTGGTCGTTCCGGCCGATGAAATCGAGGCAGCGTGCCGAGCGCCTCGCTGTCCTTGGCCGTGCGCGCCAGCGCCGGCGCCAGCAGGCGCAGCAGCAGGCTCGAGCAGGCGACGTTCCTCTGATGCATCTCGTCGCCCATGGTGAGCCCGCGGGCGATGATGGGTTTGAGCGGGATGCCGCCCGTTTCGCGGATCGCGCGGCCGAGCGCCGGGCCCGAGCACGTCGCGCAGCCAGCGCAGGCGCGCCGAGCACCTCGGCGTCGTTGCCGCCGAAGCGCATGACCTTGCCGAGGCCCTCGTTGATCGCGCAGTAGGCGCGGTTGCCGAAGGCGCGGTTCTCGACCACCAGCACCGGCTGGCTGCGCGTGGTCATGCCGGTCATCGGACCCGACCGCGTCGTAGTGGTGGTTGGGCTCGAACCGGAATGCGCCGGCTTCGCCTTGGCCGCGGCGTCTTCCAGGTCGCTTCGCCCAGCCCTCGAACACGGCGATGCCCATGCATGGCCCCGCGCATCGGGCCGCACATGCGCTCCCAGCCGATCGGCGGCCCCGCGTGCAGGATGTGCGAGCCGTCAGGCCCTTCAATGGCCTCCCCGCCGGGATCACATCGACGAGCACCGGATCGCCCGCGAGCATGCGGCCGCAGCGCCTCGGCATTGGCTTTGTCGATCTTGTGCACGAGGGTCGCGCGCCTTCGTCAGCTGCCGAGCTGCGACAGGAGATCGGCGAGCCTGCACGTCGCCGCCGGCGGGCGGCGCCCATTGTACGTGCTGCACGGCCGCGCTCTGCGCTGCGAGGTCCTCGGCAAAGCGCTCGAGCCCGATATTGATGACGCGCGGCGGGGCCTCGAGCAGAGACGGCTGCTTCACGCCGGCCTTGGTCTTGTCGTCGCCTGTCATGCGTCGCACTCCGATTTACGCCGCGGCTGCTTGATAGACCTTCGTAGGCGGCATCGACGGCGGCTCCGGCCGGCAGCCTGACGCCATTGCGGCGCAACACCGCCTCGAGCGCCGTCAGGCAGCGCAGCACGTTGGACTTGCGGCACACGTAACCCATGGTGCCGATGCGCCAGATCTTGCCGGCCAGCGGCCCGAACGATGTGCCGATCTCGATGCCGAAATCCTGCAGCAACTCGCGCGCGGACCTTCTCGCCATCGGCGATGGCCTTCGGGATCACGACGCCCGTCACGTTGGCCATGCGGTGTCGCGCATCGCCGAACAGCTCCAGGCCCATCGCTTCGAGGCCCGCCCGCAGCGCGCCGCTGGCGAGCTGGTGGCGCGCGAAGCCGCGCTCCAGGCCCTTCCTCCAGAACGACGCGGGCGCATTCGCGCGCCGCGTAGAGCATCGGAGGCGGCCTCGGTGTGGTGGTTGAGCCGGCGCGGCGACCAGTAGTCCATCAGCATGGCGAGGTCGAAGTAGTTCGAGCTGATAATGGGGCCATCGCCCTCTTGATGCCCGGGGCCTTGATGCCCTGCTCCGACGTGCTTGCGGCTGTTCACCAGCGCGGCGACCCGATCGTTGAATGTGATGGGCGAAGAGCCCGGCGGGCCGGAGAGGCATTTCTGCAGACCGGCCGAGGCCACGTCGATCTGCCAGGCGTCCATTTCGAACGCGTTGCCGCCGAGCGAAGCCGTGCAGTCGACATAGAGCAGTACGTCGTGCTGGCGGCACAGCGCGCCGATCTCGGCCAGCGGCTGCAGCATGGTGGTGGAGGTATCGCCGTGACTGATGGCGAGCATTCTCGGCCGGTGGCGCAGGATCGCGGCCTCGATCGCGTCCGTCTCGAATACGCGGCCCCACTCGGTCTCGACGCTGGCGACGTCGGCACCCAAGCGCCGTCCGATCTCGACCTTGAGATGGCCGAAACGCCCAAAGATCGGCACCAGCAGCTTGTCGCCCGGCGCGAGCGTCGAGGCGAGACAGGCTTCGATGCCCGCCCTGGCAGTGCCGTCGATCAGCAAGGTCCAATGGTTGCTGGTGCGGAATACCTGCCGGTAGAGCGCCATCGACCTGGTTCATGTAGTCGATGAACTGCGGGTCGAATTGACCCTGCAGGGGCACCGACATGGCCCGCAGCACGCGCGGATAGACGTCGACGGGCCCCGGCCCCATCAGCAGACGCGGCTCGGGATCGAGCTCGCGCAAACAGCTCTGCGGTCGGGGCGGCATCTGCAGCTGGCTGCTGGCTGTTGCGAGATGCGTCCAAGACCATACACTCCCTCGTGGCGGGACGCGGGCGGCAGTGCAGGAGGACTAGCGCATTGGGCTGGGCTCGCCAAGGCGCAAGTCCGGTGCCGGAACCAGCCCGTTGTGCCGGCCGCGAGGGCTCTCTGCGGCTCGGCGGCAAAGAAAAAGGGCGCCTCGGCGGGGTTGCGAGAGGCGCCCTAGACGATCGCGCGGGCCCTGGGGGAAGGGAAGGCGCGTCGTGAGCCATCGGCGTGGGGGGAAGCCGATGGTCAATTCACGCTAGTCAGCGCCACGGCCGGTTGTGCGGTCTCCCCTGCGAAACAGGCGCAGGCATCACGCAGCAAACAGTCCGGCCGCATGTCACATTGCCACCATATTCACCAGCAGCGGCAGTAGGCGCCGGGATCGCAGCTCAACCGCATCCAAGACGGATCCGCCGATGGCCATCGGAAGCATTCAGCGCCTCATTGCCGCAAGCGCCGCCTTGATCTTGTGTGCTGGTATCTCGCCAGCGCCGGCGTCGGCACAGCTATTTTCGGGCCAACTCTTTGGGACTGGGGCGGCGGCACGGAGGTCGGCGGCAGCGGTCGCGAGATCGTGCGCTTCAGCCCTCAATTCGCAGCCGGCGAGATCGTCGTCAGCTTCGGCGATCGCCGGCTCTATTTCGTAACGCAGCCCGGCCAGGCGATCAGCTACCCGATCGCCATCCCTCGGGAGGAGGATCGCTGGGCAGGCGTCACCAACGATAACCAGCAAGCGCGTCGAATCCGTCGTGGACGCCGACACCGACGATGATGGCGGAGAACCCGCGCCTGCCGCGCTGGGTGCCGGGCGGCCATCCCATGAATCCGCTGGCGTGCGCGCGCTCTACCTCGGATCGAGCGCCTACCGAATCCACGGCACGGACGCGCCCGTGGACCATCGGCAACCGCGGTCTCGAAGGGCTGCATCCGCCTGTACAATCAGGATGTGCTCGACCTGTATCCTCGTGTTCAAGTCGGCGCAAAAGTCGTGGTCGTGGGACTCGGTTCAACTCGGCGCCCGGGTATGCTTCCTCGTCACGGCAGCCGTCGGGTCCACGACTGAGGAGAAATGCGCCCGTCCGACCTCTCCAAGCTGCTTCTAGAGCAGGATCGCTTCAGATTGAATCACCCGCCCCCTGATGCAACGTGGTGAGGCTAGCGTAATCCTGCTCTACTTATTAATCTTGAGCGAGATTCACGTTCCCGGATGGAAAGCCCCAGTGCTTCCATCCGGAACGATCTCGCTCTAGATGCTGAATACCTATTGCTAGAGCGGTGGCAGCCGGTCGAACCAAGGCGCGGCTGCCTCCAGCTGGGCGGCAAGCCGCAGCAGCGTCGCCTCCTCGCCGTAGCGGCCGGCAAAGTGCACGCCGACGGGCAGGCCGTCCGGCGTCCAGTGCAGCGGTACGCTCATGGCCGGCGTGCCGGTCGCATTGTGCAGCGGCGTGATCGAGAGATACTCGGTGACTCGCTCGGTGAACGTCTGCACATCGCCGTTCTGATCGAAATAGCCGAGCTTGGGCGGCGGCGCCGGCAGCGTCGTCGTCAACAGCACGTCCTAGCTGGCGAGGAACGGCGGCGAGCTTGCGTCCCGTGGCGTGGACGGCGGCGATGGCGTCGACATAAGCGACGCCGCTCGACCTTGAGTCCGCGGCTGATAGACGGCCCAGGTGACGGCCTCGACGTCCTTGGCGTTCGGCTCGCGGCCGAGAGCCTTCCAGCGCAGCGCCAAGCGCGCGCGCGGTGTTGGCGGCCGCGATCATGGCGTTCATCGGCCGCAGCGCGACGAGGTCCAGCCGGGCGTCCATTGCCTCGACGATGTGGCCGAGGCTCGGCGCACAGCTTGGCGGCGCTCTCGACCGGCCTTGGCGCACTCGGGGTGAAGCTTGCTGCCACGATGATCGCTTCAGCATCATCGCGATCTTGAGCTTCGTCGGCGGCCGGCTGATGGCTTCGACGAAGGAGCGCTCGGGCGTCGGTGCGGCATAGGGTCGCCGGGCTCGGGCCGGCGGTGCAGTCGAGCATGAGGGCCGAGTCGCGCACGCTGCGGCTCACCACGTGGCCGATGGAAAGCCCGCCCCAGCCCTCGCCGGCATCCGGCGCCATGAGACATGCGGCCGCGCGACGGCTTGAGCCCGAACAGGCCGCACTGCGCCGCCGGAATGCGGATCGAGCCGCCGCCGTCGGTGGCGTGCGCCATCGGCAGGACGCCGGCGATGACGGCCGCCGCCGCGCCGCCCGAGGACCCGCCCGCCGAGTGCTCGAGGTTCCAGGGATTGCGGCACGAGCCGTAGAGGCGCGGCTCGGTATTCGGGCTGAGACCGAACTCCGGGCTCGAGCTGCGGCCCATGAAGACGAGGCCGGCCTCTCTTGCAGCGCGCGACGTAGGCGCTGTCGTGATCGGCGACGAAATCCCGAACAGGCTGCTGCCGAACGTCGCCGGCTCGCCTTTCTCGAAGAAGCCGAGGTCCTGATGAGAAAAGGTACGCCGTTGAGCGGCCCGCTGGGCAGCCCCTGCAGCAACCGCGGACCGGGCCCGGTCATACTGCTTGTGCACGATCGCGTTGATGGCAGGGTTGACCTCCTCCGCCCGCGCGATTGCCGCCTCGAGCACCTCCTTGGCGCTGACCTCCTTCTTGGCAATCAGGCTGGCGAGCGCGGTCGCATCCTGTCGGCGATATTCGTCAAAGCGCATGGCTGCTCACTCCCTCACGCAACGCCTCGGCCCACCCGGCCGGGCGCCGCAGAAAAGGGTGCGATGCCCAGCCAACTCTTGCAAGAGCCACTATCGCTGGGTCGGCGTGCTGGCGATCCGCGGCGGGCGTCCCTTCAGGCGTAGCATCAAGTCGCGCCGGGAGATGGAGAGGAACAGTCAGCGCGGACGCCCCTGGGTTGAGGGCAGATATGCTCGGGCGCTATGCCATTTCTGTCCGCTGATGTGACATTATGCCAGGAACCGGCTCGCTGAAATGAGGCCGGACTGGAGGACAGAGAGTTCCTCGAGCAGGGATCATTGCCATGTCGCTTGCCGCAGCCGTCGAATGCCCAGGGCGCCGTCAGGGCGTGCTCTCTACGACAAAGCTCGAGGATCGCGTCCCTCGCCCGCGACCAGGTCGGTGCCAGCGAGTGCTACTACGATCTGGTGCGCAGTGGTCGGCCGCTCACCGAGATGCTGCGCGAGGCCGTGCGCATCCACGGGCCCTACACGCACGTCCCCTACCACGAGCGGATCGACAACGGCTTCGTCAACTTCGTCAACAACGACCATTGCCTTCTGAGCGCCCGGGCCACGTTGCACCTGTCGAAGTGGCTACCCGCAGAGATGGCCGGACTGCCGATGGCGCAGACCATTTGGTACATCCCGACCGGTCTCGACATCTGGAACCAGAAGATCAACAAGGCACCCGGCCACTACGCCCGCGGCATGGAGCCCCAGACACGGCGCAACCGCCCAAGCCCGTCGTACACTGGCCGGACCAGGAGCCGGAGCGTCTCGACGGGCCGCTGCGCGACCGCCTCGACCACTGGATGACGCTGGTGCATCGCGGCCGCGTGCTCGAAGCCTATCGGGTCTTTCTCGGACTCATGCAGAACAAGCCGGAGCGCAAGGCGGTACTGGCCGAGCTGGTGTTCGCCGGCCTTATCGATTTGCAGGACCGGGCATTCCTCAACCGCTCCTACACCACCGGCCACAAGTCCTATCGGCGCGCGCGCCACCGTCGAGCTGGGAACCGGCCATCGGCTGGGACGACGCGCATGCCGTGCTCTATGCCGGGGCGCTGGATATCGCCGTCGGCCCGCGCTGGTATTCGACCTACGAGATGGCGTGCAACTGCGTCACCCACTACCTCGAGCAGCAGAAGATCTCGGCCAGTCCCCTACGCCGGCACCACGGCCAGGTGAGCTGGCGCTGCTTGCACAATACCGAGCCGCTGACCGCGTCCGAGGCCGAGGCATTCCTCGAGGTCGTGCTTGCGTCAGCACGAGCCCGCCTATCTCGAGCACCTGAGCCGGCTGCTGCTCGCGGGCAAGGGGCCGCGCCAGATCCTCGACGTCTTGCAGATCGGCGCCGCGCAAGTGCTGCTCGAGACGCAGGACAGCCTCAACTTCTCCATCTCGCAGCACTGCTACGAGTACTGCAACACGCTGGGCTGGTTCTACGACACCTTCGAGCATCCGCAGCGCTTGAAGCTGCTGTACTCGGCGGCCTCGTTCCTCAACCGCGACGCCTGGCATCAGCAGCGACATCGGCGAATGGGCGAGCCTATCTGGCCGAGCTTCCTGCCGGGCGCCGAGCGCATGAGCCAGCTGCAGCTGCTGGAGCGCACCATGGCGGCCATCGTCGCGCTCGATGGGCCCGCAGGCCGTCGCCTGGGCCAGGGCGTATCTGGCGAGCGGCGCCGACCGCCAACCGCTGGTGCAACAGCTGGCGCTCACCGCCTGCCGCCTCGGCAACGATCCGCACAACCAGGAGATCGCCCAGTGCCTGCTCGAGGACTACGCCAAGAACCGCGGCTTCGACCGCGACCGGTTGCTGCTCGCGTGCGTCCAGCACACCGCCGGGCACAGGAAGTACGGCGATTTCCTCGAGTGCAGCCGTCGCTACGGTGCGGGCCATGGGTGTCGCCTCGCTGGCTGACGAACATCTGCCCGCATCTTCCATAATGCGGTTGCCGAGCCTGTGCTCGTGGAGGCTAGTGTGATGATCGAGAAGTCCGCACCATCGCTCTGGGCTAGGTGGAGAAGCGGACTTCTCGATCTGAATCACACTAGAATCCATGATTTGTTAGTGTCCTCCAGATCGCGAAATTTGCTCCGAGCCCGCCGCACGATCAGGCAAATTTCGCGATCAGGACACTAGCGACATGCGCGACATGGTCATGGTCGGGTTCCTGCAGGCGCAGAACTGCTCGAATTTCGCGGGCTCCTGGCGCCACCCCGACTGCGCAACGATTTCTCCTCACCCGACTACTACGCCCACATCGGCCGGGTGCTCGAGGCCGGTAAGTTCCAGCTGGCTTCTTCGACGACCGCCTCGGCATGCCTGAGTTCCACTGGCGGCCGCTTTGCGGAGGCCGTCGCGCATGGCATCCGCTGCGTCAAGATGGACCCGATCGCCTGCCTCATGCCGATGGCGATGGGCACCACGCGGCTCGGTCTCGGCGCCACCTACTGACGACCTACTATCATCCCTTCCATGTGGCGCGCCCTGTTCCAGACGCTCGATCTGATGACGCGCGGCCGCGCCGCCTGGAACGTCGTCACCTCGATGAACGACGTCGAGGCGCAGAACATGGGCTGGAGGAGGCCGTCGAGCACGACGCGCGCTACGACCGAGCCGACGAGTTCCTGGAAGTCGTGCATGGCCACTGGGACACCTGGGCCGACGACGCGCTCATCGTCGACAAGACGACGGGCGCTTCGCCGATCCCGAGAAGGTGCGCCGCATCGACCATCAGAGGCCGGCATTTCGCTCGCGCGGTCCCTTCACCGTTCCTCGCTCACAGCAGGGCCATCCAGTGGTCATTCAAGCCGGGCAGAGCGGCCGCGGACGCCGCTTCGCTGCGCGATGGGGTGAGCCTGCATATTCACGAGCAACCCCAATCTCGAGCCCGCCAAGAAGGCCTATGCCGAGCTGAAGGCCGACGCCGCGAGCCTTGGGCCGCAATCCCGATCATGCTGAAGATCGCCACGCTTTGTCATCCCGTGGTGGCGGCGACCAAGGCGGAGGCCGAGGACAAGTTCGCGCTCATCGAGCGCCTGCCGCTCGAGGTCGACTCGTTGATGCTGCTGTCGGAGAACACCAACTTCGATTTTGGATCGAAGCCGCTGGACGAGCCCTTCACCGACGCCGAGCTCGCCCGCTTCAGCGGCACGCAGTCGGGACGGGACCGGGTCGCTCGCCGCGCTCGGCGACAGGAAGCCGACGCCGCGCGATTTCATCACCATCACGCGCGCGCGGAAGCTGCCGCCGCCCTGGGTCGGCGGCCCGAAGAAGCGCTGCCGACACGTTCGAGCAATGGTTCTCGGCGCCCGCCTGCGACGGTTTCATGTCGTCGGCGCCGCCTGCGTGCCCGGCAGCTACGAGGATTTCATCACGTTCGTCGTCCCGGAGCTGCAGCGCCGCGGGCTTTTCCAGAAGGGACTGCAGGGGCGAAACGCTGCGGAGAACCTCGACCTGCCGCGGCCGTTCGTCAGCAGGACGCGATAGCGATCGAAATCGTGCGGACACGAGGCCGGCATTGGTGGGAGGACGCTGTGGTCGCGCAATCGAGAAACGAAGCCTGGCTGGGTAAGGTGAAGGAGGAGGCGCTCGAGCCCGACCTTCCCGATCTGCGATCCGCATCATCATCTCTGGGACTTCCGCGACGGCGCGGTGCAGGAGCGCTATCTGCTGGATGAGATCCTCGACGATGTCGCGGGCGGGCACAACGTCGTCTCGACTGTATTCATCGAATGCGGGGCGATGTTCAAGGCGGACGGACCCGAAGCCATCGCGATGCGTCGGCGAGACCGAGTTCGTGAACGGCATCGCCGCCATGAGCGCGTCGGGGAATTACGGCAAGACCCGGATCGCCGCCGGGATCATCGGCACGGTCGATTTGCGCATTGGCGACGCGGCGGCCGATGTCTTGATGCGCATATCGCGGCAGGCGGCGGCCGGTTTCGCGGGATCAGGCGCGGGGCATTCTGGCACGAGAGCCCCGACATCCAGAACCACCGCACGAACCCGCCCGAGGGCCTGCTTCTGCGCGACGACTTTCGAGCCGGCTTCAAGCATCTCGGCCCCCGCAAGCTCAGCTTCGAGGTCTGGTGCGCGCACACCCAGCTCCCCGACGCCATCAGCCTCGCGCGGGCGTTCCCGGATACGACGATCGTTCTCGACCACTTCGGCGGTCCGATCGGCATCGGTCCCTATGCCGGCAAGCAGGACGAGGTGTTCGCCACCTGGAAGACGCAGATCGACGAGCTGGCGCGCTGCCCGAACGTGGTGGCAAAGCTTGGCGGGCTGAACATGGAGGTCAACGGCTACGGCTGGGAGCACCGTCCCTCTGCCGCCGACCAGCACCGAGCTGGCGCAGGCGACGCGCCGCTACTTCGAGCACACGATCGATCGCTTCGGCGCCAAGCGCTGCATGTTCGAGTCGAACTTCCCGGTCGACAAGCTGAGCTGCAGCTATACGGTGCTGTGGAACCTCGTTCAAGCGCCTCAGCAAAGGCTACTCGGCCGGATGAGCGTGCCGATTTGTTCTACGGCACGGCCGCGCGCGTCTATCGCCTGTGACGGCAGCACATCCTAGAGCAGGATGATCGCTTCAGATTGAATCGCGTCGCATCGCCTGAATGCAACGTCGCGGCTGAAGCGTGATATATGAATCCTGCTCTACTTGCTGAGTTTTGCGCGGGAGATCCACGTTCCCCAATGGAAGCCTCAGTGATCCAACCCGAAGCGATCTCGCTCTAGGCGACAAGTAGTGCGGATGCGTCCGAAATTACGGTAGAACTTACGAACATACCCTACCGAGACTTGCGTTGGATCATCGCTGACGCGCGATGCCGGGGATCTGCAGCGCGGAGAACCGCCTCACTGCAGCGCCCTCGAGCAGCCTCGCGCGATGACGTGGCTTGGATCTCGGCGGCGCTCTTCGGGAAGATGTTGAGGATGCGCGCGTCGCACAGCACGCGGCTGACCGGGTATTCGAGCGCGAAGCCGTTGCCGCCGTGGATCTGCAGCGGCGTTGTCGGCGTTGGCCCAGGCGATGCGGGCGCCGAGCAGCTTGGCCATGCCGGCCTCCAGGTCGCAGCGCCGGCCCTGGTCCTTCTCGCGGGCGGCGAAATAGGTGAGCTGGCGCGCGACCATGGTCTCGACCGCCATCATGACGATCTTGTTGGCGACGCGCGGGAAGGAATAGATCGGCCTTGCCGAACTGGTTGCGCTCCAGCGCGTATTTCAGCGCCAGGTCCATGGCCGACTGCGCCACGCCGATGGCGCGCGCCGCCGTCTGGATGCGCGCCGCCTCGAAGGTGGTCATCAGCTGCTTGAAGCCCTGGCCCTCGACGCCGCCCAGCAGCTGCGCGGCCGGCACCTCGAAGCCGTCGAAGGAGATGTCGTATTCCTTCATGCCGCGATAGCCCAGCACCTCGATCTCGCCGCCCGACATGCCCTTGGCCGGGAACGGCTCGGCGTCGCTGCCGCGCGGCTTCTCGGCCAGCAGCATGGAGAGGCCCTTGTAGCCCGGCTCCTTGGCATCGGTGCGCACCAGCAGCGTCATCAGGTCGGCGCGCACGGGATGGGTGATCCAGGTCTTCTGCCCGGTGACCTTGTAGACGTCGCCCTCTCGCACGGCGCGCGTCTTGAGCGAGGCGAGGTCGGAGCCGGTGTTGGGCTCGGTGAACACGGCCGTCGGCAGCAGCTCGCCCGAGGCGATCTTCGGCAGATACTTCTGCTTCTGCGCCTCGGTGCCGCCGCCCAGGATCAGCTCGGCGGCGATCTCCGAGCGCGTGCCGAGCGAGCCGACGCCGATGTAGCCGCGCGACAGCTCCTCGGAGACGACGCACATGGCCTCCTTGCCGAGCCCCAGGCCGCCGAACTCCTCGGGCATGGTGAGGCCGAACACGCCGAGCTCGCCCAGCTTGGTGATGACCTCGTGCGGGATGTACTCGTTCTTCAGGTGCCACTCGTGCGCGTGCGGCAGCACCTCGGCCTCGGCGAAGCGGCGCATCTGCGTGCGCATCTCGGACAGCGTCTCGTCGAGCCCGGTGTCGCCGAAGGTGGTGACGGCCGGCTGCGCGGCGATCAGCTCGGCCAGCGCGCGCCTTGAGGCCGTCGTCCGTGCCGCGCGTCGATCAGGTCGCCGACCTGCTCCTCGAAGCGGCGGATCTCGGCGCGCGGCACGCCCAGCGCCGACAGCCGCACGGTCTCGCCCTGGCTCATGGGGATGCCGCCGGCGAGCTGCGCCAGGTACTCGCCGAAGGCGGCTGTCGTGATCAGCCGCTCGATCTCGCTCAGCCGCTGCTCGGCCTCGAGCCGCCTGGCCCAGCCCAGCATCTGCCGCAGCGCCTCGACGTAGGTCGCCAGCCACGCGAGCCCGTGCGCGGCCGCCTGCGCGGCATCGAGGCTGCCGCGCCGCATCCACCGCACTTGCGCACGCCCGACCTGGCCAGATGCAGCAGCCGCTCCGCCGCCGCTGACCGCCTCCGCGCAGCGCTCGAAGTCGAGCTCCGGGGCCGCCGGCGACTTGGCGGATTGCGCTCACGCTCGACATGACCCCGACCCGCTTCCGCTGGCCCCCCGCAATGCCTGCGGGTGACGCTGATGTGTGCTGCACTGCGCATTAGCGCGGCCACGGACCGGCGCAATCGGTAGTTTGGTCGGAGGAGGGCGCGCTGAGACTGAGCGCCGAGCCTGGCCGATGCGAACCGTCGGACCAAGACCGCTGACGTCCACTTCTAAGCGGCTTTCCGAGCGAATGCTGGTCCCGGCGGAGATCGCGACCACACGCTCAGCCCGGCGCCGCTCGCAAGCGAAGCTCTGAGCGGAACAGGCCGGGACCCAGACGGCCCGGCCGCTTGCTTTCGGCTGCGAGCGTGCGAGACGATGCAAGCCCGGCCGAGGGCGGACGATGCGGACGCCGTATCGAGAGAAGAACCCCCGACGTGTCTACATCCCTCGCAAGCCGGCGCAATGGCACGCTTCCTTACATCGGCGTGACGAGCGACTTTGTTCCAGCGTGTCGCTCTCCACAAACAGAATCTGGATCGAGGGCTTCACCAAGAAATATCACGTACACCGGCTCGTCTACTACGACGACGTCCGAGCATGGATGGAGCCATCCGGCGCGAGAAGCAGCTCAAGGAATGGCGCCAGGCGCCTGGAAGATCAGGTTGATCGAAAGCATGAACCCGGAGTGGATCGACCTGTTCGAGGAAGCAACTGGAGAGATCCCCTGGATGGTCCCGCGGACGTTGCCCGTCGCGGCCGTTGAGCAGAAGCAGCCTGCGGAACCTTGCATGGGTCCCGGCCTGGTCCCGCGCGCGCCTCTCGCTCGGGCACCCCTCGCGCTGCGGCGCCGGGATGACGCGATGTGGCACTACGCGACCCTCCCACTCCCACCACGCTAAGCCCCAAACTGCACCACGCTGCGCACCACCTTCCCCGCCTTCATGTTGGCGAACCCCTGGTTGATCTCGGCGAGCTCGATGCGGTCGGAGATCCAGTCGTCGAGGTGCAGCTTGCGCTGGTGGTAGAACTCGATCAGGCGGGGCATGTCCACGCGGAAGCGGTTGAGCCCATGGACGAGCCCTGATCTTGCGCTCGCGCAGGAAGTCGAAGCCGTGCAGCTCGATCTTGCTGCCGAACGGCACCATGCCGACGATGGTCGCCGTGCCGCCGGCCGCCAGCATCTGGAACGCCTGCTCGGCCGTGGTCTTGGTGCCGAGGCACTCGATGGCGTGATGCACGCCGCCCTTCGTCAGCTCCTGGATGCGCTTGCACGGGGTCGCCATCCCTGGGATTGACGAGATCGGTGGCGCCGAGCTTGGTCGCCAGCTGCAGCTTCACCGGGTTGGTGTCGACCGCGATGATGCGCGCCCGCGCCGGCGATCGCCGCGCCGTTGATCGCCGCCATGCCGACGCCGCCGCAGCCGATCACGGCGCACCGTCTCGCCGGCGGCGACCTTGCGCCGTGTTCACCGCCGCGCCGTAGCCGGTGATGACGGCGCAGCCGATCAGCGCCGCGCGGTCGAGCGGCAAGTCGTCGCGGATCTTCACCACGGCGTTCTCGTGCACCAGCATCATCTCGGCGTAGGAGGAGAGGTTGGTGAAGGTGTGCAGCTGCTTGCCCTTGAGGTTCAGGCGCTTGGCCACGCCCGGCAGCAGCTTCACGCTGGTGTCGGTGCAGATGAGCGGGCGGCCGGTGGTGCAGTTGTCGCAGGTGCCGCAGAACACCGACAGGCAGGTGATGACGTGGTCGCCCTTCTTAACGTAGGTGACCTCGGGACCGACCTGCTCGACGATGCCCGCCGACTCGTGCCCCAGCACCACGGGCAGCGGATGCGGGTATAGCCCTTCGATGAAATGCAGATCGGAGTGGCACAGGCCGGCAAAGGCCGTGCGGATCAGCACCTCGCGCGCGCCCCGGCTTGTTGATCTCGACGTCCTCGATGGCCAGCGGCTTGTTCACCTCGTGCAGAACGGCGGCTTTCATCGTGCGCTCCTCGCGTTTCCCACGATCCTCGAAAGACTACTCCGCCATTGGCGGCTGGCAAGCAATACGCCCCGATGTTGTCGGATCGCCGAGGCTGCCAGCCTTGCAGGCAGCGCGGCGGACGCCCGTCGCATCGACGCGCTGATCGCCCTAATCGCCCGACAGGGCCTTGCGGAAGCGGCGCACGATGTCGTCCGCGCTCCTCGGCCTCGCGGCGCTGTTTGAGGCCTTCCACCGAGACGATGGTGACCTCGGCTTCCTCGCCGCTGACCTTGGACGGGGAATAGGTTTCGCCCGGCGGCGCCGGCGTCGCTCGTCGAGGCTGCGCAGGCGATCGAACAAGGCCGAGTTGCGCTCCGTGCCGAGATCGGACTGCAGCTCCGCGGAAGGCAGCAGGGCGCGCGTGCCTCGCGCACCACGAACGTGACGGTAGCCTCCGGCGGGTCGGCGGGGGCGGATTGGGCTTTCCGCTCCGGCTTGCGGGCCCGGCCCTGAGCGGCTGCGCTCGCCTCGACGCCGGGGCGGACTGCAGACCCTGCCGCGGCTGCGGCTTGACCGTCCTCCAACTGCTCCAGGCGCTCTGACGAGACCCGCGCGCGCGGACGGCGATTGCGCGCCGGCAGCCGGAGCCACCGGTTCATCGACGCTGCTGCGCGCCATGTGGCGTGGCACTGGCGTGGCGTCGCGCAGAAGGGCGGCGACGTCGTCGGGCAGGTCGTCGACACCGCGCGTCGCCTCGCCGGCTGATGCAGGGCGCACGAGCGGCTCGGCTGCCTGCGGCTCGGGCGACGCTCCTCGTGCGCAAGGCGTCGATGGCGCCATTGACATGCTTCCACGCCTGGTAGTGAGGCGTTGTCCGCGAGCGCCATCTCGAGCCGGGTGTTGCGGGCTTCGGCGCGCTGCGCGGGCTTCTGCGGAATCGTCGTCCCCGCCGGGCTGCGTCAGCGCCCGCCAGTTCTCGTCGTCAGCGAGAGCGCGGCCTCGAGCCGGGAGCGCGCCTGCTCCAGGGCACCCAACTCATCTGATATGGGCGAGGCGGCCACCGACAACCCTCCTATCTGTCCGTGTCCAGAGATAGCCCCGAGGCTGGGCTGACCTCCCCAGCAGAATCTGCGGAGTCTTGCAGTTCGACCAGCTTTTTGTGCGCTCTTTGCGGCGTCGGCGCAGCAGCTATCGCGCGCGAAGGTATATCAGGTTGGCGGCGACGACCACGCTCGACGCCACCGCATGCGGCCGCTAAGTTCGCACCACCTGTGCCCATCAGGACAGGCTCGCACGCGTCACGACGTTGCCCTGGAGCGGCTAATGCTATTTCGGCAATTCAAGAGCGTCGTCCAGGCCTTCTACGCGCTGTTTGCCGACAGCGGCTTTGCCATGGCCGGGGCGGTTGCGTATTCGTTCGTGCTGTCGTTCTTTCCTTTTGCATCTTTCCTGGGTGCGCTGGCCGGCTACTTCGGCGGCGAGCCGCTGGCCAAGCAGGCGATCGCGCGGCTGTTCGAGCTGGTGCCCGAGCCGGTGGCCCAGGCCATCGCCCCTGAGGTGATGGCGGTGATGGGCCGCAGCCGGTTCGGGCTGCTGACCGTTCGGTGCCCTCATCGCCCTCTTCTTCGCCACCAGCGCGATCGAGAGCCTGCGCGCCGCCCTCAACGTCGCCTACCGCGTCAAGGAGCGGCGCGCGTATCTGTGGTGCCGTCCTGGAGAGCATGCTGTTCGTGGTGGTGAGCGCCGTGGGCATGCTGGTGCTGACGTGGGGCGTCGTCGTCGGCCCGCAGGTGGCCGCGCGCTTCAAGCCCGACTGGCTGCTGTGGCTCGCCGACACCACCTGGGTGGCGCTGATCACCCGCTACGCCATCGTCACCGCCGCCATCGGTCATCCAGCTCGTCGCCTATCACCTGTGGCTGGCGGCAGGCCAGCGCCGCCTCGCCGACGTCTGGCCCGGCGTGGTGCTCAGCATCCTGCTGTGGGTGATCGCGGCGCAGCTGTTCGCCTCCTGGCTCACCATCAACGACTACTCGCGCTTCTACGCCGGCCTGACGCGCATCATGAGCGCGCTGGTGTTCTTCCAGGTGAGCGCCATCATCGTCATCGTCGGGGCAGAGCTCAATCGCGGCATCGTCGAGGTCAGCGCGCCGGCTCGCGCTGGCCGAGGAGCGCAACGCCGACATAACCACCATGCCGCTGCCGCCTTCGGGCGACAGCTACCGGGTGGAGCATTAGGGCGAGCTGTATCAAGCGACACGATCCAGGATCGCGGCAATCAGCGTCCGGGCGGGTGCGTAAATGCCGGGCGCCTCGCTCTCGCGCGGGCCGCCGATGCCGAGCGTCATGTCGGCGCCGAATCTCTTCTTCTGCGCCTGCACCCATGCCGCGGCATGTGCGGCGGCGTCCTGTCGCTGGCGTCGATCACGAGCAGGGCTTGCCATGCTGATGGGCCCACTGATGCGCGCGCCTCGTGCCGATGGAGACCGATAGGCCCCCGCGATCGGTGAGGATCAGGAGCGCGTTGCTGTCGCGCACGTTCCATTCCGTGCGCTGCAGGGGTGGGAGTCGGGCGTCTCCTTCAGGTGGGGATACTTCGGCAGCAGGCCTGGCGGGTCAGGCAGGTCCTCGGCCCAGCCACCCTTGGGGCACCAGCCGCCCCAATCCATGCCACGCTCGATCGCCACGTCGAGCGCGGCGCGGTCCACACCGGTCTGACCGCCGCTAATGATCTTCATGACACGTCACGTGTGCACGCATCTCCAGAGGGCGACGGCGCTACGGTCGCCGCACGCTGGAGGTTTGCGTGACGCTACCACTTCTGCCCGACATAAGGGGCGCTCGTATCTCGCATCGGCGCAATACTCGTGCCGTTCCAATAGCGGTACTTGCCGCAGCTGCGTGGACGCAGCGGGACTGGTGGAGGCTCCGGCGGCGCGTAGTAGGAGGGAGCGGGGCATATAGCCATAGCGTGGCCCACCGTAGGCGGGGACGGGAGGAGCGTAATAATTGGGCTGGGCATAATAGGGTGCCGGCGCATAGAGGGTGGAGGTAGCACCACGACCGCTGGCGGATAGGGAGCATAGTAGTAGTCGTCGCCGGGCCAGGCGCCGGCCTGAGATGCAAGCGCCAATGGGGCAACGAGGACGCCGACGATTGCGAGGAGCGTCTTGCGCATGTTGGCCTCCACCGGCGCGCAATTGAACCGATATGGATCAGCGAGCCTACCACAGCGAGGTCAGAGGGCCACCCTCGCCGTGCACGGGATCGATGGCGGGAAACGGCACGCGAGCAATGCGGGCGATCATCTCCTCGGTGGGCGCACTGCGGCACAAGTCGGCGCTCTGGTCCGGCGGATAGGCGCCGACGACGAGGAAGTCGCGCGTCGCCTCGAGCCGGAAATGGCCTGTGCCGGCCGGCAGCAGGGCGACATCCCCGCGCGTGACCGTGACCTCGCTGGCCACCCGGGCCGCCGAGCACGAGACGCGCACGGCCGGCAGCAAAGCCCAGCACCTCGTGCGCGTTGGAGTGATAGTGGTGAAAGGGGTAGACGCCGTTGCGCCATTGCGCGGGCCAGCCGTTGCGCTCGAATAACTCCTCGAATGCCGCCGCCGGGTCGCTGCCCGCAATGGGCACGGCCTGGCGATAGAGCAGCACCGGCAGGCGCGGATTGTTCGGCATCCAGCCGTTGGCGGTGAGTTGCAACACCTCGGGCGCGACTGAGCTTTTCATATTCCTCACGGCTACGGCCGCCTCTCCGCATTGGTGCGCAGGCGCGCGGGATCGAGCGGGGCCAGTCGGGCTGGATCGAAGGGCGCCAGGTCCACGCTGCGCGAGACGCCGTCAAGATCAACTCGCTGACAGCCTCGCCGGTTGCAGGCGCGTTGAGGATGCCCCAGACGCTGTGGCCGGTGGCCACATAGGCGCCCTCGAGGCCTGGAACCCCGCCGATCAGCGGCAGGCCGTCCTGCGTGACGGGGCGATGGCAGGCCTGCCGGGCCAGCACCTTCGCTGCCCCGAGCGTGGATGACAGCCGGGCGCACATGGCCTGCAGCCGATCGATCGCGCCCGGATCCGGCGTCACCTCAGCGGGATCGATGGGCAGCGGGCTCTCGCTGGAGATGGCGCAGACGTAGGTGGTCCCGTCAGTGCGCGGGAACACTTCGGGCCCGTGCACCTCGCCGCTCGCCTCCTGGTACTCGAGGAAAAGCGCTTCGGCCGGCACCTTGCTCCCGTGTCTCGAACACGAGGCTGTGCCCTTTCAGGCCGAACACGGGCGGCAGCGACAGCCATCGTGCGGCCAGGATCGACCAGGGGCCCATGGCAATGACGACGGCATCGCCTTCGATGGTCTGCGCCGTCGACCTCGACACCTCTGACGCGCGACCCGCGGCCGTCGCGCACGATGCCCGTCACTTGACCCTGGCGCAGCTCGGCTCCCTGCGCCTCGGCCGCGCGCATCATGGCGGCGGTGAACTCGCGCGGGTGCACCTGGGCGGTTGTCTCCGTCGATCCCAGGCGACGGTTGATTGCCACGCCGTCCGACACCCAGTCGACTCTCGAGGCGACGCGACCACGGTGCCCGCCGTCCCGTGCGCTGGCGAAGCCGCCATAGGTGGTGAGGCGGCGATAGCCCCAATCGCCGCCGATCTCTTCCGGCAGGCTCGCGTGCAGGGCAAAGCTGCGCCGCGCCAGCGACTCGAGCGGGCTGCCGTCGCACCAGTCGAGCGCCAGGAAGCCGCCCGACTTGCCGGACGCCGCGCACGCGATGCCCCGTCCGTTCGATGACGATCGCCTCGGCCCCGCGGCAACTCAGGAAGTAGGCGATCGAGGCGCCGATGACGCCGCCGCCACAGATCCAGGACACGCATGGCGATGCTCCGGCCTCTTCCCTCTCCCCACTCTTCAGGGGGAGAGGGCTGGGAGTGAGGGGCAGACGCTTGCTCCGGCGCTTGTAGCTGCCCCTCATCCCGACCTTCTCCCCATTTTGGAAGAAAAATGGGGAGAAGGAGAAGACGGGAGTGGGCGTCACCCAAACCGCTTGCGGCTCTCCTCCTGCACGTCCTCGAAGGTCCGCAGCCCCGTGGTGGGGGCGCTTGACGAGGACGGCCATGTTGCCGGGCTTGTGCTCGTTCTTCCACATGCGCGTGTGCGCCTTGGGGATCTGCTCCCACGGGAAGACCTCCGACATGCAGGGGTCGATGCGGCGCTCCACCACCAGCTTGTTGGCCTGCGCGGCCTGCAGGAGGTTGGCGAAGTGCGAGCCCTGCACGCGCTTCTGGTGCATCCACAGATAGCGCGCGTCCATGGTGAGGTTGTAGCCCGTGGTGCCGGCGCAGATCACCACCATGCCGCCGCGCTTGACGACCAGCACCGAGACCGGAAACGTCGCCGCGCCCGGATGCTCGAACACGAAGTCGACGTTGTTGCCCTTGCCGGTGATCTCCCAGATGGCGGCGCCGAACTTGCGCGCCTCCTTGAACCAGGCGTCGTACTCGGGCGCTGCCGACCTTGGGCAGCTCGCCCCAGCAGTTGAACTTGGTGCGGTTGATGACGCCGCGTGCGCCCAGCTGCATGACGAAGTCGCGCTTGTCGTCATCGGAGACGACGCCGATGGCGTTGGCGCCTGACGGTGGCGATGAGCTGCACCGCCATCGAGCCGAGCCCGCCCGACGCGCCCCAGACCAGCACGTTCTGGCCGGGACGGATGACGTGCGGGCGGTGGCCGAACAGCATGCGGTAGGCGGTCGCCAGCACGAGGATGTAGCAGGCGCTCTCTTCCCAGGTCAGGTGCTTGGGCCGCTCCATCAGCTGGCGATCCTGCACGCGGCAGAACTGGGCGAAGGAGCCGTCGGGCGTCTCGTAGCCCCAGATGCGCTGTGACGGCGAGAACATCGGATCGCCGCCGTTGCACTCCTCGTCGTCGCCGTCGTCCTGGTTGCAGTGGATGACGACCTCGTCGCCGACCTTCCAGCGCTTCACCTTGGAGCCGACCGCGTAGACGATGCCGGCCGCATCGGAGCCCGCGACGTGATAGGGATTCTTGTGCACGTCGAGCGGCGAGATCGGCGTGCCCAGCGCCGCCCATACGCCGTTGTAATTGACGCCCGCCGCCATCACGAGCACCAGCACGTCGTGGCTGTCGAGCGCCCAGGTCGGCAGCACCTCGACCTGCATGCGCCGTCTCGGGCGGGCCATGCCGATCCTTGCGGATGGCCCAGGCGTACATCTGCTTCGGCACATGGCCGAGCGGGGGATCTCGCCGAGCTGATAGAGGTCCTTAAGACCGGCTCCCTTCACCAACGCCGGCGCGGCCGGTCCGGCGACGACAATCTTCGGGGGCTCCCGCGGCGGTTGCTCGTCTCTGACCCTCGGAGGCTTGACCCCGGGCTCGGACTTGGACCGCGCAGCCATTGCACCTACTCCCCACCCGGGCGCGCCACCCTGCCGCGCCTTGTTGCACCGCCGAAGAGTCCGACAGAAAAGCGCCCCGCTCAAGCGAATTTTTGTCGTCCCGCAGCATCGATACGCTAAGCCGGTCTTAACGGCTCGCGCCTACTGTCAACGCCGATCACAGCGAAATAGACGACCGGGTAGCCGCGCGGCGCTCGGGCAGGCAGGCGTGGCCCATGAGTATCCTCATCAAGCATATCGACAATCTACTGACGATGGATTGGCAGACACTCGTTGTCTTGGCGGTGCTCTGCGCCTTTGCCGCATACTTCATCAAGGAATACCTTGCGAGCCCACCGATGGTAATATTTGTCTATCCTGTGCTTCTATTCTTCGCGATACTGATACAGTACGTCTTTATCCAGGCCGAGACTCTATCCGCCCAACAAACTCGACCAATGGCTGATGTGGACGATCATCGCCTCAATTTGCGGCACCATTGTCGGCACTGTGTCGGTTGCCTGCTTCGGCACGCTCAAGGACCGAGCAGGGAGCCGTCGGGCCGAGGCGCGTGCTCCCCGCAAGGCCGGCGTTCAGCCCCTGAACTCTACGCCCGCTTGCGCTGCCCTCCAGCCGCGTTACGCTGGCTCGTCTCGCGGTTGCGAACTAGAGCAGGATCGCTTCAGATGGAAGCTCATCGCCTCGAATGCAACGTCGAGGCTGAAGCGTGAATCCTGCTCTACTTATAGAGTTTAGAGCGAGTTTCACGTTTCCCTAATGGAAGCCCCAGTGCTTCCACTCACGATCTCGTTGTAGGAGCGATGCCATGACCCGGCCGAGGCGGTCCTCTGGCGACGGCAGCATTGCAGCAGCGCGACAAGCCCTGGCTGATCCGCACCTATTCCGGACATTCGACCGCGGCCAAGTCCAACGAGCTCTACCGCAAGAACCTCGCCAAGGGCCAGACCGGCCTCTCCATCGCCTTCGATCTGCCGACGCAGACGGGCTACGACGCCGACCACGAGCTGGCGCGCGGCGAGGTGGGCAAGGTCGGCGTGCCGGTCTCGCATCTGGGCGACATGCGCACGCTGCTCGCCGGCATCCCGCTCGGGCGAGATGAACACCTCGATGACGATCAACGCCACGGCCGCGTGGCTGCTCGCGCTCTACGTCGCCGTCGCCGACGAGCAGGGCACGCCGAGGACTGCGCTCACGCGGCACGATCCAGAACGACATCATCAAGGAATATCTCTCGCGCGGCACCTACGTGTTCCCGCCCGTGCCGTCGCTGCGGCTGATCAAGGACACGATCATCTTCACCTGCAGCGCCATGCCGAAGTGGAACCCCACCAACGTGTGCTCCTACCATCTGCAGGAGGCAGGCGCCACGCCCGTGCAGGAACTGGCGTTCGCGCTCGCCACCGCGCAGGCCGTGCTCGACGCCGTCAAGGCCTCCGGCGAGGTGGCGCCCGCCGACTTCGGCGCCGTGGTCGGGCGCATCTCGTTCTTCGTCAACGCGGGGCTGCGGTTCATCACCGAGATCTGCAAGATGCGCGCCTTCACCGAGCTGTGGGACGAGATCACGGCCTCCCGCTACGGCGTGCAGCGATGCCAAGCACCGCCTGTTCCGCTATGGCGTGCAGGTGAACTCGCTCGGCCTCACCGAGCCGCAGGCCGAGAACAACGTCTACCGCATCCTGATCGAGATGCTGGCGGTGACGCTGTCGCGCGATGCGCGCGCGCGCGCCGTGCAGCTGCCCGGCCTGGAACGAGGCGCTCGGCCTGCCGCGGCCCTGGGACCAGCAATGGTCGATCCGCATGCAGCAGATCCTGGCCTACGAGACCGACCTGCTCGAATACGCCGACGTCTTCGAGGGTTCCAAGGTCATCCGCCGCAAGGTGGACGAGCTGAAGGCCGCTGCCCTGGCGGAGCTAGAGCGCATCGATGCCATGGGCGGGGCCGTGGCGGCCATCGACTACATGAAGCGCGCCCTGGTCGAGAGCAATACCGAGCGCGTGCGCAGGATCGAGTCGGGCGAGCAGATCGTCGTCGGCGTCAACCGCTGGACGGAGACGGAGGAGTCGCCGCTCTCCACCGGCGAGGGCGCCATCGAGGCGGTCGATCCGGCGATCGAGGCAGGAGCAGGTCGAGCGGCTGGCGAGCCTGGCGCGCAGCGCGCAATGCCAAGGCGGTGAAGAAGGCGCTGGCCGCACTCGAGCGCGCCGCACGCGAGGGCGGCAACGTCATGGAGCCGTCGATCGCCTGCGCCAAGGCGGGCGTGACCACAGGCGAATGGGGCACGACGCTGCGCTCCGTGTTCGGCGAGTACCGCGCGCCGACGGGCATCGCGGGCGGCGTGGCGGCATCGGCGACGTCGGCCTCGACGACGTGCGCGGCGAGGTGGAGCGCGTGTCGGCGCGGCTCGGCCGGCGCATCAAGCTCCTGGTCGGCAAGCCGGGCCTCGACGGCCACTCCAACGGCGCCGAGCAGATCGCGGTGCGGGCGCGCGACTGCGGCATGGAGGTGGTCTACGAGGGCATCCGGCTGACACCAGCGCAGATCGTGCGCGCGGCCGGTGGAGGAGTCCGTGCACGTGGTCGGCCTGTCGATCCTGTCGGGCAGCCACGTGCCGCTGGTCGCCGAGGTGATGCAGCCGCATGCGCAAGGAAGGCCTCGACGACGTGCCGGTGGTGGTCGGCGGCATCATCCCGCCGGAGGACGCCGCGACGCTCGAGGCGCCTCGGCGTCGCCGCCGTCTACACGCCCAAGAATTTCCAGCTCAACGCCATCATGCGCGAGATCGTCGGCCTGGTGGCGGGCTCGGCCGAGTCGGCTTGAGGTCCATCGGCGGCCGTGCACGGCAGCTTCTGATGTAGCAGCGCGCACCGCGTAGGGGTCCCCTCATGACGCTGCCTCGGATCCCGCGCTGCTCCCCGGCATGGCCGCGAGCAGGGCGGCGAACGCCTGCGCCTCGGATTTCCCGCCGGTGTTCACCACGGCGTTGGCCTTGGCGTAGAGGGCGTGCGGCTCTCCAGGATGGCCCTGAGATCGTCCATGGCTTGCGGCCCGTCGGCCATCGGCCGCAGATCCCCTGGGCCAGCACCCGGCTCATGTGCTCGTCGGGCGCAGCACTCAGCCAGACCACGTAGCAGGTCGACAGCAACAGATCGTAGGTCGCGGGCTCCGTGACGAGGCTGCCGCCGGTGGCGATCACCACCCGCTCGAAGCGCGCAACGATGGTCTCCAGGCACTGTCGTTCCAGCGAGCGGAACATCGCCTGGCCGTGCACGGCGAAAATCTCCGACAGCTCCATGCCGCTGGCGCGCTCGATCTCGCGGTCGAGCTCCACGAATGGCACGGCCAGCGCCTGGGCGGCCAGCTGGCCCAGCGTGGTCTTGCCGGCGCCGCGCAGGCCGACCAGCGCGATGCGGCCCTGCGCGGACGAGCCCGTCTGGCCGAAGCGCTGGGCGATGAGGCGCCGCGCCTCGGCAAGATCCGCTGGCGACAGGCGCTCCAGTTGATGCAGGGCCAGCGTCAGGTCGACGGGCCGCTCCAGCGCGTCGCTCACGAGCGCGGCGGCCTCGATGCTGAGCGCGTCGGCGATCTGGCGCAGCACCAGCAGCGACGCGTTGCCGGCACCGCGCTCGAGCTCGGCCAGATACCGCTCGGATACGCCCGACGCCCGCGACAGCGACTTGCGCGACATGCCCCGGCGGGCCCGCGCCAGCCGCACGCGCTCGCCCACGCGCTCGAGGTAGGCCTGGTCGGCCGGCGTGGTCCCGCGTCGGGCCTCTGAGGTCGTAGAGTCGGGGTTCATCGCCATTACCGCCTGCAATCCGGGCTGCCGTCGCCCCCGATGCATGATAATACATCGTGACGGCTCGGCGAGGGCAAAATCGGGCGCTTCAAGGCGGGCCAAGTTGCAGTATGATGCAGCGAGAGCTTGCTGGCTCCGATGCGTGTGCCGGTCCGTCTGGCATATACGGAAGGCCGCGAGCTGAGACGGCCCCTGGGGAGGGAAGGATGAGCTATCCGCGCATCTACAACGCCGCGGTCGACATGGTGGACCGCAACGTCACCCTGGTCGCAGGCCTTGCAGAAATGTTCCGGCTGATACCGACGCGCGGTTTGTGGTCGAAACCATGGGCGTCGCAATCCGGGCATTGCCCGGCGTTGAGCGCGATCACAATGCGCATACGGTCCGGATGATCCTGCGAGATATCTTCGATCACAGCGGAAATATCACCCAGATCGCCAAGCCGCAGAGGAAGACAAACCAAGCGAGCGCAAAGCCAAATGAGTACGTCGTCGCGGTTTCATCGTCGGTCATGCTGAGCTCGATGCGCCAGTTTTAGCCGCGAGCGTGCAGTACTCGGCGGTGCTGATGCGCTACCTGAACCACTCGCGCCCAGGCTTGTGATTGCGCGCCAATGATTTGGTTTTGAGCGCCACACATCTGCAACGTCGAGGCCGAGCGGGCCGGCGGCGCGCGGGATCGCTGCGATCACTCGATCAAGGTTAAAAACCGTTCCACCGACTACTACTAAAATTGGTACATCCAGACTGCCGGCTTTCCGAACGGCGTTTCGATTTTCATAGTATGCGCGTCTCCGGCGAGAAACCGCATTGGTTCAAATCGCCACCTCCGCGCCCTAGACCGAGCGCGCGTATCTCGTCGGAGCACCACGATGGTTTTGGCGAGCGAGTTTCCCGAATGATGCCTTGGACTACCCAGGAAATTTCCTTACTCATCGGCCTTTGGCCGACCGCATCAGCCGCGCAAATCTCGAAGCGGTTGAACCGCTCGCGCGGGTCGGTATGCGGAAAGGCAATGCGGCTGCGCAGCGATGATTTGTTGCCAGCCGACGTGGAAAAACATTTCGAGGTGAACCCGGCGGTGCAGACGCGGCCGGGTCGCGCCAGACAACGGTAACATCGATCATGCCGGCAAAGCCGACGCCACCGGTCGATGCCACCGTGCCGCCGCCGGAAATGCGGCGTTGCTCGCTGCTTGAACTCGACGACGGCCAATGCCGCTGGCCGCTCGGCGACGGTAGCCGAGGTCGCGACGCTGTTCTGCGGCGGCGCTGTCGATGCCAGGATCGCGCCTATTGCGGGCATCATTGGCGGATGGCGTGCGGCTGACGTCAGCCGCAATCCGATCGATGCCGCTTACCAAAGCGGGAATGGCGCGGAATTCCGGCGGTCAACCAACCGATCGAACACATTCTGAAATTAAGGCTGTCGTCGCACCATGCCGCTCACAGTACGTCAGCGACGGGACCTGTTGGCGCATTGAGCGCTCGACAGTGACAACCGCCGCCATCACGGCCGCGTGATCAACCAGGTGTTGGCCGGCAATCCGACCGCCGACTTGCTCGATATCGAAATGGCGTTCCGCTGCTGCCGCCTGTGCGAGCTTATTTGGTCGCCACCACCGAGGTGGGTTCAGCGAGGTCGCTCGCCGGTGTGCAAGCCCGATCGCCGAGCTTGACCGGTTCGGCCGACGCTGGAACAGAACCGGCAGCTTTGGCGGGCGAGCCGACTTAACCGCAACCTCACGCGCGCGCCGGCGGCCAATGCGCTGCCGTTTTTTCAGCACACGTGACCGTTCTGGTATACTGTCCTGGTATATCAAGGCGTAGAAGAACAATTTTGCATCGGCGACCGGCAGGCGTGGAATAATTTGTCGAAAACCGACTTAACTTTACCTGATTGTGCCTTCGCTCGACGTCGCCCCCGCAGTGCCATCTTCGAAGCGTATGGCCCTCACTGCCGATCAGCGTCACTCCTTGCTCGCCGATCGCTCCCGCGATGCCGTCGTCATCACCGCCGCCGTTGCCGACGTGCTGGCGCAAAATTCGGACGCGACGGCGCTCGACATTGAGACGGCATTTCGCGATGCTGCAGCGCAGCTATGTGGTCGCCACTGCCGAAAAGTTCGAGGTCGTGATCGGTATGGCGGCTTACAGCGCGCCACCGCCGCCGGTCTAACGGCGGGTGAAAATCGCGCGGCCTTGTTGATCGGATGTGGGCGGGCTTGCAGCGCTGTAATCGCGAACGCAGGCGGCCCCGACAATCAGGAAGGCCGTCCCCGCCCAGAGCCACAGGAAAATGCTGTCGCGTTACATGAGTTCAGGAAGCGACTACGGCGAGCAGATCTTTGCCATGGATCAAGGGTCGTGCTTCCAGCGACTTTGCCGCTGGGTTGCCGGAGACTAAAAGGAATTGGCCCGGCTCCGGCTGACGCAAGAACAGAACCGGCAGGCGTTGGCGGGCGAGCTGACCAGCACGGGCTGAACGGCCGGATCAAGCACCATATGCGTCCAGCGCGGCATCGTCGCCGAGCGCTCGCCGATGGCCTTCGGCGACGCTGGCGCAGCGGACAGTGGTCGGTGATCCGGTTGCCGATACTGCCGCGCCATGCGCGCGCCGCCGCCGGTTGTCCATGCCACATCACCGCGTCGAGTTCGCCGCGCGAGCGCCATCGCTGCCAGCGGTGGTGTGCAGGGTGAGCGGGCTGGGAAATCCGCAGTCGGGCAGGCAATCGAGGCTTACGCCGGCCGCCTCGGCGAACAGAAACGCCGCCACAGTCTCGCGGTCATTCTGACGACGTGGGCCGGATCGCTGACGCGGCAGGCAGCGGCAGAATTGCTCCCGCATTCAGCGTCGGTCAGTCGGATGTAAGCCGTCATGAGGCACCGGTTAGCCGAGGACGTTTCGACCGGAAAAATAGCTCCTGCAAGTTCCCGTCAAAATTACTGACTGACTTTGCCGCGCGCACTTGCGAGGCGCGGTCCCGTTGGCTTCCCGAAAGCCCGGAAAATCGATCTATTCCCCGTCGAAACCACGGATGGTTCGGATCGTTCGGTGTGCCATCGACATTCACTGCAAGCGGGCGCTTGGTCTTTCGTTGTAAGACGGTGTGACAGGATCGGCAAACGCCCATCAGGTCAACGGCTCAGACCGCAACGCAGGTGCTCGACACAACTCCTTGCGATGATGGAGATGGCAGGCCTGCTCCAGCCCAATCAGGCTGGTGCCGCAACGTTGGCAGCGATAGCGCTGCTGTGCAGCGCCTGGCGTCGTGCAGTGTTCCACCTGGCTCGGTCATAGAAGGCCATGGGCTACACCGGCACTATTGCCGGCGACGCCGTTCGAGGTGCTCGCTGAACTTGGCGGTCGCGGCCGCTTGCTGCTCGATCAGGTGCCGCAGCCTGGCTCTAGCAGCCTGAAGCCGTCCGCAACGATGCCGGGATCGACGTTTCGACCTGATACTCGACAAACTCAGCCACTTCTGCTGCTCGGCTAGGTCGGATCGGATGCCAGATAAAGATCACATCTCGGACTTGTTCTGCGGTCATAGGACACCCTCCTTGGCTGCCGGAAGGATAACAATTGCAGGCGGGCGCGGTTCCGCGATCACCAAAGGTCCGGAAATGTGGTGAGATAATTTTGAGAATTTAGAAGAGAGAAACCCCCGCGTTGGGTAGTCCGCTTGGTATCCCTCACATTTCGGACCCTGTTTATGGGCCGGTCACACTCTACAGCGTGTCCCGGTCGAACCCGTCCGCCAGGCGGTAGCGCCACGACCATGTTCCTTGCCGTCGCGGCCGGTCTCCTCGGTCTCGTCGCAGGCCAGCGCGCCGAGCATGTGCAGGCATTCGAGCCCGCGCCGGACGGTGTTCCGCGGCTGGGAAATCCGCTTGCGGACGTCGGTGGCCCGTGAGCCGGGGTTCTCGGCCAGGTCGAGCAGGATGTCGCGGCGCAGCGGCGGGATGCTGTCGCAGGCGCAGCGGCGGACCAGCCGCATCGCCTCGGCCGGCGTCATGCCGATGGCGATCGGCGCCGCGCAGCAACTGCACAAGCTGCTTGGCGAACCGGGTCGGCGCTTCCGGGTCGTGCGCGAACTCGATCGTCGCCGCGATAGTCCCGCTCGACCGCCGAGCGCGCCAGCGTCACCAGGTCGGCGGCCTTCACGACCTGGTCGATCTCGTCGTCGCTGAGCTGGTAGGCCGTCGGTGTCCATGTGCGCGACCACGGCGCCGACCGGCGTCGGCGCAGTTCCTGCCGCATCGCGGCCTCGCCGCCGGTGTTGCGGATCGCACCGCGCCCGGCTTGCCTGCGCCCGGCGCTGGTCCGCAGCCGCAACAGGGCAAACCGGTCGCCCATGGTCGCGACCACCGCGTGCGCGGCGTCCCACGCGGTGGTGACGGCGGCGACGATCACGATGCGGCCGGTCCAGGTCAGCGTCTGGCCGCCGTCGGTGCCGACGTTGCGTTCCCAGCGCGCCGTCGTAGACTTCCCGGATCGCGGCCAGCACGCTGGCGCGCGCGTGTTGCGGTCGGCGCTCAGGATCGAGGTGAAGTCCTTGATCACCAGCGTGCCGCGGTCGCCGATCTTGCGCAGCAGGCCGCCGGTGGCTTTCTTGTTGCCGCTGCTTGCGCGGCGTGGCGGACAGCAGCGCGCCTTCGCTGGCGATCGTGCTGGTGACATAGGCACCGGCACCCGGCCAGCGCCTGCACGGTCTCGGTCTTGGCGCCGCCGGGTCCGGCCACGATCAGCAGCCACAGCGGATCGCCGGGCAGGCTGCTCGATGCGGCGGCGGCACATCGCGGCGGTGGCGGCGTCGAGGTCGTATTCCGCGCCGAACCATTTTTGAAAACCGCGTGAGTCTCGGCCGGGCTTTGCCGCGGCAGCGAGCTCCGCGCGCCGTCGGTAGGTTCGGCCCCGAGCTGCCCGGCGCTGTCGACCAGGCGCGGATCTCGTTGAGCCGCTCGAGCCAGCGCTCCGTCGCGCGGCGCGCTCGAGCTCTCCATCAACGCCCGCAGGAAGTTGACGGCGGCGCCGGCCACCATGCCCGAGGTCACCAGCTTGGCGGCGAGGTCGCGCAGCGAGGTCGTGCAGCGCTTCCGCCGGCACGGATGCGATCGACCAGGTGGCTTGCCAATCCGCGGCGCCGTCGTATGCCGTACCGTTGCCGGCATCGGTGCTGCTCTCTTTTCCGGCGCGGCCGCTCGGCGGCGCGGACGTAGCCGAAATCCGCGACCAGCATCTCGGCCAGCCTCGTCGACCAGCGCGCTCGCCTCGGCCTCGCGGATATAGGGGAGATCCTCCCGCGCGATCTCGCCGGGCGCACTCTTTGTGCCACGAATACGGCCGCTGGGTCTCAGGGTGAATGCTCGAAGCAGGCAACCTGTTGTCCGTCGGCGAGAAACTCGATCTTTTCGACGCTGCCGTTTGGTGCGACCAGGTTGGCGACGATCTTGCCGCGAACGGCTCTTGCGTGCGAAACAGAATGGCCCGCTTCGGCGGCCCGTCCGATCCGGGTCAGGACGTAGCCGCCTTCCTCGAACCGCTCGCGCACGTAATCTTCGCGCCGCGGCGGCGTGGCGTCACCGTTGAGCAAATCCAGGTCAAGCGCCGGCGTCAGCCGCGCAGACACGCCGGTGTTGATGGCGTCCGGCCAGGTCCTGCGCCCACATCTCGGATTTGTTCGTCGAAACATCTCCCAGCGTCTGCCACCGACCGAGGCCGCTTGCGCGCGTTCCTGCGCATGCGCGGGCGGCGCCTTGCCGAACAGCGGCATGCGGGGCATATCCGGCGCGCAACAGCGTCACCCGCAGGGCCAGCACCCCCTCGTCGCGGTCATGGCGCGGCCTCCCCGGCTTTGCGGGCAAGGTCGATCGAGCCAGCGTTGCTGTTTCGGGCTGATGAAAACGGACGCATAGGCGCGCGGCGCGCCCCAGCAGCCCGTCGAGAAATTGTTCTGAGCTCGGCCCGAGCCAGGCGCCGCTGTCGCGCACCCTGGTGATCAGGTCGATCAGGTCGCTCGGCGTCCATGGTCGTCGGACGTGTCGTCGTCGGCGTGCCTGACGGCGCGGCGGCTCGCGGACGGGCGCTGTTGCGCCGATGCTCGCCGCCAGATCGTGCCAGTCGCGATCGTGGCTTTTCAGCACCCGCTCGATCGCCGCCACCGCGCCGACCCGCTCGCCGTCGTGTATCCGACGACAGCATCGGCAACAGCTTGCCGAGCTTGTCGCGAACCGCAGACGGCAATGGGCGGGCCGGCGTGGTGCTCATGGCTGACCTCAGGCGATGCCATCGCCGCTCATGTCGTCGTCCGAGCTTCGGGGCTTGACGCTATGCGCTCTCGGTCCGCCGACTGTCGGCTGCAGGGTTGTCGGTCCACTGAGGCGGTCGGCCGCCAGGCGCAGCCGTGCAGGGCCATGCACAGGCTTGCCCTGATACTCGGCCTCGACCGCCACCAGCATGACGCGCTGGCCGACGGCGTCGGCCGGATCCTTGCTGCGCGTCAGCATAGATCAGGAAGTTCTTGTTGGTGACGTTCAGCACCAGCGCGCGCTTAGTCTTCTTTGAAAAACACGCAAGGCTTGGGTTTTCCGTCCTGCATCTTTTCCGGCCGGATGGCGGTGATGGTGAGGTCCAGCGGGTTGTCGATGACGTCGTCGGCCTTGAAGTAGTTGCTCGGGTACCAGTCGTCATAAGACTGGTCATGATCGTGCTCCTGCTGATGAGACATGAGGGAGAGTGTGCAGGCGTGGGGCTGCAGCCACGCGTGGCTGAGCAGGTCGGCATCGGAGTTCGTGAATTCCAGCCGACAAGCAAAAGGCGCTTGCGGTGCCCGAGGAACCTGGCTCGGCTGACGCAGTGTTCGAGGATGACGTGTCTCGACGACCCGCTGCGTTTCCTGCAGGCAGTCGGCGATCTCGTTGTCGAGGACTTTCAGTTTCCGGCTGTGGTTGTTGTGGTTCACAGCGGCTTACGCCTCCTGTGAGCTGAGACTGGCGCGGTGTTGCTTTCCAGTTCCCCGCCGCGCCGGCCGCCCAGTGCGTGGCTGGGATTGACCGCAAAGCCTGACTATTTGGCAGATGTTCACGCGCCGCCACGGTGCGGCGGTCGTGTTCATCGAGCGTGGATTCCCGCCAATACTTCCGCCCGTTGATGACGAAGTCGGAGGCGGATGACTTCTGAATTTCCCAGCGGCGGATAGTCCGGGGTGCTTGACGCCGTAGCGAAGACAGACCACAGCCGCGTCGTGGCACACCGCGCTGGGGCGTTGATGTCGGAGCACGAAAAGATCTCCGTGTCGCGGACATCTGTCGACGCAGAGCCTCGTCGGAAACGCTCGATCAGTCTCGACGGTAATTCGATTGCAACCGAATTACCGTCGATTGCCATTCCGGGGCCACTTCTCTGGGAAGTGCCGCTTGAGCCCTGCCCTTTACTCGTGCTCCTCAGCGAGCAGCGCCTTCTTGGCTATCAAGCAGCCACCCTTGGCCGCGTTAAACGACACGTCGGACTGGAGGATAGGGCTTGCCGGGAAATTTCAGAAGGCTTTTGTGGCAGGCGACGAGCTCAACCCACACTGCCGATCTCCTTTAGCCCCAAACCGCCGCCTTCTTGCCCTTCGACTTCTTCCTGGCTATGGCAGTCGCTCGTCGCGGGACGCGCCGGGCGCGGCAGCTTCTGGCTTTGGCGTGGCCACAACGCGTCGACAGCGGCGCGCCGCCTCGAGCTCGAACGTCAGGCAGCAAACACCTGGTGGGCGGGCTGGATGACATGGTGTGTGCCGGGCCCGTCTCCAGACCCCCTGAGGATGACACTTGTGGTCCGGGGCTTCGTTAGTCATTATCACCCGCCCGTTGGCAGGGACCGACGCGTGCCTCAGCCCACCAACCCGGAAGAAATGCCCTCGGGCCGCTCGCAGCGCGCTGCCTCCCGGGGCCAGGCGTGCGGAGTCCGCTATGTCTGCGCCAGGATGCGTACCGCCGCAGCGGTGCGGGCCGCAGGGCCTCGAACGAGCCCCCAGCGCTCTAACGCCTTCTGCGCAGGGGCATTCCCGTCCACACGGGACCTTATAGCCCGTGTCTCAAACCCGATGGCGCTGGCGCTGGGCTGAGGAGGCCGGGTGAGCGCGATTACGTGACGCCCCCAGACTCCAGCGCCTGGCGCTTCTCGGTGGCGAACGAAGCGTTGATACACGCCCACGATCTCCGCTGAACGATCCACTTGAGTGATCTAAGACTTTCTCGATCACCGGCAAGTTGGTGCCGAGACGAGCCATGCCCGACGCAACAGTGCGCCGTAGATCATGCAGCCGCCACGGTGGGGTGTCGGCCGGCAGCAGGGCGTCGAGACGCTTCTTTGTTTTTACCGTAGTTGCTCGATGCCGACTCGTTGCCCGTGGTGAGTACGAAGGTGTCGCCAACCGCGCGGCAGCTGCGACGTCAAGAGATCTCGATAGCGGGCTTCGCTCAATGCACGTCGTGCGGCTGGCCGTTCTTGCTGCGCTCTTCGGCAGCGTCCAGAGCCGGTTTTGCAGGTCAACCGACCATTCCATGCGGGCAATTTCCTGTCGCGCGCCGTTGGCTGGCCGGTCAGAGCAGCAACTTGACCAGAGCGCCGAATGGCCCGCCCAGCTCGTCAACGCAGCGCCAGATATTGCCCAGCTCATTGTCATTGAGAACCCGGTCGCGCGATTGCTCAGGCGTTGAGGCTTGACGCCGGCACATGGCGACGACGCGATGATGTCACGTTCCATGGCCCAGTTGAACAATTTTCGGATGGCGGTCAGCACGCGCGATTAGCTGCAACCGGGCGCCTGGCTCTCAACGATGTCATCGAGCAGGTCGAGCACATCGCGCCTGGCGATGTCCTGACCAGTCGCTTTCGCCAGCGCGGCAGAACGTAGATCAAGTAACTGCTGCGTGCCCTCGATCGTGCAAGTGGCCGATCTCGACCGCCAGGCAGGTCGATGAATTGTTTTGATATCAGCTCGAAGGTGTCCGGCTGATTGCGGCGCGCCGCAACCTTCTCCTGGCTGGGATCACGCCCTCGGCCGCTGCCCTCAGAGCCTTGCGTCCTGCAAGTCGCGAGCGGCCTTGAGATCACGGATTGCCGGATAGGAGCCCAGGGTGAGTTTGCGAGTTTGCCTGGTATTGCCGCGATAAGGGCAAAGCGCACGGCCCAGGATCGGGCGCCGCTTGGCTGAATGACCAGATATAGGCCAGGCAAATGGCGTGGTCAGAATCTCTTTCCGATTGGAGGCTGGCTGATGTTATCGACGGTGCGACGGTGAGCATCGGTTGTCCTTATTACCTCTGGTTACCCTCGGTTGGTTTCGAGCGTTACCCGCAACCACCGGTTTTTGGCAGGGGCGGGTCAGCGAAGGATCGATCGGATTTCGGTAACACAGGGGGTAACAGATTAGGGGCTGTCTTGGCGTGTCCGCAAAGTGTCCTGGACAAAGTGCGACAACAGCTATGTGTTAGGCCGATGAAATGGGTAGCTTCTTGAAATTTCTGTCCACGATTGTCTTGCTTTGTCCGGACTGACCCCGCAGACTTCAAAAAACCGGGGTCGCAGGTTCGAGCCCTGGCCACTCCTGCCAGCTATGTGATTGCATACTATTCATATTTTAGTCCTGGTCCTTTTCGGTTCCGCGAAGGTTTGACACTTTTAGGTGTCGGGTTTGACAGCTTTTGTTTTCCGTTTGTCCAATTCGACATCAAGGCGGGTGATCACACCGCGCATCTTCGGCTTGGCGTCTGCGTGCTTGGCATAGTGCCGGGCCATCTCCAGCGTCTTCTGCCCAATGCATGTCGGCAATGGTGCGCTCGTCGTATCCCATCTCCCGCAGGATGACCGCCACGGTATGCCGCAGGCCGTACAGCGTGAGCGCCGGGCCAATTTGCCTTCATGTTCCAGCTTCACTCGAACTTTGCGCCACGATGCCCTGAAGCCGCTTACCGTCCAGGGCTTGCCGTCGGAGTTAGCGCACAGTGTGATCGCGTCGTGTCGCGGCGCCTGCGCCAGGATCTCTATGAGCTGGGCAGGGCAGGCAAGAACACCGGCTCTGCCGGTCTTGGATCGCCTGGTCGATATCTCATTCTGCCCTATGGTGGCTCTCTGGGAAGCGTTAGCGCGTCCCTCGGTCCGAGACCGTGTAAACATCATCAGCGCTATCGCTGGCCTTATATGGGCCGGGCAAGCGGCCAACACGGCGTCTCTTCCTCATCGGCCCATGGTCGGTTCGCGTCGGGGGCATCCTTGCGGCGCCGGATGTCCTTGATGCCGGCGGCGGTATTTGCAGCCAGATAGCCGGCGCTCCGATCCCCAGCCGAACAATCCAGAGAATCTGGCCTTCACGTCATTGGCAAACTTGCGGCCCTTGTGCTTGGCCGCTTCATCCCGGATCCGTACCACCAGAGGCTTGTCGAATTTGATCAGCGGCGTGTCGGCGATTGGCTTCAGGTAGTCGAAGACAGCCTGATAGTCGGAGCGGTGTGGGAGCTAGATCCAGAAACGCCGGATGCCCGCGATAGGCATTAATCAACAGGCCGAGCGTCCCCGGTTTTGGGGTTGTTACCGTAGTCAGCGCGGAAATCCGCGCGCATTCCGGCAAAGAACTCGGCAGATCCCAGCGGCGCGGCCTTGAGATCAATCTTGATGCCCGTCGCGCGATGGTAGCAGCGCCAGTTTATTCCGCGTCGGTCCTTAAAGATCTTAAAGCCCTTCACGTGAACGCGTGTCAGTTTGCCCAGCCCGCAACGATAGCGCCTCGGCGCTATGATCGGCGGTGCCGACTTCTGCTGTCCAACCATCGATCGAGATCTCTGAACGTCCCAGCGCGAAGGTCGCCGTTGCCGAACTCGATCGGATCCACCGGACACTGACCTTGAAGCGGGAGAGGGGCGACCGCAGTGTCGCGCGGCCTCCGCCATCGTGAGCATTCTTATCGGGATAACGTTGATCTGCACCATGGTGCTAGACATCAGGTAGCCTTCGTTGACGCTCGGCCGGCCAGGCCATAAGTGCGTCATCGGTTCGCTAATCTTGCGAAACCGAGCGCCCAACGAAAGGGAAAGGGGTTTCGCACTTCAACCCGCTGGCGACGGGGAATCTCTTCAGCAACTTAGTCTTAGACTAACGCTTATGGCGCTGTTGGGATTCCCTGACCAACGGGTACCCAAACCTCGCCGAAACACTTGCAACATGGTGGTGCGGGATGACCCCAACGCAATGCAATAGTCGTGCTGGGCAGCAATACGTAACTGAACGAAGTACAAT